>Ga0163144_10031546_pt1 | contig 10096 bp, 5 predicted proteins | sample OliLak19BULKMAT1_FD_123175 | JGI IMG/M metagenome (GOLD analysis project Ga0163144, IMG submission 123175) | Freshwater microbial mat bacterial communities from Lake Vanda, McMurdo Dry Valleys, Antarctica - Oligotrophic Lake LV.19.BULKMAT1 | ecosystem: Environmental > Aquatic > Freshwater > Lake...
CAGGCTCATGACGATCGCGACGTCATGCAGGCCGAGCTCGACGAGTTTCCGGTGATCGACATCCACTCTCTCTGAAACGCCCGCCGCGGGCGACGCCAGAGCCGGTCTCGAGCCTGATGCGAACAACCAGCTCTCACGAGGGTGTGCTGGGGCCTCGGAAGGGCAACGATTTCTGGGCAGGAGGGCCCGCACCGGGGCGAGACCGCCCCTCAAAAGCCGGTAAACACTTACGGAAGTGCCGTTGACCGTCCTATCCTTTATCCTTCAGAGTTTTGCGATAAGAAATCGCCGTAAAATACCGCCCGCTGAAGTCACTAAAACGGCTCAAGCGATGGTGTCTTGGTGGCGTTTTTTTGGGTCGCAGTACGCACTCCCTTGAAGAGTCAGGCACTTCAACCGCTCGTTGGAATTACCGTCATTTCCCTGATGGTTTTATCGGCCCCACAAACCGCAGTCGCAACAGTGGGTGATTACGTCACCATGCGGCCAACGTACGTGACCAGCACAGAGCGACCTCGCCTGTTGGTTCTAAGTTTTCGGTTATCCTTCGTCTTCATCAAAGAAGTCGTTGGAGACTTCTTTGAGTTCGTAAATCTTGGAAAGGCTAACGCCGACATTGTGATCCAACATTAGCGCAGCGACTTTTTGACCATCAATCAGTACCACTTTCTTCCCGACGATCCTTTTGATGAAATCATAAGCCTCTGCGCTGAACTGGGAAGTTGTGAGGATCACTCCTTTGTTTGCCTGGACAAAATCCATGCTGCCGACAAACTGTTGGACGATTGGTCTACCGACCGTTGCGTCTGCATAACGCTTTGCCTGAATGCAGACAACATCCAATCCCAACTTATCCTCCTTGATAATACCGTCGATACCGCCATCTCCACTCTGGCCAGTAACAGACCCGTCACCTGTAACCCCGCCATAGCCCATCGCCCGCAGCAGTTGTACAACCACTCGTTCAAAAAATGCTGGACTGCACCCTTTAAGTCTCGACAGAAGTTCCACTTCAGTCTCCTTCCGCAGCGTTTGGAATGAAGATTCGATCAGTTCAAGCGGCGTCTGGATGCCTTCCATCACCGTTTCATCGGCTGTAGAAGAGTCAAATCCTGATTCGCCTGAAGGTACTGCGCCGATGAACTTGAGATACGACGAGAACTGCTTCAGAAACTTACAGTTAATTGTCACGGGATTTTGTTGAAGCGTTTGCCGTCCCAGGTCGGCTATCGTCACTTTGCCACGACTCGGATTGGCAATCAGCCCGGCGTTCTTTAAGTGAGACTTGGCCCATGCAACTCGATTACTAAAAATGGTTTGCTGACCGCTTGGAAGCAATTCGTGCCTCTCTGAATCGGTCAAGTTGAAATGATTGGCTAGTCGCTCCGTCAAGTCCTTCATCGTCCACGTCTGCCCGTCTTCCACGGTTTTCACGAAGGGAAGCATGATGGTCTGAAAGTCGGGAATGGCCATGTAATGGTGCCTGTTTATGTTAAGCGAAGAGAAAGCGGCGTCAAAAGGTTGTACATGCAGAATCAAAAGGCTTTTGAGCAAAAGATATAGTTGAGGAAGCCAACGACCGTGCTGGGTATATTCCTGTTGGTTTTGCCATTTACCTCTGCCTCTTGATTTCTGCCACCTTCGCCACCAGAAAACCGATCTCATCGCCATCAAGCTCGGCCACGGGTGCAACGCCGTGGATGTTCTTGATGAGGTCTTCGGATGCGCCCCGGAACGCCTTGAACGATGACTCACTGTCGCACCTACCGAGAACGTGGCCGTCTGGCGAGACGACCATTTTAATCAGCCTGGCTGTGGTCCAGTCTTCTCCGAGCAAGCATCCGAGTAAAGCATCTTCCTCAACATCGGAGAATGTATTCAGGTCGATTGAGGAATCAATGCCAAAATACTGCTTGGCAATGCTCAGGGTCAGGGTCAGGACTGAAGTTTGTTCCAGTGTCATTACGAAGCATCCTTAGAATCCTGTCTTTGTCGTCATGGGGTGGTGCAAGAAAGCGGAGCCAATTATCCCGAAACATACTCGAAACAAATCAATTCCAAGTCTTCACGAGTCAGTTGCTTTGCCGATGACGTGGATGTGCGTTCCTTGCCAAACTGTTCCGAGAATTGATGCACTTCATCTACAAGCGTCTTGTCATCTCGTGAGTTCTTCCATGATTCGTAGACGGCTCGCAGTTTGGCATGAATTGCTCGCCCCATCGGTTGACCGAGAAAGCCGATACAAGTCTTTGCAACTTCTCGATCAACAGTTCGCCGTCGAATGGCGTCTTTGATCTCGTGCGTGACAGTCTGTTGAATCGGATCGACTGCAATCGGGGCAGCGGCCTTAGCTTCAACCTCTCGCTCGGCGGCAAGAATGTGTCCGATAACATTCTCTTGCATTAGAAAGACATCCTGATCGCCGATGTATCGAGGCTCATCCGGCAGGCATGAAATGATCTGAGCGATCTCGAAGCGGTTCTCTCGCACTTCCTTGGAGTTTACGTCGATGTACCGCCAGAAATGACGTTTTCCGAGGCCGTCAGCACGGGGAGCCTGAAAGTAGAAGAACATCCCGTAGCACTTCGCTCGACGCAGGCCCGAATGAATTCCGTTCGGGAGCGTCGTAAGCGTGTCCGCACCATCCCGGTTCAATAAGTCCTTGAGTTGCTTCAGCAGCATCTCCGGCCCCGCAAGCTCGGCTCGTGCTTCTTCTTCGTCCAGCACAGCACCGTCTTCGTCACGGATGCGGCGTAGAGTGTTGAACGTGCGGGGGTGAACAATTTCACCAAGAACGCTGGAGTCAAGAAGCCCCAAGTCGTCAATTGTCGAAATGCGGGTGGTCAATCGCTCGATCAAATGAAGCAGCGCTTCTAGCTCTGCTTCGGGGAATAGATTGTAGATTCCGATTTCTGAATGCGGACTGCCGATTCGGTCGATACGTCCATTCCTTTGGACCAGTCGGATTGGATTCCAGGTAAGATCGAAGTTAATCAGCGCACCACAGTCTTGCAGATTTTGGCCTTCTGACAGAACGTCCGTGCTGATGAGAATGTCAATCGACTGGTCAGGAGTGTCCTCCCTTCCGCTGCCAATTGGAGCAAAATGCCAGAGGATTTGCCCTCGTTCGTCGGGATGATTGCCACTGTCGATACGACGTACTTCAGGGTTCCCGGCAGACTTCAACCACTTAGCGTCCTCGGTCAATCGGCGGTGGAGGTAGCGAGATGTGTCCTTGAACGACGAGAAGATCAAGACCTTTTTCCCCTTTAGGTCTTTTGCCAACAGTTCCTTCAGTCGAGCCAGTTTGCCATCCTTGGAGGTCAGCTTCTCAGTGCGGGTGTATAGCTGTGTCAGCATCTTAATGTCTGCTTCGACATCGTGATTCAGCCTCCGGAGTTCGTAGTCGTTTAGATCAACAGACGGAAGACTTTCGATGTACTCCTTCGCCTCGGCTACGGAATCAAGTTCGTCGGCAAGGCTTCCCGCCGCCAAATCGTCCTCTTCGTCTCGTGCCAGAAATCGCATCGCTTTCTGGAAATCCTTGGAGGAGACGATTTTTCCACCAAGCAGATAGTCTCGGTATGTTTCCTCAAACGTCAGCGCCCGCTTGAGGCTCAACCGAAAGGCTTCGACGCTCGACTCCAGGCGTTTCAGAAATCGGGTTTTGAAGATTCCAACAAGGGCTGTCTCCCGTCCGGCTTCCCACTCATGCGCTTGTTCGTCAGCGATGGATGATTTCTTTCGATATGCTTCCAGCTTATAGGGAGCCAGGGTCAGCGCTTCGATAGCGACCACTACTTCGTCGTAGATTCCCCCGTATGTCGTACCGAGGTCGTAAGTCACCGTATGCAATCGGCGTTCAGGGAAGGCGACCGGCTTGCCCTTGATCGTTGCATTTGGGTACGCCACCTTGATGTAGGGTCGGGTGTTTCTCACCATGACCTCTTCCAGCAAGTTGAAGAGGACAATGCCTGCCGATGAGCCTTCTTGTTTGGCGAGCCGCCTTGCTCGACGGAAGTATGCGTTGAAGTCACCGATACCCGCTTCTCGGAAGTAGTCGGGTTGGCTCTGCGTGAAAAGGCGTATCTGGTTTGCGAGGTCGTACAGGTCGTTATTGATCGGGGTGGCGGACAAGAGGATCAGCTTCTTGCGTTCACCATCACGTCCACGTCCGCCGTTTCGCTGAATTATCTCATCGAGGGCAGCGTATCGGTTCGCTTTGTCGTTACGAAAGTTGTGTGATTCATCGACCAGGATCACGTCAGCATCACCGTAGCGTGTCGCATCGAAACCCGCCCGTCCAAGCTCCTCCATACCCACGACTTGTCCGGCGATTGTGGCAGTCGAAAGTTCTCGATGCCACATATCCCGTAACGACGCTGGGCATACCACCACGGCTTTTTGACGGCGATGGTATGCGAAGTCTTCCAGGAGTTTCTTGCCGATCCAGGTTTTCCCCAAGCCAACTGAATCGGCGACAATCACTCCGTCATAGCGGGCAAGGATGCGACGTGCCTTCTTGACGGAATCTTCCTGAAACTCTGCCAAATCTACGGCACTTCGGCCAAGCTCCGGTGAGTTTTCGCCAAGTTCTTCCTTGAAGTATTCATAGAGAGCCTTCGTGTAGACCTCGTATGGCGTGTATTCCTTTGTTCCGAACTTGCTGGCATCGAGCAATTCAATCAACTGGTCCTTGAAGTCCAGTGCGTCACCCCACTGACGCTCGAACCACTGCATCAAGTCCGTGACGGCTCGCACCCCGACTTCGCTCTTGATGAATCGACGTGCGGAATCTGGCAAGTCCAAACCGGCTGGATCGAGAATCGTTTCACGTTCATGAACGTAGTCGAGGTAACTTGTTCGATCAGCGGCTTCCCGATCCACAGCGTCTTCATCGGGCAAGATCACTCGATGAACTAGGTTGAGTTCACGATTGCTGCCTAGGCCCGGCCCTGTGAAGTTGCTCGATCCGACGATGGCTGCGAAAGGGCGCAGGCGGTCACTTCGATTCAGAGTTCCGACCTCATCCTGATGGAACAGGTATGCCTTGGCGTGGAGAAAACCCTTCTCGTAGAGCCGGACTTCCACTTTGTCCGCCCGTAGGAAGGCAATCAACGATTCCACAAATCGCAGCGTTTGTTCGTTGAATGGCTCGGATTCCAAGTCGCCCTGCAACCGGGCCTTCAGTACATCCACGTTGGAACGAAGCCCTAGATCACTGCCTGTTGTTGGCTCGGCCCCCAGAAGCAATCGGAAAGCGCCGACTTGATGCAGGGTGTCCTTTACAGCACGGTAGCCGGAGATAGCGAAGTACGCTGAGGCCACATCAAATGGCTTGCCTGCCGTTTGCACGAGCAGGCTGTTCAGCACATCAGCCAGACGTGAAGTCTGGTTGTCGATTACGAAGGGTATGGTCATGTCAGTATTGATCCGATCTCTTCACCCAAGCGGGGTATGGCTTCCATCGTTCCACGATCTTGCCGTGACTCCAGAACGCTGTCACATGGCCGTCTTGAGAGATCACATAACAGGATATGCCATCGTGGGCGTCACAAAGGCGGAAGGCAGAAAAATGTCGTGTTCCCGTCTTCTGCATGACATCAGCGGACAAAAACTTGTTCGCAATTGCGTCACGCAGCTTTCGCTGATGATCCGCCGCCGTCACCAAGATTTTCCCGCCGAACCCAACAAGATTGAGATCGCTATCGAAAACCGTGCAGCCATCGACCCCCGACAATCGGGCAAGACTTTCGACAAGTGAGAGCAATGCGTACCGAGCTTTCAGCCACTCGTTTACTGATCCCTTCCATTGCTTGCCATCGCCAGGAATCGATTTGCCTTTGCAAATGTCCACAAAGTCGGCCACCGCCTTTCCGAGTCCCATACTTGTCGTTGGGTACTTCAAGGAAATCTCAAAGTCGTTCTTTGTGGCCTCTGCGTCAATTGGTGTTTTGGGAAGTATCACAAAGCAGCCACCCCGTCCGGCCTCAGACGACGAATGCAGCAATTCATTCCATGCAAAGAAAACCATTTTGTTGATATGTGCTTCTAAGCGGGACTTGGTTGCAAGTCGCTTCGCAAGCTCATTAAGCCATATTGGGCGTGGGTGATTAGGAAGACTTCCCAAGTCGGTAAGTCCACCTGCCCTCAAGTCCCAAGCACGCTGCGCTTCGCTGACTCGCAACTCGCCCGGTGCATCGACTCGAATCATCAATCCAGGCCGCACATGCCTCGCCCAAAGCGAAGTCGAAAGAACCTCAGTCGCACCTTCGCCAGAATGGGCTAGGCGAATCCCGGTGCATACGACGACTTTTCCTTGTTCTTCGACTTCCATCGCATAATCGTGTGATGCGGCGCAAGGGGCCAATCGCCGAAGATCATCGACATCTCGCAATGGAACCGCTTTTGCAAATCGACCAAGCTGCCAAGGATCAGGGGCCTTTTCTGTCTCACCAGAAGGAGCAACATAGATGCGGAAACGTGGATAGCGGCCTTCTTCAACACTCTGGCTGGCGAAGTAAGCGAGCGTGACCAACAACTTCAGAGAAGCATCTGTAATCGCCCCGTAACCTTCCGGCGATTGCTTGCGGCCAACAGCCCTACATTCCAACAGTCGATCAAGGAGTTCGCCAGGACCACTCAGGCCGTCAGTTTTGGGGGACATCAACATATACTTCCCAGGCCACAAGGCATGATTACGTTCTTGCCATACGCTGCGCATACAACAACCACAGTTCTATCGCCGCTCCGAACGCTTCTCTTCTTCACTCTTTGAGCAACGCCAACCAGCTTTTACGAGTGCGGCAAGAACCTTATATGCCACATACCCTTTCCCGTAATGTACCGTAGAGTGAAAATAGTATTCTTCGACCAACGCATCGAATACGGGACGCAAATCATCAGGCAAGGAGTTTCGGCCCTCTTGGTACTTGTCAGTAGTCGTGTTCAGCATGTCTTTCGCCTTCCCGCCCAGTGTGTTTCTCGTCCTGCACTCACTTCTTGCAACCGCCTTGCTTACCGTGGTATCGGATGCCTTCATTCATCGCTTCCAACAAACGGGCGTGTGAATAGAGGTATCGAAGCTTCAGGTATGCCGAAACCGGCCCAGAGCAGGACATCGACAGCACGATCTGCCTCGATGACTTCCCTGGTGTCATCCTCGCCAATCTTCAAGCGTAGTTCGCCGTAAGCTGTCAAGAAGGGGTGAATAAGTTCCATGCGATCCCAGGCGGTCGCAACGCTGCCGCATTTTTCGATCAGCCTCTTTGCGCAGCCGCTTACGTCGGGCAAGGCAAGTTGGCCTGGAAAATCGGAGACAAGCTTCGCAACACCATTCTTGAAGGGTATCGGTAACGCATGGACTTCATAGCTATTCACGTTGTTGTTCGTGCTTGTGAGGCGAAACCGCCATTCATAGACACCGCTATTCATAAGCACGACAAACGCAGGAAGCGAATAGCACCCGAATGCAACGAAGTAATTGACTGAGTGGCCGCAATAGCAATTTGCAGCAAGACGTGTCGCCAAGAGGCGACGGCGATCATCGACGCCTGTGATGCCCTGTGTGACGACACGTTTGTTTTTACAGTGAGTGCTGCGTTCACCGCTAAGATTGGCTTTGTCCGCTCGCAAATATTGCTTTTCCCCCTGTCTAACTTCCGAACGTCGTTCATAACGACCGATTTCAACGCCTTTGAGCAAGTCAGCATCCGAAGACGTTGTAGTGAGATACTGTTTGTATGTAGAGAGATTGACTTCGCCCTGATAGCAGTGAGTGACCGCCCCAAGCGAAACTACAGTGGGATCACTGTATATCTTGGTCAATATGTCTATGGTGTGTTGTGTTCCCATAGGCAAAGATAACGATTCAGGATCAAACTGCTTTACGAGAGGCCAGGAAAGGCGAGTGTCGCAAAGCGCCTCGTCCATTTTGTCTTCTCGATATACTCGCAGCCTAAAACTTTCGGAAGGTTTCTGGGAGAGCAGAAGAATGCAAGTGGAAAGCTTTGCCTCAGGAAAGACTCGCCGAGAAGGGTCGTCCTTTTGTGGGAACGCCACCAATTCGGTGAGAAGTTGATTGGTGGCAAGGTGCTGACGCATAGATTTTGCTGAAAGATCGCCTGAAATGCCGAGGGGGACAATTAAGCCAAGACGACCTTGACTATTGAGTTTGCTCAGTGAAGCGGCAATAAAAAGGCGGTAGAGGTTCAGTTTTCTGCCAAGGGCATCCTTCAGGCGTGATGATGCTCGAAAGAAGTCAAGCAATGCCTGAGTTTCTGGTCCGAGTTCCTTTGCAGACAGAACATCGTAAGGCGGATTGCCGACGACACAATCGAAGCCAGCCGACCCCGATACGATCTTCTCCTTGTGCTGAATCTGACGATGCTGTTCGTCAGCAAAGCCAAAGAAGATTTCCGGGAATTCGATTTCCCAATGGAAAAAGCGGCGATCAGGTCGGTTAGCTAAATCCTCAACTTGCTGAACGAGCTTGCGTTCCTTGTCGTCATGCAGCGACGCAAGAAACGAGTCGTGGTCGGACAGGTTGTATTCACTTCCGAACGTCACGAGTGCGGCAGCGTTAGGCAGGCCGAAGTGACCGGCAACGACGAGGTCAAGAATAACTTTGTAACCCGAAAGAGACTTGCGGGCCAAATCGTACTGCGAGGCGGACGACGAGACTTCGCTTGCCGTGGCATCGGAGAGATTGCTGACGAAGAGGACGTGGTTGATCGCCCGTAGCAGCGGCTCGTAGTTCAAGGCAAACAAGCTATTCGTCGCTTCCTGCAAGTCTGCGAGAGTAGCCCCGACAAGAGAATTCCCACTGCGGAGATGGTGGTCGAGAAAACTTAGAGGCGCACCAAGAGTGAATGCGTCAAGCCACAAGCTGACCTTCGCCAACTCCACGGCCATCGGGTTCAGGTCCACACCATAGATACAACGCTTGAGGACGTGTCGCTTCAGCAGATTGATGTCCGTGAGCTTGTCCGGGTTTACCGTTACCCCTTGCTGGCCGAGCGATTCAAGGATGCTGGTCCGCGTTCGATCCAGAGCGTAGCTGACTGGGTTGATGGGGAACTGATTTAGAAAGTTCAGCAGCCTGTCGGTGACGAAATCCACAACTTCGACCAGGAAATGCCCACTACCCATTGCTGGGTCGAGGACTTTGAGATCGAACAGTTTCTCAACCAAGTCCTTGTGGGCTGCATAGCTCTTTGCTGCCGCCCACTGCCGCTCATCCATTTTCCCGCTGCGGACTTCGACAGGTGGATAAGCCTTCGCTTTTTGCAATTCATTGTCGAAGGTCTTCCGCACTTTGCGAAATGCGGGGCGAATCGCCGTCAGCTTCTCTTCCAGAACCGGGCCAACCGTATTGGCGACGATGTACTCGACAATCGTATCGGGCGTGTAGTACGAGCCGGATGCTTTCCTCTCGAATTTGTCGTTGGAGAGGTAGACCTCTTTCTTACGCACGACGATTTCGGCTGTGCGACCTCGCTTGACCTTTGCCTCGGACAGCTTGATGTACTTTTCGGCGTCTTTGTCAGCCTGGGTTGTCAAATCCTCGTCAGCGACCTTCAGCTTGAACTCCAACAAGCCTTCGTAGATTGATCCCAGATGACGCACTTCGAGCGACTTGTAGTCGATGAAGCCCAGCGCCAAGGTTCGCTCGTCCTGATCTCTGGATAGCCGGTCGATGGCGAGTGCGAGGTAGCGGTCGGGAACTTTGTGTTCGACCAGAAACCGAGCAACTTCTTGGTCACGGCGATTCGACTTATCGGGTTTCGTGTTGAAAAGCCCGCCGTTATACGTCGGCACATTGAGAACCGGGTCACCCTTGTCCATAGCTTGAAACAACTGGCAAAGCCGGTCGTAAAACTTGGCATCCTTGGCGGAAAAGGCTTTCTCCAGTTTTTCAGCAACTTCGCTTTCGGCAACACCAGCTTTATCTGCAATCTCTTCCTTGATCTTTTTGAGACTTGCTGCGGAGTACGGAGCCTCACGGATTGGCAACAAATCACGGCTCTCGGCGTAGAGCAGAAACAAAAAGCGGTACAGCAGCGTGAGTGTGGCCTCGAAGATGTCTTCGAGTTCG
>Ga0163144_10031547_pt1 | contig 10096 bp, 7 predicted proteins | sample OliLak19BULKMAT1_FD_123175 | JGI IMG/M metagenome (GOLD analysis project Ga0163144, IMG submission 123175) | Freshwater microbial mat bacterial communities from Lake Vanda, McMurdo Dry Valleys, Antarctica - Oligotrophic Lake LV.19.BULKMAT1 | ecosystem: Environmental > Aquatic > Freshwater > Lake...
CGCCGCGTCGCGGTGCACACCCGCTCAAACCACTCCGGCTGCTCGCGTTTCAGCGCCTTCAGGTGTTCACGGACAGCGACGTCCAGGCGCTCGCCCGAGAAGTCCTTGGCCACCCGGTCTGCTACGCAAGCCCTGCAGAACTCATCGTACTCGAGTTCCTGACCCATTCTCCGCACTTCTTCCTGCTGGACCGCGCGCGCGGCCGACTCACGATGCCGCTGACGATGAGAGGTCTCAAACGTCTCCGGCACGGACAGGTTCTGTTCAACGGCCCACACATAAAAACCGGCCGGGTTCGAGATTTTGCCGCGGCCCTTGCGATCGCGCGCGATGAGCTCGTCGGCATACTCAAGCTGATCCATCACGGGCTGCGATTCGGGCAGGTCCAAGGCAAGCTGCCGGGCCTTCCGCTCAACTACACCGCGTTTGATCATCTCCCCAACCCATTCGGGAAGACGCGCCTCCAGCGCGGCCCTGGCTTCAGGATTGACGACACTTGAAAAGTTGGGCAGTGACAGCAGCCGGTCGCCTGGTGTCAGAACCAGTTTGAACTCGCCTTTGCCGGACCCATGCACCAGTTCCCAGCTGGAAAGGTAACCGATCGCCTTCAACTCGTCGAGCGAAGGCGCCAGGACGGCACGCGCCTTGGAAACATGAGGGTAGGCTCGGATGTGCAGGACCTGGCAAAGATCGGTGTAGCTCTTCTCGATCGTCTGACCCCGGCTGGCATAGAACCAGACGCTGAGGTGGCCGAATAAGGCTTTGGCGATATCGCGGCCGAGCTTCAGGTAGGCGGTGAAATCCAGCGGCAGGAAATACCCCTGGTTCAGGTTTTTCAACTGCCACTGGGACAGGTGCACCTGATACTGCTCGGAGCGGGACCCATCCTCGAGTTCTTCCCCAACCAATACAACCCGGTCGAACACGTGGAATACATCGCTTACGTACTGTCGCCGGTCCGCGAGAAAGATGGACGATTCCGACATGATCGTGGTGGCAACCATCCGTTTGCACCAGTCGTTGATTTCGTCATAGTGGAACCCTCCTTTTCGAAGCCCGAGCATTTTGATCATGTCGGCGCCGGTGAACCGGACCGGGTTGCTCAATTGACCCTCGATGTCCCGCTGATCGAGTGCCGTCTTCATGAAGGCCATATACTTATCCCGATCCGCCGTGGTCGGCAGACCGAGACTGGGTATACCCTCGATGACGGCTTTGGCCTGAATCCGCTGCCCGTCGGCCCTCCGGATAATCTGGATAATCGTGCGGGAGTTTTCCCGGCTTGTGGTCGAGGCGAAGAACCCCAGCGAGTGAAGGCTCTTTTCAACTCGTACGAGATCCAGCTTCTCAACAACAACCGGCGCGATTTTGGGTTTTAGAGCAGTGGACATGTTCAACGGCAGTGTCTGTGTTGTTGAGTCTACTATGAACCAAACCTGGCAAGACTATAGCATCTTGTACTGATTAGATTACAAACGACTTAACACCGCTTTTTTTCCACGGAACTACACCGATCCTTCCACGCACCTTCACTATCGCTTCCACGGACCTACACTTTACCGCCACGAACCTACACCATATTGCCTTGAAACTACACCACTCTTCCACGGACCTTCACCCATGTGCTTTGAGACCGGATGGGGTGCGTTTCGGGGTACTTCAAGACGACGGATTCTCCACGCGCCTACACCGAATTTCCACGGAACTACACCAGGAACGGGTATTCTCAGCTTCCAGTATCACTCTATCCGAGCAATAGCAAACAGAGCGACTGTAGAATATCCTTCCACAGTGGAATGGGTGTAGTTCCGTGGAAATTTATCTTTAATGCTACTGTGGCATTGTTAGCAAAAGAGGTCGGACAAAATGCACGGTGTAGTTTCGTGGAACCCCGCTTCCGACTGCTATTGGCGATAGAACTGAACGATGGAATCGCTCACCCGGTGGATGTCGGAGTGTTCGAGCTCGGGATATATCGGCAGTGCGAGTGACTCCTTCGCCAGTCGTTCGCTGACCGGGAAATCGCCCTCGTGGTAACCGAGTCCGGCAAAACATTGCTGTAAGTGCAGCGGAATCGGATAGTAGATCGCCGTCCCCACTCCGGCGTCGGCCAGATGCTCTTTTAACTCGTCCCGTCTCGGACCGAGGATCACGAACTGGTTGTAAACGCAGCGGGTCTGATACGACTGTTCCTGGGGTAAAGTGACCGGAGCCCCCGATTGGCCCAGCGCCTCGCGGTATCGGGCGGCATTTCGCCGCCGGGAGGCGGTCCATTCATCAAGCCGCTTCATCTTCACCCGCAGAACGGCCGCCTGCAGCGTGTCCAGCCGGGAATTCACTCCCACACGCTCGTGAACATAGCGCGTCTCGCTGCCGTGGACCCGCAATGAGCGGAGTGACCGGTCAAGAAGGGCGTCCGAGGTTGTGAGCATGCCCCCATCTCCGAACGCACCCAGGTTCTTAGACGGGAAGAAGCTGAAGCAGCCGATCGCGCCGAGACTCCCGGCCCGGCGGCCCTTGTACTCCGCTCCGATCGCCTGAGCCGCGTCTTCGATTACCGGAACCCCATGCTTTGCCGCGACGGCGCAAATCGGATCCATGTCGGCGGATGCGCCAAAAAGATGAACGGGGATAATCGCCCGGATGTCGGGATGAGCCCGAAAGGCTGCCTCCATCTGCGCCGGGTCCATATTGAAAGTGACCGGGTCGACATCGACAAACACGGGCCTCGCGCCACACTCACAGATCGACCCCGCGGTAGCGAAAAATGTATATGGCGCCGTGAGAACCGCGTCGCCGCCGCCGATCCCGAGCGCCATCAGGGCAAGAGTCAACGCATCGGAGCCGGATGCACAGCCGACGGCGTAGGGAACGGAGCAGTAGGACGCCAAGGTTTGCTCGAGGGCGGCCACGTCTTCGCCGAGGATGAAGTGCTGCGAATCGGCCACCCGCTCAATTTCGTGCATCACCTCCGAACGAATCAGCTTCCACTGTGCATGCAAATCGAGAAGCGGGATAGGGCGGGGAATCACGGCACTCACTTCTCCCAGTCTAAGGTAGTCGGCGAGGGGCGCCGGGCCGACATATATCGACACGGAACGGCATATATATCCATGGTCCCGGCGGCCGGCTGGGTCGACATCCCGTTTAACCCGCGGGCTTGCGCACCGTGGCCCGTAGCTCGTCGAGCTGCTCCGCGCAGGTCAGGAGCGTGAAATGCCCTTCCTGCCAGCCGCGGCAGACCGCGGCCGGGTGTCTGAGCATCATTTCAATACGCCGACAGATTCAGAACGGCTGTCAATTTCACCGGCAAATCGCACTGGAGCGCGGCGCGGATGAGCGGGGCGGACTGCTTCGCGCCGAGCGCCGGTGAGCGCCATCCAAAATCACCGCCATCGGTGAGCTCGGCTATCAGGTGCGGTTCAAAGGACAGCGTCGTGAACTTGCCGATGCCGACACACCGCGGGGACACCGGAACAGCCGGACAACCCGGATGCCAGAACTGCTCTATCCGATGAGGCCCCGGCGGTCCCTGGATCTCGTCGATGATGTACAGCAGATGAGGCTTGCGGAACACGAGTCTCCGCCGATGTGTGAAATCGCCATACGAACATTCGGCGGCGGCTACATCTTCTTCGTCCCCGGGGGTGAATTCCAGCAGTTGAACCCGCGGGCGTGTACGCCAGGCAAACGGGCCCGCCGTTGCCGCCTGGTCGGTTTCATCGATACGGATGGTGTTGTGCATCGCCGTTCCCCGGAAACGATCGCGCCACGCCGGATCGGCGACATAGGTGAACGTCCCCGGATCGATCAGGATTTCCTCACCGGCGCGGCGGACTACAATGCTCAGGGCATCGGCGTGGCTATGACCTGCATTGCCCGGACCGAAAGGACCGGCGTCAAAGATCACTTGATTGTTTTCGGCAGCCAACGCCACAATGCCTGCATCGGCGAAGCAACGCGATGACCGCGGCCCCGGAATGCCCGCTGGTCCCTGGATACAATCGGCGCCAAGCCACCAGGCCGCCATGGCGTGAGTATCGCGGCGGTCGCCAATCCATTCATTGCGATTCAAGTACGCGCCACAGGCTGCGAGCGTCTCGCGTGCATATCGGTCGCGGGGGCTGTAGGGGTGGAAGAAGCGGCCGCCATCATCGTCACCGATCATCGGCGGGAGCCCGCTTGCGCCGATGAGGCGATCCAGATACTCGGCCATATCGCCAAGCCTGGCCCGGAACGCGCCGCCCGGATTCGCCAGGATCGCATAGAAGAGAAACATGTCCGTCGCGTAGACGTGATAGTAGGCGGACTGCTCGAAGTGACTGCCGTCTTTACGCACCTGGCGGTGCATCTCCCGCTCGACGATGGACCCTCCAACGCGCATCCAACGCCGCGCGCGCGGGAACGCCGGAAACAGACGCCCGATCGTGTAAAGGCATAACGCCTCGCCCAGCAGGTGCGTGTTCGGTGAAAAATACACCGACAGGTTGTACTCGAGATGCAATCCGTGACGGTACAACCCGGTCATGAACCGCTCGCGGAACCGCGCAGGCAGAGCGTCGCCGGCGAAGCGCCAAATCCACATCCAAGACTGGGCTCTAAATGCCACCTCGAGGGCGCTGGTCCAGTTAATCCCGCGCTGGAATGGATTCTCGCGCCACCAGGATTCCAATTGGGTCACGATCTCGTCGATGAACCGGTGTTCCCGGCTGAACAGGAACTCCTGTGCAAGCAGCGTCAGGTGCTGGTGCCGGTTCAATTCCCAGACGACCTTATGATCACCGGTTCGGGTCACGTCCAAATAAGGTATCCGGCGGAAGTAGGATGGCGGAGTCTCAATGCCGGTGGAGTAGTCTTGCCGCCAGCGTAGACCGTCACCGGTGGAGATTTCGAAGCCAAGCAAAGGAAGACGGCGAGTGAGGATCTGTTCGGCAATTACGCGAATCCGCTCGCGGTATTCGGTGTTGGATAACGAGTCCGCCACCCCGCGAGGGTCGGGGAGGTGAGCGAGGGACGGCGGCGGGGTGAAGGCCGGCGAAGGAGGATGCAGCCATAGCAGGACGTTTGCCGCCTCCTGCCGCAGCCGGAATGCGATCTCGGCCGGACTACGCATGTGCGTTGTCGCCGCGGCCGAGCAAGTGGCCGTAGAGCGCCGCCCATTGTTCACCAACGGGGCCTTCGGCGTACCGTTCGCAGCTTTCGTATGCGCGGGCAGTGAGCCGCGCGGCCAGGTGAGGCTCTTCAAGGAGGCGTAGGGCCGCGCGCGACATCGCTTCGTGATCGCCCGGCGGGACCAACAGCGCCGTTTCCTCGTTAGCCGCGATGTACGGGATGCCACCGGTATTAGTGGCCACTACCGGGAGCCCGGACGCGAAGCATTCCAGGATTGATCCCGGCATGCAATCCATGTGCGGGCTGGTGAAGTAGATATCGGCGGAATCATACAGCGCGGCGATCTTCGAATGTGGAACGCGCCCGATGAAGCGGGTATTGCGGAGCCCCAGTTCGCGGGCAAACTGTTCGAGCTCGCCGCGGGACGGCCCATCGTGAGCCACCGTGAGGCTTGCCTCCGGATAGCGCTGTTGCACCAGGTGGAACGCTCGCAGCGAGCAGGGGATGTTGTACAGAGGTTCCAGAATTCGATTGTGCAGGAATACGGGGCGTATGCGTTCGCGCCGGCGGTAGCGAAACGGAGCCATGTCGAGGATATTGGAGATCGTCCGGATCCGAATTCCAAACTTTGCGAAGACGTCCACCAGATAACCCGACGGTGAAATGATCGCGTGGGCCCAGCGGAGAGTCGGGATAGCGGTCCGCCAGTTGCGAAGATGGTCTTCGGCTTGGCCGTCCCGGTAATTGACGATCGCACGCTTGCCGTAAAGGCGGGCGATCAGCAGCGCCGGGAGAGTCCAGAGCATGTAGGAAGTGTAGGCTGCCGAGAAGATGTGGACGACATCATAACGCCACGCGCGGGCGGCCACGACTGTGACATAGGTCAGCCAGGTAAGAATCGTCCGAATGAACTTCCAGGTTTGCAGGGGTGCAAGCGGTCCCGGGAAGCGCGGGTTGATGGGCTGAAACTCCACGGTTAGCGACGGATGCTTGCGCAATGCGGCCAGAAGCCGCGTCGCCTGTACCGCCTGGCCGCCGAGAATGTGCAGAGAAGGCGCGATCAGCAGAACCCGGATCTTTGAAGGCATCAACGGTTGGGGACGGCCGGGAGAGCGCCCGCGGGTGAAAGATTCAGTTCAATGGCCGCCGAATTCATGCTTTGCGCGGAGTCAAGCATGCGCAGGCAGCCGATGGTGGCGCGAGCGCCGTCAACCACCGTCACCGCGGGCGGCGTTCCCTTGCGGATCGCCTCGAAAAAGGACTTGAGTTGATCGTCATATCCCTTCTGGGCGAACCAGCGTTTCCGCGTTCGCCCTACCGACCCCTTGGCCGTGAATTGCTTGAAGTCTTCCGTGTCCGCGCCGATGCCTTGCGCGAACACTTCCACCCGTTCACCGCCCGAAGCCTTGCTTCCAACCGTACAGTACGTCATGGCGCCCACGGATCCATCGGCAAACCGGAAAGTCGCCGTCATGTTGTTCTCGCCGATGGGCTCCTGTTTGCCGGTAGGCAACGAGAACGCGGCTACCTGCAGCGGCTCCGACTCGAGGAGCCAGTACATGAGGTCGACAAAGTGACAGGCCTCGCCGAGGATTGCTCCTCCAATGGCCGGGTCGGCCATCCAGTAGGAGCCGGAGATGCCGGGCGAATTGATACGGCAGTTCACCACGGCGGGACCGCTGCGATTCGTCAACGCCTTCTTGAGGGAGATGTAATCGGGCGCGAACCGCCGGTTAAAGCCCACCGTGAGCTGCCGTCCAGTCTCTTGCACCGCGGCATACAGATCGCGGCACTCCTGTTCGGTGATCGCCATCGGTTTCTCGACGAACACATCCTTACCTGCGCGAAGAGATGCGATCGACTGCGACGCATGATGTTGATTCCGGCTGGCGATCAGGACGACATCGATATCCCGGTCGTTCAGGATCTGGTCGAAATCCGTGGTGCAGTATGCGGCTCCGAACCGCTCTCCATAGGTGCGTCCACGCGCCCCCACGGCCGAGTGCACGGCATGCAGGCGAGCGTAGGAGATCTTCTTGAGCGCCGGCATGTGAGCCCAGCGGGCCAGATTTCCGGATCCCACCAGCGCCACCCGAAGTTCGGATTTGCCTCGCGGGACGGCCGGGGCCAGGTCGAGGCGAGTTTTCGGCGTGAAAGAAGTAACGGCCGCATTGGCGTGCTGTTCGTCGTATTTCAGCAGCACGGCCAGGCTGTTCGACTTCGGGTCCATCACGGTCCGATAGGCCGACGGCGCATCGTCCAGCGAGAAGGTGTGCGTCACTAACGGCTGTACCCGCAAGTGTCCGCCGGCAATGAGGCGGAGCACTTCCTCCATGTTGCGGTTCTCAGTCCATCGAACATAAGAAAACGGGTAATCCCGTCCCTGCTTCTCGTAGCTGGGATCATAGCTCCCGGGGCCATACGCCCGAGACATGTACAGCTGGATCTCTTTCAGGTACATGTCGTTCCACGGAAAGCTCATTTCCACGGCGCCCACGACGATCATCCGGCCGCGATCGCGGCAAATCTCCAGTGCCTGGTGGCAGGGAGCCGCCGACTTGGCCGCCGCGGCAATCAGCACGCAGTCCGCACCCACGCCATTGGTAATCGCCTGAACGGATTCACGCAGCGAATCGCCTCCCAAAACCGCATGCTGGGCGCCGAGTTTGCCGGCGAGTTCCACCCGGTCCGGCTTCAGGTCGACCGCGATTACCCGTCCGCCCTGCAGCCTGGCAAGCTGGGCGATTAACTGACCCACCAGACCGAGCCCGATGACGGCAACAGTTTCGCCCAGGCTGACGTTGGCAATGCGGACGGCGTTCAACGCGATACTGCCGAGCGTCGCAAAGCACGCCTGGTCGAATCCAACTTCGGAGGGCACGCGGGCTACCAGATTTCGGCCGGTCGTAATGACTTCGCCGTGTCCCGTTCCTTCGCCTCCATAGGCAACCCGTTCCCCAATTTCCATGTCTCGCACGGACGCGTGCTTCCCGATGACGACACCCGCGCCGGAATAGCCCAGCACCGCATACTCGCTGAACTTGGCCGTCACCTCGGAGATGGTTCTGACGGGTCCGTTGACCTTCATCACGTTGAGAACTTTGCGGATGTGAGAAGGATTGTCCGCAACTTCCTTCAGAACGCCTTCCTGGTGAATGCTAGCCGTTTCCGTGCCGCTGCTGATCAAAGAGAAAAGAGGGTGAATGAGTACGTGATGCGGCGCCGGGGCCGGATCTGGAACCTCGCCGACCATCATCTCCCCAATTCCCCGCCGCAATACTTGTTTCATCTAAGAGCCTTTTCTCTAGTGTATCCGGGAGTTATCCGGGGACCGTGTATTTCCGCCGCGACGGCTACCAGGTTTGTCGCCGAACGATGAAGCGGTCGTCGCTTGCGTTCGCTGAACGGCTACTCCAGAACCAGGGCGACTAGAGCGGCGGAATCTCGCCACGCGAGTACGGGCAGGTGCGAGGAAAGTCCTGTTCCACCATCGTGCCGATCCCGTTGACCGCGCTCATCACGGCCTTGGGATAAACCTCCGCGATCGTCTCCTCGACGAGCGGCTGGAGACTCGGATGTTTCGAGAGCAGGCGGTGGATGCGGAACCGTTGCTCATTGATCGTCGCCTTCCACCCGCCCTTGCGCTGGGATGGCGGAAAGTCCCACTTGAGCAGGTGGCCGAGCAGGATGACGAGCCGGTTGGCGAGCTGTTGCTGTTCGGATTTGCCCAAGCTCTCGATCTCCTCGGCCACCTGTTCGAGATCGACTTCGGCGATGTGGCCGGCCCCGAGCTTTCTCGCCGTCCCGTCGCCCATCCGTAAAAATGCGTGGTGTAGTCACAGGCCAGCGGGGCCTCCGGCGGTGCCGGATTGAATAGGCTGTGACTTGGGAAAGTGGCGAGTGGCGAGTGGCGAGCGAAGGCAAGTGGTCGCCGCCGGATTTTGGCGAGTGCTCGCGTGAGAAGTCACAGGCCAGCGGGGCCTCCGGCGGTGCCGGATTGAATAGGCTGTGACTGGGCGTAGAGAACGTTTCGATTTTTCGGGATTTGCGTACCGCTCCGTTACCGTCGCGGCTCAGTTTGCGGACTCGAGTGGCGGGTGAAGCCTGAGCGTAAGGGTGAGTCGCCGACCATGTGAACCCTTTTATGAATCTTACCGCCATCTATGCAGAGCGGAGTTTATGACCCCGGCTGTTTGGGGGATGATCCAAAGCACCGAAGGGATGAATCCTTAACGGAGGTTTTCGGTTGGATGTGGTTGGTACCCTACAATTGAAAAGGGCGACCCACTAGATACAGACCCGGCTGCGCGCCGCCGAAAGACTCATGAAGATCCATAACGAAGAACTCTCCGACGTTACCCGGTATCTCCAAACCACTCGAGATGTGACGCTGGAGGATCAAATCCCTCATTTTGAGAACATCATGAACGCCGTTCAGCGTTACATGCCGATCGGCAGTGCTACCGAGATCCTCGAGGTTGGTACCGGTACAGGCTGGCTGCCAATCCTCTGCAAGATGCGCGGCTGGCGGTGTAAGGGTCTGGAGATCAGCCCGCAACTGATCCAATACGCGAAGAAAGTGGGTGCTCAACATGGGGTGGAACCCGACATCGAGCTCGGGAACCTGGAAGATGACGATATCGGCCATGGTCGCTACGACATCATCATCTGCTCGAACGTGTTCGAGCATGTCGAGCATTGGCGTCTAGGAGTGCGAAAGGTGTACGAGGCCCTGAAGCCGGGCGGGGTCATGTTTTTCGAATCGACGAACAAATTTAGCTTCACCTCCGGCGAATACAAGGCGGTTCCTCTTTACGGCTGGATGCCGAATCAGATGCGCTACAAGCTGCGCATGGCCAAGCAGGGCGCCGACATCATGAAGCTGGGAATAGACTTTCACCAGTTTTCGCATCCGGGCCTGCGGAGGGAATTCAAACGCATTGGATTTTCGCGAATTCTGGACCGCGTTGAAATGTCGCATGAA
>Ga0163144_10031549_pt1 | contig 10095 bp, 9 predicted proteins | sample OliLak19BULKMAT1_FD_123175 | JGI IMG/M metagenome (GOLD analysis project Ga0163144, IMG submission 123175) | Freshwater microbial mat bacterial communities from Lake Vanda, McMurdo Dry Valleys, Antarctica - Oligotrophic Lake LV.19.BULKMAT1 | ecosystem: Environmental > Aquatic > Freshwater > Lake...
ATCGACGGCGAGCAGGTGAGCGGATAGGTCCCGAGGTCGGGGCTGTTCCATTTGACCGTGCCGTCTGGGTTGTACGCGCGCAGAACCTGCCCCGCGGCACCGGTGGCCCAGATGACAGAGTAAACCGTCCCGTCCGGGGCGATCGCGGGCGAGGCGAAGAACAGGCTCGTGGTGCTCTGGCTGCCGTAGTTGATCCACTTGAGCGACCCGTCGGGATTGTATGCGGAGACATTTCGCCCGGGAATGTAGATCGTCCCGTCGGGCGCCACTGATGGGGCCAAGCTTCCGATCTGCGAGTACGCCGTGCTGATCGTCACCTTCCATTTTTGAGCCCCCAAGGAGGTCACGGCATGCAGCTCTTCGGAGGTCGAGGCTTGGCTGGTTCCGAGACGCTCGAGAACAATGTAAATCGTCCCGTCCGGAGCGATCACCGGCGAGCCGCGCACGGGCGCGTCGGTCCCGTCCGAGTATTTCCACTTCTGCGTCCCGTTGGGATTGTAGGCGTACAGACCGTAGCCCGCAGATGTCGGTTTCTGCCCGATGTTCCAGGAGGAGGCGTAGAGGCTGTAATGATGGGAGGTCCCGAAATAAATCGTGCCGTCGGTAGCGATGGCGGGCGAGGCATAGTACATCGTTTCTGGAAAATGAAGCGACCACTTGAGCCGGGGCAGGGGCGTGACGGGGGCGGTGGACGAGGCGACGGTCGCGACGGCGGCGGCGCGCCCCGTGTCGATCACGGCGACTGAACGCTTCGCCGCGACCTTCCCCAGCCCCAGCGAGAGCTGCCCCCTCGCGGATATGCTGAGCGTCAGGAAGGATAGGGCGAGGAGCAGGCGGCTCGTGTCAGTAGACATAGAAGAGGATGTAGGTGTTGAGCACGAACTCGATGCTGGTGCTCGAGGCACGGCTAGCGGACTCGCGCAGGGAGACGGCGTAGGGCCCCGCGTCGACGCCGAGCGCCACCCGCTTGGCGATCCGCCGCTCGAGGCCGATGAAACCCCCGAGAGCCCCACCGGTGGTCCGAAGGGCGCTTCCGCTTTTCTTAGCGCGGATGAAGGCGGCTTCGGCACCGGCGTAGAACCGGGTCGCGGAGGCGCCGAAAAGACGGTAGGCGCGCAAGCCCGTGACCTGGGAGGAGACCGTGCCGGTGGAGCTCGCCTGGCTTCCGGTGACGAAGCGCAACTCGCCGCGCCAGGCTCGATCGAACGCGTAGTCGATCTGCCCTCCGATTACGTTGACGCCCACCGCCAGCGTCTTAGGGGAGGCGGTCTCGCCGGACTGGGCTGGGCTCGCGAGCCACACGAGGAGAGCCAGGATGATCATGGCGCAGTATAGGCGCAACGAGGCTCGATTTCGAGGGGATATCGGTCACACACAGCGGCGGACCTGATCAAGATGGGAGCGGTCGCATTTTTTGTATTATTCCTCCGTGACACGACGAGGCCCTCGCACCGCCGTATTCGCCGCCGTCGCCGGGCTGGCTCTCGGAGGCTGGTTCGCCCTGCGGACCGTCGGCGCGGCCCGCGCCCGCAGCACAAGCGAGTGCGTCGCGCTGACCAAGGCACTGGACAAGACCATCCGGGCCCGCTCCCCGCGATATTTCGAGGGCATCGTCGAGAGCCGCTATGATGGAGACAAGGGCCGCTGTCTGGCGGCCCTCGAGTACCACTATAAGCCCTGCGACACGGTGCTGCTCAAGAAGACGCCCCTGCTGTGCACCGGCCCGGACGCCGACATCGCCATCTACACCTTCCTGCAGGCCGAGGCGCACCCGCTGTTCATCTGCGAGCGGACCTACGCCACAAATGAGGGCGCCTGCACCGAATCGGTATATGGCAGCGACGGAAGCCTGCTGTCCAGCCGCGAATTCCCCCCCGAGCACTTCCCTGCCATCAAGGCCGAGCTGCTTGGCTCCAAGCCTTAAAGCCTGGCACCGCCGGATTGACGCGGATCAATGAACGCGCCGGTCCCGGGCGTGGTACAATAATGTAATGGATCAGAAAAACCCACTTGATTTTCACGGTTCCGGCCTCTGGGCGGTCGTCCTTGGCGGCTCGTCGGGATTTGGTCTCGCCACATCTAAAAGACTGGCACGCGCCGGCTTCAACATCCTGATCGGGCACAAGGACAAGGAAGGCACGGTCGACACGGTGATCAAGCCCCATTTCGACGAGATCCGGGCCACGGGGGTCAAGCTGATCACCCACAATCTTAACCTCTTCGACGAAGACGGCCGCGGCGAGCTGTTCGAGAGCATCCAGACGAACTGCGGCCCGGGCAAGGTTCATCTGTTCATGCAGTCGATCGCCGCCGGCTCCTGCCGCCTGATGATCGAGGACAAGACCCCCGATTTCCGCGGCATGGCCATCAAGGGCCTCGCGGATGCCCTAGGCCTCGCGCCGGAGAAGGTCAAGGCCGCCGTCAATACCGCCTTCCACGACAAGGGCTGCGACGCGCTGCACACCATCGCCGAGTCGAGGATACCCTACCGCGAGGAGCTCCTGACCCAGGAAGACCTCGAGAAGACCATTTTCATGATGGGTTATGATTATTTGCTGTGGGGCCGTGAATTGTGCAAAGAAGGGCTTCTCAGCAAGGACGCGCGCTTGGTGGCTATGACTTCTGAAGGAAATGAAGTGGCGTGGAAGGGCTACGCCGCCGTCTCCGCCGCGAAGACCGCGCTCGAGGCGTCGTGCCGCGCGATGGCCGTCGAGCTCGCCCCGTACGGCGTCTCGTCGTACATCATGCAGGCCGGCATCACGGACACGCCCGCCGGCAACGCGATCCCGAACTTCGACCTCATGAAGGCCCAGGCGCGCATCCGCAACCCGTTCCACCGGCTCACCACGCCGGAGGATGTCGCGGAGGCCATTCTCGGCCTGTGCGGCCCCACCTTGCGCTGGGCCAACGGTGCCATCATCCGCGCCGACGGAGGAGAGGCCATTTCAGGCCTCGCATGAGCACTCCTTTCAATATCCTCGGAATGGGCTGGGCCCTTCCGAAGACGGAGATCGACAACGACTTCCTCCATAAGGAGGTCGGGCTCAAGAAGACGCCCGACTGGTGCGCCTCGCGCCTCGGCATTCAGAAGCGCTACTCCGTGCTGTCAAAGGAGTACCTCGTCAAGACGCACAATAAGGACCCCCAGCAGGCCATCGTTCACGCGCGCGCCAACGGCGAGACGCCCGTGACGCTCGGCGTGCGCGCGGCGCAGAAGGCCATGGCGCATTGCGGCGTTAAGCCCGCGCAGATCGGCATGGTCGTGGTCAACTGCGACCTGCCCTTTGATCTCGTGCCTGGAACCGCGAATTACATAGCCAAGGCCCTGGGCATCGGGCCCGGACCGCACATGGACCTGAACACCGCGTGCTCCTCGTTCGCGCGCCACATGATGTACCTGGGCGACCTCAACGACCGCGCCTGGCCCGAGTTCGTGCTCACCGTGCAGACCGGCTGCTACACGACGCGCACCGACTACTCCCACGAGAGCTTCGACGGCTACATCTGGGGCGACGGCGCCGCCGCCCAGATATGCTCCCTCAAGCACAAGGGCCGCGTGAAGGTCGAGCCGATCATGTTCGCGACCGACCCGCAGGGGTGCGACGATGTGAAGGTCGACGCAACGCGCCACTTCTGGCAGGACGGCGCCAAGGTCCGCGAGTTCTCGATACGCAGAACCGTCGAGATGTTCGAGCAGGTCGCCGCCGCGAAGAAGCTGTTCGCGGAGGATGTGTACACCGTGACGCACCAGGCCAATTTCATCATGCAGGAAAGCATCATCGGCCACCTGAATCTTCCGAAAGAGCATCACATAAGCAATGTCCAAACCCAGGGCAACATCGCGTCCGCGGGCATGCCGTCCGCGATAGCGCAAAGGCTCGACAAGCTGAAGAAGGGTGATCAGATCGTGTACGCCGTCCTCGGCGCGGGTCTCGCGTGGGGCGGCGGGTACATGGAGGTGCAATAGATGTCTGACATTGCGATCGTGACAGGCGCCTCCGGCGGCATCGGCGCCGCCATATGCCGTTTGATTCATGCCAAGTCCGAGGGCCAACTCAAAATTTGCATCCACTACAACGGAAACGCCGTTGCTGCGAATGCGCTGTCGATGGAAATCCCCAAGTCGTTCGTCGTTCAAGCAAATCTGTCAACGGCCGAAGGCCGTAAAACTTTGTTGGATGCCGTCTTGGCTCAAGGCACGCCTTATTGTCTGGTGAACAACGCCGGCATCGACCGCCCCCACGAGCCCGCCCTCATGGTCACCGAAGAGGCATACGAGAAGATTCTCGACACCAATTTAAAGGCGCCGCTTTTTCTCATGCGCGATTTCGGGAAAGAAATGGCCCGCAACGAGTCCGGCGTGATCGTCAATATTTCCTCCGTCTTGGCCCGCAAAGCCGTCATCGGCTCCGCCGTGTACCGCGCGAGCAAGGCCGCGATCGAAGCTCTTACGCAGCAGTTCGCCGCGGAGCTGGGCCCCAAAGGTGTGCGCGTCGTCGCGATCGCTCCGGGCTTCATCGAGACCGCGATGACCTCCGCCATCCCCGAAGATCAGCGCACCGGCATCAAGAAGGATGTGGCCTTAGGCGCCTTCGGCGATCCTAGCGCAATCGCGGAAACCGTCTGGCACGCCATCGAGAACCAGTACCTCACCGGTGCTGTCATCGCCGTCGACGGCGGCATGGCGCTGTGAGCGACCTCACCGCCGATTCGGTGCTCAAGCTTGTCCCGCAGCGCCCCCCCATGCGCTTCATCGATGTCATCCTCGAGATCGACAAGGAGCACGCGCTGTCGCGCTACACCTGGAAGGACGAGGACTGCGCGGGGCACTTCCCGGGCAACCCCGTCGTGCCGGGCGTCAAGATGGTCGAGATGGCCGTGCAGACCGCGGTGGTCGCGTGGGCCATCTACCTCATGGGCGCTAAGGCCGGGCCCGAGAGGCTGGCGGAGATGGTCAACCTGTTCACGCACTTGGATAAGGGCTCGTTTAAGAAGATGGTGCGCCCCGGCGACACGCTCGCCTGCCGCGCCCAATTCGGCAAGGAAGGATTTTTCCGCGACGGCAAGCTCGTGGCCGAAACCGAGATCAAGTTCCTCGGCGGGCCCAAGGATGGAGACGCGGCGTTTACCGGCGTCGTGTCCGGGCTATGGATTCCCAAGAATTCGGAGAAATTGAAATGACCCGCTTTCCCAAGAGAGTCGTGATCACCGGCCTCGGCGCCGTTGCGCCCAATGGCCTTGGCCTCGCCGATTACCGCGCCGCCCTCATGGCCGGCAAATCCGGGATCTCGCATCACGCGGACCTGGCCGCCCTGAATTTCGCCTGCCAGATCGGCGGCAAGCCGCCCGTCGGGCCCGACGAGGCCGAGGCGCTGCTGTCCGGCCCCGACCTCGCCAAGCTCAACGAGGCTATGGTCTACGCGACGATGGCCGCTGTCGAGGCCGCCCGCATGTCGGGGGTCCTTGTGGATCTCAAGAAGGGCTACAACGACACGCCCGTGGACTGGAACACGGGTGCTATCATCGGCTGCGGCATCGGTGGCATGGACACCATGTGCGACGAACTCGGTCCGGTTTTGGCGGCCGCCGCCGACCAGGATCCCGGCATGGGCTGCCGTCCGATGGGTACGGACATCGTCCCCAAGATCATGGAAAGCTCGGTGTCCGTCGCCGTGGGCAAGTTCCTCGGCCTCGGCGGCCAGACCACGACCAACTCCTCGGCGTGCAACACCGGGACCGAGGCCGTCTTCGAGGCCTTCAAGCACATCCAGATGGGCTATTCGGAATCCATGTACGCCGGAGGTGCTGAAGGCACGCACCCCGGCACCTGGTCCGGCTTCGATGCGATGCGCGATGTGCTGTGCTCCAAGTTCAACGACCGCCCCGAGAAGGGCTCCCAGCCCATGGGTGCCGGCGCCTGCGGCTTCGTGCCATCCGGCGGCGCCGGCGTTCTGCGCCTGGAGACGCTCGAGCACGCCCAGAAGCGCGGCGCAACAATACTTTGTGAAGTCGTTGCCGCGTACTCAAATTCCGGCGGCCAACGCGACGGCGGCACCATGACCTTCCCCAACCCCGACGGAGTGATGCGTTGCATTCGCCAGGTCTTAAAGGACAGCGGAGTCGATCCCAAGCGCATCTCGCTGATCAACGGCCATCTCACCTCGACGGGTGCTGACCCCCGCGAGGTCGGCTCTTGGATCAAGGCGCTCGAGCTTCCGCTCGAGAAGTTCCCCCTCATCCAGTCGACGAAGTCGATGATCGGCCACAGCCTCGGCGCCGCCGGCGCGCTCGAGTGCGTCGCCGTCGTCGACCAGATCGTCAACGGCTATGTGCACCCGTCCATCAACAGCGAAGAGGTGCACCCCCAGATTCCGATCGGCAACAGCATCCCGCACGAGATGGTGAAGAAGGAGCTCGAGTTCGTGATCAAGGCGAGCTTCGGGTTCGGCGATGTGAACGGCTGCGTGCTGTTCAAACGGTGGGACGGAAAGTAATAGAATCAGCGGCGGGATATTAAGCCGCCGGAAGAGAGGATCTATAAACCATGGCATTCATGAGAAAGCAGGCGGTCGTCGAGGCGCTGGACATCAACACGATCACCCCCGATGACGCGGAGAAGCGCATCACGGCGGGCGTGAAGAAGTACGCCACCAACGAGGCGAACTTCGCCGCGGCGGACGCGAACACCCCCTACCTCGGCCACATCGTGGGCATGGGCATCGAGTCCTCCAACCTCGCCGACATCACCATGTCCATCGAGCGCCAGTTCCTCACGAAGATGACCACCAAAACGCCGGTCTCCGAGGGCTCCGCCGAGTATAAACTCACGGCGGGCGAGCTCGGCAAGCTGCGTATCTTAGATGGCCAGGACGCGCTCGCCGCGACGCCGGGCCTGTCGGTTAAGATGCTCATGGATCTCGGTCATATGCAGCCTGCGGCCGCCTATCTTGAGACGGTGATGTCGTTCGCCTATGTAATGGCGTGCGGCGACGGCTGGAAGATGGCCGACGCCCTCAAGAAAATGACGGGCAAGGCCGAGAAGCTCGCGGGCGCTGAGCGCTCCGAGGCCCTGGTGAACCTCAAGACCCTCGTCGGCCAGGCCAAGGACTACGACGGCCTGCTCGCCGACGCCGCTAAGCTCGCGGCCTCGAAGTCAAAGGCCTACCAGAACGACAAGGGCGGCTACGACGCGCTCAACAGCGAACTAGGCCTGACGCTCGACAAAATCAAGGGCGTGTCGGCCGGCGGAGACGCCGCCGCATTGGCCAAGCTCCGCGGCGAGGAAGCCGAGATCCGCACGCGCCTGAAGATGAGCGCCGCGAAGCTTCGTGTCTCGCAGGAAGTCTCCGATGCCGCGGGCAAGCGCCGTGCGATCGAGGACAAAAAGGTCGCCGAGGTCCGCGTCGCCCTCTCGGCCGCCGTAACATCCGCCGAGAAGCTCTCTTAACAATGCCGCTGGAAGCGGAGGAAGTCTCCGCCCTCCGCTTCCAGTGGCGCTTGAGCCGCGCGCTCGTGGCCCCCGTGTCGCTCGTGGTGGCCGCGGTCGCGCGGCTTCATTTCGGGTATAGGCTTGACGACGACATCGCACGCATTCGCGCGGAGATCTGGGCCAAGCTCGACGCGCACGACGGCCCGGTCATCTGGGCCGCCAACCATCTGACTCTCATCGACAGCTTCCTCGTCTACTGGGCGGTGTTCCCGACGGGCCGGCTTTTCGAGGACCGCCGCATACCATGGTCCACGCCAGAGTACACCAACTACTACAAGCTTGGGGGGCCGTTCCAGAGCGCCTGCATCCGCGGCCTCCTCTATCTGTGCCGGTGCATCCCCTTCCTCCGCGGCGGAGAAGACGCCGCGTCGGAATCCTTTAGGCAGAAGGCCTTCGACAAATGCGCCTGGGTTCTGAAGCAGGGCGGAGCCGTATTCGTCTACCCCGAGGCCGGCCGCTCGCGCTCGGGTTGGCTCGAGCCCCGCAGGCCCAAGGACTTTCTCGGCAAGCTCGCGCTCGAGGTTCCGTCCTCCAAGTTCCTGTGCGTGTACCTGCGCTCCGAGCGCCAGATCGCCACGACCTCCTGCCCCCCGAGGGGCGACCGCCTGCGCGTTGTGGCCGACCTCATCCCCGGCGTGCTTCCCGGTGAGACGAACGCCCGCGACATCAGCCAGCGCCTGTTCGACCGCTTGGCCACGATGCAGCAGGAGTGGTGGAAGGGCTCCGACATGGCGCGCAACTGCGCCGGCAACGATGTCGTGGATCTAAAGGGCCGCCTCCTACGAGAAAATTTTTCTGACGACCTCTCGGAAGCGGATCAAGAGTGGCTGGAGCGGCACCTGACCAAGCGCGAGCTCGCCGCCCTCACCGACCTCGGGCCTTCGGCACTTTTCCGCGGCTTCTGGCGCTACTTCTGCGCGAAGGAGGCCAGCCACAAGGCCCTCGGCCGCGCCGTGATCGTCGTCCCCAACGGCGCCTTCCACGAGATCGAGGTGGACCTTTTCCGCCGCAAGGCGACCCACATCCCCACCGGTCTCCAGCTCGACATCCGCTTCACCGACGACGATGAGGACAAGCTGCACTGCGTCGCCGTCCTGCGCGGCGGCTTCATCGGCGATGACGAGACCGAGGGCGATGTGCTCTGGTCCGTCGGAGAGGTCCCCGCCGGGACCTCCCCCGGCGCCTTCGTGCGCGATCTGGCGCTCGAGATGATCGCGTCGGCCAACGAGGAGATCGGGAATCCGGTCAAGCTCGCGCTCACGGAGAATTCGGGATTGCCCGGAGTGCTCTGGAAGGGTCAGCCTCAGGATTGGAGCCTGTCCTTGTCGCACTCCGGCCGCTTCGCCGCCGCGAGCTTCATGATTTCATGACGGTGTCAGGCTTACCGTTATTTGCAGTATTGTCTCGTTTGGTGGCTCCCTATTTTTTCGATCAACTGATCCCAGGATCAGTTCAACTATGAGCGAATCTCACCCCTCTTTCCGCGCCGTCCCCCGCACGGGCGTCATCTTCGTCATGGCCGAGGCGCAGAAGCTCGGCTACAAGCCCTCCGACGCGAGCTGGTCCAACCTGGGCCAGGGCATGCCCGAGACCGGCCCCCTTTCCGGCGGCCCCGCGCGCACGCTCAAACTCGCGATCGATCCCTCCGACCAGGAGTACGCGCCCGTCGGTGGCGTGATCGAGCTGCGGGAGGCGGTGGCGGCGCTATACAACGCGCGCTACCGCAAGGGTATGAAAAGCCGCTACACGGCGGAGAATGTGTCCATCTCGGGCGGAGGACGCGCGGCGCTGACACGCGTCGTCGCTGCGCTCGGGCAGGTCAACCTCGGACACTTCCTGCCCGACTACACGGCCTACGAAGAGCTGCTCGACATCTTTCACTCCTTCGCCTCGATACCGATCCTTCTTGAGCCCGAGTCCAGCTACGCCTTTTCCGTCGAGTCCCTGCGCAAGGAGATCGAGGGCCGCGGGCTCGGCGCCTTGCTCCTGTCCAACCCGTCGAACCCGACCGGCAAGGTGATCGCGGGCCCCGAGCTCGCGCGCTGGGTCGAGACCGCGCGCAAGCTCGACTGCGCGATGATCTTCGACGAATTCTACTCGCATTATGTCTGGAACAGCGACGGCGCGCCCGTCAGCGCCGCGCCCTTCGTCGAGGATGTGGACAAGGACCCCGTGATCCTGCTCGACGGCCTCACCAAGAACTGGCGCTACCCGGGCTGGCGCGTGAGCTGGATCGTCGGACCCAAGGCCGTGATCGAGTCCGTCACCTCCGCGGGCTCCTTCCTCGACGGCGGCGGCTCACGCCCCCTGCAGCGCGCCGCGGCCGAGCTCGTCACCGAGAAGAACGCCTCCGCCGAGGCCGCTTCCCTGCAGACCGCATTTGGCGCCAAGCGCGACCTCATGCGCGGCGAGCTCACGAAAATGGGCGTGATCCTCGACGGCCCCGGCGACGGGACCTTTTACTGCTGGGGCTCGGTCGAGAAGCTCCCCCGCCCGCTGAACACGGGCATGGGGTTCTTCAAGAAGGCGCTCGAGGCCAAGGTCATCGTGGTGCCCGGCGAGTTCTTCGATGTGAACCCGGGCAAGCGCCGCGCGGGCCGCTCCTC
>Ga0163144_10031550_pt1 | contig 10095 bp, 10 predicted proteins | sample OliLak19BULKMAT1_FD_123175 | JGI IMG/M metagenome (GOLD analysis project Ga0163144, IMG submission 123175) | Freshwater microbial mat bacterial communities from Lake Vanda, McMurdo Dry Valleys, Antarctica - Oligotrophic Lake LV.19.BULKMAT1 | ecosystem: Environmental > Aquatic > Freshwater >...
AAAAGTGGCCCTGCTCCAGCTCTTGCACCCTTCGCACCTCGGTCAGAAGTTCCAAGTGTTGCACGCGATACGTTAACGCGACCGGGCGCATCCGCGGCGGCGAAGGGACTCGCCGCCCTACCCATCGTGACCTTCGAAAAGGTAGGGAGCGGACTCCGCTCCGCGCCGGAGCCGGAACCACCGACCGGCAGATGCACCCAACGCGACCTCGACTTCAAAATTGCCCTTGCTTCGCAACGGTCGCGCCCTTTACTGCCGACCCTTTAACCAACTCGAAATCATCATGGCCAGAATCTGTGCAATCACCGGTCGCCGTCCCGTCAAGGGCTCGATCATCAATCGTAAGGGCCAGTCGAAGAAGAGTGGCGGCATCGGCACGCACGTGACCAGCATCACGAAGCGTAAATTCCGGCCCAACCTTCAGCGCATCCGGATCAAGACCGCGAACGGCGGCACCAAGCGCGTTTGGGTCTCCGTCAAGGCGATCAAGGGTGGCTTGGTCGAGAAGGTCTAGTTCGTCCGGCCAGCGTCTTCATTTTCCAACCCGTGACCGCAAGGTCACGGGTTTTCTGTTTTTCAAAGCCGAACGGCACACATCATCTTAAAAAACGCCGTTGAACCACTGATTTTCACTGATGATCACTGATGCAAACCGAGTTGCGCGATGGCGAGGTGGTGTGCGGGTTGCACGGCTCAGCCCGCCCCGTCGGATTGACCGTGGGCCCGGTGCTATTTTCGGAATCACGCTCGGGAAAAGTGGCAGAAGAATGATGGCAGAAGAATGGGTTCATTCTCCTGCCTTCATTCTTTTGCCAATAGTCAGGGATCACAAAACTTGATGCACGCCTGGCGGACAGGTCAGGCTGAAACATGAAACGGTCGCCCATCGATCTGAATCTATTTGATCAGGTTTATTAGTGCGCATCAGTGGTTACTTCTGCTGCGGAATTTAGGTTCATTCTTCTGCCAATACCCGTGTTATCTGTGTCATCCGTGGTTAATCCGACGCGCCGAATTTAGGATAAGATAACGCCGTGCCGACGGAGTCAGCGCACAGGAAACAAACCCTGGCAGCTTCAATCGACGGCGCGAAATACCACGGAGGCGTTTTGTCCGCCGAAACCAAGATTGTTGCTCAAAACCGTTTTTACCTTCGCGAGACGGGCAACGTTGGGGACGTAATCCAAATCGCAGTCCGGATCGGGGTCGTCGAGATTGATGGTGGGAGCGATCATTCCGGTCTGCATTGTCTTCACACAGATGACCGATTCGATGCCGCCCGCCGCCCCGAGCAGGTGCCCGGTCATCGATTTCGTGGAGCTGATGGCAACCTGCCGCGCATGGGCGCCAAACACCTTCTTGATCGCCAGTGTCTCAAACTTGTCGTTATAGGGGGTCGAGGTGCCGTGCGCGTTGATGTAATCAACCGCACTTGGTGCGACGCCGGCGCTCGCGAGCGCCCGCTTCATGGCCATGGAAAGTCCTTTGCCCTCCGGATCCGGCTGAGTGATGTGAAACGCATCACACGTCGCCGCGTACCCCGCGAACTCGCAATAAATCCGCGCTCCCCGCGCTTGCGCATGCTCCAGCGACTCGAGCACGAGCACGCCCGCGCCTTCGCCCATGATGAAGCCATCTCGGTTCCGATCAAAGGGACGGCTCGCGCGCTCCGGCTCGTCGTTGCGCGTGCTCATGGCCTTCATCGCACAGAAACTCGCATACGCGAACGGCGTAATGGCCGCTTCACTACCGCCGGCAATCATCACATCCGCATCACCGCGGCGAATGGCGTGCGCCGCCTCGCCCAAGGCATGCGTGCCCGTGGCGCAGGCTGAGACGATGCCGAAATTCGGCCCGCGCGCGCCAATCTGAATCGCGAACAAACCGGCACACATATTGCCGATCAGCGACGGAATGGTGAACGGCGAAACTTTCCTCGGCCCCCTCTCGGCGAGCACCTTCAGCTGCGACTCGTACGTATACATTCCGCCGATACCCGAGCCGATGATCACGCCCACACGATCCCCGTCCTCTTTCGTCATCTCAAGGCCCGAGTCCGTGAACGCCTGGTTAGCCGCGACAAAGCCGAAATGCGTATAGCGATCATTACGCCGCGCCTCCTTGGGATCCATGTGGAGTGCGGGATCCCAATCGCGTACTTCCGAGCCGATCTGGCTGGCGAACGCCGCCGGATCAAAAAGGGTGACACGCTTGATCCCGCTTTTCCCAGCGACTAGGTTCGCCCAGAAGGACTCGACGTCGTGTCCGAGCGACGTGACCACCCCGAGGCCGGTCACGACCACACGACGGGAAGACGAGGGAGTTTCCATAAACGCGAAGATCGTTGCGGCCTACTCACTCAGCTCCAGCTGAATCCGCGATGGTAAGTTTCATCCTCAACTACTCTCCTGAGCAGGTGTGCTGATCAATCCGAACATGACATCGGGCGCCAACGGCTGCGGAAAACAAAAAGGCGTTCTGCCTGAAATTTCCCGGAGGAAATCGGCAGAACGCCAAAGTAACAATCGCGAGCTCAGGCCTGAGCGGCTTTGCCTTTGATATAGTCGATGACCTGTCCGACGGTTTGCAGCTTTTCAGCGTCAGACTCCGGGATCTCACCCTTGATCTCGTCTTTGAATTCCTCCTCGAACGCCATGATCAATTCGACGGTGTCGAGTGAATCAGCGCCAAGATCGTCGAGGAAAGATGCCGTCGGCGTGATCTGCTCTTCGTTCACGTTGAGCTGATTGACGATGATCTCTTTGACTCGTTGTTCGATGCTTTTTTGGTCAGCCATTTGCGTAAATTTGAGAGGGAAACAGGTCCAGCGGAGGCTTCACATCGCCATTCCACCGTCAACGTTAAAAACTTGTCCGGTAATGTAGCCGGCTTCTTCGGAACAGAGATATGCGGTCATGTTGGCGATGTCAGCCACCTCGCCAAAACGCTTCAGCGGGACCGCCTCCAGAATTTTGCCGGATACTTCCGGATTACTGACGAACTCCGTCGTCATGTCGGTCTTGATGAACCCCGGCGCCACCGCATTGGCCGTGACGCTCCGCCCGGCGAACTCGCGGGCGAGTGTCTTGGTCAGGCCAATCATGCCGGCTTTGGCGGCCGAGTAATTCGCCTGACCGGCATTGCCCATGATGCCGCTGACCGAGGTGATGTTGACGATCCGGCCCCAGCGCGCGCGCGTCATCGGCCGGCCAATCAGCTTCGTCCAGTGAAAACAGCTGGTGAGATTGGTGGAAATGACGTCGTTCCAGTCATTCTCGCTCATCCGGAAGAGCAGACCGTCCCGCGTAATCCCGGCATTGTTCACGAGGATATCGATCAAGGGAAACTCCTTGAGCAATTCCTCCCCCGCCTGGGCAATCGCCGCTCCGCTGGCTACGTCCACCGCCATCGCCTTGGCCTTTCCGCCGGCAGCGACAATGGCAGCCGCCGTGGCTCCGCAGGAATCGGCCGACTTGGAGACGCAAATGACGGTGACGCCATGGCGCGCCAGCGTTTCAGCGATAGCCTTGCCGATACCCCGGCCAGCGCCGGTCACAAGTGCAGTGCGATGGTTGAACGTAAGCATGAGTTAAACGATGGATTTCGAATTGCGAAATAGCACGAGGAGAAGGACGCACCCGCCGGACTCAATCCGCAATTCACAAATACGGTGGCCTGCCGCCGGTCTCGCCCGGGCTTGCATTGCGATTGATGCAGGGGGCGAATTCGTCGGCCGTTTGGGCTCAATCAGACCGGCTGGGGAAAACCTCCCTCTACGCGAGTGAACGGATCGCGATGCCTTCCGCGCTTCCCGTTTCCCGTTTCCCGTTTCCCGTTTTCCCAATTTTCCGCTTTTCCGCTTTTCCGAGGCCTCAGTAAACGTCGCGTTGGTAGCGACGGTCCTTTTTCATCTGCTTCACGAAATCCACGGCTCGCTCCTGGCTCAGGCCGCCCTGCGCTGCGATGATGCCATGCAACGCGGTGTCCACATCCTTCGCCATGCGTTTGGCGTCGCCGCACACGTAGAAATGGGCTCCGCCTTTCACCCAGCTCCAGACTTCCATCGCGTTTTCCCGGAGGCGATCCTGGACATAGACCTTGAGCAGCTGGTCACGCGAGAAAGCGGTGTCGAGTCGCGTCAGTTGCCCCTTCTCCAAATAGCGCTGCCATTCCTCTTCGTACAAGAAATCAGTCCCGCGTTTTTGGTCGCCGAAAAAGAGCCAGTTTCGCCCCGTGGCTCCTGAGGCCACCCGGTCCTGCACAAAGGCGCGGAACGGCGCGATACCGGTACCGGGTCCGATCATGATGCAATCCTTCGCCCCGTCCGCCGGAGGCCCGAAATGCGAATTGGAAACAAACACGGGAACGGGCGTCTTACCCACCAGCGCACGGTCCGAAAGAAACGACGAGCAAACGCCCACGCGGTCCCGATGGTTCGTCTCGTAGCGCACCACGGCGACGGTGAGGTGGACGTCGTTGGGATAAACCCGCGCCGACGAGGCGATCGAGTAGAGCCGCGGCATCAATTTTCGCAGGTGATCCACGAACTCCTGCGGGGTCAGCCGTGCACTCGGAAACTCTGCCAGCAAATCAACGAACTCGCGCAGCTCGAGCATCCCGGCCAACACGTCCTTCGACTCGCTTGCGAGCAGGCCCTCGAGTTTGGCCTTTTCATCGGGATGGGTGACTTTGGCCGCCAACGTTTCCACCATTTTCCGCGTCGGCTTGGCGAGGGCCAGTTTTTCGGTGAGAGCCGCCCGCAAAGTGATCGGCGCGCTCAACCGCAACTGCACCGGCGAAACGAGCTCATCGCCGCTGGCGCCGAGGCGCTCCAGAATCTCCTTCACCTCGGAGGTGCGATTGGCAGCGAAAACGCCCAGCGAATCGCCGGCTTTGTAATGCAACCCGCTGCCCCGCAGATCCACGACGAAGTGCCGGGTTTCCTTGGCGGAGCCGGGTTTGTTCAACAAACGATTCTCCGAGAGCCGCGCGGGAAACGGACGGTCCTTGGAATACGCTGACGTGCTGGCTTCACCTGGAGCGGACATGGATAAACCTAAAAAACGGAGTTGAACCACTGATTTTCACTGATGGACACTGATGCAAGCAGATTTGCGGGATAGAGGCCGTTCACCCGGTAAGAGAAGGGGAAGTTCTATCCCCTTCGATCCGGATCTATCTGGTCAGTGTTTATTGAGTGCCCATCAGTGGTTACTTCTTTTGCGGAATTTAGGGAAACGCATGAAACCGGCCGAGTACGCCCACGCAAGCTGGTTCGTCTTCGATCCGGCACCCTCCACTCCGGCGCCGGACGCAGCCGCATCACCTCTCCTTTGCGGCTTCGAAATCGCTCCTACGTACGCGCAGGCTTGCAGCGACCCGTGAATTGAAGCCCATTCAGGGGATGGGATCAGCTGAAACCGTACGCGTGCAGAAATTCATCGCCGACTCCGGCGTGTGCTCACGCCGAGCCGCGGAGGCATTGATCGTTCAGGGTGAAGTGTGGGTGAACGGAAAAACCGCCACCGCCGGCCAGAAAATCTCACCGGGAGTCGACAAGGTCACCGTCAGCGGCAAACCCGTGCGCGTAACGGCCCAGCCTCGCATCACCGTGGCGGTGCACAAGCCACGCGGTTTGGTGTGCTCCAACGATGACCCGCATCATGCGGCCACGGTGTTTGAGTTACTGCCCCGCGAACTGTCGAAATATCGTTTCTTCTGCGCCGGACGCCTCGACTTGGACAGTGAAGGTCTCGTGATCCTCACCACGGATGGAGACCTCGCCAACCGCTTGATGCATCCCTCCCAAGTGGTCGTGAAGCGCTATCACGTCATGTTGAAGGCGCCCTTTCCGTCCGCCCGTCTGCCCCAACTGATCCGCGGGGTCACGATCGAAGGCGAACGCCTCAAAGTGGAACGCGCCGCGCTGATCAATGCCGACGCGAGTAAGTTCGCCACCGATCTCGACGTCCACATGCACCACGGCAAAAAGCGCGAGATCCGCCAGTTATTCATGACGCTCGGATTCGACGTGAAACGTCTCCGCCGTTATCAAATTGGCTCGCTTCCCTTGAAGGGAATCCCGTTGCGAGCGGGGAAGATTCTTTCCACAAGGGAAGTTGCCTCACTCTTTCACAATCCTCGGACGCCCCGCGCGGCTCACGAAGCGTACTCAAAGCGCTCTGAGCCAGCGCCGTCTACCGCTCCCTCCCGTTCCCGTTCTACTGCTGACGATGAAGACTAAACTCCTCTGCTCCGCTGCCCTCCTGCTGGCCAGCCTTCCCGGCCTGATCGCCGCGCCCCTCCGTGTCACGACTGCGGTGCACACCAAGCCGGACACCGGGTCTCCCGCGATCACCTTCCTGAAGGCCGGAGCCGATCCCAAGCCTGTCGCCGGATCCTCGAGCAACCTCCCCGCTGGCTGGGTGGCGGTCGAACTGCCAGGTCCCTTCGAGGGCTACGTCGAGAACAAGGATCTTTCCAAGAGCCTGGACGTGAAGCCCGGCTCGGCGATTCGAGTCGGGCCGAAGCTTGACGCTGCCGTTCTCGCCACCGCTGAAAAGGGCGACAAGGCCAGCATCACCGGCCTGCGCGGGAAATGGACGCAGGTCAGCCTCGAAAAGAAGCTGGTTGGTTACATCAACGTCGGCGGCGCTGCCCCCGGCGGCGGTTCGGCGGTGAGTTCCGCTGCTTCCGCGTCGCGCACCTCCAACGTTATGGCGAACCCGAGCCCGGCGGCGACTGCCTTTCCGCCAGCTCAGCCCCAACCCGCCCTGCAGCCCACCATCGGCGCCGGCCAAGCCGTGCCGATGGTCAATCAAGGCGACGGCGGAGCCAGTACCCTCCCTCGGCAGTTCGCGGGGCGATTCGTCTCCACCCGCAAGGCTTTCACGCCCCGCCGTCCCTACGACTACGCCCTCGCAGACGATGCGGGTCGGCGCTTTGCGTATCTCGATGTTTCAAAGCTTCTGCTCACCGAACAAATTGAAAAGTACATCGACCACTCCGTGGTTGTTTTTGGTGGCGCCAAAACGGTCCCCGACAGCAAAGACATCGTGATCACGGTCGAGACCCTGCAGCTCAATAAGTAACCCCTGCGAACCCCGAACGCCGGCGCATCCCCGGAATGGGTTTGCGCCCCCCAGCGCGCGTCGGGTTCCTTCGTTTTTATGGATCTGATCGACGGCAACCACATCGCGACCGCCATCATCGCTGAACTCAAAGCCGAAGTTTCGGCCCTTTCCGGCCGGAAGCCCTGCATTGCGCTAGTCCGCGTCGGGGAGGATCCCGCGTCCGTTTCCTACGTGAAGAAAAAGGAGAAGACGGCGGCTGAAATTGGAGTTACGAGCCGCGTGATCCTTCCGCCCACCAGCATCACGCAAACCGAGCTGTTTCAACTGATCGACGAATTGAACGCCGATTCGAACGTCGACGGTATTTTGGTCCAGTCGCCGTTGCCCAAGCACATCGATGAAGTGGCCGTTTTTCGCCGGGTTTTGCCCTCCAAGGACGTCGATGGGTTCAATACCCTCAACCTCGGCAAGATCGCGCAGGAAGACGACACGGGCTTTGTGGCTTGCACGCCAGCGGGCATCATGGAGTTGCTCGCGCGCAGCAACGTGGATCTGAAAGGCAAGCACGTGGTCGTGCTGGGCCGTTCGCTGATCGTCGGAAAACCCATTGCGCTCCTCGCCCTGCAGAAGCGATCCGGCGCCAACGCCACCGTCACCATTTGCCACTCGGCCACGAAGGATCTTCCCAGCATCACCCGCCAGGCTGACGTGCTGATCGCCGCGATCGGTCGGGCAGATTTTGTGACGGCCGACATGGTGAAGCCCGGTGCGGTTATCATCGACGTGGGAATCAACCGCGTGGCCGACGCGACCAAGAAAACCGGATACCGGCTGAACGGGGATGTACAGTTTGAGACGGTTGCGCCGATCTGTAGTAAAATCACACCTGTTCCCGGCGGGGTAGGCCCAATGACTGTCGCTATGTTGATGAAGAATACCGTCAAGGCCTTCCGGCTCGGGCAATCTCGCTAGCTTGCTCTGGGGGCGGGAATCACTTTCCCTCAAACGTTAATGTCCGCCCCCTCTATTTTGGTCGTCGACGACCAACCGATCAATGTTCAGCTGCTGAAGCGCAAGCTGGAGCGTGAAGGCATTCGAGTCGTCGCTGCCTATAGCGGGATGGAGGCACTTGAGCTGGTCCAGCAAAACAAACCCGACCTCATTTTGCTGGATGTCATGATGCCTGATATGGACGGCATCGAAGTGTGCACTCGGTTACAGGCGAATGAAGAGCTGCGCGGAATTCCGGTAATTTTCATCACGGCTCGAACCAACAAGGAGAGTAAACTCGAGGGGCTGAATGTCGGCGCGGTCGACTATATCACGAAGCCCATCGATCTCGACGAAACCCTTGCCCGCGTTCAGACGCAGTTGCGTTTCGTCGCCATCAATCGACAGGTTCTGGATCTGACGCGCCGCCTTGAGGAAACGCGCAAGGCCGCCACCATCGGCGCCGTCACCCAGGGTATCGCGCACAATCTCAATAATCTCCTGGGCGTGGTCATTGGTTACCTCGATCTCGTCAAGGCCTACGACGACAAGCCCGATCAGGTGCGCAAGAACGTCGGGCATGTGGAAGACGCCGTGCACCGCATCGTCGCCATCATCAAACAGCTCAGCACCCTCGTAGTGAAGTCGCGGCCGCCCTTGGTCAAAGCCGGCCTGCAAAAACTACTCGACGGCGGCATTGCGCGTTTTCAACAGGAATGCCGGATCAACGCGGCCGTGACCATCGACAATCCACTCGGGGATCGCTTGGTGGAAACGAACTACGAAATCTTCGAAGACGTAATCGCCAAGGTGCTGATCAACGCGTGGGAATCGTACGGCCACAAATCACCTGAAGCGCGGCGCATTTCGATCCACACCCGCCTGCTGGAAAAGGCCGAAGATGGACCGCTGGTTGAAATTCGGATCATGGATCACGGCCGGGGCATCGATCCCGAGGTTCGCGACAAGATGTTCGAACCCTTCATCAGCACCAAGAACACGGTCGGAGTAGGAATGGGGCTGACCGTCGCGCGCCATGCGCTGCGCAACTTGGGCGGCGAAGTTACAATGAAAGACACCCCTGAGGGCGGCGCGACCGCCGTGCTTACTCACCCGGTGCAAACGCGCCCGCGGAAACTAGCGACAGAAATCGCAGCCGACGAGCATCGCTGAACTCGGGAAATCGGCTGTTTCCGAACGAGGGCGCGGGTGAGCGCAGAATGTCTGCCGGGGATCCGTGAACTCTGTTTTTCAGGTGGAAGGTTTCGGTTCGGAACCGATGCGTTTCCGCAGGAGGGAGCAAGAGTTGAAGCGAGCGACTCGGCTGGACTATTCGACGCCGGTGAGTTTGACGTTGCAGGTCAGCGGCGTCGCATTACGCCCGTCAGGCATGCCCAAAATCGCATTCCTTGGCTCCGGCAATATGGCGTCCGCCTTTGTCGACGGGCTCCTCTCCTCGGGCATGGAACCGGCAAGCCTGGTTTGCTATAGTGGGTCAGGCAAAACGGCGGCAGCCTTGGCCGGGCGAACGGGTATCCGGCAGGTGAACACGCTCCCCGAGCTCTTGCAGGACGCCGATACGCTCGTGATCGCGTTTAAACCCCAGCACCTCGCCGCCGCCGACTCCGGTCTGGCCGACCTCACCGCCGGGAAGCTCGTTGTTTCCGTTCTCGCCGGGAAAAAAATCAGCTCGCTCACCCGCATCTTCCCGCGGGCCCGAAACCTGGTGCGCACGATGCCAAACACCCCCGGGCAAATCGGCGCAGGCATCACCGGGTGGTGCGCCGCCGCACCGCTGCTGGCGGAAGACCGCACGACCGTCGCAGCGCTGCTGCAAGCGTTGGGGCAGGCGGTCGAAGTCCCGGAAAACGATCTCGATGCTGTCACCGGTCTCAGCGGCAGTGGCCCCGCTTACGTTTTCGAGTTTGCCGCTGCCCTGCGCGACGCCGGCGAGGCGGCCGGGCTGAATCGATCCACGGCGGAAAAACTGGCCATTGAAACCCTGTTGGGCGCCGCCCGGCTTCTGGCGCGG
>Ga0163144_10031551_pt1 | contig 10095 bp, 7 predicted proteins | sample OliLak19BULKMAT1_FD_123175 | JGI IMG/M metagenome (GOLD analysis project Ga0163144, IMG submission 123175) | Freshwater microbial mat bacterial communities from Lake Vanda, McMurdo Dry Valleys, Antarctica - Oligotrophic Lake LV.19.BULKMAT1 | ecosystem: Environmental > Aquatic > Freshwater > Lake...
CATCCGCGAGAACGGCGGATCGCCGAGAATATCCTGCCGGGCGAAGATGCACGCTTCGCGCAGCGCCTTGATCACGCGGTAACCGCCGTCCTCCTCCACGAAGAATTTGCGCAGCCGCTCGGGGGAGATTTCCTCGGCGAGGCTATTCGGATACAGGCCATGGCGCGCCTTGCTCAACAAGGCCTCATTGAGATCGGTGCCAAAAATCTGGAGCTTCGGTGCGCGGTCCGCGAACTGCTCGGTGGCCTCGAGGAACGCCATGCCGAGGGAATAAGCCTCCTGTCCGCTCGAGCAGCCGATCGACCACATGCGGACCGGACCGGAGTGCTTCTCCGCCGCGAGTTGCGGGAAAATCTGGTCTTTCAGGACGGCGAAGGCCGCCTCGTCGCGGAAGAAGCTCGTCACGTTGATGAGCATGTCGCCGTAGAGCGACTTGAACTCCTTCGCGTCGGCCTCGACGAACCCGGCGTAATCCTCGAGCGACTTCTTCCCGCTGAGCACCATTCGCCGCGTGATCCGCCGGTGGATGGTGCTCGCCTTGTAGAGCGAAAAATCGACGTCCGACCGCTCCCGGGCGAGCTCGACGATCCGGGCGAAGCCCTCCAACCGGCGCTTGGGCCGGCTGCGGGCTTGGGGTGCCGCGTCCGCGAACGCCGGATCAGCGATGGAATCGGCGGGCAGCGGCGGCAGGTCGCCGCGCAGGTAAGGATGCGCCGCGATGCGCACCAGTTCGAGGGCCACCGCCTCGGGCGCCATGATGTGATCGACACAGCCCGAGTCGATCGCGCTGCGCGGCATCGAGTCGTAGCGCGCGGATGCATCCTGGGCGAAGGTGATGCCGCCGGCGGCCTTGATCGCCTCGAGGCCGAGCGTGCCATCGGTGGCGGTGCCCGAGAACACGATGCCGATCGCGCCCTCGTGCTGCTCCTGGGCGAGCGACTTGAAAAAGAAATCGATCGAGAGATGCGGCGACCGCGATTTCTCCCGCGGCTTGAGGTCGAGCCGGCCGTTCGCCAGTTGCAGCGTCGAGTTGGGCGGGATCACATAGACGTGATTCGGGGCGACCGCCATGCCCTCCGCCGCCTCGTGGACGGGCATCGCAGACGCGCGGCTGAGGATACTCGGCAGCGCGCTCTCGTGCTCCGGAGCGAGGTGCTGCACGAAAACGAATGCCATGCCCGTGTCGGCGGGCAGATGTTTCAGCAATTGCGTGAACGCCTCCAAGCCGCCGGCGGAGCCGCCGATGCCGGCGATCGGGAAGCGAGCCCGGGACGGAATCGCGGAGTCCGGCGCCTCGCGCTTTGAGACCGGACGACCAGCACTGCGCTTCGGATAAACCTTCACGCTGGTGTGATTGTAATGAGCGCAAAAGAGCATGGCGAGCGCGAATCCCCACAACGTCAGAGTTCTGCGCAGGGCCGGAAGCGGGCCGGAGCCGGATGCTCCGGGAACGCCACCCGCCCGCGCGGCCCGGCAGACGCAGCGGTGACGGCGCAGGGTGATTCGCGGCCATCGGACAACGTCCCACGCGGCCGCAGAAGCAGCCCGCGATCACACCCCATTGTGGGTCGGACGGTGCCGGGCTACATTCCACAAATGGAAACGCTTACTCGCCCGCCAGCCTCAACGCTCTTGACCGCGGCTCCGCCGTGGCCGGCGAGCCGGCGGCGCCCCGCGACGGCGGCGGCGCCCCGCCGAACGTCGGATGAGAGATTGGCGCGCGCGCAGTCGTCGCGGGCAGAGGCGGTGGTCGACAGCGAGCTTGTCCGCCGCTTCAACGATGGAGACCAGACGGCGTTCGTCGAAATCGTCACGCGCCATCGCGTCCGGATCCATGCCCTCGCCGTGCGTTTTCTGCGCAACGAAGCGGATGCGGAGGAGATCGCGCAGGACACCTTTATCCGCGCGCATCGCGGGCTCGCGAGCTTTCGCGGCGAGGCGTCGCTCGCAACGTGGCTGCATCGCATCGCCTTCAATCTCGCGCGGAATCGCTATTGGTATTTCTTTCGGCGCTGCCGCCAGTCGACCGTTTCGCTCGATTGCCCGCTCGGCCCGGAGTCCGGTGCCACGTTCGGCGACTTGGTCGCCACGACGGAAGCCAACCCGGCGCGGCAGGCCACGCAGGACGAGTTCGTCGTGCTCGTGGCCGCCTGCATGAAGCAACTCGAATCCAGCTCCCAGGAGATCCTGACGATGCGCAATGGGCTGCACAAATCCTATGACGAGATCGCGCGGTCGCTTGGCATCAATGCCGGCACCGTGAAGAGTCGCATCGCCCGCGCTCGGGGCAAGCTGCGGGAGCTGATTGCCACGGCTTGCCCGGAGTTTCCGGCCGACGCCCCGGTGAACGACTGGCTGGAGCCCGTCCGGGACTTGAATTGCGCGGTGTAGAACGACCCGCTGAGATCGTCTCGGCAACGACAATTATTTCTCCCACGTGGGGAGGTCCAATTGTCGCTGGGGGGCGGGAAGAACGGCAAGAGGGACGCACGCGTGCTGCTCGAACTTCCCGATCTTCCGGTTCAATTGCCCGGTTTGGCGTCGGCTTGCTTGCCTATTCAGGGAGAGTGAACGGCCTTTTTCCCGGACTCCGCCGGGAAAAAGAAGCGGCGCAGCACGCCGCTGGGATTGGGGTCCGGCCAGAATCAACCCTTTCAACGCGGAGGAGCGCGGAGGAGGGATCCGGGTTGGTTTGATTCTCCGCGACCTCCGCGACCTCCGCGTTGAACTCTGCTCCGTGCATCAAGACCAACCTGTTGGTCTTATTCCAATTTGCTTTCAAGATGAGCCGAATTGTAGCGGAACGGCTTCCCGTTCCGGGAGGGGAGCCGAAGCGGCTCCGCTACGAAACGAGTCTCAACTTGAAGGCGAATTGGAATTACGGATTGCGGCCCTTGGCGCGGGCGAGGTGCGGCGCGAGGAGAAGGCGGGTGGTCGCCGAGGGATCGAAAGCCAGGAGCTTTTCTGTGAGCTGGTGCGTCTCGGCGCTCTTGCCCGCACCGGCGAGCACTTCGATGTCGGTGGCGGTCTGCGCGATCACGGCCTTGCGGATCATCGCCTGCCGCGCGGGGTCGGTCTCGTCGGCGAGGTGCTGCGCGGTCGAATCCACGACCATGAGCATCTGGCCGAACGTTTTTCCGAGCAGCGCGTCGGGGTAGCGGCGCGCCTGGATGAAAGCATCGCGGGCCACCATCGCGAGTGGGCCACGCTGAATGTCATCCGGCGGGAGCGCATCGAACAGCACTAGCCCGCATAGCCAAAACGGTTGAATCGGTAGACTTGATCCGAGCACACCGTGTAGGGTCGCTGGCGAGTAGAGCATGAAATATCCGGGCTAGCGTGCGGTCGGCTTGATCGAGCCGGCCGTTGAGCAAGGCAATTTCGAAACTCAACTCGCCGCGGCGCGCCGGCTGCGCCTGGAGTTGGCGCAGCGCGGCGTCGCGGAGCTGGGCGAGCGCGGTCAGGGCCGGCGGATGGGTGCGGCCGAGATATTTCATTTCGCCCATCAGCCGCTGGCACGCCGAGCTGCCGGGGCGGAACGGCTGCACCTCACGGTAGGTGGCGAGATACAGGGTCAGCGCGTCCTGCGGCTTGCCTTCCTTCATCAACGCGCGGCCTCTCTCAACGGCGAGCCGCGCAATCTCGTTGGGGTCGATCGATCCGCCGGCATTGAGCGCGGCGGAGGTCGTGCCCGGGGACTGGATACGTCCGGCGCGCGGCGTGCGGGCGGTTTGCAGGAGCGCGGAGAGGCGGCTTCGGCCCCGGCGAGTTGCTGGATTTGCGTGGCGACTTGCCCCTCGAGGGCGCGGATTGCGCCGCCGGTCGTGGCGCGACCCGCTTCCGTTGGCAACGGGGCGGCCGTGCGCGCCTGCCATGCCAGTGCGGCCGCGGTGCCGGCGACGACGATGGCAAACAGGCTGACGATCGATTTGGAAACGAGCATGGGAAACGGGATGCGGCGGTTTACCGGCCCGGCGCCTGCGTCGCGCGGTCGAGGTGCCGCTGCAATGCGGCGCGCGTGGCTTCGGAATCGTCGAGCGCGAGCAGTTTCCCGGTGAGCGTCTTTGCTTCCGAGAGTTGGCCCGTGCCGGTCAGTGCCTCGATATCAGCGAGCGTATTGCTGACCAGGCTACCGTGCATATTCACGGCGCTCTGTCCGCTCAGTTTCTGCGTTGAGCCAGCCAGTCGTTCGAAATTGGTGAGCATGTTGCCGAACGGCTCGCCGATAAGCACGTCGCGGTAGCGGCGCGCCTCGAGAAACGCCGTGCCCGCGATGGACGCCAGGCCCTGCCGGCCGGGATGGAGAGGCGGCAGCGAATCGTAGAGCGCGACCGAGGTGGCGCTTTGGCCGAGGCGCTCGTTGAGCTGGGCGACTTCGGAGATGGCGGCCCGGTCGTTGAGATTCACCATCACCCGCTGCATCGCGGCATCGCGCAGCCCCTGCAGTGCCGACAGCGCGGCCGGATAGCTGCGGCTGAGACTCTTGATGGCGCCCATCAGGATCTGGCGTTCGACGCCGCCGCGCTCGCTGAGCTCGCGATAGCAGGTGACATACACGTCGAGCGCGGCCGGCGGGTTGCCGTCGCGGGTGAACTGGTTCCCGCGTTGCTGCGCCGAGGTCATCCGCGCGCGGTCGTCGGTGAGCTGGCGTGGCGGTGGAGGGGCGTGGCAGTGCTGGCAGCGCGGAGTGCTCCCTCGAGCTTGGTGGCGTCGGCCTCGACGGCGGCCGTGCGTTGCAGGAGCGATGCGAGCTCATGGTGCAACGCCATTGTGCGTTCGGCCGCGGCCATCGTCTGCTGCGCGGTGGTTTCGCGCCGCGCGCGGTTCTCGCTCACCTGCCACGCCAGCGCGGCGCCGAGCGCCAGCACCACGGCCGCGGCGAGCGTGGCTTGCAGTTTGGAGACGGCGACCAGGCCGGTGCCGGCGAAAAATCCGCCGCTCGCGGCACCGCCCGCAAGGCCCGCGGTGAGCGCGGCGGCGGCAAGACCGGCGGGCAGCGCGATGGCCGCCTGGTGCTCGAAGGCCGCCGCGAGCGCCGCGGCCGTCGACGTGATGCCGCGACGCCCGAGTTTCTCGCGAAGCTGGTCGAGCGCGCGGTCGAGGCGCTTCTGCACCGCGTTCTCCGATGCGCCAAGCTGGCCCGCGATCGCGGCGAGCCGCAGGCCTTGGTGGAAGCGCAGCAGGATCACCTGCCGGTCGAGTTGCCGCAGCTCCATCAAAACGTCGTCCAGCACGGCGTGGAGGGCATCCGGTGCCGGGGAAGCAGGCTCAGGGCTCATGAGGTCGGAAGTGAGGCTGGCGGTTTGTTCGCGGGTGGCGCGGCGGCGCTCGCCGCGCAGCGTTTTCGCGGCGACGAAGCGCGTGGTGGTGAACAGCCAGCCGGCGACATCAGGGTGCTGCGCGAGCGCGCGCGCATTGCGCGCGAGTGCGGTGAAAACGGCCTGAGTGACGTCTTGCGCGCGATGCGCATCCCCGCCGACGCGACGCAGCGCCGCACCGTAAACGAGCGGCAGATAATGCTGCACGACCGCGGCGAAGGCGTGTTCCGCACCAGAGGCGACGTAATGACGGAGTGGGGTGTGGTCGTCGGTCATGGGGGCGGCTCACTGTATAAATACCCGTCGCCGGCAAAACCCGCCAAAGAAAATGTCGCCACGAAAGAAACGCCGGCCCTCGGGGGTGCATCGGGGAGCAGGCCGCGTTTATCGCCTCCAATAATTGGCTGCGCGTTTTATGTAACCGCGTGGCGCGACGGCCGGCGGTGACGCAGGGGGCTCAACCCACCGTTGCGTCGCAAATCACGTTCGCTCCAATCGTCGCATGCGCATCGAGGACTACCGCCACGTTATCTGGGATTGGAACGGCACGCTGCTGGACGATCTCGATCTCTGCCTCGATGCGATGAACGCCATGCTGGCGCGGCGCGGGCTGCCGGCGCTCGATCGCGGGCGCTACCATGCCGCGTTCGATTTTCCCGTGCGCGATTACTACGGCCGGCTCGGGCTGCCGATCGATGACGCGAATTTCCACGCGCTGAGCGTCGAGTTCATCGGAGCCTACGAGGCGCGCCGGCTCGAGCCCGTGCTCCAGCCGGGCGCGGCGGAGCTCCTGGCGGCGATCGCGCGTCGCGGCCTCACGCAGTCGATCCTGTCGGCGTATCACCACGAGTCCCTCCGCGCTGTCGTTCACCATCACGGGGTGAGCGAGCACTTCACTGCGCTGCACGGCCTCGATAACATCTACGCGCAGAGCAAGGTCGAGCTCGGCCGGGCGTTTCTGACGACGCTGGGATTGCCGCCGTGCGAGGTGCTGCTGATCGGCGACACCCTGCACGATCTCGCCGTCGCCCGGGAGTTGGGCACCGGCTGCGTGCTCGTCGCCCACGGCCACCATCCGGCCGGGCGCCTGCGCGCGGCGACCGAGCAGGTGTTTCCCGATCTGAGAGCGCTGACCGCCGCGCTGGGAATCGAAACGCGGGAATGCCTCCGATCCGGATCGCCGGTCGCATGAATCGTCCGCCGAGGGCCACGCCGGCCCCGATCGCGGGAGGGGGTCCAATTATCAGCCGCAAATCGCCTACGGGGGGGGGTAACCGGAAGTTCACCGGCGATGGCCGCTTTCTCCGTGAGTTTTTTTCCGGATACGCCATATCACCGAGGTTCCACGCATGAGACTTGTCCGCGCGCTCTTTTTGGCGGTGATTGGCTGCGCGACTGCATGGGCGCAGACGGCCACCATTACACCGTCGGCAACGACTTATGCGTCGGCTGGTGGATCGCTGAGTTTCGCGGTCAACATCACTTACACCGAACCCGCCGCCTCGGTCGGCTCGATCGGGGTCGGCCTGCGTGCGCCCGCCGGCTGGAGCTTTGCGGCCGTGGAGGGGCCCAACCGGCCGCAGGTCACTCCGCTCGAGGGCAACACCGGCACCATGGATTTCGCGTATACCAGCGCGCCGGCGAGCCCGGTCAATTTCACGTTCACCCTGAATTATGCCGCCGGGCTTTCCGGCGCGCAGGTGTTCACCAATGGCCAGGCGATCGTGCGAATCGGCGGCGTCCCTCGTGAAATTGCGCTTCCCACGATCACCCTGAACCCCGCCGGTTCCTCCGGCGGCGGCGACCCCGTCGCGGTCGCACCCGCCATCACCACGCAGCCGCAACCGCAGAGCGTCAACGAGGGGCAGGGCACCAGCTTCGCGGTCACCGCGAGCGGCACGGCGCCGCTGGCGTATCAATGGCGCAAGGACGGCGTGGCCCTCGCCGGCGTGACGTCGTCGTCGCTCGTTTTCTCCAGCGTCACCGCGGCCTCGGCCGGCATCTATTCCGTCGTCGTCTCCAATGCCGCCGGCTCCATCGCGTCCGCCGGCGCCGCGCTCACGGTGAAGGCCGTGGTCCAGGCACCGCAGATTCTCACGCAGCCGCGCTCGGTCGCCACCACGGTGGGCAGCACCGTGTCGCTCAGCGTCACCGCCACGGGCACCGCGCCGCTGACCTACCAGTGGCGCCGGGAGGGCAACGCCCTCGCCGGCGCCACGGCCGCGACCCTCAACCTCGCCGGCCAGCTCGCCGAGGCGGGGAGCTACACCGTAGTCGTCGGCAATTCCGCCGGCGTGCTCACCTCGAGCGCGGCGACGGTCACGGTGTCGGCCACCCCGCTGCCGGTCGCCATCGTCACGCCGCCCGCCGCGCAGACCGTGGCCCTGGGCGGCGCGGCGAGTTTCAGCGTGGTGGCGTCCGGCTCCGGCCCGCTGACGTATCAGTGGCAGAAGGACGGCGTCGCCCTCGCGGGCGCGACGTCGGCGACGTTGCTCCTCCCGAACCTCGCCGCCGGTGCCGCCGGCACCTACCGCGTCGTGGTGGCCAATGCCACGGGCAGCGTGACCTCCGCCGGCGCGACCCTCACGCTATCAACCACGCGCGGCCTCGCCGGCACGTATCTCGGTTCGCTGGGTGGCAACGGCGGCGCCATCGCGCTCCTGATTCGCGGCGATCGCAGCGGCGTGCTGCTCGGCTTCGCCAGCGGCGCCCGCATCGCGTTGTTGAGCCGCGAGCTCGTCGTCGATGCGAACGGCCGTTTCAGCGCCGTGCAGCCGGATCCGCGGCCGGCCGCCACCGCCAACTCAGCCCTCACGCCGCCCCTCGCCGCGCACGAGGGCGAATTCCATTTCGAGGGTGCGATCGCGGCCGATGGTTCCGTCACGGGCACGGTCAGCGGTTTGAATCTCGCGTTCACGGCTCCCGGGCCGGCCGCTGCCGGCGCGACGGCGGGTGTCGCCGGTTTCTATCAGGCCGGTGCGATCGGCGGCTCGGCCCAGAGCTACGCGATCGTCACGCCGGCCGGCCAGGCGCTGGTGGTCAATGTCGCCGGCGCGACGGCCGACGGCGGTGTCGGCACCGTGACGGCCGCGGGCGGCCTGGCGGTGACGACGGCCGCGAACGCCACCATCAGCGGCGTCCTCGTGGCCGAGAGCGCGACGTTGACGGCCACGGTCACCTCGGCGGCGGGCACGCAGGCCTTCGCGGGGGCGAACAACGACGCGCGCAGCGACACCGAGAAGTTGATCAACATCTCCACCCGCAGCCAGACGGGCACGACCGCGAACACCTTGATCGCGGGCTTCGTGATCACGGGTGATGCGCCGAAACCCGTGCTCGTGCGTGCGATCGGCCCGACGCTCGCGACGGCGTTCAACGTGAGCGGCGCCCTGAGCGCCGCGCGGCTCGAGGTTTTTCGCGGAAGCACGTCGATCGCGGTCGGCGATGATTGGGGCGCTCCGGCCGCGGGTGCGCCGAGTGCGGCGACGATTGCGGCGATCACGGCGCGAGTGGGGGCGTTTGGGCTGCCGGCGGGCAGCCGCGATGCCGCGCTGCTGCTCACGCTCGAACCGGGTGCCTACACTGCGGTGGTGACAGGGCAGGGTGGGGCGAGCGGCGTGTGCCTCGTCGAGGTCTACGACGCGACCAGCGGTGCGATTCCGCGCAGCCAGCGGATTATCAATATCGCGACGCGCGCCACCGTCGGCACGGGCGACAACGCCCTCATCGCCGGCTTCTACGTCAACGGCACCGTGCCGAAACGCCTGCTCATCCGCGGTGTCGGACCAGCGCTGGCCCAATTTGGGATCAGCGGCGCGCTGGCGCGGCCGCAACTCGTGGTGAACTCGGGCGCGACCGTCCTCGCGCAAAATGCCGGTTGGGGCACGTCACCGGATGCGACACTCCTGGCGACGAGCGCCGCGCAGGTGGGGGCGTTTGCGTTCGCGGCCGGCAGCGCGGATGCCGCTTTGATTGTGCATCTGTCTCCGGGCGCCTACACCGCGCAGGTGTCGGGCGTCGGCAACACCACGGGCGTCGCTCTGGTGGAGGTTTACGAACTGCCATGAGACCGCACGCGAAAACCTCCGCTGTCCGCGACGCGGATCGACGCGCTTCCGGATCGCCGTTCACTGGCATTCTCGCATTTGACATCCCCCCAATCGCGCGCCGTGAATAGGTCTTCCTTGCTCCAGCTTTTGCCCCCCCAGCGTCAGTGCCCCGGCGGTCCCAGCTTGTCCGCTTATCGCCGGAGCAAGCGTCAGAACTACCGGGATTCCGGTAGTCTATTGCTTTGCCACGCACCTTGCACGGCCAAGAATGGCCGTGTTTCCAGGGCGTGATCGTTATTCTCCGCCCTGAATTTCGGGCGCTCCATCCTCCAGCTCTAACTTCTCATGAAACGTCTCCTCCTCGTCGCCTTGGCGGCGCTGTCTTCCGTCGTCGGCGCGCAAGCCCAGACCGCGTCGCTCACGGCCTCCTCTGCAAACTACTCGAGTGCGGGTGGCACCATCACGCTGTCGGCAACGATCGATTACACCATGGTGGCGTTTCCCACTGCGCTTTCCTTCACCATCGGACTCCCGACCGGATGGTCGATGGCAGCCAAGGAGGACGGCACGACCGCGTTTATCGGCGGCACGAACGTTCCGCCGGTTGCCCCCTTCGCCGGCCGAACGGGCACGCTGGGATTTGCTTACGGCACCGCGGGTTTCCCCGTGAACCGGGCGAACTTCATGTTTGTGGTCGTCTACCCCGCCGGTTTGTCGGGGACGCAGAC
>Ga0163144_10031552_pt1 | contig 10095 bp, 11 predicted proteins | sample OliLak19BULKMAT1_FD_123175 | JGI IMG/M metagenome (GOLD analysis project Ga0163144, IMG submission 123175) | Freshwater microbial mat bacterial communities from Lake Vanda, McMurdo Dry Valleys, Antarctica - Oligotrophic Lake LV.19.BULKMAT1 | ecosystem: Environmental > Aquatic > Freshwater >...
AAAAAATTGGGAAAAAAGTATAAGGGAAGTATAAGGGGGGGAATTAGGATTTTGGGGTTTGGGGTTTGGGGGTTGGGGGTGAGGGGTTAGGGGTTAGGGGTTAGGGGTTAGGAGTTGGGGAATGGTAAGGCAAATACAAATGTGGTAATGTCTTCATTTACTTCTGCTGTTACGGTGCCTTTATGTAATTCGACTATTTTTTTTACAATAGCTAATCCAAGACCGGTAGATTGAAGATTTGAATTAGTGGATGATTTAAAGTATCGGTCGAATACAAGAGGCAATTCTTCTTTTGGAATGGGTGTACCTGAATTACATACTTTCAGATATTGCATTTTGTTGGTTTCGGAAATAGTACATTTGATAAACCCTCCATGGTTCACATGCTTCATAGCATTGTCTAATAGATTTTGGATTAAGCGATCTATCCAGCTAATATCTCCCATGATCCAAACAAGTTGATGTTCAAAATGGGTAATTAGATTAATATTTTTATTCTCACATGTTTTCTTGTATTTTTCTAATATATCCTGGGTCAACTCGGCCAATGAAAATGATTCTGATTTTAGTTTTATTTGTCCGGATTCTAGTTTGGAAAGTTCAAATAATTCATTGACTAGCCTTTTAAGTCGAAGCGATTCATTGTACGCAATTTGAGTGTATTTTTTGGATTCTTTAGTATTTATGGGGGTGCCTTCCTGGTTGATCAGTAATTCCAGATAGCCAGTGATACTGGACAATGGAGTCCTTAGGTCGTGAGAAAAATTGGCTACCATTTCTTTCCTGAAATCGTTTGTTTTTTTTAATTCCTCAAGGCTTTGAGCCAGTTGTATACTCATATTTCTATTCGTTTCATTTGCATTCTGTAAAGCTAGTTTATCATTTAGTTCTTTTGATAAAATATGATTTAAAATCCGGAATAATATAAGGAATAAGGTACCTAATAAAAGCAAACTAAGTAATGTACTTTTCCAGATGGTCCTTTTTACAGTAGAAATAAAAGCATCATATTTTTCATCTGCCTGTAATACACCTACCGTTTTGCCGGCTTTATTTTTTAAAGGAGCAAAAGCCGAAAGCCAATGACCAAATTCGTCTTTATAGGGTGATATCATACCTCCTTTTTCATATTGTTCCATTAGTTGTCTGGGAAATTTTTCATAAGTATGTCTGAAATAAGGCTTCTCAGCTGAACTCACTCCGAATTCATAAATCTGATTAGTACTGTCAAAAACTATAGTATAAATAGGTGTTTTCAGCATATTGGCTGCTTCGTTCGACTTGAGTAATTGGTGTATCTGATCATAATACATATCTACACCTATTCGATCGATATCATCTTTTTTTGGATACATGTTCATCAATGTAGTGTGTAAATCACCATCAATCAAAAGTGAAACCGAATTGACTATACCAAACAAACGCATCAAAGTGGCTTCCCGGTGATTTATAATGAGGGTTCGATAGGTGAAAGCTGAAAAATAAATACTCCAGGCTAAAAACGTGAAAATGGTAGCTACCAATATTTTTCTGGTACGGGCATTTTTAAACAAAGCTGTATAATATAAACCACTCATCGGACACGATAATAAACTAACTGTCTCTAAATCTATATCCTACACCCCATGCGGTAAGTATGTACTTGGGCTTACTCACATCTGATTCGATTTTAGCACGAAGTCTATTGATAGTAGAATTTACGGTATGCTCCAAGCCATCAAATTGAGGGCCCCATACTTCATTTAATAATTGTTGCCTTGAGAATGCCCTGCCGGGATGCCTCATAAAAAAGTGTACCAGGTCAAATTCTTTAGCGGTAAGCTCTATATGCTGGTTTGTTTTATGAAGGGTGTGCTTATGGGCATCAATCCAGAGATCGCCTACATTAAAAGCGATTATTTGATCAGTTTGAAATTCAACTTGGGAGCGTCGCAGCAGTGCCCTTACCCTGACGATTAGTTCTGCCTGACTAAAAGGTTTAGTCAAATAATCATCGGCACCTTTTTCAAATCCTTCGATTTTGTCTTGCTCCTCTGTTTTGGCAGTAAGCATAAGTATCGGCTGGGTTTTATTCGACTGCCTTATTTTTCTGCAGATTTCCAATCCATTTAACCCAGGTAACATGAGATCGAGTATGATAAGATCAAACGTGTTATTCATTGCATGGTCTAGAGCCTGCCATCCATTATCTTTAATTTCCACCAAAGCCTGGAATTGATTGGATAAAAGAATAGAAACTAATTGGGCCAGATTTACATCATCCTCTATTAAAAGTATTTTTATTGATTTCGCCATGTATATAAATATTGCTGAAAGCTGGCAAGAATACTACTAAGATATCACAAAATTATCGCGAACCACTTGATAAGTCTACGAAATAATCGTAGATAGGACATATAATTCGATGAAATGCAAAAACTAAGTCCGCCAAAAGTAGCCGCCATGCAAGTCATCTGGCAACTGGGAGAAACCAAGGTACGGGCAATCCAGGATCAATTAGGAGTAACCTGGATACCGTTTACTACACGGGCATCCACCATTAAAAACCTGGAGAAAATAAATATATTGTCAGTCACAAAATTGGCAATATGAGTCTGTACAGACCCATCGTTGCCGAAAATCAATACAAAAAAGCATATCTGGCTGGATTTGTAAAAGAATCCTTTGATTATAGTTTCAAGCAGATGGTCAATTTCTTTGTGGAACAGGAAAAACTAAGTCCCGGAGAATTAAAAGAAATTATTTCTATCATAGAAAGAGGAAAAAAAGGATGAATGTAACATTGCTGTTTGGTATCAAGTTCAGTATTTGTATAGCGATATTGGAAATATTCTATAAGTTGATATTAATTAAACTGACATTTATTTATAATAGTATTCGCTGGTATTTTATTTTTGGATTACTACTGTCCCTCGTTTTTTCAACTATTTCATTTTATGCTCCTATTGGAAAAATTTCTACTAATCGAATTATAGAAAAAGTGCCAAACGTACACATCCTTAAAGGAAATACTAATCCAATGGGATATTGGAGGTATTCGTTGTTAACGATAGGATGGATTGGAGGTATGTTTATATTTTTATTGCGATTAGCCTTTCAGTTTATTGCTTTTTTTAAAATGAAGGTGAATTCTATCCGAGTACAAAATTGTAGCTTGCCTGTTTTCACTAGTGAGAAATTAATTTCACCTTTTTCATTTGTCGATTCCATATTTATTAATCCAAAGAAGCTGGAAAAGCATGACTATGAAAGTATCATCGCGCACGAATGATATGGCGTAGAATATTGTGAACCTCTTAAACCCAGGTTTTGCAGTGGACTGCAAAATCTGCCCGAAGGGCCGCCCTTTAGGTCTGATGATGCGAAGCATATCAGCCCTAAAAGGGAGGACTCTGACCGAAGCGTCATGAGCTGACGAAAACTGATTTTGCAGTTTTGTCAGGGTTTAACTGAGCGACGATTAAGTTCGAGCCGAGGTTTTCGGCTCTGATATGCTTCGCATCAACAGTGGAACGAAGTGCAATTTTTGCCGACTGCAAAAATTGAGTTCAAAAATTGGTCCTGTGTTTTTTTACCTTTACCACCGCCGGCATCACAATTCAGATAATCAGGGCAGAATGACATCCACCGGATATTTCAATCCCAGGAAATATAATCCTTCAGACAAAACGGAGGTTATTTCTGTATTCAGGCACAACACTCCACAGTATTTTGCGCCTGAAGAAGAAAAGGAATTGATCGCTTATTTGGATCAATTTTCCCAACATTATTTTATCCTGGAATGGGAAGGTAAAATCATTGGTTGCGGCGGGATTAATTTATCAGAAGATTTAACCACTGCCAGGATCAGCTGGGATTTTATACATCCCGACCATCAGGCTAAGGGCCTGGGCAGCGCCCTGCTCCAATTCAGAATAGAAAAAATTAAAGAATTCAAAACGATGAGAACAATAACGGTCAGAACATCGCAAATGGCTTACTTGTTTTATGAAAAGGCAGGATTCGTTTTAGTAGAAACTATAAAGGATTATTGGGCCCCGGGATTTGATTTGTATCGGATTGAATATACTATTTCGTAAGCTGTCACATCAGGGTCAACTGTGAATGAATTAAACCCGGTTTAAATCAATGAAGGTCTTTGTTTTACTGGTTCAATCCAATATTTATATCGCCCTGGGTGCAGTATTGCTTGCCATACAGTCCCAAATCCAATTGGGTATGTCTCCCGGATGGCATCCTTATTTATTTATCCTCTTTTTTGCAACCCTTTTTGAATATAACCTGCATCGCCTCATCACAATAATTTCCAATAAGGAAGCACTTAATTCTGAAAAGCACCAGTGGGTAAAACAAAACATGGGTGGGTTTTATTTATTGGTGGGCGTTTCGGTAGCCGGGTTCGTGTCTGCAGCAATGATGGCCCAACGCGATGTATTGATCGCCTTATCACCTGTAGCTCTGCTAACACTGTTCTATTCCATGCCCGTTTTAGGATTTAAGAAGCGCTTGTTCAGGCTCAGGGAAATTCCTTACCTCAAAATATTTTTAATTGCTTTCGTGTGGTCGTATGCTACCATCATTTTACCTGTCATTAAAGCGAATCTGGCTATTAACCAAGTACAGATAGGCTGGATGATGATGGAACGTTTCCTGTTTATTTTTGCCATTACCCTGCCATTCGATTTACGGGACAAGGATGCCGATAGGCTTGCAGGACTTAAAACGATTCCAATTTTGTTAAAACAAGATGTGGTCTGGAAGATTTCATATCTGGCTTTATTACTTTTCTTGCTCATTGCCCTGATTCATTATGTTCTGGTGGGGATGTACTGGCTCAGTCTTGCCCTTGTTGTTTCTGCGTTTATTACCTACTTCCTTCTGAAGAGCAGCAGGATGCGAAGTTGGTCCTATTTTCATTTAGGGATATTGGATGGAACCATGCTCATCCAGGGACTTTTGGTATTGATATTCTATTATTTTTCGCGGTTTTAACAAATGCTGTTTCGAATACCTAAAAGCAGGATTAGGATCAGGAAGTGTATTTTAAATTGACAAGCATTCATCAGCTGTTGAAACTTAATCGATAATTTTGGGCGGCATGGAAAATGTAACGACTACAGAATTAAGAAATACTATTGCCTTAAAGGATTTGCCGGAAGAGGCGTTGCAATGGCTGCTGGACCACTCGAAGTATGAAGAATTTGAAGACGGGACCGTCATCGGAAAATACGGTGATCCGGCGGAGTGGATGTGGTTTATCCTGGAAGGCAGTGCGGATTTTTATATGAATATCAATGGTCGACTGGTATATTATTTTACCTTTGAAAATAATCCTCAGACGGGTGGTGTCGGCGGTTTGATACCCTATTCCAGGATGAAAACACTTCCTGGAAACTCGTATGCTATCGGCCGGGTAAGAGTGATCAGCCTGCATAAAAATTACTTTCACGAACTTGAGCAGCTTAACCCTGAATTTATCCAGCAGCTCATAGGGTATATGACCGAAAGGGCCCGTGCATTTGCCACCACCCAGCTTCAGCATGAAAAAGTAAATGCCCTGGGTAAACTGGCGGCGGGGATAGCTCATGAATTAAACAACCCTGCTGCTGCCATCAACAGCATATCCAATGAACTGTATAAACGCCTGGGGCGCAACTATGAATTGACGGAAAATCTTTTGCATTCTAATATGCAACCGGAGCTCATCCATACTATCCGGGCAATCGTCCTAAAAAAAGAAGCTGAATCGGGTCAAAAATCTAAATTGACTGTACTTCAAAAGATGGATGCGGAAGATACCCTGGCTGACTGGCTGGAGAACAGTAAAATCACTGACAACAGGGCTTTAGCAGAAACCTTTACCGAGTTTGGGTTTTCTATTGAAGAACTCGAGAACATTTGTTCAATGGCCGGCGACTCATTTAAAATAGTGTTACCATGGCTGGAAAACCTGTTGATTTCACAAAAAAACCTAACCGATCTGGACGATGCGTCAAACCGGATTTCAACCCTGGTCGGTGCCATTAAAAGCCATGTTCACATGGATCGAATGGGCGACCTGCAGTCAACCAATATTCATGTGGATATTGAAAACACACTAACCCTGCTTGGTCACAAACTCAGGGAAAAAAATATTACGGTCAAAAAATTATTCTATGAGAAAATGCCCCTCATCCCGGCTTATGTAAGTGAGCTCAACCAGGTTTGGACCAATATCATTGACAATGCGGTATTTGCCCTGGAAAAAAACGGGATCCTCACAATTGAAAGCTGCCTGGAAGACGATGAAGTGAGCGTGAATATTATTGATAATGGGCCAGGTATACCCAAAGAGATTATGTCCCGCATTTTTGACCCATTCTTTACAACCAAAAAAGTAGGAGAGGGGACCGGAATAGGACTTGATCTGGTCAATAGGGCAATCAAACATCATCGAGGTAAAATTAAAGTAACTTCAGAGCCAGGGAATACAGAGTTTTCTGTTTTCCTGCCTCTGATTCAGAAAGAATAAACCTAGTCAGCATCTTAATAAAAATGAAATTACCTTATATAATCATTGTAGATGATGATGAGCAGGTATTACGAGCTATCCAGCATGATATCCGGAACGAATACCGCACCAAATATAAAGTAGCCGCTACGGAGTCCCCGCTGGAAGCCCTGGAACTGATCAAAGAATTGAAACTCAAGAATGAACCCGTCGCCTTATTTATTTCGGATCAGCGTATGCCCGATATGGAGGGTATACCTTTCCTGGAAAAAGCAGCTGAAATTTATCCTAATGCTAAAAAAGTATTATTGACAGCCTATTCGGACATTGAAGCAGCCATTCGAGCGATCAATCAGGTTAAGCTGGATTATTACCTTCAAAAACCCTGGCACCCGGCGGAGGAAAAACTATTTCCGGTAGTCCAGGATTTGTTGGAAGAATGGCACGCGTATTATAAACCCGATCAGGAGGCAATCCGTATACTTGGATTTCAATGGTCACCGAAATCGCATCAGCTTAAACAATTTCTATCCGGTAATCTGCTTCCTTATATCTGGATGGATATCGAAAATCATGTGGAAGGTGAAAAATACCTGATCAGTGCAGGAGCCACTAAATCGGATCTCCCGTTGGTGATCTTAAAAAACGGAGCTGTCATGAAGGATCCTTCATTAGCTGAGCTTGCTACGGGGGCCGGGTTGCAGCAGAAAGCAAACCGAGAAATTTACGATGTCCTCATTGTCGGTGCAGGGCCTGCTGGTCTTGCCGCATCTGTTTATGGTTCTTGTGAAGGCCTCAAAATATTGCTCATCGAAAAAAATAATCCTGGTGGACAAGCCAGCAGCAGCAACCGCATTGAAAATTACCTCGGATTTCCAAATGGATTGTCCGGTGCTGAACTCACCCGACGGGCAATCACCCAGACCTTGCGATTTGGCACCGAGTTTCTTACACCCAAAGAAGTTAAAAGTATAACCGTCAACGACGGATATAAAGCTACCGAGATGTCGGATGGATCCTTTATACACAGTAAAGCCATCGTGATTGCTACCGGGGTAGCCTACAAACAACTTGAGGTCCCGGGTTTGGAAAAATTTACCGGCGCAGGTGTGTATTACGGTTCTGCTTCCGTAGAAGCCCATGCCTGCCGTGACCAGAGCATATATATTGTTGGTGGAGGTAATTCGGCCTGTCAGGCAGCCATGTATATGAGTAAGTATTGCAAAGACGTCAATATGATCATACGTAGAGAAGCCTTGTCACAGACTGCGGCCAACTACCTGGTTGAAAATATTAAAAATACACCCAATATCAATGTGATTACCAGTACAGACCTGGTAGCGTGTGCCGGCTCCACTTTCCTGGAATCCATAACATTGAAAAATATTAAAACAGAGGAGGAATCAATCCGACCTACTAAAGCCTTATTCGTTTATATAGGCACCAAGCCCGGGACATCCTGGTTAAACAACCTGGTGCATAAAGACCCCAATGGATTTATAGTTACCGGGACAGAGTTGATGAAAGACAAATCATACCATTCATTATGGAAGTTGAAGCGCGATCCATTCTTAACGGAAACCTGCGTACCCGGTATTTTTGCCGCGGGAGATGTTCGATTGGGAGCAATGACAGGGATTTCTTCAGCAGTTGGCGAAGGTTCTATGGTCATCAGTTTCGTGCGTAAATATTTGAAGGAAATTTAATGGCGGTATAAAGGGTGCAGAACCTTTGCACAATTATAATTTGGTCAATATTCATACAAATAAAAAGATGAAAAATAGGCAGGCAGTCCCACCTGATAGGCGAAGCCGGGCGAAGCCGGGCGAAGCCCAAGAAGTAAAAAATAAATGATGTTTCGGGTCGTACAAGTTATTCAATAGTGTGATAAATCATTTTTTTTATTTCGATTCCTTCTATTGATTGGATCGTCAATTTATTCATGGGCTGGTTTGGGAAAAAGATATCCGTCATTACCGTCAGCCCATGGTCAGCAAATATTTCTATTGATGCGGCATCGGCAATCAGGGTCAGGTGTATGGGTCCGGAGGTTAGCCGGGGAGCATAATGTATTTTACCAAAATCCGAATGAAAATCAATTTTACCTGCCTGTGTTCTGTCGACAAAATATTGATTGGTTGACCGGTTATATCCAAAACTGATTTTTTCTCCGGCTGGATTGCCCAGGATGATAGAAAAATCACTGGCTGCTCCGGTTGAAATTTGAAATGAAAAAGAAGTGGGTGAGGTTTTGATTTTATCATGGACCAGATACGGGTCGCGGACATGAAGGTCCTTTATTACGACCTTTTCTTTCATTTTTGACCTAAATTCTTTGACAGGAGTGGAAGCCAGGTAAAGTTTGTTTTTTACTGGGGTAATGGATAATTCACGGGGTATCGTCATGGCACTTCTCCAGCGGATAGTCGGTACGACCTGGGCATATTGCCAGTTGCTCATCCATCCCATAAATACTTTTCTTTTTCCGGTATTTGAAAAAGTTACACCTGCATAATTATCGGTGCCGTAGTCGATAAACCGGGTTGTCGTATCGGAGGGTGTAAAGTTTTTTCCGTCAAATTGTCCGGTAAAGTATTGGGTCGCGGACCCACCATTAGGCCCGCCTGAATTAATGCTGACCAGGAGCACCCATACTTTTTTTCTTTTATACTCGAGGGCAAATAAATCCGGGCATTCCCATACTCCTCCGTGTGATCCCATGTTTTTTCCAAACTCACTTTCTTCAGACCAGATTTTTAAATTAGTGCTGCTGTAAAAACCAATCCTGTCCCCGATAGCCAGGGTCATAATCCATTTTTTTCCGGGTGCATACCAGCTTACCTTTGGATCGCGAAAATCACGCAGCCCTGGGTTTTTAAGTACTGGGTTGCCCATATACTTAGTCCAGGTAGAGCCCTCATCCGTACTATAAGCCAGACTTTGATATTCGAATTCCGGGCTTCCCGATTTTTCTTTTCCCGGGTGATGATGTGTGAATATAGCAACTAATGGTGGAATACCCGGCTTGCCCAATTCACTGCTGTTGTCCCTATCCAGGACCGTGCTGCCGCTAAATATATAACCCAGGCTGTCCGGATATAATTTGATGGACTGTTCTTTCCAATGCACCATATCCCTGCTGGTCGCATGGCCCCAATGCATTGGCCCCCACACGGTAGCCTCCGGGTAATACTGGAAAAACAAATGATAGGTTCCTTTGTAAAAGATCATTCCATTTGGGTCATTCATCCAATGCGCCTGAGGAGAAAAGTGAAATTTTGGCCGATGGGGCTCAACGAATAAAAGTTTATCCGACTGTGATTCCACCAAAAGTGTACTCGAGAAGAAAATACTTGCTAAAACAAAATACAATCGACCTGCATTTTTCATAATGACTATAAAAATAATAAGTTTATGGATTTAAATCCGGCATAATTTTGAAAACAAATCATCTTTGGTTCATGATGATGAATACCATGGTCTGCAGCGGGTATACCAAAATAAAACAAAGGCAGCCCGTATGGTTTGTTGAAGTATATTTGAATTCCGACGGTGGCGATAGCCAACAGCCTGGAAATCATACCTCCAAGTGAATAAACAAAAAA
>Ga0163144_10031553_pt1 | contig 10095 bp, 7 predicted proteins | sample OliLak19BULKMAT1_FD_123175 | JGI IMG/M metagenome (GOLD analysis project Ga0163144, IMG submission 123175) | Freshwater microbial mat bacterial communities from Lake Vanda, McMurdo Dry Valleys, Antarctica - Oligotrophic Lake LV.19.BULKMAT1 | ecosystem: Environmental > Aquatic > Freshwater > Lake...
GCTGATCGAGCCGGGGCGGGTGTTCTTCGATGCGGCGGCGGCACCCGGCAATTTCTACCGGCTGGCATTTTCCTCGATCGCGCCGGGGCGGATCGGTGACGGGGTGGCGCGGATTGCGGCAACGCTCGCGATGTGATCATCATGGCTGTCGAAGGTCTGTGCCGGATGAAGCGGCCGGGGTGTTTCACACCCCCCGGACCCCCCGTGGGATATTTTTACCAAGATGAAAGCGGCCAAATCCGGAAGCTACGCCGGCTGCTTTGCAAAACTGGACCTAAACGGGTGCCACAGCTGGCCCTAAGGCCGGTCTGCCGCCGTCGTTAGATTGTCCGGCGAAGAAGGAGATCCGCGATGAAGATGACCACCGAAGAGGCCTTTGTGAAGGTCCTGCAGATGCACGGGATCGAGCATGCGTTCGGGATCATCGGCTCGGCCTTCATGCCGATCTCGGACATCTTTCCGAAGGCTGGGATCACCTTCTGGGACTGCGCGCATGAAGGGTCGGGGGGCATGATGGCGGACGGGTTCACTCGTGCCTCGGGCCGGATGTGCATGATGATCGCGCAGAACGGGCCGGGGATCACCAACTTCGTCACGGCAGTCAAGACGGCCTACTGGAACCATACGCCGCTGCTGCTCGTGACCCCACAGGCGGCGAACAAGACCATCGGCATGGGCGGCTTCCAGGAAGTGGAGCAGATGGCGCTTTTCAAGGACATGGTCTGCTATCAGGAGGAGGTGCGCGACCCCAGCCGCGTGGCGGAGGTTCTGAACCGTTGTATCCTGCAGGCCCGTCGCCAGTCCGCCCCGGCGCAGATCAACATGCCGCGCGACTACTGGACGCAGGTGATCGACATCACTCTGCCCGCAATGGTGGAGTTCGAGCGGCCCTCGGGCGGGGATGAGGCGGTGGCGGCGGCGGCGGCGCTCTTGTCCTCCGCCAGGTTCCCGGTCCTCCTGAACGGCGCAGGCGTGGTTCTTGGCGGTGCTATTCCGGCCTCGATGGCGCTGGCGGACCGACTGGATGCGCCGGTCTGCGTCGGCTATCAGCACAACGACGCCTTCCCCGGCTCGCACCGGCTGTTTGCCGGGCCTTTGGGCTACAACGGCTCGAAAGCGGCGATGGAGCTGATCGCCGGGGCCGATGTGGTGCTAGCGCTTGGCACCCGCCTCAACCCGTTTTCGACCCTGCCGGGCTATGGCCTTGATTACTGGCCGAAAGACGCGAAGATCATTCAGGTCGATATCAATCCGAACCGGATTGGCCTGACAAAGTCGGTGTCGGTCGGGATTGTGGGCGACGCGAAAAAGGTGGCCGAGGGCATTCTTGAGCGGCTTTCCGGCAGTGCCGGGGATACCGGGCGGGCGGAACGCCGCGCGCTGATCGCACAGAAGAAATCGGCCTGGGCGCAGGCGCTGTCGTCGATGGATCATGAGGATGACGATCCCGGCACCACCTGGAACCAGCGCGCAAGGGCGGCCAAACCCGAATGGATGAGCCCCCGCATGGCTTGGCGCGCCATCCAAAGCGCATTGCCGCGCGAGGCGATCATCTCCAGCGACATCGGCAACAACTGCGCCATCGGCAACGCCTATCCAAGCTTTGAGGCGGGGCGGAAGTATCTGGCGCCTGGCCTCTTTGGGCCGTGCGGCTATGGGTTGCCCTCGGTCGTGGGGGCCAAGATCGCCTGCCCGGACACGCCGGTCATCGGCTTTTCCGGCGATGGGGCGTTTGGCATCGCAGTCACGGAACTGACCGCGATCGGTCGTCCGGAATGGCCCGCCATCACGCAGGTTGTATTCCGCAACTATCAGTGGGGAGCGGAAAAGCGGAACTCCACGCTGTGGTATGACGACAACTTTGTCGGGACAGAGCTGGACGAGGGAGTCTCTTACGCTGCGATCGCACGGGCCTGCGGGCTGCAAGGTGTGGTCGCGCTGACGATGGAAGAGCTTACTGCGGCCCTGCGCCAGGCGGTCGTGGACCAGATGCAGCACGGCAAGACCACGCTGATCGAAGCAATGATCAATCAGGAACTGGGAGAGCCCTTCCGCCGTGATGCGATGAAGAAACCGGTAGAGGTCGCAGGGATTTCGCGCGCCGACATGCGGCCGCAGGTGGTGGGGTGAGGCTGCTCAAAAGATCCCGGCGGAAACTCTTTGGCGGCGGGCGCCATGCCCTTTGACCTTGGTCCGGGCGCACTGGCATGGCTGGCGGTCGCCATCCTTGTGGCTGGGTTCGTCCGGGGGTATTCGGGGTTCGGCTTTTCGGCGCTGTTGATCGCTGCAAGCAGTTTGGTGACCAACCCCCTCAACTTCGTCGCGGTCGTTGTCATCCTGGAGACGGTGATGTCGCTGCAGGCCGCCAAGGGGGCTGGGCCGGATGTCGACTGGAAGCGGGTCTGGTGGCTGCTGGGTGGGGCAGCGATCGGGCTTCCGGTCGGGCTTTGGGTGTTGACCGGGGTCAGTGAGGATACGGCTCGGGCGGTGGTGTCGGGCTATGTTCTGGTCATGTGTGGTGTCCTCCTTGCGGGTTGGCGATTGCGGGAGGAGGTGCGGGGTGTCGGAAACGGGGTGGCCGGCGTCATCTCGGGCCTTGCCAACGCTCCCGGCATGGGCGGGCTGCCGGTCGCGGCCTTCTTTGCCGCGCAGCCGATGCAAGCCAACGTGTTCAGGGCTACGCTGATCGCCTATTTTCCGCTGCTCGATATCTACTCGGCACCCTTGTACTGGTACGCCGGTCTCGTCAGTTGGGACACGCTTTGGGCCTCGCTGATTGCCTTGCCATTGACGCTGTTGGGCAACTGGCTTGGCGGGCGGCATTTCTTTGGCACCGACCCGCAAGAGTTCCGGCGCTTTGCCATCGTGCTTCTGGCGGGGCTTGCCGGAATGGGTCTGGTGAAGGCGCTGGTCTAGGGCGGGACGAGATAGTCGTTGTGCGCGCGGTCGCCTCGCGCCAGATTGCCCGGGACGCGGGAGGGGCGGATGAACGACCAGCCTAGGGTGGAACTGTCACGACCGGTCTCGGACGAGGTCCGGCAGACGACATGCTACATGTGCGCCTGCCGCTGCGGGATCAACGTGCACCTTCGCGACGGAAGCGTCAGTTACATCGAGGGCAACCGCGACCATCCGGTCAACAAGGGCGTGCTTTGTGCCAAGGGCGCGAGCGGGATCATGCAGGTGACTGCGCCGTCGCGGCTAAGGGCTCCGTTGCGGCGGGTGGGGCCGCGCGGGTCGGGGGCATTCGAAGTGATCTCGTGGGAGGAGGCGCTATCGACGGCGGTGTCCTGGATGGAACCGCTGCGCGAGACGGCACCGGAGAAGCTGGCCTTCTTCACCGGCCGCGACCAATCGCAGTCGCTGACCGGCTGGTGGGCGCAGATGTTCGGGACGCCGAACTATGCCGCACACGGCGGCTTTTGTTCGGTCAACATGGCGGCAGGGGGTATCTATACCATCGGCGGCGCGTTCTGGGAATTTGGCCAGCCTGATTGGGAGCGGACGAAGCTGTTCGTGATGTTCGGGGTGGCCGAGGATCATGACAGCAACCCGATCAAGATCGGAATCGGCAAGCTGAAGGCACGTGGCGCGCGGGTGATTTCCGTAAACCCGATCCGCACCGGCTATTCGGCGGTGGCGGATGACTGGATCGGGATCACGCCCGGTACCGATGGGCTGCTGATCCTGTCGCTGATCCATTGCCTTCTTGAGGCGGGGAAGGTGGACCTGGAGTATTTGGCACAGTGGACGAATGCGCCGCTTTTGGTGAACGGAGCCGAGGGGGCCGAGAAGGGGCTGTTTGTGCGAAACGCCGAAAGCCAGCCATTCGTGATTGACCGCACCTCCGGCCACCCCGCGCCCTGGGACGGGAAGGGAGTAGAGCCCGACCTTGGGGCAGAGTGGCAGGGCAACCGGACGGTCTTTCGCCACATGGTCGAGGAATATCTGAAGCCGGACTATGCCCCCGAAGCGGTGGCGGGGCGCTGTGGGGTGACCTCGCTCCGGATCCGGCAACTCGCGGCGGAACTGGCGGAGGTGGCGTTCGAGCAGGCGATATCGCTCCCGCGTCCCTGGACGGATTTCCGGGGGAATGAGCACAAGGACATGCCGGGGCGGCCGGTTTCCTTCCACGCGATGCGGGGGATTTCAGCGCATTCGAATGGCTTCCAAACGGCGCGGGCGCTGCATCTTTTGCAGATCATCCTTGGCGCGGTGGAAACCCCCGGCGGCTACCGCTTGAAGCCGCCATACCCAAAGCCGGTCGAGGCGCACCCGACGCCGCATTTCGTGACCACCCCCGGCAAAGCGTTGACCGGGCCGCATCTGGGCTATGTTCGCGGGCCGGATGATCTGGCCTTGCTCGCCAATGGCTCGCCTGCCCGCATCGACAAGGCCTTCAGTTGGGAGAACCCATTTTCGGCCCACGGGCTGATGCATATGCTGATCCCGAACGCCCATGCGGGTGACCCTTACCGGATCGACACGCTGTTTCTTTACATGGCGAACATGGCATGGAATTCGTCGATGAACCCGGCCCGCGTGATGGAGATGCTGACGGAGACCGGTAAGGACGGTGAGTATCTGATCCCCCGGATCATCTACTCCGACGCCTATGCCAGCGAAATGGTGGCCTATGCCGACCTGATCCTGCCCGACACCACCTATCTGGAACGGCACGATTGCATTTCACTGCTGGACCGCCCGATCAGTGAGCCTGATGCGGCGGGCGATGCCGTCCGCTGGCCGGTGGTGGAGCCGGACCGCGACGTGCGGTGCTTTCAGTCGGTGCTGCTGGACCTTGGCGCACGGCTTGGCCTGCCGGGGATGGTGGCCGAGGATGGGTCCGCGAAGTATGCCGATTACGCCGATTACATCGTCAACCACCAGCGCAGGCCCGGTGTGGGGCCGCTGATGGGGTTTCGGGGGGATGGGACGGAGACAGGGCGGGGGGCGCCCAACCCCGATCAGATGGCGCGTTACATTGCGGCCGGGGCCTTCCATCAGGCGCATGTGCCGGAAGAGGCGGCTTTCATGAAGCCGTGGAATGCGGCCTATCAGGACTGGGCGGTGAAGCTGGGCCTTTACGAGTCCCCTCAACCCTACCTTTTCAACATCTGGTCAGAACCGATGCGTCGCTTTCAGCTGGCCGCCGAGGGTTTCGGGCCGCGTCAGCCGCCCGACCACCTGCGCACACGGCTGAAACAGGCGATGCATCCGCTGCCGGTCTGGTATGCGCCCTACGGCGATGAGGATGCGGCATTCGGGTATACCGTGCACGCCCTGACGCAAAGGCCAATGGACATGTACCACTCCTGGGGCAGCCAGAACGCCTGGTTGCGGCAGATCCGGGGCCGGAATTCTCTGTTCCTGCCAACGAAGATCTGGGAGGCGCAGGGGTTTTGCGACGGCGACTGGGCGCGGGTGTCCAGTCGGGCCGGGGTGATCGTGGTGCCGGTCGCCCACATGGCGGCGCTGAACGAGAACACGGTCTGGACCTGGAACGCGATCGGGAAGCGCAAGGGGGCCTGGGGCCTCGACGCGGACGCGCCGGAGGTGACGACGGGGTTCCTGCTCAATCACCTGATCTCGGAACTGTTGCCCGACAAGGCCGAACATCGGGGAAATCGGCTATCAAATTCAGACCCGGTGACCGGTCAAGCGGCCTGGTTCGACTGCCGTGTCCGGGTGGAGCGGGTGGCAGCGGCGGATCATCTTCGCGGGACGTCCGAGCCTGGCTTCCCGCAGCTTGTTGATCCACCGCGCACGGGCGGAGGTCGGGCGCAGAACGTTTTCAAAGATTTTGCCGAAAGTTCTAGAAAACATCTGGGTAGCGTGGCGGAGAACGAGCGATGACTGCCTTGCCGGGTGCTACCGAGAAGCGGTTGGGGCTGGTGATCGACCTTGACACTTGCGTTGGCTGTCAGGCCTGCGTCACCGCCTGCAAGGGGTGGAACGACCAGGGCGACGGCCTGTCGGATCAGGATGGCTATGGGGCTGAACCCTCGGGCACCTTCCTCAATCGCGTCCATTCCTATCAGGTCGCGGTCCCTGACGCCCCGCCGCAGATCGTGAACTTCCCCCGCTCCTGCCTTCACTGTGAGGATGCGCCTTGCGTGACCGTCTGCCCCACCGGGGCCAGCTACAAACGCGTCGAGGACGGGATCGTGTTGGTCAACCCTGATACCTGTATCGGCTGCGGCCTCTGCGCCTGGGCCTGTCCCTATGGCGCGCGCGAGCTGGATGCCGACCAAGGCGTGATGAAGAAATGCACGCTCTGCGTCGACCGGATTTACAATGAGACTCTGTCCGAGGAAGACCGCGAACCTGCCTGCGTCCGCACCTGTCCGACGAACGCCCGCCACTTCGGCGACTTCGCGGACCCCGAAAGCAAGGTGTCAAGACTGGTGGCCGAACGCGGCGGGTTTGACCTGATGCCCGGAATGGGCACGAAGCCCACGAACAAGTACCTGCCGCCAAGGAAGAAGGGGCCTGGCGAGGCGAGCCTGTTGGCCCCCCTCCTCGACATCAAGGCGACTGGGGTCGCTGGGTGGCTGGACCGGATGCTGGGGAAGCTTCCGGGATGAACCCCGCACCGTCGGTGATCCTGTTTTCCACGCTCTCGGGGCTGGGGTTCGGGTTCCTCGCCTTCCTTGGGGCAGGGGCCTTGTTGCCGACGGGCTGGGCGGCGTTCTTCCTTTGGGGCCTCGGCTACGGGCTGGCGGTGGCGGGCCTACTGGCTGCGACTTTCCATCTTGGGAACCCGAAGAACGGGCTGAAAGCCTTCAGTCAGTGGCGCACGAGCTGGCTTTCTCGCGAGGCCTGGGCCTCGGTTGCGACGTTGGTACTCCTCTCGCCGGTGGCGCTGTCGGACTGGCTGGGGTTCGGGCTGCCGCCGGTGCTGGGCTGGGTCGGGGCTGGACTGGCGCTCGGCACGGTGCTGACGACGGGCATGATCTACGCGCAGATAAAGGCGGTGCCGCGTTGGCACCATTGGTTGACGCCAGTGATGTTCCTTACCTTTGCGGTGGCCGGAGGGGCGACGCTCGCCAGTTCGCCGTTTGCCCCGCTGGCGTTGGTCGCCGTAGGGGGCGTGCTGCTGGCGCTTTGGCGGGTGGGCGATGGGGCATTCGTGCGCGCGGGGCAGACCATCGGGACGGCGACAGGGCTTGACCGGATCGGCACACCGTGGATCTTCGAGCCAGCCCATACCGCCGGGTCGTACATCATGCGCGAGATGATCTTTGTCGTGGGCCGGAGGCATGCGGCAAAGCTGCGCTGGATTGCGTTGGTCTTTGCCTCATTCTTACCCGCGCTGCTTCTGGTGCTTCCGCTGGGAGGGGTGGGTGTCCCACTTGCCGGCCTGATCCATCTGGCAGGCGCCCTGACTGCCCGCTGGTTGTTCTTCGCCGAAGCGGAGCATGTGGTGGGCCTTTATTACGGCGCCCGAGGGGCGCAATGAGCCCGTTCAACCGCTATGACATTCGCGGTCGGTTGGGGATCGACCTTGACGAAGCCGTCGCCTACCGGATTGCGCAGGCCTTTGCGGCGGTCACCGGAGCCGGAGCCGTGGTGCTGGCGCAGGACAGTCGCGAAAGCTCCCCCGCGCTGGCCGATGCGGTGGCTTCGGGGCTGACGGCCCAAGGCGTGCGGGTACTGGACTTGGGCCTGGCCGGAACCGAGGAGATGTATTTCGCGACCGCCCATCTGGGGGCGGGCGGTGGTATCATGGTCACCGCCTCGCACAATCCGCGCGATTACAACGGGATGAAGCTGGTGGGCCCGGGAGCCACGCCACTGTCCGATGCGGAGTTCGACCGGGTGCGCGATCTGTCTGGCGAAGTGATTGATCGGCTTCCGGGCGGCTGCCGGGAGGATGCCCGTGGCACGCGAGCGGCCTATGTGGCGCATGTCGCCGAGCTGGTGGGTGTCGTCGGGCCGCTGCGTGTGCTGGTCAATTCGGGCAACGGGGCGGCGGGGCCGACTCTGGATGCATTGGCCGAAGGGCTGGCCAGGCGGGGGGCGCTTCTGGATCTGGTGCGGATGCACCATGCCCCTGACGGCAGGTTCCCGAACGGCATTCCGAACCCGCTCCTCCCCGAAAACCGGCCCCAGACCGAAGCGGCGGTCCGGGCAGCCAGTGTCGATATGGGCGTGGCCTTCGACGGCGATTTCGATCGGTGTTTCCTGTTTGATGGCAAGGGCGGGTTCCTTGATGGCGAACATGTGGTGGCGCTTTTGGCCCGCGCCCAACTTGCACTCCATCCGGGGTCGGCCATCGTGCATGATCCGCGCGTGATCTGGGCGGTGGAAGATGCGATCCGTCGGGGTGGTGGGCGGTCTGTGCTGGCCCCGACGGGGCATGTGTTCCTGAAGGCCGCAATGCGACGCTCCGGCGCGGTCTACGGCGGGGAGATGAGCGCGCATCATTATTTCCGCGACTTCATGCGCTGCGACAGTGGCATGATCCCGTGGCTGCTGGTAGCCGGCCTGATATCTGCCGGAGGGGACAGCGTGGAAGATCAGGTCAGGGCACTGCGGCGAGACTTCCCATCCTCGGGCGAGATCAACTTTACCGTGCGCGATACGGTTGCGAGCGTTCAACGGGTGCGGGCCGAACTTGCCCCGCAAGCGCGGGCTGAGGACCGGACTGATGGCCTGTCGCTCGACTTCGGCGACTGGCGGTTCAACCTGCGGGCCTCAAACACCGAACCGCTTCTGCGGCTGAATGTGGAGGCGCGCGGCGATCCGGACCGGGTCGCCCGCGAGGTGAAGCGCCTGCGGCAGCTGATCGAAGCACACTGAACAAGAAAGCCCCCGGTCGCCTCGGATCAGACCATCAAGCGATCTGCGGTCAGTCGGGCAGTGAGGCGCTGTCGTCTTTCAGGCGTGGTTCGGCCGGCAGGGAGCCGGTGGCAAGATAATAGGCCTGTTCGGCAATCGAAGTGGCGTGGTCGCCGGCACGTTCGACGTTCTTTGCGATGAAGTGCAGATGCATCGACGGCCCGATATTGGCGGCACTTTCCATCATGTAAGTGAAGAGCGACCGGAAGAGGGTGTTGTACATCTGGTCCAGTTCGACGTCGCGGCTCCGCACGTCCATTGCTAGTTTGGCATCCTTGCGCACCAGCGCCAGTTGCGCATCTTCAAGCATCTTGGTCGCCATCATGGCCATCCGGCGGATCGTGCCGGAGTGCGCCTCGACCGGGGCGGAGCGGTCGAGGATTCGCGTCCGTTTGGCGACGTTCTTGGCGTGGTCGCCAACCCGCTCCAGACTTGTCGCGGCCCGCATGGTGGCAAGGACCAGACGCAGGTCGCTGGCGGTCGGCGCGCGACGGGCGATGAGGGTTGCCGCCTCGGTCTGGATCATCTCTTCCAGCTGATCCACCGCAGCGTCACCGGACACCACGCGGTCGGCGGCAGCCAGATCGTGCGTTTCCAGCGCCTGAACCGCCGTCATGAGCGCGGCTTCGACCAGGCCTCCCATGCGCATGAGATGCGCCTGCAAAGCCTCCAGGTCGCGGTCGAAGGCAGACATGATGTGGAGATCTTCTACGGCCATGATCTGCTCCTTACCCAATGCGTCCGGTGATGTAGGATTCGGTGCGCGGATCTTTCGGGTTGGTGAAGATCTGCGGGGTGTCGCCGTATTCCACGAGGTAGCCGAGGTGGAAGAAGGCGGTCTTCTGGCTGACCCTTGCGGCCTGCTGCATCGAATGGGTGACGATCACCACCGAAAACTGCGAGCGCAGATCGTCGATCAGCTCCTCGACCTGTGCGGTCGCGATCGGGTCCAACGCCGAACACGGCTCGTCCATCAGCAGCACCTCGGGCGAGGTGGCGATGGCCCGCGCGATGCACAGGCGCTGCTGCTGGCCACCCGAGAGGCCGGTGCCCGAGGCATCGAGCCGGTCCTTGACCTCGTTCCAGAGCGCGGCCTTGCGCAAGGAGGCCTCGACGATCACGTCCAGTTCGGCCTTGTTGCGGGTCATGCCGTGGATCTTGGGCCCGTAGGCCACATTGTCGTAGATCGACTTCGGGAACGGGTTCGGTTTTTGGAACACCATGCCGATCTTGGCGCGCAGCTGCACCGGA
>Ga0163144_10031554_pt1 | contig 10095 bp, 9 predicted proteins | sample OliLak19BULKMAT1_FD_123175 | JGI IMG/M metagenome (GOLD analysis project Ga0163144, IMG submission 123175) | Freshwater microbial mat bacterial communities from Lake Vanda, McMurdo Dry Valleys, Antarctica - Oligotrophic Lake LV.19.BULKMAT1 | ecosystem: Environmental > Aquatic > Freshwater > Lake...
CGCGATCCACAGCGCGGATGATCCGGAGGAGGCGCAGCACATGATCGACGTGCTTTTTGGGGAAGAGGTGCAGGCGGCCCGAGCCCGTCTTTCGGAAGCAATTTCCAGGTCAGCCTCAATTGTTTCGAACATTGGAAACCAACGCGTGGGATAAATAGGACTCGCGGCTGTGAACGAACCATTCCAGAAATCAACCTATTCGAAACTTCGAACAGGTCGTGCGCAACTCAGCGTGGCCGAGGGTGTGTCACTGGATTGGGCGCGAAATCTCATTTCATCGGTAATCAAAAATAGACCCAAGGGTGTGATGCGCTGCATGGCACCTCCCGGGTGGACGGGTGAGACGGCTGTGAAGGTTTATACATCTCGGCCAAAACATGGCCTCTGGCGGCTCCTGCGGGAGGGCAGGGCGGCGAGGGAGGGGGCGGGATACGTGGCTTTCGCTGAAAAAGGATTGCCGGTTCCAGCACTGGTTCTTTGGGGGGAATCTCGGCAGCGGGGCCTGCTTGAATTTGGAATAGTGGTAACGCGGTGGGTTGATGCGCCTTCTATCGCGGAAGCTTACGCGCGCTCACCCCGGGACGAACTATTATTTGCCACCGTGGAGGAATTGGCCAGAATTCATAAAGCTGGTCTTGCTCATGGTGATCCGTTTGCCCGAAATTTTCTGGCGACCAGGCCCCGCCCTATGCCGCTGGACCTTACCTCATGGAGTCCCTTGCGAAAAGCGTCCCGGCTCAAAGATCTTACGCGCTTTACGGGTTCAGTCATAAAACTTACCAACGATTCGAATCAGGCGAAGGCGATGCTCTTGCACTACGAGCGATTCGGCCAGCCGCTGCCGGTTTCAATGGAGGAGTTGCTGAATAGGGCCTCAGCCTTCGTGTTGGCGAAAAACATCAGGCCATGAGCTTTAACTTTTGCGGACTTTGTCAAGAAGTTCGAGATGGTCGTCAATCTTCGTCCGAATCTTTCCGCATGGGGACGGTTTGAATAAAGAATGTAGCATCGGCTTCATCAAGTTCCGACTCTTTCTCCAGTTCAAAGAACAATTTTTTGGCGAAGAGCACCCGCGGATGGAGATTGAGCTACAGAACTTCCCGCATAATTTCCCGCGTGTGAATTGGATCGTGCTCACGACGACGCTTGCAGGATCGCGCATACGCCCAAAGGTTGATCAAAACGAGAACCGGATAAAACACGCTAAGCAACAGCGAGAATTTACTGTATTTGTTCGGATGAATCTGCGCGCTGCCGAATCCTGCTGTTCGTCCCAAGATCCGCAATTTCTGCGCGCCGACGAGAAAAACATGACCGAAGTAGCATCGGTTTTCAGCTTTGTCCAAAAAGCGGATGGCGCTGGTTTCGTTGATGGGCAATCGGCTGATGAGATAACTCTCGAGAAATAAATGACAAAGCCGCGAGCGCAAACAGGACGGGTTGGGTGTGGTGAGGACGAGCCGTCCGTCTTTCCTGAGAATACGATTGAACTCGCGCAGCGGTCACAATTGATCGGGCAAATGCTCCATGCCTTCCTGAAACAACACGTAGTCGGCGTGACTATCGGGAATAGGGAGTTTGGTTTCCAAATCAGCAAAACGACAGGTCAGTCCATCGACTTTGAAAAATTCCGGGTAGAGATCGTAAGGCTCGACCGTGGCACCGAGATCGCGCAGAAAACGACTCATTTTTCCGGAACCAGCGGGAAGATCGACGACGACCTTGCCTTTGAGATTTTCAAGCGAATGGAAAAAGTCCTGAACGTACGGTGTGATTCCGCCGCGTCTGAATAATCGCATGTCTGTTTAGTAAGCGGATATTCCTAGTGATTGCCAAGAAAATTTCGGTGGCGACGTAGATTCATTTCCGTTCGCGAATCCTTTTGTAAATTCGTTCAGTGCGCTGGCGAAAAACAGGACGCGAGCTTTGATAAAAAGGAAACGGTTTTCATTGTGCTGTCCCGAATCGGGGAAAAGCTCCTGAATCTTAAATTCTTCCGCGTGACTATTGCGCGCGGATACCCATACTGCTGGACATAAAAAAGCGATTCCATGCAGTATTCGGATGAACAAATCGAGAGTCTTCGGCGGAAGCTAAAATCTTTCGGGCGGGATGTGTACGCGCGAAAGGATGTGGCGTATCAGCATTTCGCCGTGGAAGGCAGAACGCTGATTGAGGGAGAGCACAAGGAGCGTTGCGCCGAGCGCATAGGGTGGATAGAAAGCAGCGATCTTCGCGGCAAGACCGTTCTGGACATTGGCTGCAACCTCGGGTTGTTCGCGATGAAGGCGGCTGGCCACCAGGCGAAATTCGCGACCGGCATCGACATCCAGCCGAACGTCATAGCGGCCGGCAACTGCATTAGAGAATTCCTTGGGCTTGAGAACTGCCGTTTGCAGGTGTCTGACTTGACCCGAGAAGAGGGGCGGGACGCAGTGGAATCGGCCGATATCGTTTTCGCCTTCGCCATTTACGATCACCTTACGGGCAGGCACAAACAGACACCCCCGTCAGAGCTGGAGGGGCGCTACGTTGAAGTGACAGAGTGGCTGGCGCGATGCACGAGGGAGATGCTGATCGTCGAATTCCACAACAACCAGCAAAAGTGGGCCGACTTTTTCCGTTCGCTTCTCATCGAACACGGATTTGCAATCGTCTCCGAAAGGATCACTAAAATTGATCGCCCGGTTTTCTTCTGTCGGCGTACCCTGCAGGCTTACGATGAACTCCTGATTGATGGTGAGACGTATCACAAACTGCGTTGTTGGAATAAGCGAAAAAGAAAACTCTACTTGATCGAGAAAAACGGACAACGCTTTCTGTGCAAGCGCTATTCAACTTTTGACCTGGAGCAAAACTGCCGACCCGAACAGGAGGCTCGGCTTTTGCGAGAATTCCGAGACTGCCCAGAGGTTCTGCAGCCGTTATGCTTTGATGATTGCCGCATCGTTCTGCCTTATTTTGACGGGAAGCCACTTGAAGTCATCGACGAGCAGCCCGTTAACGCGGCCGGGCCGCTCTTGCCGGCACTTCGGCTGAAAATTGTTGCCAGTGTCACAAGCGTCCTTGCACGGTATCTGGAGCGGCAAGCTGAAATATTCGCGCGCTTTCAGGAAGTGATTCCCGCCATCTATCGCGAGGAGGTAAAATCCGGCAAGCGGATGTTGATCGACCTTTCCCCAAGTAACATCCTGGTTTCGACCACAGGCGAAGTACGATTCGTGGATTTTGAACCAACCAAGCCTGCCTTGACCCGCAGCATCACGCGGCACCTCGAAAACCTCATCGCCGAGGCCTTGGGGAAGCAAAGCAATGGCGGGAAGCTCGCCCGCCTCTGGAAAACGTAGGCGGCATCATGGAGGCCGCAAGAACTCAAAATTTCTTCTGGACCTTCATTTCATATGCGCTTTGCAAAACGTCCAGGATTTTCTCAATCGCTATTTCCAATGAAAAACTTTGAGCTTTTTTGCGCGCCGCTATCGAGGCCGCGGCAAGCCGCTGGTAATCCAGAAAATCACGAATTGCGTTGGCCAGTGCCTCGCTGTCGCTCGGATCATCCACAACCGCTCCATCCACCCCGGGAGTCAGAATTTCAGCCGCTCCGGTAAACCGGCTGGTCACGACGGGCAGACCGGACGCCAAAGCTTCAACGCAGACCAAACCAAACGGCTCGTAAATCGCCGGATGAACCAACAAATCTGCCCGCGCATATACTTCTTCGATTCGCGATGTGGTTCCGAGATACTTGACCTGATCGCCCACTCCCAGGTTTTCGGCGAGTTTCTTGTAGGGCGCGAACCGGCCATTCCCCACCACGAGTAAATCTGTTGATTTCGGCAGTTTGGCGAGGGCACGAATGCAGTAACCCAGTCCTTTTCGCTCGAATCCAGAGCCGGCATACAGCAACACGAACCGTTCGCCGATTCGACTGCTCCGCGCAATAGTGCTGAAACGCTGCCAATTAATTCCATTGTGAACCACGCGGATGCGTTCGGCCGGAAACCCGTATTGCCGGATGATCTCTCGTTTCACGAATTCCGAGTGGGCAATAACCAGGCCGGTGCGTTCTGGTGACAACGCTCGGGATTCCAACCCAAGGGTTATCGGATGCATCAAATTAAAAAGCGGCGTCAATCGCTTCCAAGCGGGAAGATACCGTTTGCGTTGTTCCAACCAGGCTCGATGGCAACCGGAAAAAGTAACGTCCTGTTGCGACAGGGGTTGGTGGCTAAATACGACGTCGTAATCGGCGCGCTTCACCTTGCGTTCGCAAAATATCGTGAACGAAAGCATCCGGGTTAAAGCGAAGGGGCCAAAGACAGGGATGGGGTGGATCGGCATCCCTTCCTTTTCCAATTCCTTGTCCCACCGTTGCGCATAAATATGAACCTCATGGCCCGCCTTTCGCATGCTGCGAGCCATCTCCAGCGCATATTTCTCCGCACCGCCGACCCCGATCTCGAACCGTTGGCGGATCAGGGCAATTCTCATATTTCCACGGCGCGAGTTTAGTACAGTACCCGACGAATGCAACCCATTCCCTTTTTCCACAAGGGTTGCGAACTTGCAGAAGGCGTCGCCATTCACCCGATCAATCAACCTTGATTTGGAATTGCCAGTCAAACACCCAAACTCTATTTTTGCGAGACTGCCGCCGATCTGATGCGATGATTCAAGACAACAAGAACTCCGCACCAACTCCCGAGAAATTGGGGTTGGATGTCACCGGCAAAATGGATGCGACAGAGTCGTCAGGATGGCAGTGGGCGCGAGCGGGTCGCCGGAAATGGCGCGTCAACGACAGATTTCTTACACCTGATCTGATTCGCCATCTGGCCGAACCTCAACGTCTCTTCGCCGCCGCAACCCTGTTGAAAGACAAGAGGCAGGCGAGTGGCACACTGGTGGTTCGATTGGATTTGCCGGAATTTCCCGCGCGATCATTCGTTCTAAAACAGTACCGTCCGCGCAGCGTTTTCTACGGGTTGAAAGATTTTTTCCGGCCCAGCCGGGCACAACAAGCGTTTGAACACGCGTTTCGTCTCCAGCGGCTTGGAATCCAAACCGCATTGCCAGTAGCGGCCACGCAGAATCGCTTTTTGGGATGGCCAAACGAAGGCTATTTGCTGACCACCTTCGTGTCCGACGCTGTCACCTTGCAGGATTTTGACAAGGCTGGCATAGATCACAGCAATCGCCGCGCGATGATCCGCAGCCTGGCGAGATTGCTGGCCACGCTTCACAACGCCGGTCTTTCCCACGCAGATCCGGGATTGACGAATTTCATGGTGGTTCAGAAAAGCGCCGGGGCTCCGGCGCTGGTGCTGATCGATCTCGACGGCGTGCGACAGAGCGGGCCTCTGCATTCGCGCACTCAGTTGAGGGATTTAAGACAATTCCTGAAGCACTCCGCCGTGACGTCGCGCGAGCATCGATGGTTCCTTGCGCAGTATTGCCGGTCCCGGGCAATACAAATGGTGGCGCACGACCTGGCGCGAACCATCCGGCGAGACTCGGCGGTTTTCTTCTCTGGACATGGCCCGAACCGTGAGTTTGGAACAGAATTCAGCGGCGGATTTTTGTGGGATGTGCGGAGGCCAAAGTTGACTCCGCAGGTTGAATTGATTCTTCGCGCACCTGATAAATTTCTTGTCCAGGCAAAAGTGCTGAAGCCCAGCCGCAGCTCTGCCGTCAGCGCGGCGGGCGGCATCGTGTTGAAGCGATACAATTATCGGAACTGGACCAGTCGTTTTAAGGGATGGTTCCGGCAATCGCGAGGGCGTCGCTGTTTTCAAAATGCGTATTTGTTGGAGATCGCCGGAATACGCACTGCGGCACCCATCGCCGCGACCGAAGTCCGCTGCCGGGGATTTATCGTGCGGAGTTATTTCGTCATGGCGGAAATTCCCGGCGCCGTTTCGCTGCAGTTTTGGAACGGGAACAAGCGAGAAGCCGCCGAAAAGGTTGCGCGGCTGCTTGCCAAATTGCACCGCGAAGGATTTGCGCATCGCGACCTGAAAGAGGGAAACATCGTGCTTGATTGCGACGGGCAGCCGCATTTGATTGACCTTGATGGCTTGTGTTGCGCTCGCAAAATCTCTCACGAGCGGGCCGCCGACAATCTGGCGCGACTGGCGCGAGACGCGGAAGGCTGGCATTGGCAACTCTCCCGGACCGGCCGCGCGCGTTTTATCAAAGCCTATTGCCGCGCTCGGAGGCTGGAGGACTGGCGCTGGTGGTGGCGGGCCATTGAGAAGCGCAACGGACGATGAAACGGTCACACGCCGACTGGAAGATGTCCGCTCGTCGGATTGGTTTGCCATGGATTCGGGGAAATTCTTCGCCTTTTGACTCCTGGTATCCCGCACAGGCCAACGCATGGAACTTTCGTCATGCGTCGGTCAACGCAAATTGCGACACTCGAAAAGCTGTAATCGCCGGGACACGCGCCCCTTCCACTTGATTTCGACCACCCCGAGGCTGGTGACGGTTTCGAACTCCTCCAACAATTGAGCCGATGGGGAGGACGGAGCCGATTGCTTGGCAGCCAATTCGACTTTCCTCCCGGTTAACCATTTCCAGATCCATCCACTTTCGAGCCGGTAGGCATCGTGTTCCTTGACATAGATGGCATTCTGACCAGGCCGGTGCTCGCGGTAACGGTATTCCGGCCAGAAGTAAAACTGGTTTTCAGGGTGCTTGCTGCTCCGGGCATAAACCAGCGGCTGTGCGCCCGCGGCGGATCGAGCCTTTGGCGAGTAAATCGTGAACAGCCCGGTCAAGCCATAGTGATTGGCGATGATGAAGGCAGGTTTGCTTTCGCGCTTCTCCAAATCGTTGCGCGCGGTTTCAACAACCGTGGCAGCCTCCTGCCAGCCACGCACCCGAGTGAGCGGATCCCTCTCTGCTGGCAGCGAGTGACCCGCGACCTTGCCGATCAATTTGGTGTCATGCATGAGCACCACGGCGAACAGCCCGAAAAACACACCGAAAGCCAATGCGCCCTTCACTGCTCGCGCACCAGCGCGGACGCGTTCATGCCAGTACGCTACCATCAGGCAAAACATCGGCACCATGGCGGGAGCAATCCAGTTTGGCTGAATGCGAGAATAAAGTGCATACAAACAGTGCCCTAGAAACACTGGCGCTCCCATGCAGAAAAAGAAAAGTTGCAGGGGATTCTTGCGCCGCTGCGGCCAGAAAGCAAACGCGGCCCAAAGTGCCCCCAGAAAGAACAGCGGATTCAACAGAGCCATCTCTACACCGAGGAATTCCCAGAAATAACGCATCGTTAGCCCCCGGCGAGCTCCGTTATCGAGTCCCGCATTATCCGCCACGTGATGCACGGTGATCCATTGATTTTGCGAATTCCAAATGAGGACCGGCGTCGTGCAAAGCGCAACTATCAGCAATGCGAGATATGGACCCGGGCGGCGAAGATGCACGCGGGCGGGCGGCCACAAAGCGAAGAAAATCACCCAGCAAACAATTTGATAGGCGGCAGAGTATTTGCTCAAAAAGCCGAAGCCCATGCAAGCGCCTGTCAGCACCCAATGGCGCAAGGCACCATCGGGTTGCGCCGCCCGCCAGCCTGCGATCATTGCCATCGTCCAGCAAAACACCAACGGAGGATCCACGGTCATCAATATCGTGCCGACGCTCATCAACGGCGTGCAAAGCGTGATGATCAGCATCCAGAACGCAGGCCGGGAGCCAACCGTGCGCGCCATAAAACGCAACAACACGACGCTGAGCAAGGCTGCCAGCACGGGTGAAAAAAATCGCACGCCAAATGCCGTGTCGCCCCACAGCGATGTGCCCGCAAACTGGATGAAGGCGATGGCTGGCGGTTTGCTGAAATACGAAAGCGCAAGGTGTTTGGACCAGAGCCACTGGTACGCCTCATCCTTGCTCAGTTCGATCGTCCCGGACGCAAGGTAACCCAGACGAAACAACAGCACGGCCGCGATGACGAAATAGCCGAGCCGAATAAACTCGACTTGCTCATTGGAAATCTTTGCCGGTGGAACAGTTTCCGCGAGAGCTTCGGGTCGGCGGACGTCGGGATGCAATAGCGAAGGCATGACCTGCCACCAGGCTGGAAAATAGTTGCGGCCCAGCCTTCGCCAGACCGCATTGAGCGTCCAAACACCTAAGGCGGCGTAGCCCGCTCCGAGAATCGCGCCCACCAGCACATCGCTTGGGAAATGCGCGCCCACATAAATTCTCGAAAGTCCGACAGTAAACGCGACCGGCAGCATGAATCGCCAACTGCGACGGTAATAAACGAACGCGAGAACCGTCCCAGCAAACCAGTTGGAGGTATGTGACGATGGCATGCTGTTGCTGCCGCGTGACGTGGCGGGAGGATCGTCTGCGTCTTTAGGTCTGGATGAGGGCCGGGTCGCGGTGTTGTCATCTGCATTTTGTTTGGACGGACGATTCACGTCCGGCAAGGCTACGTAAGGTCGCGACCGTCCGACGGCGTGTTTAATTTTGTTGATTATTAAGGAATCGCCCAGCCCGATGATGACGATCAACATCGCCACGAAAACACGGCCGCGCGACCCGCCTTTCCAGAGCAACCACGCGCACACGCACAGCAACGCCGGCACAAAAATGAAATTGCCGCTGAACCATGGCAACACAACGTCGAACACCGGATTGCTCATGGTTTGGTTGACGAATCGGAAAAGAGCGGTGTCGAGCGACTGCAGCCAAAACATTGGGCAGGAAATTGGCTGGCACCATTCAGATTGACAAGCAGTAATTCCCCTCGATCAATTGAACAATTGAACGAAACATCATCGCGCTTCTCTGGCGGTTACTCCGCGAAAAAGATGGCCAAGCCGGTCAATTTCATTTGTCAGGCACCCGAGGCCGGGTCGGTTTCACTGATCGGTGATTTCAACGACTGGCATCCGGACGCGCACCCGATGAAACGCCAGGCGGACGGCGCCTGGCTGGTGCAGGTGCAATTGAATCACGGGCACCATCACTACCAGTTCATCGTGGATGGCGAAGCGACGCTGGACCCGCGGGCCCAGGGAGTTGCCCGCAACGAGAAGAACGAAAAAGTTTCGCTGCTGTCGGTCAGTTGAGCGAAGGCGTTTCGTCGTCGAATTTCTCGTCGATTTCTTTTTTTCGCGCGGCGCGTTGCTCGGCGAAAAAACTGCGCAGGATGGCCGAGCACTCGGCCTCGCGTACTCCGCGCGTGATCTGGCTCTGATGATTGAGCGTGGGAAATTGCAGCAGATTCAATGCGCTTCCGGCTGCGCCGCCTTTCAGGTCACTTGCGCCAAAAACCACCCGCGCCAAACGCACATGCACGATGGCCCCCGCGCACATCGGGCACGGTTCCTTCGTCACGTAGAGTGTGCAATCGGTCAGCCGCCAGTCCCCGACAATCTCCTCGGCTTGAGTGATCGCGAGCATTTCCGCGTGGGCGGTGGCGTCCTTAAGCGTCTCCACTTGGTTGAAGGCGCGCGCGATAATTCTCCCCTCGCGCACCACGACCGCGCCGACGGGAACTTCGTCCGCCGCGTAGGCGCGCTTCGCCTGGCGCAATGCTTCGCCCATGAAATAGTCGTCGCTCTGGAGATCAATGATTGGTTCATCCATAAAATGGGAGTCGCAAGCCGAATCATGCAGGATGCGGCGCAAAACTCAAACCCGCGCTGCGAACAGGGTTTGTTTTGGAGGTGATCAAAAGTGGGTGAAGCTGGAGCGCGGCTCTGTCGCAGACTAGCCGCAGCGGTCAAATTATGCTCGTGCCTGCGAACCGATCCATGCGCTGCGGATGATGCTTCGCACACAGTCGCGCTCCGAATCCTGGTCTTCGCTTACCCTCTTTTAATCCCGCTCGTTTTTTCGAGCCTTCGAGCGGGAACCAATCGAGCGACGTTTGCGCTTGGGGGATGGGCCGTCATCGGTCATACCGAAGGGATGAAAATTCCGGCCATTCTGTTCCTTGGTGCCTCCCTGTTCATCGCCGGAAGTTTTACTGGCTTTGCCGCGAATGAATCATGGCCGCAGTGGCGCGGCCCGCTGGCAACCGGAGAGGCGCCCACGTCCACGCCTCCCATCGAATGGAGC
>Ga0163144_10031558_pt1 | contig 10093 bp, 6 predicted proteins | sample OliLak19BULKMAT1_FD_123175 | JGI IMG/M metagenome (GOLD analysis project Ga0163144, IMG submission 123175) | Freshwater microbial mat bacterial communities from Lake Vanda, McMurdo Dry Valleys, Antarctica - Oligotrophic Lake LV.19.BULKMAT1 | ecosystem: Environmental > Aquatic > Freshwater > Lake...
CTTGAGGGGTCAGTTTGTCGCGGAAAAGGGCGGGCGGTTTAAAGCGTAAAGGTGGGGGCTATTTGGAGTGGAAAAGAAGGGTCCGTTTAAGTGAAATTTCCAGCAAGCAATGGTTTTGTGTGTTTTGGTAATTTTTTCCATAGATTTATTTTCAATGATCGTACTCCAGAATACATTCTGCAGGTAATTTTTTCCTTATTTCTTCTTTTGTTTCTTTTAAACAAAAATTTTTGGACAAGTTCAACCAACGTAAATTAGTTAGCTTATAAAGTGAAGGTGAAATATATCTTAGACACTGTATATCATGTGGACTATCGTGTATTAAATCACTTTGTCCAGAAAGGTTCAGACTTGTTAAATATTTTAATTGCTCAATATGGTCAGGAATACTATCAATAAGGTTCCCGCTTAAGTCTATCCCTTTAAGTAATTTAAGTTCCCCAATTTCTACAGGAATTTCGCGTATACTTGAATTTTGCAAACTCAAATAACCAAGATCTATTTTATTTAGTATAAAAAATAATTTTTTCAGGTCAGTAATATTATTGTTTCCTATATGAAGAGAATCTATTTTTTTGAAGAGAGCTATAGATGCAGTAAGTTCTCTCATTTTATTCTTTGAAAGATCTATCACTTTTAACGTTTTTATCTTAGCGAGAATTTTTATTGATTCTTCCCAATTAAATTTCTCGATTGCTGTAGAATTTAATTGTGAATTATAAGTAAATTTTTCGAGCATTTTCATCTTCCCTAAACTTTTTGGAAAAACAACGAATTCATTTTCACTAATATTCAAGACTTTAATATTGCATCCTGATAAACTATTCATAGAAGACTCCCAATTGAAATTTTCCATATTTTTTATTGTCACTTTTGACAATTTCTGAAGTCTTTTAATATTTACTGGTAATGATTCTATTCGGCTATCTGTTATTACCAATTCCTCCAATGAACTTAAATCATTAAGAGACGTGGGTAATTCTAACATGTTGGGATTCCCAGCAATTTTTAAATATTTTAGATTTTTCATTCCAGTCATTGAAGGAATTGTTTTTATATTACTCCAGCATATCTCAAGATGTTCCAGATTTATCAATCCGGAAAAATCCGATGGAAACTGCATTACTTTGTCGTTCTCATTTATCTCAAGTTTTTTCAGACTAGCCAGTTTAAATATTTCCGAAGGGATTGTTTTCAGAGAATAATTACTCTCAATTTTAAGTTTTTCAAGTTTTTTTAAAGACCCTATTTCAATTGGAATAGAAGTTAGTTTAGTGCCACAAAGCCAAAGTATACGCAAATCATCCAAACGTCCAATAGATGCAGGTAGGTTTGAGATGGGTGTATAATAAAGGAGAATACTTTTTAATTTTTTTAAATTACCAATACTTTCGGGTAAAACAGCTATACCACTTTCAAGAATATGAATCGAAGAAAGATTTTTCAACTGACCTATTTGTTCCGGCAATGCATAAAGACATCCTCTAATATATAATTTTTCCAGCTTTTGTAGTTTTCCGATTGAGCTAGGCAGAAAATTAAATGAAGTATAAGAAAGTGCTAAAATCTGAAGACTTGGAAGCTTTGTTATGCATTCGGGCAAAGAATCTCCTTTAAAACACTTACCCGAAATTCTCAATTCCTGAAGGTTTTTGAATTTTTCTATTTCAAGTTCTGCAGGCAGATCTAGATCCACAGCCAAGCCATCAAGCGATAGTCTATAAACTTTTTCTGGATCTTTGAGCGCCTGGCGAATGGACAAAAAAATTGGTTGTGCTGCAAGTGTTGCAGAATCCAAAAGAGCGGACTGTGCATAAATAGTTAAATCTGAAACAAGAAAAGTCATAAGACAGAAAATCAATCTGCTTAAATAAGTATAATTGTATTCAGGATATTTTTTCGTTACGTGATTCATTTAAAATTATTTCGGATTCGTTTTTACAAAAGCATTTGGATAACCTTCCGTTCTTATTGTGTTTAGTTTTGCCATAGCATCATTCACATTAGCAAAATTTTGGATAAGTAATCGTGTACTACCATCGGAAGCTGGTTCAGTAGTGCATGTCCAACCGCGACCTTCATAAATCAATTTTTGCGTATTAACATTTCCAAGAGTGCTTGCCATTACCTGAATGCTATAAAGGTTTACACCCCCTGTGCTTAATTTTTTACGGTCTGCACTTGCCTTCGCAGATACTGAGGCCGAAGCTTCTGTCGGGATCTCTCCAAGGTTAGCAGGAAGCTCCTGTCCACCTACAGATACTTTCACATTCATTTTTGCGAAATCAGTTTCTGTTAAACCCTTTTGTGTCAGGATAAGTTTCAAAAATGAAAGGGATCTTAGAGCACTCAGAGCATCATTATTCTCCCTGCTGATCTTTGTGCCATCCATGTTTAGCAAAGGTGTTACCCAATTGCCGAATATTGTTCCTTTTATGTATTCATTAAAATAATCTGGGAAGTCATCGTTTGATCTTGGATTTATACCTGTACCCTGTGGATCCGTTGTAGAGCTTATGTTAATTGAGGTGCCAATGCCACTCGCCTGTGAAGAACGGTAATTTTCAAGCATTGCAATGATGCCATCGTAATCGAGCCTACTATAAGCCGATTCCGATTTATAACATTTTGTAAGCTCTCCCTTATCCAACTGTTCGATCTTCTTTAACAGCTGAACATCCGTTAATCCCGGATTATCGTCCTTGAATTTCTTAGGTATAGGCGCTGCAGTATTTATTCCTTTCCCTGAAAGCTTGAAAAATTCTGAAAAATCAGCACTTCCGGTTGTCGTAGAGGTAAGCATGGTCATAATCTGAGTAATATTCAGGCTGTCTGAAAACTCAACAATTTCTTTGGCAAGCTTCTTATCCGAATCTCTTTCGGAATTTTGCAGGGTGGGGATGCTTTTGGAAATAAAGCTTCCTGATTCAAAAAGTTCTTTTGCCTCTAGTGGATTAACAATTCCCTGAAGGTCACCATTCGTTGATACCATCAATTGAACCCCATCATCTCGAATAATTGTTACAGAGGGTGCTTGTCCTCGCGATACATTAATTATAACAGGTGAACCTTGGTATGTTTTGTCAAAGGAAAGATATGCCCCAGTTGCAGTACCTGTAGTATTTGGTGTAACAGTAATCCCTGGTAAACCGCTTACATTTGTGGCAGTTGTTCCTAGCGCATTGCCAGGCTGCCCATTAATCGTGATAGTAAAAGTTCTTACGGTAAGTCCAGCTCCTGCTGAAACAGTTATAGTTAGTGTGGATGCAATGTCAAATCCATAAGCATTCAACATTATTTCTAAATTTTCAATCGAAGCTGGATAATTAATGGTCAGGTTATTTCCAATGAGCCCTTGCTCTAATGGCGTCCCTGCTGCTGCACTATACATAAAGTATCCTACACCCACAGCTAGTCCTCTTCCTGTAGCCCCAGATGCAAAAAGCCCGGTACTTTTACCTGTGTCTCCTGAGGAGGCCAATAATGAATTCCCTACTATTGTGCCTATTGGTTCTCCCATTTGTGCAAACATCAGTTGAGCCTGAACATCAATTAAGGCTTTAATTGTATTTTGATCATTCAAAATAAGTCCTAATTGTGTCATAAATGCGACACCTCCTGAAGTAGCAGCCTGATCACCCGAAACAATTTGTGAATTGGGAGGAGTAACAGAAGTGGCATTTGCGAGATCAACTGTTAATTGTTGAAGGAACAATGCTTTTTCCATAACCGACAGATCCGGATTTTCTGAAACCATACTAAATACCACAGGGGGTGCAGTAGTCCCTCCCAATGATCTTGCATAAGTAAGTACAGCACTGTAATTCAAAGACGCATTCAAATAATCGTTTGCTGCTGTAGTACCAACTGTCGTTGGGCTCACCACATAAGGGTCATTGGTTTCCATATAAAGTTGTCTAGTCTTTATCATTCCCAGAACATAAGCAATGGATGATCTTTGAAGAACAGAATACTGGCTAAATGGAGGGTTGCTTGCTACAGGAGAAAGATAAGGCACCCCCAATCCATTTGCGATCAATAACCCTAATACAGTTTCCATACCAGCTACATCCATTAATTTGGGTCCTATAAGGCTTGTGGTTGAAAGAGCAGTCACCATAAAAGGATCGGCAAGAGCAGCCGCTATGTTTCCACTATTTATGAAGGCAATAGCAGTAGCCAAAGTTCTTTGAATTTTTGGTTGAATACTTCCGCTTTGCTGCACAGTATGCGTCAGCTCATGCGCCAACAAATGTTTTCCTTCAGAAGATGATGTATTGTATTGCCCTTGATTAAAGTAGATGTCGTTTCCATGTGTAAAAGCTTTCGCGTTGATATCTTTACTCATCTGAACCGCATTACTATCTGTATGCACTTTAACACTGCTCAAGTCGGTTCCCATTTTCGAACTCATTTCTTCCTGAACATCAGCGTTAAGATTTTGCCCGTTTCCTTTGCTTGAATTAATTCCTTTCTCAACAGCAGATGGTGCCTTGATACTCGACTGACTTTGTGCTGACATTTTTTGTATACTCGTTTTCCCAGAATGCATTGTATTTATCTTTTTTGCATTCGGTTCGGTCATGGTTTGCACCTTTTGACCTGTATTCATCAAGCTACCATCATCACCTGCTCCTGAAGACATACGCATAATTTTATCCGCAACATTATCCGCTTCTTTTTCTTGTTCATCGTCTTCTTTTCCAACCTCAAGTTTTGGTTGAATTTTCATTTGTTGAGGTAAGACCTCATTTTTATTTTGTTGTTGAGCTAACATTTTTATTTTAGATTAAAGTAGGGAAAATTTCTTTTCACAAAAGTCTTTTTTCCATTAACAACTATTTTTATTTGGATGCAATTCCCAATATCATTCATATTGAAATAATCTTATCATTATTTTCATTTTATTATGGTACCAGCTTGATTTATTTTCAACATCTCTGGTATCTTTTGTTTCACGGAGTCTATGAACAAATTATTTTGTAAAGAGTCCGAATAATGCAAATATGAAAAATTTAATATATTACAGATGTATGAACAAGCAATATCCTTTATAACATGGGGAGTATTATCTCGAAAAAGGGTAGAATCAGAATATGAACCATTGTTATTTAGCAAAACATATAGATAAGGAATTGTACTTGTACCCAATGATATAAAATTTTCTCTTTCATTATGCCCTCCAAATCCACCTCTATCGGACTTAATAAAGTAGAATTGATATTCGGGTACACAGAGCATATTTGCATACGCTTTTCCTATTGCTTTACTTTCATTTTTATTAGGAAAAGTACTGTCCTTTTCAAATAATATCTGTGAAGCAATAAATTTTGATTCGTATGATGTTAACGAATCAAAAATAATATTTCTTAACACTAATCCCTGCTTGGTATAAAGCCATATACTATCTTGGTTTCCCTGACGGCTTGCTTCAGTATATCCAAGGTAATGAAGAGAAGATGCAACTTTTAAAGCATCGGGCAAGGACCTTTCTTTTGACTTACACCCAGCAAAAAAAAAATTGCACACAATTATAATCGATGCAAAAAATATGGTATCCAACATTTTTAACTTCATATTATTGTTCCGTATCTTATTACAACCACGTATCATGGTCAACAAAAAAAACTTAGCAACCATTTTAAAATTAATGTTTCTCATTTGCACTTCTATTTTTCACTTTTTTCACCAAGCAGTAGGACTAACTCACCATCAATTCTACCTGGTGCTAGTTTAACAGCTACAGTAAAATTGCCTCCTCCTTTTTCGATATTAAATGACCAATCGGGTGTATAATTATATTTTGAATTATCAAAAACTTCATTCCCTCCCGGATCAAACAACTTCCACTGAACCGTATCATAAGTTAAACCTGTTGCTGCTGCAATTTTATACGTTTTATCATTACTTAACTGAAGAGGAAACAGCAATACTTTACCTTTCTCTAAAAATGTATTTATTATTGATTGAACAACATCAACATCAAAACCTTTCATTAAATTTAAAAGATGCATTTTTGTTTTTTCAGCCGTAGTGATATTTTGGACTGGAAGCTGGTCCCTTTTCGTATCCGGCTTCCCTTCTGCTTTTGAATTATTCCATTTATCAGCAGCAGTCATAAATGATCGAGACGGAATGCCTTCAGAAGTAAGTTTTAATGGTATAATACTTATTTTGCCAGAGTCATTAATTCTCCATCCCCATTTCACGGCCCCATAGTATGTATTTTTATCATTCCCTTCTAAAGCCAGAGCAGCTGTTGCCAATTCCAATGACGCATTTTTAGGTGATTGAACTCCATCAATATAAGGCACATCAAATAGAGATGCTGATTTTTGCGGCTCTTGCAATACGCCATCTTTATAAAAATGACTTCCATGTTGCCCTATAGGCTTATTGTCGGCATCATTAGCTATAGGCGATTTGCCCATACCTTTTTCCCCTGTAGATATATATAATGGGTTTAAAGACTTGGAGTCGTGATCAATAAATGTTCCATTGTCGTTTGCTCTGTCTTTCGCGTTTTCATTCGGGAAAACATTACCCTTTTCATCTTGTATAGTACTATTTGGCTTCGTCCCTTGTTCCATTTTTAGATCGGCCGTTTGCACTAATCCGAATTGTTTTGCATCGACATTTTCATTTGCTTCAAAAAAAAGTTCAATTTGTGATGCATAATAATTCCGAGGAACGCTACCTGGAAATAATGCGAAGGACTGAGCATAGTATTCTGTTGTATACCACTCACCAAAATGAGTCTTAATTACATTATCCTTTTTCACCCTCTGTATCTTCTGATTGATCTTCCCACTCTGTTGAACCGTATGTGTCAACTCATGTGCTAACAAATGTTTGCCTTCATTGGATAAAGGGTTGTATTGTCCTTGGTTAAAATAAATATCGTTGCCATGAGTAAATGCTTTTGCTCCTATTTCTCTATTCATTTCAACTGCATGATTATCAGTATGAATATTTACAGCACTTAAATCGGCTCCCATTTTTGAACCCATTTCATTTTGGGTTTCTGCTTGTAAACTTTGTCCACTGCCTTTACTGGAATGCATCCCTTGTTCAACTCTGGGAGTTGCCATCATTCCTGTTTGAGAACCTATTGACATCCTTTTTATTTCAGATGCACCAGAATGCATCTGACTTATTTTACCGGTATCGGAATCGCGCATGTACATCACTTTATCTGCAACCGAATTGGCTTCCTTTTCATATTCATCGTCTTCCTTACCTATTTCCAGCTGTGGCTGAATATAAGTGGATGTGATAGGCTCATCTTTTCGCTGAATGGATTCGTGCATGCTTCTAAGTCCTATAAAAGTGGTCATTCTTCAGAATCAATAGCGATAAGAGAGTATCGATGGGTCATATTGTTCCATTTGGTATAATATCCCAATTTCTTTACCTTTTGATTGTATCCGAACCATTTTGAAAATGTTTCGTAAGGCAAACAATTGTTTACACAACCTCTGGTGTTGATCTTTATTAGATCTTCCGAATTCAGTGCATTCATCGAGTCCAAAATAATCATTGCATCGCTCTCCATATCACTTTGTACTTTTTTTTTTGAGTTAAAACAGCTGCTAAAGAAAAGAAAAAACAAAAGCAGGGTAATAACGTAGTTTATCGATCTGTTCATATTACTCATTTTGCAGGTTTATGATACCATGTGGATGTAGCACCACAGGTCGAAAGAGTTCCTGCCGCTCTTCGGGTCATTTTCACAGGCGAAGTAATACTCGGATCAGTAAACCTTGCGTATAGTCCTCCAAGATCCTCTCGTCTTTTCCAAATTTTTTTATCTATAGTAGGTGAAAAATATACCGTTCCGTCAATCGAGCAGAACCCTTTGTATCCTTCATCGATGGGCTTATCCAGTATTTCCTGACCAATTTCTCCTTGTGCCCAACGATCACGGCCACCGTCTAAAACCACTCCGTCTTTAACCTCCCAGGCTTCCCAATAGGTTCGCATAATAGGATGATCATACACCGCCAGTTTCTTTCCCGTGCAATCAGTCAAATTGTATGTATTTTGAATTTTCTGAATGATCCATCCATTTTTAGCGTTCGTTTGCCATTTAATGCCCCAATCAAAGCTTCCTTTATCTCCATATTGTTTCACTATCAAGTCAGCCCCTTTGATGTATATGTCTCCTTTTGCCTGTAACTCTGCCTCCGCTGTTGCCCCTACTTTTGTTAATTCTTTTCCAGCCTGTGACAATTTTCCATCACCATTCTGCTTCTGTATTTTCGTATTCACTTTCTCACTCTGCTGCACAGTATGCGTCAGCTCATGCGCCAGCAAATGCTTTCCTTCATTCGAAGATGGATTATACTGCCCCTTGTTAAAATAAATATCATTGCCATGCGTAAATGCATTTGCCCCTATATCTTTGCTCATCTGAACAGCCTTGCCGTCTGTATGCACATTTACATCGCTGAAATCAGCCCCTATTTTTGATCCCATTTCCTGCTGCGTTTCCGCCTGTAAATTTTGTCCTCTGCCTTTGCTTGAATAAATACCCTGCTCTACCTTAGGCGGTGCAACCATCCCTTTCTGCTCACCGGTCGACATTCTTTGTATCGCTGCCGTACCTGTATGCATTTTTTTCTTTTCATCCTCCGGCTCGCTCATTCGCATCACCTTATCAGCTAAATGATTCGCTTCTCTTTCATGCTCGTCATCTTCGTTACCTATTTCCAGTTGTGGTTGAATATAAGTTGAAGTGACAGGTTCGTCTTTTCGCTGAATATGTTGAAATGCTCCCATGTTTATATATAACCTAAATTTACAAAAAAGATACGAAATTAAAAAATTACCACTCCACAAAAATCATTTCACTACTCCAAGGCATTTGTATGATAGAAATTCCCCATGGCTGGATATTTCGCTAGCTCAGACCCCTTCTTTCCGGAATATTCCGACCCCTTAAAATTTTGTGTGGATTTTGATTGTAAGCCAATATTTATAGCATTTTCAAGAGGAGTGGAAAGCGAAAAGGGTGGGGTCAATTTTTAGCGATCAAGTGGGGGCTGAGTGAGTGAAATATCCATTAGTAATGTAAATGCCGATATAGTAGCTGTTTGAGTTCAATATCTATTTTGATATTGGACTAATACAGATACCGTATCGGTATAAAAAGTCATTCGGATTTTTAATCATGTTTAAGTGCTGATTTTATTTTTCAATCAACCAAAAATTATACCATTACTTAGTTCAAATTAGTCCAAAGGACAATTTGGACTAAGTAATGTAAATGCCGATATAGTATCTGTATTAATTCATCTATAATTTTAAATTTTAGACATTTCGTTTTACATTTTCTCGTTTAAATAAAAACCACGGCAGTCAAGTTCGGCCAATTGCATCCTTGTTCAGTTTAGAACTTGGATTATTTTTTCTTATGAATTAATTCATGAACCTGTTTCTTACTTATACCGAGGTGTTTGCAGATTTGCTTTACAATAAATTCTGGCACTGGATCAATATGATTTTGTAATGTGATTGGTCGTCCAAGATCACCCCTAACCCACATTTCATGACCTCCGGAGGTTCGGGCTCAGGTACACTTGCAATTTTTGAGAAGCAAGCGCATTTGTGCAAGAGAAATATTACTTAGCTTAAAGGTATTCATACTAAATCGCTATAGCCAATTCTCTGCTAGTTTTTCTATAGCTTGGCAATTGCAAGATTCTTGAAAGATCCGACTCCTCCATTAGATGCTCCATACTTGGAGGTTTAATAGATGGCCGTGTTTTGCTTTTGCGCATAGACCATCCTAATTTTTTCAATTCGTTGAAAATTGTATTTTTAACAGAAGTATAATTTATAAAATCGTTTAAACTAACGTCCAAAGATTTTTCAGCCTGCTTTACAGTTTTACCGTAACCATAAAGATCCAATGACGGCGAATAAATCACATGCAATCCGTTTTCTTCAAACTCATAGACAGAAACATTTACGTCAATTTTATGTTTGACCGTTCGATAACTTGCGTTAGCTTGTCTACTTGTTTTTATGTTTTTCATCCGAAAATTGTGTACTAACAAATATACGAAAATTTCGTCGACAACTGATTCAC
>Ga0163144_10031559_pt1 | contig 10093 bp, 9 predicted proteins | sample OliLak19BULKMAT1_FD_123175 | JGI IMG/M metagenome (GOLD analysis project Ga0163144, IMG submission 123175) | Freshwater microbial mat bacterial communities from Lake Vanda, McMurdo Dry Valleys, Antarctica - Oligotrophic Lake LV.19.BULKMAT1 | ecosystem: Environmental > Aquatic > Freshwater > Lake...
CTAAAGCTCTGCGGCTGATTCGGTTACGACAGTTACTGACCGCTCAATACTGACGCAACAGGTCGTCGTCGCCACCAGCTTGCGAGTATCGAACCCGAGATACTCATCCAAGGACCAAAAATCGCGCCCGCCAGAGCTGCGGGTGGACTCTTCAGAACTTCGATTGCCATCGCCGTTGCCATTCCGCCGTTTTGCATACCAACCTCGATCGCAATCGTGCGGCTGGTGGTCTCGTCCAATCTGAACGCCTTTGAACCGAAGTAGCCCAGTGCATAGCCGATCGCGTTGTGCAGCATAGCTACCAAAATCAACATCGCGCCGACTTTGTAGAGATCGTCGCGCGACTGAGCGACAATGATTCCGATGACAAAGCAAATAGCGATCATCGCGACCACTGAAAGGGAACGATCCATCCACGGCCCCTTCCACTTCAACCACTGCAAGCAATAACTCACGCATAGTCCAACAACGATGGGTGCAATGGTGATCTCCAAGATGAACCACATCGTCTTTGCGAACGGTACATCCACTTGACTGCCTGCCAGCAAGATCATTGCCAGTGGAGTCATGATTGGCGACATCAGCGTTGAACATGCGGTCATCGTTACAGACAAGGCAACATCACCGCGAGCTAGATAAGCGATCACATTCGACGCCACGCCGCCTGGGCACGAACCGATCAATACGACGCCCGCTGCAATTTCAGGTGGGAAACCAAACAAGCGAGCCAGCCCCCAACCCGCTAACGGCATAACGGTGAATTGCAGCACCATGCCGATCGCGACACTTTTTGGAACCTGCAGCACTCGCGCGAAGTCGGCCAAAGTAAGCGTCGTTCCCATTCCGAACATGATGACTTGAATCAATCGCGGTATTTGATTCTTCGCTGGTCCAGTCGGCCACTCTTGAAAAAGCGTCGGTATGCACAACGCTTGGAACACGAATGCGAGAACCCACAGCGAGAATGCGAACGAATTCCATTCGGAACTGAACTGAATTCGAATGGCGGCAAGCGACGCTGCGATAGCTAACCATTGCAACATCCAGTCCGAACTACCGCCGAAACCCACCACCAATCCTATCACGCATGCAATTGCAAACAAGACACTGATGACTGAGGTGATCCATTTTGACATAAGACGTCACGCAATGGCGGTTGATTGGACGCTGATGCAGAAAAGATCGAACGCTGGGAGGTTCGATAAGTGTAACACCGCGACTCATTTTCAAGTACTACGCAGAATTCAGAACGCGTATCAGGAAAAGTGAAACTTGCAGAGCAAGCACAGGCAGTGACTTGAATCTAGAAACTGGCAAGTTTGGGATGTTTATTCCTTGCCGTTAGCCTAGAAAGTGTGTCGAGGATCAGCCATTTTCAACCGCTATGTTAAGGACTGACCAATAGCAAGTTAAGAGTCTGCGAAGAGAGGCGTTTGAAGATTGTGGCAATGCAAAAGATCCGTATCTTCAGACTCGTTGATGCAGCCCATGCAGATAAACGGTTACAGAGAAAATCATGCAAAGTTGCTTTTCAGCGCAGCGCATCAACAACTGTTACCAACGCCTTTTTCCCAGTCAATCACTTGTGAAATGGAGCTTAGCACATGAGGACTCAAACGTCCCGCAATCGAGAGTTTCGGCAAGCGTTTACGCTCGTCGAACTATTAGTGGTCATTGCCATCATCGGCATTTTGGTTGGCCTGTTGTTGCCAGCCGTCCAAGCGGCGCGCGAAGCCGCGCGACGCATGCAGTGTTCGAACAACATGAAACAAATCGGACTTGCCTTCCACAACTTTGAATCGGCTTACAAACAGTTCGCGGCCGGTCCTTACGACAGCGATCCGAGCCTGTCGCCGAACTATGTAGAACCCGCCGGATCCTACGGCACCGTTGTTTGCTGCAACGCGGCAGCACCTAAAGGCTGGAGCCATTGGTTCAAGATCCTGCCCTATATGGAACAGCAAAACGTTTACAATCTCGCTCGATTCGATCTCCCTGCGGTCCACTCGGGTCGTCCGGCGGACTACAACGGCGAAGACTCAGTCGCTCGCGCGTTGATCCCTTCGTTTTACTGCCCTTCACGGCGCGGACCAACCGGTTACGGCGGAGGACTCTTCGGACGCAGTGACTATGCGGGTTGCGCTGGATTCTACCAGGGCGAAATTCACGAAGGTCTTAACGACATTCCGGCTGCACCGCTGGGAATGAGTCCTCGTCGTGACGAACGGGCTCAAGAGAATCGTGGCAACATGGGCGGACGCAAGGGCTTCCTCGTATGGAATGCACTCGGCGATCGTCGTCGGCTTGCCGATGCAACTGACGGCACTTCCAATGCAATTCTCGCGTCTGAGAAAGCACTGCCGCCTTCACGGCATGGTGCTGACGGTGGCGACAATGAGCGTTGGAACAATGCTGGCTGGGACGAATGCGTTCTGCGTTGGCACTTTCCTCCGATGGCGGATTCTGACCCACGCAACATTCCGTTCTCAAACATGACCGCACGAACCGGCACTGTCTGGCGTCGTTACTTCGGATCGGCCCATCCAGGTGGTCTGAATAGCGTGTTCGGTGATGGCTCAGTTCGCTTTGCATCATTCAACGTCGATGCACTTGTTTGGATGCGAGCCTGCGTGATCGATGATGGTCAAGTGTCAGAAGGTATCGAGTAAACGGTATCGAATAAACGGTATCGAGTAAGCCCGTTCGCGTAAATTAAACTCGAAGCAGGCTGACAATAGTTGGCCTGCTTCAGCGTTCTAGTTAATCGAAAATGAATTATAAATGGAATCTACAATGAAGCGAATTTTGGTGGTCGCAGTCCTTTTGATGTGTACCGTAGGTTGCGGTGGCAGTGGTGAGACAATTCTCCCGACTGACAAACTGACTCAAGAGCAGATTGAGAAAGTCAAAGCAGAAGACAAAGCAGTCGCAGACGAAGAAGGTGGCCGCAAGTAAATCCAGCTCAAGCCCAATTTTTGTTTGTTTTCAATCTACCTTTCCTTCACATTCGCGAACTGAGAGTTGTCATGCATCGAGTTTACTGGGCGTTAGGTTTAGCGTGTTTGTTCAGTGCCTGCGGATGTGATTTCGATGTAAAACCGGTTTCAGTTGTCGTACCGGCTCCTCCTTCTCTTGATGACTTGCCACTCGCTGCGCATCCAGAGTACGACAACTGGAGCAAGTTTCCTGTTGGTACCAAAGTTGTTCGCAAAGACAACTTGGCAAGCGCCGAAGGTGAAGTAATTCTTCACACGACTTTGAAGCTAGCGAAAAAGTCCGAGCAAGGCGTAACTATCGAAACGCAAACTGCGATCGAGCGCGACGGTGCGCGACAGGAGAGCGATGTCAGCAGCGCTGACTACCCAGCCCAATTTCGTCTGCCGAAAGGGATGGCGATTGAGCAGTTTCAACTTCCTATGCTCAAAGCCAAGCAGATCGACAGCGAAAAACTGTTGGTAATCGATAAGGAGCAAGAGATGGAAGTTTTCACTTTTGAAGATCAGTCCGAAGCGGGACCGGTCGACGTCAAGTTGTGGCGTTCGGATGAAGTCCCCGGGCGACAAGTGAAAAAAGAAATCGTCGACCGCAAGGGCTTGGTCCTATCATCCAGCAACATTGTCGAGATCGTGAAGCCCTAAATTTTTTTAGTTTCGAATTATCCGCCCAATCGACAAGTTACGCATCGATTTGCATCGGGTTTTGCGCCGTATTATGAAGTGGCACAAGCAACTGCCTATGCCACTTTAAGTTGATTGTAGCGGTAGGGCGCGAGCCCTCCGCTTCTTTGACACCGGACGGCTTGCACCGTCCCGCGGTAAGAGGGAATCTATTTCGGGACAGCTCCGAACATGCAGGCTGGATATCGCCGGCTTACATGCTTACAAAAACCTTCAGAGCATCAAGCGCTTTGACAATGTCGCCCTGACTGACTTCGCTCCAACCGCCTGAGCGATGGCGAATGATGGCGAGTTTAAATTGCTCGAGCGCTTCTGCAAAATCAACTGGCAAGCTCGGCAGCGATGCGAAAGGTGATGTCACCGGCTCGGTCTCTTCCCAATCCGCCGCGTCGCCAGAATCATCGAGACTATCCGGCTTAGAGCCCCTGTCGTCTTCATCACCAAAGTCAGGACCATCGGGCCGAGGACCTTCCGCCACGGATCGCGGTCCATCCTTCACACTCGTCGCTTCGTCTGCATCTGCCAGCGGTGTGAAGTCCTCATCATCAGAACTTGAAACAATGTCTGCTTCGCGAGGTTCAATCGCTGGATCGCCCCCCATCGCTTCCCAGCGCGTGCGCCGCATTTGCGAAACGCTCCACTTGCTCTGCGTCGCCCCTTCCAAATACATTTCAGCATCGTCCCAATCGAGCGCCGCCAAGAAGTGACTCCAGTACAGTCCCGCGAAGGTCGTGTACGAATTGCTGAATCGATCGTAAACGCGGCGGAGGCGACCGACGTGTTGCGGCGTTACACCACCTACGCAACGACACCACGCTTCGTCGCTGTAAGCGGAGCTTGGCGCGTTCGCTTCCCGCAGCGTTTCTCGCCACAGCGAGATGATCTTACCTTTCTCCCAATTCGTGGTGCTGATCAGTTCAGACCAGCGGCCGATGAAGTGAGCGGAGACTTCGACTTCATGCTCTTGTGCGTCGACGGAAATTGAGATTCCCGCCGCTTGAGCCGCATCGGCAGCCATTTCGCTGATCGATGATTCGATATTCTGCGTTGTAACTTCTAGTTCGTTTTCAATCCGATTCGATTCAATCCGATTAGTCAAAGCCTGCTCCCAATCGCAACTTGTTGTTTCCATTCCGCGAACTCGTCATCACAGCCGGTCGCTGGTGTTCGCGAGTTCCGCTCCAAGAAACATCAAGTTATCGACTGCGTGAAAATCTTGAAGCGAATTTTGCAAACTTCAGATAAAAACTCCCCGCAACCAACGCTTAGGCTAAGCAAGCTGAGGATTGGATAAACTTTGCGACGATCAACAAAAATGCGTAGCGGCGTAGTCCTTCTGAATTCCGTTCCGCTTCACTGTGGAGCATTTGTCAGTAACAGCGCGTGACCGTCACAACCTATATAACAGTGCAACTCGTTCGTCGATTCCACTAAGCCTCGATTTTCGATCCGAGCAGTTGCAAGAACTGGCGCATCCAAGCGGGATGAGCGGGCCAAGCGGGGGCAGTGACCAAGTTGCCCTCGGTGTGCGCTGAATCGAACCCGGCCGACGGAGCGACGTAGGTGCCACCGCTGAGCGTCACTTCGGGGCCACACGCTGGATAGCAACTGCAGTCGCGTCCCTCAAGAACTCCGGCGGCTGCTAAGATTTGCGGACCGTGACAAACCGCAGCGATCGGTTTATTCGCTTTTGCAAAATGCCGCACGATGTCGAGCAACTGCACATTCAGTCGCAAGTATTCCGGAGCTCGGCCGCCGGGGATGACCAACGCGTCGTAGTCGCTCGCGTTGATCTTCTCAAAGTCCGCGTTTAATTGAAAGCGATGACCAGGTTTCTCGCTATACGTTTGATGACCCTCAAAGTCATGGATGGCGGTGGCGACTGATTCGCCGCTTTTTTTACCTGGACAAACTGCGTGGCACAGATGACCGACCATCAACAGCATTTGAAATGGAACCATCACTTCGTAATCTTCAACGAAATCACCGACCAAAAACAGGATTTTTTTTGCGGCCATGAAAGTTTCTCCTGAGCGAAAGCGGTTGGATTGTGAGCCAGCGAAGAACGAAAGCCAGCAAGCTACCACACATGCTACACCGTCTGAAGACGCCGCTTGCAGATCGCATTCAAGTGGCTGGCAGCCTACACTGAATTGCGAATGGCCGCTCTCCCGGTGCTCACCGCCGTCTCACCGTTTCTTCCCGTCCCGCCTCATCCAAACCTTGGCACAAAAGGTTATAGTCTTGGATGATCCAGTCAGTGGCTGAAACTAATCTGTGGCAAACTTCCTAAGGAGAGACTGCTTTGGTCATTGTACGTGCGGTTCGATTGACGGATCTGGACCAGTTATGGCAATTGATTGAACAAGCGACCTATGGTTTGACCACACTTCAAATCAACAAGGAACAGTTGGCTGAGCGCGTCGAGTTATCGAATTTCGCATTTACTCGCAAAACCGAAAAAGCCACTGGCGAACCCTATGTGCTGGTGATGGAAGATGTGTCGCACGGCAAGTTGGTTGGACTGTCGTGTATTTTTAGCAAGACCGGCGGATACGAACCGTTTTACAGTTACCGTCGCGTCATTGAAACCAATCACTGCGAACTGCTCGGTACGACGCAAGTGGTCGAATCGCTGCACTTGGAGAAAATTCATGACGGGCCAACCGAGATTGGCAGCCTGTTTTTGCTCCCCGAGTATCGTCAACAAGGTCGCGGTCGACTGCTAAGCTTAGCTCGATTCGCATTCATGGCGGCTCATCCAAAACGTTTTTCCGAAGTTGTTATCGCTGAAATGCGCGGCGTTCTATCCGACAACGGCGAGTGCCCGTTTTGGGAAGCGATCGGTCGGCACTTTTTTAACATGGATTTCCCGCAGGCAGACAGTCTTTCGACGATCAACAAACGGTTCATCGAAGACCTGATGCCAAAGTATCCGATCTACACCAGCTTGCTTCCTGAATCGGGTCGCGAGATTCTCGGTCAAGTCCATCCGCAAACTGCGCCGGCGTTGACGATGCTGCAAGCCGAAGGATTTGTGATCGATAACTTGATCGATATTTTTGATGGAGGCCCTGTGGTTCGTTGCCGTCGTGATGAAATTGATGCAGTCAAGCGCACGATGGCTACTCGCGTTGCATCGATCGTTCACCGCCAAGATGGTGATCCACAAATTCTCGCTTCCACCGGCGATGGGTTCCGAGCGATGATCGGCCCGGTCCAACTCGGCGACTCCGGAGCCACGCTCAGCGAAGTTGAAGCTCTTACTCTGCAAGTGAAAGTAGGCGATCCCCTTCGCGTCCTTTCGCTACATCCTTAACCGTTATCCACAAATCGCCTCGAACTTTTTACCAGCCCAGGCGAAGGAAAGGCGAGCTAACATACCGCTCGCACTTCGTGAGCTTTGGCGAGCACCAACTGGCTCTCATCAACTCGCCGGTGTCAGCGCAGGGCGGGGGGCTCGGCACCAGTTGCCGGCTTGGTGGCAACGTGAACAGACGGCGTCGGAGGCGAGCTCATCTGGGGCGGGGGTGCGTAGCGCTAAATGGCATAGGGCTGCGGCTAGGCGGGTATCGCCGGACTGGACACTGGCGCCGAGCGTTTCAGTAATAATCCACTTTTGCAAGGGCGAAAACGACTGGCGATAAGCAACTTCGCTTCGCAGATCATTCATCAACTCGCCCTCGAACAACAAGTGGGGCTGGACCACCAACCAGGGCAAACCAGTCGCGGAGAGACCATCGAGGGCTTCGTCGACAGAGGGACGCTGAGCGTGGATGAAACCGACCGACGACCAACTGACCGGCGTCGCTCGAGTCCGCAGCTCGGCGAACTGCAACATGGCGGCAGTGGCGGCTTCGGAGCTGCTGCCGCGACCGATCAGAGCTAATGCGACACCCTCGGATACCAAATTTGTGGCGGCCTGCAGGTAAGTGTTTCCAGGCTGAGAATTCTGATGATAAGCAAGCAGATGCTGAGAATTTTGATGCTGCGAAAGCTGCGGGGAGCCCGCCAAGGCTCGTTGAAAACGCTCGGCGGAAAGTGCCACGATGGTCGGGTCGAGACACAACGACGAACACTGTCGGAGAATCCGAATGCCAAACTGATTCGCCGCAGACTCGACTGCATCGGGAATATCTTTTTGCGAGTGCCCGGCACTGAACAACAAAACGGGGACCACGACCAGTTGCCGCACGCCCAACTGGAAAAGCCTCTCGACGGCGGTCGGGATATCTGGCTCGGCGAGCTCTAGGAACGCCAACTCGGCGGGCAAACCACGCAGCGAACAGCGACTTTCAAGTTGCGTCATTTGAGCGAAAACGGCACGCACCTGCTCCTGCCCGGAACGGTTGCGCGTTCCGTGTCCGACCACCAAATAGCCGATGTCTCGGCTGGGTACTTGCGGATCGGAGTCAATATTGCCCACTTCTATCCTCCAAGTAAGCTTTCCAGAACTAAGCTGTTAACGAGCGCCAGCCCGATGCAAACTATCTTGAAGCTGCGTCGCTGTGCCACGCTATACTGTTCTCAGGTAGTTTATAGGCAAACGTCAACCGCCGGCTTAACTGGTGCAATAATTGAGCGATTTGTTTGTATTCAAATTTGGAGTGACCCATGGCGACAGCTCTAAAACGGATCAGCGAGCAGGAATACTTGCGGCGCGAGCGTGAAGCCGCGTACAAAAGTGAGTATTTTCAAGGCGAAGTTTTTGCGAGGGTGGGCGGTTCGCCCAATCATAGCTTGATCGCGGCCAATTTTGTGCGTGAAGCCGGGAACGCTCTGAAAGGCAAACCATGTTTGGTATTTACCAGCGATTTGCGGGTCCGCGTCGATCCATCGGGGCTCTACACCTACCCGGACGCGAGCATCGTGTGTGGTGAGTTGCAGTTTGCGGACGATCAGCGAGATACGCTGACAAATCCGACTGTCATCATTGAGGTTTTGTCAGAATCGACTGAGAAATACGATCGAGGCCGAAAAGCCAATAGCTACCGACAGATCGCTTCCCTTCAGGAACTTGTCCTTGTCGCTCAGGATCGCCCGCACGTTGAACGCTTCACTCGGCAAGCCACCGGCGATTGGTTGTTCCATGAGGAGCGAGACTTGGAGGCGCTATTCGAGTTGCCTTCGATGGGCTTCTCGATCGCATTGGCTGAGATTTATCGTAACGTTCAGTTTCCGCCAGACGAAGACTCTCTTCCGGCAAAAGAAACCGATCGAATTTCTTGAGCTTTCGCGTTTCGTCTTGCGAGGGAGTTAGGCGTGATTCTCTCGTTTCACAGTTGCTGAATCGGCGGCAATCGGTAGTGATTGCCCAAGCGTTACCAATTGACGTTCGGGCTCTTCGCTAGTACAGTGGCACAGCTATTTTGAGGGCAAAACCCAACAGTTCGGCGACTTTTGACGCTGGACGCATCTTTGCAGAGATTCCCAATTCGGAGGTTTGAACAGCGTTATGGCCAAGACCAAGATGATTTATTACTTCGGCAAGAGCAAGACCGACGGCGCAGGCGACATGAAAGCGTTGCTTGGCGGTAAAGGTGCTAACTTGGCCGCGATGACAAAAATTGGCTTGCCAGTCCCTCCGGGCTACACGATTACCACTGAAATTTGCGTTCACTACTACAAGAATAACAAGAAATATCCCGACGGCTTTGACGCCGACTTGAAGACCGCTGTGGCTTGGATGGAAAAAGAGACCGGCAAAAAATTCGGTGATCCGAAGAACCCGCTGCTCGTTTCGGTCCGCTCTGGCGCCCGCGACTCGATGCCTGGTATGATGGACACGATTCTCAACCTCGGTCTGAACGATGAGACCACCGAAGGCCTGAAGAAAGCGACCAGCAACGGGCGCTTTGCTTGGGATTCTTATCGCCGATTCTTGCAGATGTACGGCGACGTAGTGATGGGCGTGCAAAAGCGTCACGAGAACGAACATGATCCTTTCGAAGAGATCATGGACAACCTCAAGAAGGAAGTCAAAGCCGAAGACGACACCAGCTTGACCGAAGAAAATCTGCAAGAGTTGGTCAAGCGTTACAAGAAGCTGATCAAAGATCGCACCGGCAAGGCTTTTCCAACTGATCCTATGATTCAGTTGATGGGTGCTGTCAGCGCTGTGTTCGGTTCTTGGATGAACGAACGAGCCATTCTTTACCGTCAAAAATACCGCATTCCTGACGAGTGGGGCACTGCAGTTAACGTTCAAAGCATGGTCTTTGGCAACATGGGCGACGACTGCGCAACTGGCGTAGCGTTCACACGTGACCCAGCCACCGGCGAAAACGTTTTCTACGGCGAGTACCTCGTGAACGCTCAGGGCGAAGACGTCGTAGCCGGTGTTCGTACCCCGCTCAAGATTTCCGAAATGGCGAAGGACAAGATCAACAGCGCTGCGTACAAGGAACTTGTCGAAG
>Ga0163144_10031561_pt1 | contig 10093 bp, 7 predicted proteins | sample OliLak19BULKMAT1_FD_123175 | JGI IMG/M metagenome (GOLD analysis project Ga0163144, IMG submission 123175) | Freshwater microbial mat bacterial communities from Lake Vanda, McMurdo Dry Valleys, Antarctica - Oligotrophic Lake LV.19.BULKMAT1 | ecosystem: Environmental > Aquatic > Freshwater > Lake...
ACCATCTTTTCTCAGTTGCACATCTTGTCCGCCCGGTTTGCTCGGCGCAAAGAACACTTCGGGGAATTCTAATTCCCAATGAAAGAAGCGTTTTTCTTCGGCGGCATTAAGCGCGGTTTTTGCGATCAATCCAGCTTTCATGTAATCATCAGCAGGTAGGCGGTTCTCTGGTTTGCGCGGGTCTTCCAGCCATGCCTGTGTGTCATTGCGTTGCAAGAAGTCAACCGTTATATCTGTCCCCTGACTGCCACGTCGTCCTGCGATGGGTGCATTGCCAAACCAGCGCGAGGTATAGACATCCAGCACGCGCTTATAGGGGGCAAGGTGGTCACGCGCATCACGATATGCCTGTGCGCTCTTGCGTGTCTGCTCAATTGTGTTATCGCTCAGATAGCTCACCTGCCGCATGAGGTCAGTTGCCAGCATCACGCCCGCGAATTTGTTCTGGCTGAACAAGGTTTGCTGACCTTTGAGTGCTTCCTGTACTTCTGCCACTCGCGCCCCGATCAGACTGTTGCCGTATTTCAGGTGATGGTCAAGGAAGCTCAAGGGTGCGCCCAGTGTGAAGGCATCGAGCCACAGCGAGACTTTCGCCAGTTCGACTGCCATTTCGTTCAGGTCAACGCCGTAGATACAGCGTTTCAGTACGGCACGTTTCAGCAGGGCTACTCGCGTCAGGCGATCCGAGTCAATGCTGACGTGCTGGCGTTCCATATCATCGAGGATGTCTTGCCGTGTCTGGTCGATGAAATTCCAGACAGGGTTTTCCGTCCAGCCATTGAGGAAGTCAATCAGGCGGTTGCTGGTGTAATCGACCACTTCCACCAGAAAATGTCCGCTACCCATCGCAGGGTCAAGTACGCGCACATTCAGGCAGTCATCCACGAGATTCTGCATTTCGGGATTGTTCCAGTAAACGGCAGGGCTTTCTTCCTTGCCACTGGATTTGCGCCGCGCTTCAACCAGTTTGGCATAATCTCGATAGCCTTTTTGGGCATCACGCAGACGGTTTTCCAGTTCAGCAAATTTGCGATCCAGCACCGGACCCACCGTATGGCGCACGATGTACTTGACGATGTAATCAGGTGTATAGTAAGAGCCTGTTGCCTTGCGTTCCTGCTTGTCGTTTTCAAGGTAGACTTCGCCCTTTGCCAGCGTCGCCAGTGGCTTTTTCACCTTCTTGGCAGGCTGATAAATCTCTTTGCCTTTTTCTTTGGTTACAGCAAGGGCTTCTGTGGCAATCTTCAGCTTAAATTCAAGCAATCCTTCGTAGATGCTCCCCAACTGCCGCACACCCAGCGATTTGAAGTCGATAAAAGCCAGTGCTTGTGTTTTGGTGTCGATGTCACGGGTCAGACGATCCAAGCCCAGTGCTAAAAATCGGTCAGGAATGCCATAAGTGGCGAGAAACTTGCCGCTATCCGTCTCCTGACTGAATAAACCACCGTTGTAAGTAGGCATGTTCAACTCATCCGAACCTTCATCAATCACGGTGAACAGTTGGCTCAAACGCCCGTAGAGGTCAGTGTTATTTGCCTTGTATTGCTTGCTCAGCTTGTCGGGTGATTCATCCAGCACCGTGCCACCTGCTGTAGAAATCTCGTGTTTCATGCGGTACATACTCAGTTCACGGTAGCCCTGCACCTCATTAATCGGCACAAGTTCAAGGCTTTCCGCATAGAGCGTGAACATCAAGCGATAGAGGAAGGTCATCGTGCCAGTAAACACGGTATCAAGGTCGATGTCGGCTTCCTTCACACCCTGCGCCCGCATATCCGCGATGAAGCCCTTCGCAAACTGCGGGAAAATCTCCACGAACACGCGGTCTTTCAGGCGATCACCGAGTTCTTTGGCGTAGTCGGCGCTATTCTTCAGCAGTTCATCCAGAAAACCTGTGAAGGCTTCACGGCGGAACATCAGCCACCAGTATTTCAGCGCGGTAATCTGGTCATTGGCGGCAATCGCCTCTTCAAGGTCAATTTCATAATAGTTCGTTGCTTTATTCGACGCTGTAGAGGAATAAAGTCTCCACAGTTTGCCGTTGGTCACAATCACCCAAGGCGCGACCTGCGCTTCCAGTAGGGAGACGACCATTGCACCGGGAATCTCAAAGGGTGTACCGCCTTTTTCCTCTTCAAGTTCACGGCTCTCGTCCACATCGTCCAGATTGCGATTCCAGACATAAGTCAGCACAGCGGCGATGGGTTGGTCTTTGTTTTCGGGCGCATACAGCAGGTAATCGGCTTCTTCGGCTGAGGATGAACCGGGCTTTTTCTCGGCAAAGTCAAAGCCAAGCAGTTTGAATGTCGGTTCAAACAAGCCTTTGCGAATCACATCTTCGGTTTTACGTGTGTAGTTCTTACGGGCGCTGGTCAGATGCCTAAAGACTTCACGTCCGATGGGTTTAACATCCTCGTTCCATTCAGAGGTGATGCGTCCATCGGTCAGGCGCTCTTTCAGGTAATAGTCGGAGAATAAGGCGCGATTGTTGAAGTATTCCTCACTCCATTCCGCCAGCATATAGGCAGAGCGCAGTTTCTCCCATTGATAATCCGAATCTTCTTCCGTGAAGGTGAAGCGTTTCAGCACACGCAGGGCAACTGAATCAGGCTTCAGTCGGTTCACTGTCAAGGGGATGGGACGAATGGTGATCTTCAGGCTCAGACCTTTGCGCTTGGTCTTTTGCGGGTCGCTTCTTTCAAGATAGACAAATTCAATGTCTTCATAATCGGCTGTGAGGACGAGCAATACCTTCGCATCATTGGTTTTCAAGAATCCACGCGCCAGTTCATTCCGCAGTTTGGCAGTTACCGAGCGCACTTCAAACAAGTAAATCCGAATATCTTCATCTTCGGTATCGGTTGCGATGAGTTCATGATGGCGTATCTGCATCTTGAGGTCTTGCGTGTTGGCGTAGGCTGTCGCATCCAGCGGAATGGTGCGACGGATGTCCACATCATAACGTAGCTTGGCGAAAAAATGCGCGATCTCATCTGCGTTTTCTAACTGTCGGATGTCGCTGGAATCAAGTTGTTCGTCATTTACACGCATTTCATCAAGCATAATGGCTCTTTTCAAATAATTTCTTATTGGTGGAACATGGATTCAAGTCCCCATTTTACACTGAATATTAGCTTGAGGAAACGTTCGTGTCTCAATCGTCTCAACTGTCTCAACCCTGTTTTTCCAACTCGTAAAGCATTTACGATAGGGGGTAATTTTTTTAAATTCTAGTAGAAGTGGGTGTCTCACCCTGTGCCGCCTGTGCCAGTTGAGACACAAATTATTGGATGATAGCTTCCACAAAAAACAAAAGACTCCTCTATAGTAGAAGAGTCTCAAGTGTCTCAACCGTCTCACCCTAATTTCAGGCATTCACGTCCTCATTTTTGCGGTTTATATACCTCCGTCTCAGGTGGCTCAACTGTCTCAACAAAGGATTCGGCAGTCAGTTGCCAAAATCGCACACGCCCACCACGTACCCGCTTCTGAGTACTGAGGTTATTCGGTCCCGGTATCAGCATCCCATCTTCTTTCAACTGCATCCCAATGGCAGTAGTATTGAAGTGAATCGTCTGCACCTTATTCACTTCCTTGAAGGCGATTTCGGGTAACAAATAGACATAGGTATCGTCCCTGTAGCCAACCACTGTTACGCCAGACGGGTATTCATGCGGAGTCTGCATGTTGTCATCAATCACGACCTGACCGCCTGCGAGCAACTGTCCTAGCAGATCGAGAAAAACCTCGCTGGCACGTTCTTCACGCAAAGCACGCACATTCTCGACGATGACATCCTGCCATGCAGGAAGCAGATAATCCTCATCCATCTCCTGCACAAATTTGGATAGCAACTGGTAAACTGTCACCAGCACTGCCCAGTTCTTCACAGCACGATCATGATGCCCATTCTTACCGAGTTTGGCGGTCAGTTGCGCGTTGTAACCAAGCAAGTTCTGACTGAACCGTTTGGAAATATCCTCCACCAGATCACCAGTGTCTAGTTGTCTTGCAATCCATGACACAAAATGTGCCGTGAAACCGGGCAAGTTATCGCGCAGTGTCTCTGCTTGAAGCAGTGCCTTACCTTCGGGGTCGCGTTGTTTCCACGGCGGGATTTCCAGCGACATCATGCGGGATGCTACCGACATTTCACCCTCAAGACTGGTTTCACCAGTAGATAGAATCAATCCACGACAGGGTTTTTCACGCCGTACCTTCGCTTCACGGGTCAGTCGTCCGCGCCCCAGATTTCTGGAATAAGATTGCAGAAAGCGTGTGAAGGTGCGGGTATCAGCGTAGATGTCTTTGTAGTCATCGACCCAGTAGAGCGCGTCAGATAAGGGATAGCCCAACATTTCAACCGTATTGATGGTATCACCCCACTGAGCGGGCGGTGTATCCCGACTGAACTGCCCGTAGAAACTGCTCAACAGAGAAGCAATCTCACTCTTCCCACTGCCCGATGTGCCAACCAGATGAATAGCGGGTTTGGTCGCCATCTTTGGGAAGAACCGTTGTAACATGGGTAGCAATGCAAACGAAATCAGGCAGGGTGCCAGTTGTTGTGGCAAAACCTGTGTCACTGCATCAAAAGCCTGCAAGCTCTCCTGCCAAGCGGCGGCTTGCAGTCCATAGTCACGAAGGCGTTGATCCAACTCAACCGATGGCGGTTCAGCCAGCTTGCCCTTCGCCGTAACGCAATCTGTTGGCGAAACATAGACCCACCTGCCATCGAGTTCCATCCAGCCCATGAAATTGTAGTGGCGATGGGTTGGAAACTCACCGGATAGTTGCACAATAGCAGGAACAAGATGCTTGGACATGCCTGCTCGAACCACATACTGCGACCCCGCACTTGTACCAATGAAGCGGCGCAAGGCAATATCATCAACGAACACATCACCCGGAACATCTAGTTTCTTAACCGATGCGCCACGCTGAAGCTCAATGGTGGTTAGATGGGCTTCTTTGCCATCGTCATCAATCTGGCAGGTCTGATACAGTGCGGTGGCTGCCCAATCGGTGACAGTCTTTTCCATCGTGCCGCGATAAGTCTCTTTGCGATAGATGATCTTGCCATCCAGCATGAGATAACTTTCGGTATCGACGTATTCTTGCTGGTGTTGACGCTCAACAGCCTTTTTCTTTTCCTTATAGAGGCGGTCAATGTCGCTGATTTTCAGTCCATCACCACAGACAGACTTGAGGTGCTGGCGTTCTTCCGCCCATTCAATCGGGTTGAGATGAATACAGGCTTCAACCGCTTCCACAATCTGAGCTGTGGTTGGACGTTCAGGTTTCTGCTCGACCTGATACTGTCCCACAAGTTGCTGAACGACTTGACGCGCATGGTGTTTGGGTGACGCAATCGGTTCGCGTGCTGGCTGGCTAAAAGCACTGGCAATTGTCGATTTTGCTTCCTTTTCTCGCGCCACAGAGTTTTCCGTGCCATTACCATCGGCGACATGGCGGACAATCAATTCTCTTTCAGCATCGCTCTGACTATAACCTGCATCACGTAATTGACAGGCAGCCGCAAACAATTCGGCATTTCGATTACCATCATATGCACCAGAAGCGAGATATTGCTCAGTGCGCGGTGGCAATGGATGTTGTCCGTTGCCATTGCTTGAAAATGTGGAGATATAACCATTCTGTGGCTTTGGTTTGACTTCCAGCCACTCGAAACTACTCAATGAGTAACGGCGATCTGGATGCCACTCAATGACTTTCACCAATGCGTTGTTACGCTCAGGCTTGGTATTCACAGTCGATGGTAATCTTATAATCGAAGCTACTGACTTCACATAGTTTTTGTCGCCATCCAGTGCCATGAACATGCCCTGCATGATCTGGCTGACTTTCTGCTTATCGTCTTCTGTTTCCAGCAGGAATGGTTCATCCAGCAACCAGTAAGCGTGCCAGCCGCCACCACTATCGACGATGATTGACGGTGCAGGGTCAAAGCTACATAACTTCGCCATGCCTGTTTCGCGTTTCTGCGGGTCATCATCACAATCTACATCAACCCACAAGGCAGGTAATAAGATGGCAGACGCGGCACTGCCTTTCTTCTCTTTACGCAGGGACGGCGCGAAGAACACGCCAAAGCCTTCAGCGTTGAGTTTATCCGCCTGCTTCAGAACAGCATCATGCTGTTTCAGATTGGTAAGTTGTGTCCAGAGTGTACTTACTTCACCTGTTTCGGGATGGATACAACGCAGTTCCAGCCAATTTCCTGCTGAAGATTGCGGGTACAAAACACTCAGAAAGTCAACCTGAGTGACCGCTTGAATTTCGTGACTCGTATTGTTGCTTGTCGTTTTCTGTGTCATACTATTTGTATTCCTTATATGGACACAGGGGCTTGGGGTGAAACGTTTGGTCGCGGAATCACCTTCAGCTCCTGTGTGCGTTTATGGTTAAAAGTCTATTGTTGGACGCAATTCTTCATCCCTCTGGATGGTTTGTGCGTCTGCTTGCAGTCTTTCCTTCATGTATTCAGCGGCTTTCTCCGCTTGGTCATGTTCCAGATCAGGCATGAGTGGACGGAATTGCAGTTTCAAGCGTCCATCCCGATCCTCAAACCAGCCATAAAAGCCTGCTGCGCTGGTGTTTTCATTCGTCCGACGGATACCTGCCCAGACAGGATCACCATCCCACATGCCATGTGCTTCCTCTATAGTGGCAATTTGTTCCTGCTGTTCACGGATGGTTGCTAAGTCGTCGTAACGTTGTTCCCAGTCTCGTCCTGTATAATGATCCATGAGGTCTGCCATCTGCTCTTGCGTGATGTCGTGTAGCAGGTCGATGTGATTGACCTCCCGATTACGCGAGAAATACAGCGGTTTACGTCGTCCCTCATCGGCATCATAGTACGTTCCGGGCAGAACAACGTGGGTGTGCGGATCGTGCTGATTAGGCGATTCTTCGCCATCGGTATTTCTATGATGATGAACATAGGAATATTCAACCCCTGTATCAATCCCGCGTGCATCGAAGAAACCTTCAACGGTGCGCTCAGTCAACTGGCGTACAAATGCCTCGCGCTCCTCATGTGGAACCATGCGAATCAGGTCGGGATTAGGATTGACCACGAGACTGAATAGCAGGACATGATCGCTTTGATAACCTTCGCAGGTATTGGCAATCTGCGTCACCGATTTTCCCATGCCATGATCGACCCAACGTTCGACCCCACTGACCTGTGGTACATAGTCATCGCGGCTGTCACGGTATGTCAGATAACCCAGCAGATTTTTCATGCGCTTCGCCTCATTCTGTGTCGGTTTCTTGTAACGCACATTGCTCACACACATCTGTTTGCGATCCATGTCCTACGCCTCCCGTCGTTTTCGGAAGAACCCCACCATCTTCTCCAGCAGGTCGTTTTGTCGTTGAAGTTGTTCTTCGACGGCATCCAGACGACCTTCGAGTTTGCGCGTAATCGCGGCGCGGGTTCCGGGAATGTCATCCTGATGGGATAGATATAGATTCAGCGCATCCCTAATCAGGTCGGTCTTATGTTGCATCTCACCTTGTCGGGCACGAACACGCAGAATTTCTTCCAGTCGGCGCATCTGCTCGGCGGTGAAACTCACCGACAGGCGCGCGCTGTACCCATCACGATTTTTACGTTTACTCAAGTTCCACCTCCTGCATTTGTTTCTTCATGTTTGGTGTCGGACGGAAACGTCCATAGACCCGGCGCAGTTGCCCATACTTTCCCAATGCGCCACCGGCTTGCATGTTCTGCACTTCGATACTCAGTCGCCCAACATCTGGCACGATGATTTCCTTTCCATTTATCAGTTCTTCTGACCAGACTTCTGTGAGTATTTCGACCACCTCCGCTACATCGCGTTGCGTGCGGTGAGGCAGTCGTCTGGCAATTTTTGCAATCACTTCCCTGTGATACATTTGCGCTCCTTCGCTCTGTTTTGTCTTTTCATCAGCCCTGTCTTGCAGGCTGATTTGTTGCCTGTGAAGGCAACATCACCACCAATCGCGAAACCTATCGCGGGTGTGGTCTGTCGTGCTGGTAAACCAGTACGACAGGTACGGCGTGTGCCTAACACCGCCGCACGGGTGCAAGCGCGAAAGTGCGTTGCACCAAGCCTTCTCGGCGTTTGAGAGACCAGCGATTTAGCTGGCTTAGGATTGGCAGGGCGGATATATAAATATTCCGCAGCTCCCGCCCGCCAATCCGTAAGGTGGGATGCGCTAGCACCCCATAGTGTCGGACGATACAGAACAGCTACCATGTGGCTTTCCTCATCTTCCGTGTCCGACGCTGGCTCTCGGCATCCGTCAGGGCTGGATCATCCTGCACCACGACCTGTGGCGATGCTCTGGGTGGGTTCTGTCCGACGGCGATGGGCTGAACATTGTTTGCCACATGCTGAATGACACGCTCCAGATAGGCAGGCATATCGTTCAGTGCGTCTTTGATCCACAGGGTATCGCGGCGCACTTCCATCAGTTCTCGTAGGTCAATGATCGGCACTTTCGATTTGCGTCGGACACCCAATTGATCGCGGATGAGGTCACGCATGGCATCACTGCGTTCCCCTTCTTCAATGCCTTCCCACCAATCCAGAATGTCTTGATCGGTATCGTAGTAGGCTTTGAAGGCAATCAGCTTGAAAGCGCGTTTGCTCTTTTTCTTCTTCGGCATACTGCATCCTTCCTTATATAGGGGTTTTACGCGGTATACCCATCAGGCATACTCTGTAAAACCCCCGTTCAGAACTAATCTTCGCGCTGAGCAAAGTTGGCGTAGTAGAGATACCCTCTGGCATTCGCCATCTGCGCGTGCGGAACTAACTTCGTTTGCGGATAGGCTTCGACCACCTGTTCATAAACCAGTTCTGCACCACCACCCGATAAGTAGATGACATCGACGGTTGTCCCGCGTTGCCACTTCTCACTCATCAAACCAAGCGTCGCACTACGAAGCGGGGAGAGCGCATCTTCCACTTCTCGGCTGTAATCGACAGGTGTTCCACTGGCTGTAAAAATGCCTGTCCGCAAAACCTGCTCAACGATTTTGTAGGGCATCTTCTCGCGGTAGTCGCGCTCCAGCATGGTGCTGATTCGTTCCTGAGCGGTGTAGACTCCGCCTTCAATACTGCCGCTTTCTGAATCAACAAACTCACCATCGTCATCCAGTGCAATATCCACCGTGTACGTCCCAACATCGACAATGCCCGTTCGCATATAGGTGTGATGAACGTTGATCTCGCCATCCGGTGTTAACATTTGGCTATACGCCGTCCCATATGGCTGAGGCATCACGCGAACTTCAGTGACGTTGGCAATGACTTCACACACATCGGTCTCGATAAGATGCTGACCGAGTAGAGATTCCTTCAGTTCGCTGGCATCCCGCATATGATCCACCGGGAGTCCCGTTGAGAGCCTCAGATGCACGACATCCCGACCCCACACCCCTTGAACCAGCTTGCCAATCGCCACTTTTGCCAGACGCAGACGAAAGGCATTGCCCATCCGTTTTTCATTGGCAGTTCGTCCCCGCAAGCGCAGTAATTCACCAGGCGGAAGCTGTGCCAATGCCAGATCACCCACGAACCATTCCCCGTCATCATCCGTAATCTGGTCGCCGGGATACTTCTGTTGGATCGTGTCCTGCTGGAATTTAATTTCACGGGCATGTCCCATCACTGACGGGAATCCGAACGAGTTTTCATCGGTGACGACTTTCACCACGCCATAACCAATGTCCAACCCGACGGTCAGGATACCTGCGTGCATATTCATGTTTTCTGCTTTGTTTTTGTTCGTTTTTTGCTTTGCCATTGTGCTTTCTATCTCCATATCTAAGGCGGAAGTCTCAGTCATCGGACTGATCTTCCAAATGTACAAAACGCGACGCGAACGAGCCACTAAAGGCTTGTGCCACGTCGCCTAAGTCAAACGGCATAACTACTTGTTGAGTTGGTGATGTATCAACAAATGAGCATCTTTCTCGCTGGAAAGGCGCGGCTGGTATTCGAGAACTGCCCGATCCGCGTGGTCTTTTCGCAGCGACAGGGCATGAATGTCTTCCACGAAGATGCGGCCTTCCAGC
>Ga0163144_10031562_pt1 | contig 10093 bp, 4 predicted proteins | sample OliLak19BULKMAT1_FD_123175 | JGI IMG/M metagenome (GOLD analysis project Ga0163144, IMG submission 123175) | Freshwater microbial mat bacterial communities from Lake Vanda, McMurdo Dry Valleys, Antarctica - Oligotrophic Lake LV.19.BULKMAT1 | ecosystem: Environmental > Aquatic > Freshwater > Lake...
GCCGTTGAGCGCGGATGTTCCGCTCACGTTCAGGCTGGTCAACGGTGTTGTGCCGCCCACCACGCCGCCGAAGCTGCCGTTGCCGACCAGGCCGAGTGTCTGGGCCCCGTTGAGCGTGCTGCCAAAGGTCATCAAGGTGCCCGTGAGCGAAACATTAACACCGAGTGTTACTGGTGTCTGATACGACTGCGTACCGGTCGTCTGAATCGTCGCGGCACCCAATGTTGCGGAAAGTGCATTCAACACAAGATTGAAAGAGCCCGCGCCAGTGGCACTGATCGCCGCGTTCGAGCTGATCGTTATGGAGTTGTCAGCAGTAAGCGTCAGCGTTGCGTTCTGGCCAATGGTAATCACAGGATTAATAGTCGCCGCAATCGCCCCACCAAAATCGCCAACGGTGATGTTGCCCGCCTGAAGGCCACCAACCCGAGTCGTAGTGATGGTAACATTTGTACCCGCAGACAGGGCCGCAGTAATGTCTGCGGCATTAATGATCGCATCGTCTCCGGACAACACATAAGCACCGGTTACAGGATCCACGGACCCGTTTGAAGAAGCGCTGTTGCGAATGATTATATTCGAAGGGTCCAAAAGCCACTGTCCAGCAGTACCGCCTTCGGCACCTGCAGAAACGCGGGCACCACGGATATCCAGTTCTAGCTTACCGGAAGTCTCAATCAAACCACCACTGCCGCCGCGACCGCCCCTTGCGGCAGCTTCGCCGTAAAAGCCTGTCAGACCATCCGACCAGACGACGATAATGCCGCCCGCTGCACCCGGGGTAGACGCATCAACATGGATACTCGAATCCTTGTCGACATAGCTTGTCGACGCACGGGCCAAATCACCACCACCCTGATAACCTCCGCCAACGTAAACCGAGCCGCCGCCAACGGTTCCCGATGCGTTGATCGCTGCCCCTTCAAGGCGTATATGCTCGCCGGTGATCTCTACGGTGCCGCCACGCCCGCCCAAAGCTACAACATCTGCAACGTCAATATTGGCCGTGACGCTGGTAACTCCTTTGCCACCCTCGATCCGCACGGAATCGGACTTCAGGCTTCCGCCAATTCGCATCGCTGTGGAATACATGTCCCCTGAGCCCATGAGCAGACTGGAGCCATTAGCGGTAACTACTCCCGAGTTCTCAACTCCCACGCCCTCTACCTTTGCCTGGCCAGGCGAATCAATCCGTACGTAAACGCGGCTGTCGCGGCGACCCACGAAAACGCTATCCCCCGCAGCGAAGACGACACCGTCGGTCGATGCGTCGACGCTGCCAGTATTAACGACTTGGCGGCCGACAAGCATGACGCTGCCAGCGTTAATCAACCCAGCGTTTGAGACTATCCCACCAGCCTGTGTAAATCGATTCGTCCCCGACAAAAAATCGGTATTGCTCAGGTTGGCGGCAGCGGCAACCAAAGTACCGACATTAACGACCGAGTTAGGGCCAAATGTAACACCAGACGGATTGATGAAATAAACCCGACCATTGGCGAAGATGCTGCCATCGATTATCGACGGAGCGGGAGTCACAATCCTATTCAGAACGGTCGAGGTAGAACTGGGCTGGATATATCGAACAATCTCGTTACGTGCCAGGTTAAACTGTTGGAAATTAATAATTGAGTTGTTGCTAGCATGAATCGTTGTCGTGTTACCCTGCTGGTTGATCTGGACCTGCCCGGCAATAACCTGTGGGCCAACGGGGGCCGCAACTGCGGTTCGAACGAAAGCCGAGCCAATGCACAAGGCCGTGCCAGCAGCTAAAATCACAGCAAATGGAGTGCTACTAATCGAAAGTTTTCTTCCATTTCCGAACGAAGCGTAATATGCCATTATGAAGACTCCAAAGTCAACTGCGCGTTGCTTATGTCGATCAGTGAATAAAGCAGAATCCGACGGAGAAGGAGGAACACAATCAGCTAAATGCCCGACAGGAAACCTTACACAACGACGTCAGAACATCAAAAGAAACGAGACATGCAAGCGAGGGTCGCCAACCCGAACCCGCCGCGTCGAGTCAGCTTCAATAAAGTCCTTCAGCGGGAAACCGAGATCCATCCGAATTGATCCACGAAGATCCTTGCTTGACTGAAGTTCGACACCAAAGCCGGCACCAACTAACGTTTGGTCCTTCTCGAATGCGGTCTGAATCTGATTGTTATACGTTGCGCCAGCGTCAACAAACGCCTTGAGAACTAGATCCCAATCAGCACGTCCATAGGTTTGATCAGGGACCCATCGGTACTGGTTTTGCTCGGCACTGCGAGGCTGCAAGGACCATGGAACGTGATAGCGATACTCGAGACTTCCGACAACCACGCTGTCTCCCGATGCTACGGTTTCCGGGTAGCCCCGAACCGTGTACATGCCACCAGCAGCCATTTGCGCGTTGGGAATCAATCTTTGCTCACCAAATGCCACTTGCCCACGCAGTGAAAAAACAACCTCGTGAGCCAACGACATGCCCCGTTGCCATGTCGCATCTTTACCATTCTCGTCCTTGACCCCAGCAAGTCCCTTTCCGAAGAACGCGTCGCCCATAAGCAACGGCTCAAGGAAGAACGAATGTGTGCCGTCAAACTTGAACACAGTCCAGTTCGTGTCTGCCGGGGTTCGTCCGAGAAGCTGAACTTGATCCCTGCCGGTACCAACGCTCGGGCTTTGAAACTCGAACGTTCCAGACAGGCTGGTACTCGTCGTTTGAGAAATTCGCTCCATTACCGCACCAACGTAAGGAAGGAAGAAGTTCGTCTCGCCAGTCACGCTCGAGCCGGGTACCGCGTTGGTAGTACGAACGTTCAGGTAACGAGCACCCACCACGGCATCAATAAACAGATCCCTGTGCTGGTAAACGCCAATTACCGCTTCACCCCCAGCTTCCCAAGACTCTCCCGAAAGCGTTTGACCAACCAAGCCAAGGTCGGACGCCAAGTATTTGCTCCATTGACCAAGCGCCCTCAATCGGAGCCGATCGTTCAACGGGAACTCATATGACGCGTTTACTGCGTGGGTCGCAGAAAAGCCCGCGGTCGAATAGTCCAAACGGAAAATATCATCGTTGCCGGTGAGGTTTGTATGGGCTAGACCGAACCGCTCCCGCCACAACTCGGTCTGCGATGTGCCGGTGTTCGACGCTTGGGCGTACACCGACCAAGGCTTCTGCTCGGATACCAACAAGTCCAGACTAAGCTGGGCGTCCTTTTCAGTGAAACCACTGAACGGAGATATCGCAATGTCAACTCGGCGGCCTGGGTGGCGATTCAACCTGTACACATAGTCGTCGAGGTCGTCGATGCGTACAGGTTCACCCACCTTCACCGGAGCGTTTGTCACAAGCCGAGTCTGACTAGGCAAGTCTACTCGCTGGCCATCCACCTCTTCCGCCGCAATCGTCCGGACTTGCCGAATCTCACCGACATAAACGAGTATCGAAAAGTCGGTGTCGCCTTTCTTGCGAATGTCTTCGCCGGACTTGATTAACTGCGAGCCGCCAGGAACCGTAACAACGGCAACAATCCCGATCCGGTTAAACGCGGCCGTGATCTGGCTGTAAATCGACGAGATCGCACCGCCACTAAACTCAACGTCTGTTGCGGTGGACAACTCTCCGATCGACTTCACAACTTGGGGGCCAGCAACGTCCGGAGCGCTGTATCCACTGCCGGACTGGGAGAGGACAACTTTGATCTCCGCAAGTTCTGATTCAGGCGGTAGACCTACAACTTTCGTGCCGTATGTAACCAGAAGTCTGCGAATCTTATAGGTGCGGGAATCAACTTCGGGATCGCGAACAAAGCTTGCGGGTTGAGCGCTTAAGGCACCCAATCTCCCGCTCATTGCCGAAGGCAACGTCACGACGGCCTGCGGAGACGGCAAACTCAGCCCGGCAGGATCGGTTTGAGATACAGGCTGGCCAGCAACAAACTTCGTCTGGCCAAAGCTCGACGCGGGTAGACCAGCAACCATCACCACCGCGGCCGCCGCAGCAGTGAACCGAGTTTGGACCGAGAAAACCAGTATTGAACGCTGGACCTGTGCACGCATCATAAACATCGAGAACCTCTTACAAGAATCGAATCGATGGAGGGCAGACGCTAAGAGCCACCGACTATACCATTTCTCCACTGCTAGGTCAAGAGCTATCGTGGAAATGTTCTGCTGGCGTTTATCGGGGCAAATCAGTTCTGAGGACAACATAATGCCATTGCCATTACCTAAAGACACCGGCAAGGCTCAAAGTGTTGGCAGATCAAAAGCCCCAACGCCTTTTACGACATCGTTGCTAACCTACGGCTAAGCTTCGTGTCGCAACCGTTTTGAACCCGAGAGCGGGGAGGGCATCTAAAACCCGCAAGCGGCCTCACCGGTTGTATCAGCAGCCCAACCTTTGGGAACACGGAGCATCTCACAATGGCGTCTTTCGCAACAGACTATTCTGATCAGGCTACCGTCTTTTGCCGTCAGCTCCGCAAGCTTCAGGCTGCTTGCTCAGACGCGCCTGCCGAAACTCGCCAGGGACTGCTGGCCCAACAGATTGATACCGAGTTGGAGGATCTACCCGCTGAATGCCATCAGGGTTTCATCGAAGTGGCGCTCGCGGAGTTTCACGGCTATGGCACAGCAACGCACATCGCCAATGCGCAGTCTAACCCGCAGAATGCCGCCCACTCTGGACAGCAGGCAGATCAGATCCTGCGGACACTTGAAAACCTGTCGGTTGCTGACCGGACATTGATTTACGAACGACTTCAACCCCTCGTCCCGTTGTCGAGTTCCACAGTCCGCGACCTCGTAGTCAAGGCTCTGGCTGGGCACTGCAAGATGTCATCGGAGGAAATCCAAACCCGGCGAATCGGAGAGCTGTGCTGTGAGTTGCTCAAGCAGCTTAGTGGATGGGAAATCCTCTGGAAACCGTGGTCCGAGGTTGAAAGAATGATTAAGCGTGATCCTAACACGCCACCAATCACAACGTCCTTGGTACCAACCTTTTTGAGAAGCTGTGACGATGCCGCCTCCAAAGAGTTGGCCCCGATTACCAAAGAGCTCCGAAATCTCCGGTCCTTGATCCACTCGCTCGCCACTATCAAGGGCGGCTCAAGCAAGTTCGCCGACGATGTCGCTCGTGAACTTTCACCCAGCAAGATTGAATCGCTCGCGAAAACGGCATCCAGCACGTGGGAAAAGGTTAACCCTTGGGACTATTACAAGACCCATCTTGCGTCGCAGTATACCAAAGAATCACTTGAGGCCCGCCTCACCAAGGCCCATCTCGCAGCGGTGGAAAAGCACATCAACGCATAGTACCGTTCGCCGCGTCTCGGCTCCCCCGCAATGTCACTCACCGGGAACAGATACCCATGTCAAACGCCCCCATGATGCACTGGCACGAAGGCCTCTTTTTGCTCCCCCACCACCTGCAGGGAATGCAACGCGATTTTGTTGATCGGGTTCGCTCAGAGCGGCTCCGATCGCGCCCCTACCCGTTCGGCGTCGTCGAAATGCAACTGTTCGCCGAGGGCTTGTCCGAGTACAAAATCAAGTTTGACAAGCTGCACGTCGTGATGCCCAGCGGTGTGGAGGTGATCACCGGGCCGGGCGGGAACTGCGACCTTGGCATTCGGGAGTTCCGCCACAAGTTCGCCATCATGTCCAGCGGCATGACGGTGAGCTTGGCCGTCCCCATTTGGCAGCCCGGCCGATCAAATACCATCGGTCTACCCAGCGATCCGGCATTTGGCACCATTGGAACGGATGCCTCGCGTGTAGATCGAATCTACACGGTACACCAAGAAGACATTGCGGACGAGAACACCGGGCGCGACGAAAAGTCGGTTCTAACTCGAAACATCAACGCTCGGCTCGTCATCGAGGGCGAGAACATCGACAACCTGGAAACGTTGCCCTTGATTCGCATTGAAGCGTCAAGCAACGAAGACGGTGTCGTTCTTCCAAGGGAAGACCCAACGTTCTCGCCTGCGTGCTATTCGATCGGCGGCTCGGCAAAGATGTACCGACTTTTGCGAGATCTCGCCGCGGCAGCCCTCACTCATCGGCAAGAACTGGCGAGCAAACTGGGTGGACAGGGCATGGGATGGTCACCATCCACCCTGAACTCAACTCAAATGCTCGCAGTTCTGCGCTTAAGGACCTTGAATCACTATTCAGGCATGTTACAGCAGCTTGTCGCAGCACCTGGAGTGAGTCCATTCGAGGTCTATTTACGCCTGCGTGAGTTTCTTGGGGAACTCGCGGCACTGGCCCCTGATCGTGATGCCTTCGAAACAGCGGCTTACGACCACCTTCGACCCGGGCCAATTTTCCGCGAACTGGACAAACGCATACGCCCGTTACTACGGGAACCCACTCAAGGAACATTTAAGGAGTTCAAGTTCAATCTGGAAGGAGCGAGCCTCGTCTCATCACCGATTGAACTGATTGACTTTGAAAACGGAATCGACTTCATGCTCGGGATTCAGAGCAAAGCCGACGCGAACGAACTTACCCGGCTCGTCATTGATTCACAACGATTCAATCTGCTGCCAAGCACGTACCGAGGATCGGCTGAAAATCAAGTCAAGGTCCCCGGCATCAAGCTCGAACGTGAGTTTGCGGACATCCCCACTGCGCTTCGCCAACGGCCGGGCCTTAACTACTTCCGACTCAACACTTCGGCCAGCGATCAGATGTGGAAAAACGCGAGACGGGATAAGAAGCTGTGTCTCGTTTGGGGCCAAGGCGAACGTTTCTCCTACGAATCAGTATCGTTGTTCATCACGATGGCTGAATCCCAGCAACCTTCGCAAGGATCAGGCAAGCCAGGCACCCCTTCAACACAGACTGCTAGCAGATAATCAACACTTTTTAAGTACTTCACCCTCGACTTCAAAAGGACATCAAACGCATGGCAATGGTCGATGAATGCGACAAGTTGTTTACTTACTTGGTCGATCTCAACAGAAAGGGCCGCAGCCACGGCACAGGTGAGAACGATGAGGCCGCCGTTCGCGACCGTCTCACATCGCTAATTTCTGAGATCAAAGGTAAGGTTGACAGCCACGTCTGTAATTACAGGGTCATGAACGCGCTGGAGGCTACCGCCGACTGGCTCGTCAGTTGTTCAAAGCTTACCCTCAGCCAGACTTGGCAAAAGCGCGGTTTCGATCCTGATCCAGACGTCACAAAGTTCACGCTCGATCGTGAGTTCTGGGATGGCCTCGAGCACACTTTGGCAGAACCTCAGTCAAATGAAACCAATGAACGCCTAGAAGTCTTTGCTGTGTGTATCGGCATCGGGTACATCGGCGAACACGTATTTCTGCCCGACCACGAACGGTTCGAGACCATCCGGCGCGAGATGCGAAAGATCTGGGCCCGCATCAAAGGCCGCTACGACTACGGTGACAAGCAACTGATTACGCCGGACACCTACAAGTACACCAAAACCGCCGACCTTCGCCCGCCCAGAGTCTCAGGCACAACCACATACGTCATCATCCTGGCAGTCGCATTCATTGGATTGCTCTTTGCCCAGATATTCCTCTATTCCGCGGCCAAACGCGATCTCAGCTCAACGATGAAAACGCTAACAACAACGCTTAATCCGCAATCCATCAGCACCACGCCGGTCACTCCTGTCGGCGGAGAAAAACGATGAGCATTGGCGAACGTATTTCAAAACTGCCGCCGGCCACACAGATCGCCGGCGGCTTGTTGGGCGTGGTTGGGCTCACTTCCCTGGGCGTTGCTGTCGCGAGCGGATCGTGGCAGCTTTACGCAGTGGCGATTTTAACTCTTGCCATCTGTGCGGTAGTTGCCTATTTTGCAGTTAAGGCGTGGGCGGCCGTCAAACGAAAGCGAGCCGCTGCCGCGTTTGACGACGACATTGAACAGCAACTTTCGGATGACGGCGGAACCGACAAAGCCGGCCAAGAGATACTCCGGTTCAAACTACAAGGCGCAATGCAGCAGTATGAGCGGTCGGGCCACAGTGTGTACGACTCGCCTTGGATCGTTCTTGTCGGAACCCCGTCGGCAGGAAAGACCGTGCTCCTGCAGAAAGGTGGATTGACGGGCGTAGAGCCAACCGAAGGTACTGGCGGCACCAAGGGCATGGACTGGCAGTTCGTGGACGTGACTGTTGACGGGCAGGATCTACACGCTGTAGTGCTTGACATGGCCGGGGCCGTCTTCATGGATCAAGGGCCAGGTGGCCGGTGGGAAAAGTTTCTAACCTTCCTTAGCGAGCGCCGCAAGCATGAGCCGCTCAGTGGCGTGCTACTCGTGGTGTCGGTCCCAGAGCTCTCTGCGACCCAGCGAACGGCCGAAGAAGTTATCAAAGAAGCGACCAAAGTGCGAGCCCAGTTAGAGCTCATGCGGTCCAAGCTCGACATTCGCTTCCCTGTCTGGGTCGTGGTGACCAAGTGCGACCTTATCCCGGGTTTTAAAGAGTTCTTCGACACCATCACCGACCCGGCAATCGCCGGCCAAATGCTCGGCTGGTCAAATCCTGATCCACTCGATGAGCAGTTTAATGCACGGAAGATCCGCGAGTACATAGGCTCGGCAATCGCCCAGATGCGTCGTTACCGCCTCAAGAGTCTCACCGATATGGTCATCAGCCCCGAAACCGCCGAGCGGCAATCGGACCGGGCCGACACAATGTTCGGCCTCCCCGCAGAGTTTGAGGTTTTGGGAAGCCAGATCGAGAAGTATCTGGAAGTCGTCTTTGCCAAGCGCAAGATTAGCAAGGGCCTGCCATTCATCCGCGGCATCTATTTCACATCGTCGGAACGAAAGGGCAAGGCCATCGCCGACATGATGACGGAAGCCGGCTTTTCCTTCGACGAGAAGTCGTGGCCGGACCGAGCGTTTTTCAACAAGGACATTTTTACCTGCAAGATCTTTCAGGAAACCCGCCTGGTTACCTCGGCCCAGAACGTAGACGGTATGCGTCGACAGCGCGTGGTGAGGGCGTACATCGGCGCAGCCGCAGTGGTTCTCGTTCTCATCAGTTTGACATTCCTCAGTTGGCTGTCGATCGGAAATACCACAGAAATGGTCGCCTTCTATGAGAACCTGAAAAATCAGGAAACCGACAGATTGAAACCCGGTAACCCCGGAAAACCATTCTGGAAAACCGATGCCGATCAAGAAAAACTCGCTGGAAGACTCATTGAAAGCCAGATGTGGGCCAGTAAGCCACTGAACACACCGTGGATGCTTGCTCCGGTGGCGGTGTTTCTGGGCCCAATCGGGATGGAGCAAGAACGCAAAGACGTCCACTCGGCTCTGGTTCGCAATCAGTTGGTTGTACCGCTCATTTCTGCTGCGCTTGACCAACTCAAGAATGCAAGTACTTGGGAAATTAACCAATCAACCGATATTGAGAAATTTAATCGAGCAAAGGATGCCCTGTCCGCGATCATCCGCTTTGGTCGGGTTGCGCAAGGAGTCGAAGATTCCCCAATTTTATCTGCACTAACCGAGAATTCAAAGACAGATCTAAAGACAGGTACGATCACAACAGCGAATGAGGCGGTAGCTTCACAATCAGGCACCAATCTGATCCTGGACATTGCTCCGATCATTACTTTTCTAAAGCAGCTGCCAGGTGAAACCGTTCCAGTTCAAGGCCAATCTATTGCTTCGCCACAGTTGCCATCTAACGCAGTTGCCTTGCTTCAGATTTCGGCTACGGGTGTGACCGAAAAGGATAAGTTGGCCATTACCGCCCTCATCACTCGCCTGCCGCGTTTAGTCGACTCATTTGCTCCCACATCGGCCCGCGGCTGGATCACATCGCCAGAGTTCAAGGCCTTTGCCCCGAAGATCACCCTCGCTATCCGAGAATGTAAGACCGCCGTTGATGGAATAACAAAACAAACATCTGGCCTGAGCAAGACGATAAAAGACTTTGCTGACAAAGCGAAACAATTTCAGGAATCACTGACAAAGCTACCCGCCGTAGAGACAGTTGACGACGTGCCGCAATATGACAAGTTTGTTTCGGGGTGGAACACGGCACAGACCAATCTCGGCTCAGACGCAGAGGCTGCTATCAAGTCATTTGATGGCCTTGGCACTA
>Ga0163144_10031563_pt1 | contig 10092 bp, 8 predicted proteins | sample OliLak19BULKMAT1_FD_123175 | JGI IMG/M metagenome (GOLD analysis project Ga0163144, IMG submission 123175) | Freshwater microbial mat bacterial communities from Lake Vanda, McMurdo Dry Valleys, Antarctica - Oligotrophic Lake LV.19.BULKMAT1 | ecosystem: Environmental > Aquatic > Freshwater > Lake...
CCCGAAATGTCTCGGTTCGTCCGTCGCGTTTTGACGGTGGCTGGAATCGGGAGTCACTGCTGATCGTTGGGTCATTCCGCGATCAATCCTCCCTGGCTGCCCGATTGAAAAATCGGGCAGCCTTTTTTTTTCAATGGCCCGCGAGCAGGCTAAGAAAGGGACGGTTAGGTACAGGAGACATTTCTTTCGCGGGCAAAGTTTTTCCCCGCCAATAAATCGGCGCGGGCGAAGCCCTCAATACAAAATAGCCATCACGCTCCGTCGTGATGAGCATAAAACTTTCGCAGTGCAAGTAGAACAGCTTTGCGATTTTCCTGATGCAGCGAGTTACCGCAGTGACACGCAGTTCGACTGTTCGACGATTCCCCCTTGAATGCTCATCACGACGGAGCGTGATGGCTACTTTGATATGCAGCCAGCGAAGAAGTATAGCCGGCTGGCGGGTCGTAGTTAAAAAAACCAGGCTGGTTCACGGCTTGCCTTTTAACGAGCCCGCCCGTTTTCAGGGCTGAGCTTCGGCCGGTGGAACAGGGTTTTGGTTCTGGTTCTGGCAAAATTGGCTGGCCACTTCCCGCTCCAATTCGGTGATTTTCTGAAGGCGTCGGGCGTGGCGGCCCTCTTCAAACGGAGTCTTCAGCCAGATGCGAATGACCTGATCTGCCAGCTGATCACTCAACTGGTCGGCCGACAGGCAAATGACATTTGCATCATTGTGGAGACGACTGTATTCAGCCGTCACGCTGTCGTGGCAGGGAGCTGCCCGGACGCCTGCAAATTTATTCGCGGTGATGCACATCCCTATGCCAGTTCCGCAAATCAGAATGCCTCGTTCGAGATGACCATTGGACACCTCCCGTGCCACCTGTGCAGCGTAGTCCGGGTAGTCAACGCTTTGGGACTCAAACGGGCCAAAGTCGCGGACGTCGCATTCAAGGCTATGCAGTAGCTGAGTCAGCCGGGTTTTCAGCTGAACACCTCGATGGTCACTGGCGATGCCGATTTTCATAGCGAATCTGAATCTTTCCTGAAAAGTTCGTCCACCCAGTGCCGGATGTTTTCAATGATCTGTGTTGAACAGACGCGATAGTCGTCCAGAGACCCGCCTATCGGATCCGAAATATCTTCCCGATCGCGATGAAGCAGTTTGATTCGATCCGCCAGATCCGGCCGTACTTCGCAGAGCGCACGCCGGTGACGTTCAGTCATCGTCAGCACAAGTGTCGACTCTTCCAGCATGTGACTGCTGACCTGCTGGCTGAGATGCTGCGAAAGGTCGAGCCCGCACTCCTGCATGATTTGTACCGATTCGCGAGACGCCGGGTCACTTTCGGAGGCCGCAATTCCCGCAGAAAAGACGTCGATTCCCCGCTCACGGAGTTCCCAATCGCGGCAAGTCAGCTTCTCGGCCGCCAATTTCCTGAAAACAGCTTCCGCCATCGGACTTCGGCAAGTGTTTCCGGTGCAGACAAACAGTACCCGCAGCACGGCGCTTGTCGCACAATCGCTGCTGCTCACAGGTTTGTCCTTAGTGAAAAAATTTGTGACCAGGGTGCGTTCGGGTGGCGCGAATCATCGTGGCTGATCGAGTACGAACGGGTTCCGCCCTGGATCGCGTTTCTGTGGTGAATGATTGCGGCAATTCACCTGAATCTCAAGGTTGCCGGTCCGATCCTGATGGAAGTTGGCCAAATGGACGCGTTCGCCTGGCGAATCAGAGGAGTCCGCCACCGTTGACATGAACAACACAGAATTCGAACCGCGTGGTTTTCAATCGACAACGGCGCCGTTAGATTTTCAATCGCCGTCAAACGGGGACAAACGTGTCGCCAGCCGGACGACCGCGAAAACTCTGCCCGAAGAATGAACGACCGGACACCGCATTCGGGTTGGCAGCCAAACGGGAAATCGCTCATCGTGAAAAACAAAGTTCAAAGTCTGCACCGGAAAGCTCGCCAGCAGATACGCAAGCTTGGGGAATTTCGCGGCATCCGCCGCAAAGAATTCGGGCAGTACCAAAAGTCGGTACGGCGGCTCTACGACGGTCCTCGCGGGGCGGTGCTGAAATTCAGCAGCATCATTTCTCTGCACGAACCGCTAATGGGGAAGCTGTTCCATTCCGGGCGCTTTGATGGGCGGCGTTTCGACCGGATTCTGGATGTGGGATCCGGTGCCGGGCAGATTATTCGCCATCTCCTGGCGACCAGTCGCCCGGATACGGAGATCGTGGGATTTGATTTGTCGTGGGAAATGCTCAGGCGGGCTCGTGAACGTCTGCAGTCCGATCGCCCCGTCTTTATCGCGGCCGACATGCGTTCACTTCCATTCAGAGATGGATCGTTTGACTGCGTCACTTGCGGTTATGTGCTCGAGTATCTTCCCGATCCCAGGGACGGTCTGCGAGAGTTTGCCCGAGTACTTCGGCCTGGCGGGACAATTCTGTTGCTGGCCACGGAAGATTCGTTCTCCGGACTCCTGACCAGCCATACCTGGAAGTGCCGGACTTTCAATCGGGAAGAACTTAAATCCGCCGCGGATGCTGTCGGCCTCCGCTGGGGCCGCGTCCATTGGTTCACCCGATTTCACGAGATGTTCAAAATGGGCGGAATTCTGGTTGAACTGGAGAAGCCAAAGTGACGCATGCAGGCGTGAACGCAAGTTTCCTGGTGAGCAGAGTTCCGGTGCGCCGGGATCAGCCTCGTCAGCCAGGTGGCGTGAGTTACAGAGGAGCGGAGCATCCAGCGATCTCGCATGTGGCTCGTGGAACACGCCAGGGGCTGCGCTGGGCAGCGTCCTTAGGCCGCCTGGTGCAGATTTCGCTTCGATCAACGATCGTTTTTGCCTGGCTCGTGGCTTTCGCCCGACTTGTACAGGGAGCCGATCTCACGGAAAGCCTCCGCCCTCTGATCGACGCTCACGAAGGCGATGTCGCGGTCTTCATTCGGCATCTGGAAAGTGGTGAACAGTTTGCCTTTCGAGCCGACGCGGTACAGCCGACGGCCAGCCTCATCAAATTGCCGGTGATGGTGACGGCATATCGCATGGCGGATGCGGGACAACTGGATCTGGCCAGGCTCATCACATTGAGCGATGCCGACAAAGTGCCGGGCTCCGGAATCCTTACGGACCATCTGACTTCCGGCATCTCGCTTTCTGTGCGTGACGCGATCCGGCTGATGATCCGGTACTCTGACAACACGGCCACGAATCTCGTGGTCGGTCAGATTGGACTGCCCTCCACGGCTGCGACGATGGAGTCCCTTGGCTTTCCCCAGACCCGCCTGAATTCGAAGGTCTATCGCGGCGACACGTCGATCTCACCGGAACGCAGCCGCCTGTTCGGGCTCGGCAGCACCACGGCGAAGGAGACGGTCGACCTGCTGGAGCGGATTCACCGGGGCAACGCTGCTGCAGAAGTGTCCTGCCAATCAATGATCGAGCATCTGCTGGCATGCGAGGACAAGGCGATGCTGGTCAGTCAGCTGCCAACAGGAACAAAGGTGGCTCACAAGTCCGGTGCAGTATCGACCAGCCGCTGCGACGCCGGCATTATCTTTGGTCCCAAAGGACCGTTGGCCATCTGCGTGCTCACCACGAATAACAAAGACCGCAGCTGGCAGGACGAAAATGCCGCCCATCTGCTGATCGGCAGGATCGCGCGAACAGCGTTCGATCATTTCAATCCGGAATGGGAGCGAGGCCCGACTGGCGAACCCACCGAGCTTCGCAGCGGCGCGTTCGGAACGCGAGTTGAGTACCTGCAGCGCACTTTGAACGCCCGCCTCCAGCCGTCGCCGGATCTCGGTGTTGACGGGGATTTCGGCCCGGCGACTGAAGCGGCCGTGAAGAGATTCCAGGAAACAAGCGGCCTGACTGTGACTGCGATTGCCGACACGGCGCTGTGGAAGGCTCTCGGGCCAGTTGTTGACGAGACACCGGTGGCCGCTCCTGATGTGATCAATGCAGAGGTGCTTCCATCGAAGCCCGCCGATGCACTCGACGGTGCTCCGTTCGTTTCCTGCAACGCCTGGACCATTGTCGATGCGGCCGACGGAACGACGATTGACAGTTTCGCAGCCGCGACACCGCTGGATTTTGCCAGCACCACCAAGATCATGACGGCATGGCTGGTCACCCGGCTCGCTGAGCAGCAGCCTTCTGTGCTGGACGAAGCGCTGACGATGTCCGCTCGCGCCGATGAAACCCGCGGCTCGACGTCGGACATCCGATCGGGAGAAACGCTGACAATTCGCGAGGCGATGTTCGGGTTGCTGTTGCCGTCGGGAAATGACATGAGCGTGGCACTGGCGGAACATTTCGGTGCCCGGCTGGCCGGGACCATCGGCGATTCGTCGACGACGACTCTTCGATTAGATCCGCTCGTCCAGTTTGTCGACGGGATGAATTCCGAAGCGGCCCGGCTTGGAATGACAAACACGCACTTCACCAATCCGCATGGTCTGTCGCATCCTGAGCACAAGTCGACCGTTTCAGACCTGGCCATCCTTGCCCGCGCAACACTGGCCAGTGAGTTGTTGCGCGGTTACATTCGCACGCGCCAACATGGAGCAACAGTCACCGGCTCTGGTGGTTACACCAGAAATGTGGTCTGGAAGAACACCAACGAACTTCTTGCGACTGATGGGTTTGACGGAATCAAAACGGGAACGACTGATCAGGCCGGAGCCTGCCTGGTTTCCACCGGCGAACGCAACGGTCGCCGGTTGATCGTCGTGGTGCTTGGCTCCGCTGCGTCCGCATCACGCTACTCCGACAGTCGCAACCTGTACCGGTGGGGGTGGAAGCAACTGGACCATTGAGGGATCCGTTCGTGCTTGTGGATTTGTGCATAGACGTAGCATCTTCTTGTCGGAGAAACACAATGATCCCTCCACGTCGCGAATTCCTGAAAACGACCGCCGTTACCGCCGCAGCGTTGTTTGTCGCGGGAGAACAACGGTCGGAAGCAAATCAAGCGACCTCAGATCCGATTCGTCTGAGCCTCATTGGCTGCGGCGGTATGGGAACGAATCATCTGAGGCTCCTGTCGGCTCGAAAGGACGTCCGAGTCGTTCACGTCTGCGATGTCGATCAGCAGCGACTGGACGCTGCTGCGAAGATCGTGCAGGACAGTTCCGGGACCGCCGCGGAGTCGACCGGGGATCTCAGGAGAGTCCTCGACGAGACTGCGGTCGATGCGGTCTTCATTGCGACGCCTGATCACTGGCACACTCCCGCCGCGATTCTGGCTCTGGATGCCGGCAAACATGTGTATGTGGAGAAACCCTGCTGTCACAACGTCCGGGAAGGCCGATTGCTGGCGGAAGCCGTCAAACGCTCAGGAAAGCGGCTTCAGGTGGGGACTCAGAGTCGCAGTACCGAGTGCATTCAGCATGGAATCAGTCGGCTGCACAAGGGTGAGGTCGGTGAGATTCTCGTCGCGAAGGCCTGGAACAGTCAGCGTCGAGGCTCGATCGGCAAGGCTCAGCCCGGAACTCCTCCGGCTCATCTGGATTTCGAAGCCTGGCTCGGACCGGTTCCGGAGACAGCATGGCGACCGAATCTGCTGCACGCAGTCTGGCGGTGGTGGTACGACTTTGGCTGCGGAGATATCGGAAACGACGGAGTGCATGACATTGATGTTGCAATGTGGGGACTGGGCATAACGACTCACCCGAGCCGCATCACGTGTTTCGGTCAGAAGAACTTTTTTGATGATGATCAGCAGTTCCCCGATACTCAGTACGCGGTGTGTGAGTATCCGACCGCCGGTAGTCCGGCGGGTCGTTGTCGGCAGCTGATTTTTGAACAGCGTATCTGGTCGCCGTATGTCCAGGAGGGCTACGAAAACGGTGCCGCGTTCTACGGCACCGAAGGAGTCCTGATCATGGGACACACCGTCGGCTGGCGCCTGTTCGGGCCGAAAGGCAAGTTACTGGCCGAAGAATCCGGTCCGGCGGATCTGCCAGCTCATCATCAGAATTTTTTCGATGCCATCCGTGATCCTTCGAAACAGCTGAACGCACCCGTCGATGCCGGTCGTCTGTCGGCAAGCATCGTGCATTTTGCCAATCTCGCAGCGCGAACGGGGCAGGTTCTGGAGTTCGATCCGGAGCACGAAGTGATCACAAACAGCGATACAGCAAACTCAATGCTGCGGCGGTCTTACCGCGACGGGCACTGGGCGGTCCCGGTTGGTGTTTGAAATCTGAAATCTGAAATTGAGCAGAGTTATTTGGGCGGTGTGAATTTGCAGACCAGAGAGTTAAAACCCCCTGAACATGCGGAGCCGACTTGAAACATCGCCTTCAGGAGGAAATCTGATCTCATGCTTGGTTCTGACGACGGCGGTGAAAGGCTCGCACTACTCTTTCGCGACAGGATCCCGGTCTGCTGGATTTCGTCGCGATTCTTCAACGACGTCCATGGCACGTGTGTCTGTTTGACAGTCTGCGGTAGTGATGATGAGTATGAATCGTCGCTCACGTTCAGACATCTGATTGGACTTGCAGAGTGGGAGATCAAAGAGCTGGTGGACCAACTTCGCGATTTGTTGCAATTCGACCGGCCGTTGCGGTTCAGGAACATAGGCGATACGGTCCTGATTGAGGTCCCTCAATCTGAAAGAATGGCCGATGAGTTTGCGATGAGGCTTGAGCTCTATGGTTCGTGTCGAACTGTGACTCGAGGGGAAAAGGGGGAGATTCTAACACACGGGGTCGTGCTTACGTTACGCCATTTCACCGCGACCAGGGAATCACTTACCCTCTTCCGCGAGGCGCTCCAGAATGGCTTACATGGAGAGTACGAAGACTGACTGTCCAGATCGGGCAGCCATTATCTGGTTAAGCGACTTCGAATGGTTGACGGGCCACCGTCCAGCGATTTCAAATGCCACCGCTGTGTCTCTCAAATCTCACATTTGAAATCCAGGATGAGCTCTCCTATGGCCAAATACAACGTTGCAATCATTGGCAGCACCGGTCGAGGTGACTACGGTCACGGTCTGGATGCCGTCTGGCAGGCGATCGATAACTGCGATGTTGTCGCTGTCGCCGATCAGGACGAAGCGGGACGGCAGAAAGCTGTCACTCGAACCGGTGCCGCAAGACCGTACGCCGACTATCGGGAGATGCTCGACAAAGAGCAGCCTCACATCGTGGCCGTCTGTCCTCGCTGGGTCGATCAGCACCGCGACATCGTGCTGGCCTGCGCCGAACACGGCTGTCACATGTATATGGAGAAACCGTTCTGCAGAACTCTCGGTGAAGCCGATGAAATGATTCAGGCGTGCGAGATGCGGCATCTGAAGCTCGCGGTCGCACACATCAGCCGGTATTCGCCGCAGCTGGACGTCATCCGCCGGCTGATTCAGGCCGGTGAAATCGGTGACGTCCTCGAGATCCGGGCACGGGGCAAGGAGGACGGTCGGGGCGGCTCAGAGGACCTCTGGGTCCTGGGGACTCATGTGCTGGATCTGATGCGAGCCTTCGGCGGTGAACCCGAATTATGCTTCGCGACCCTGCACCAGAAAGGTCAGCGAGTGACCCGTGAACACGTCCAGCCGGGAAACGAAGGATTGGGTCCCTTGGCCGGTGATCGAGTGGATGCCATGTACAAATTTCGCAATGGCGTTGCGGGATACTTTTCGTCGCAGAAAGCAGCCGGAGGAAGTCCGAGCCGCTTCGGTCTGCGGATCTTTGGCAGTAAAGGTATCATCGATCACACGTCCGGCTATGCCAATCCGGCATTCCTGCTCAACGATCCGACATGGGGAGCCTCACGGAATACGCCGGCCTGGAGGACGATCTCCTCTGCCGGTATCGACCAGCCGGAACCGATCACGGTCACCGGCTACGAAGGAGGCAATCCCGCCGCAGCGAAAGATCTGCTCGCGGCGATCGAAGAGGACCGACCTCCTAAGTGTTCAATGCACGAAGCCCGCGGTGCCATCGAAATGGTCCTTGCGGTGTTTGAGTCGCATCGGCTCGGCACTGCAGCGAAGATGCCGCTGGAGTGCAAAGGCAATCCGTTGAGCGAGCTGTGACTTGACTGTCGTCGGGCACAACTCGTTCCGGGGCTCTGCCCAGGAACGCACTGCCCTGAGGCTCCGCCTCCCGTCCGTCCTGATTTGAATACGACGCCAGAGCGAAAGTCGTTCTGGCATCGTGGCCTCGTGCTACTCCAGCGGATCCGGGTACCGAAACGTCTTCCCTTCGAAGTTTTTCAGCAGGAGATCATCGCCGTCGCGGCCGACGACCGAATTCGGCTGAAGCGGAATCTTTCCCCCGCCGCCGGGGGCGTCGATGACGAAGGTCGGCACGGCGTAACCGGTCGTGTGGCCTCGAAGGCCCTGGATAATCTCCAGGCCCTTCGAAACGGGAGTTCGAAAGTGCGACGAGCCGCTGATCGGATCGCACTGATAAAGGTAATACGGGCGAACTCGCATAAGCAGCAGCTTGTGCATCAGCTGTTTCATCACTTCGACATCATCATTGACACCTTTCAGCAACACCGTCTGTGCGCCCAGTGGGAGGCCCGCGTCGGCCAGGCGCTCACAGGCCTGCTTTGATTCCGGAGTGCATTCGTCCGGATGCAGGAAATGGACGCTCATCCACAGCGGATGATACTTCCTCAGCATCGAACACAATTCCGGCGTGATGCGCTGAGGCAGCACGGCTGGCATTTTTGTGCCGATGCGGATGAACTCAAGGTGCGGGATCGAACGCAGGCGTCCCAGAATCCAGTCGAGCTTGTCGTCACTGAGCGCCAACGGATCGCCGCCGGAAATCAGCACGTCGCGGACCTGTGTGGCCTCTTCCAGATAATGGAAGATCGCTTCCAGACGCTGGACATTCGGCTGAATCTCGCCGTGTCCGACAACTCGTGAACGAGTGCAGTAGCGGCAGTACGTTGAACAGAAGTCGAGCGGCAGCAGGAGCACTCGGTCGGGGTATCGATGCACCAGACCGGGCACGGGGCTGTGGCCGTCTTCACCCAGCGGATCATCGGCTTCCCCGGGCGTGCGCACAAACTCGCGCGTCGTTGGTACGACGGTTTTCCGCAGCGCCTGCAGCGGATTTTCAACATCCAGCAAGCTCATGTAGTACGGAGTGACAGCAGTCGGCAGCATCTGACCGCCGTCCGCCAGCACATCGCGCTCTTCGGACGACAGGTCGAGGATTTTTTCGAACTGGTCGAGTGCTCTGATGCGATGACGGGACTGCCAGCGCCAGTCGTCCCAGTCTGCGTCGGACGCATCGGGGAAATGACGTTCGCGGAACTGAACCGTCAGGGGATTCTCAACTCGGGTGGGCTTATCGGGATGATGAGCGGCGTCGAGACGTGTGCCGTTGCGGTCACTGCGGACTTGAACTTCCAAAGCGGCGGAAGCAGCCGGATGACCATTGGCGGGGCGATGCCGGCCGGGCGATGCCGGGGTGGCACCATTTCGGAGGCGTTTGAGCACGGACTGGCTGTCGGTGCTGCAGGATTGTGATTGAGTGGCAGTTTCATCTGCTGCTGTCAGAACTTGAAGGAGTCCTGAACTTCCCGGAGGCTCTTCCTGTTCCGGGGCGACGCTAGGAGGCTCTGAACGCTCACTACCGCCGTACGACGATTCGTCCATCGACAAAAAACTCCGTGAGAGAGGGTGGCTGACAACATCCTGAAGTCGGCAGACTCGCATCAATCCGGCCGACTCCTTCCCGGACTGATGTTCAGTAATTGAGTTGAGACTCTTCCTGAATCATCCGCACTTTCAGCAGAAGATTCAGGGTGAGGGAAGCAGACCAACAGGCCGAATCCCTCTTCACCTCCGCACACGCATTGAAATTCGAACAGAAGTCCTGTGAGCACCAGTCCCGGCAAAACAGCGCCCGTGATGTTACCGACAGGACACGTGAGCCGTTTTGCAGATCATTGCAGTACGGACCCATCGCGCGGCGTTATAACTTCAGTGGTTTCGAAATCAATAGACCAGTCTCGGCACTTTTTCGGATTCGAAAGAAATTCTGAAGTACCGCATCGCGAAGGATTCGCAGTCACTTCATCTGAAGTCGCGAAGTCGTTAGACAATTCAACCGATCGGACGGA
>Ga0163144_10031565_pt1 | contig 10092 bp, 5 predicted proteins | sample OliLak19BULKMAT1_FD_123175 | JGI IMG/M metagenome (GOLD analysis project Ga0163144, IMG submission 123175) | Freshwater microbial mat bacterial communities from Lake Vanda, McMurdo Dry Valleys, Antarctica - Oligotrophic Lake LV.19.BULKMAT1 | ecosystem: Environmental > Aquatic > Freshwater > Lake...
CGCGACCGGCACCGGCAAATCCACGTCGTTGGCGGCCATGATTGGCTACCGCAATCAAAACTCATCGGGCCACATTATTACCATTGAAGATCCGATTGAGTTCGTACACAAGCATGAAGGCTGCATTGTGACCCAGCGCGAAGTCGGCATTGATACCGACACCTTCGATAACGCATTGAAAAATACGCTTCGGCAGGCCCCAGACGTGATTTTGATCGGCGAAGTGCGCACCCGCGAAACCATGGAACACGCGATTGCGTTCTCAGAAACCGGGCATTTGTGCCTGTGTACGCTGCACGCCAACAACGCCAATCAGGCGATTGATCGTATCTTGCACTTTTTCCCGGATGATCGCCGCCAGCAGCTGCTGATGGATCTATCGCTAAACCTAAAAGGCATCGTGGCGCAGCAGCTGATTCCAACCCCGGATGGCAAAGGCCGCCGCGTGGCGATGGAAGTGCTGCTAGGAACGCCGCTGGTTTCTGACTACATACGCCAAGGTGACATTCACAAGATCAAAGATTTGATGAAAGAATCGACCAACTTAGGCATGCGCACCTTTGACCAAAGCCTGTTCGAACTGTATAGCGCCGGTGAAATTAGCTACGAGGACGCACTGCGACATGCAGATTCATCCAATGAAGTGCGCTTAAAGATCAAGCTCAGCCAGGGCGGCGATGCGCATACGCTGGCGAGCGGCATGGATGGCGTTGAGCTCGTCGAAAGCTGATTTCACGTCGCAATCAAAAAGTTGGCTGCGGGCAGGGTTGGGATCTTCTCAGAGCGCTTGAGTGGGAAGCCACTGACCCGCACCGCCGCGCTAATCCGAGCATCTTGGTTAGACATAAATAAGTTAACGGCATTGCGATAAAATCTTCACGCAAAAAATAAGTCGAACAAACCCCGTTTCTTGTTTGACCTGTTAGCGGAACTCGTGCTTACCTCGAAGGCTGAGAAATGTGCGCGTACGCGCGCGGCTCGATTGAGGATTCACCTATGCAAGATAGTTCCGAAAACACCACAGAACACGCAGGCGCTGGCCTCTATCAGTCGCGTTTTGAGCACGATGCCTGTGGCTTTGGCATGTTTGTGCAGCTAGACGATCAGCCGCAGCGGCGCCTTGTGGATGCCGCGCTTGAGGCGCTGAATCGATTGACGCATCGCGGCGCGATCGCACCTGACGGGTTAACCGGCGATGGCTGCGGGATATTGCTGCGTAAACCCAAAGCCTATCTGCGCGCGCTAGCGCTAGAAAGCGCCATTGCGCTGGGTGAGCGATTTGCTTCCGGGCTGGTATTTGTTGATCCAAATAATCCTGCGCCTGCGCTAGCGGCATTGACGGCCTGTTTGCACAGTGAAGGTTTGACTGCGGTAGATTTTCGCGAGGTTCCTACCGATCATTCGGCCATCGGTGCACAGGCAAAACTGAGCGTACCGGCGGTGCGCCAGCTGTATGTCAGCGCGCCAGCCAGCATGTTGGAGGAGCGTTTTGAGCGCGCGCTATTTATTGCGCGGCGCAAGGCCGAGCTTGCACTCGCGGCAGATAACTATTTTTATGTGGTCAGCCTTTCTCAGCACAGCTTTGGCTACAAAGGCATGGTCATGCCAAGCGCGCTGAAGCTTTTCTTCCCGGATTTGCAGCGGCCCGATTTAGCGGCGAGTGCGGTGCTGTTTCATCAGCGTTTCTCGACCAATACTTTGCCGCAGTGGCGTTTAGCGCATCCGTTTCGGGTGCTGGCGCATAACGGTGAGATCAATTCGATTGAGGGCAATCGCAGCTGGATGCGGGCGCGCGGGGCGATTTTGCAAAGCCCGGTGCTGGATTTTCGAGCCTTGCAGCCGGTAGTGTCGATGCACGGCTCGGATAGCCAAAGCCTGGATAACATGCTGGAAGCGCTGCTGCTGGGCGGGCTGGATTTGCTGTGCGCTATTCGTATTTTGCTGCCGCCGGCGTGGCGCGATGATGAAACGCTGAGCGATGATGCGCGCGCGTTTTATGAGTATTTCAGCCTGCCCATGGAACCTTGGGACGGCCCGGCTGGCCTAGTGATGCTGGATCAGCGCTTTGCCGCCTGCTGCTTAGATCGCAACGGCCTGCGGCCCGCGCGCTGGCTGCTGACCCGCGATCGCGTGCTGGCGGTGGCATCGGAAGCCGGTGTGTTTGACGTGCCCGCGCGCGACATTATCAAAAAAGGCCGGCTAGGCCCGAGCGAGATGCTGGCGGTAGATTTTCGCTCTGGCGAGCTGCTGAATTCGCTGGCAATTGATTCGATCAACGCTGCGCGTGCGCCGTTTGGCAAGTGGCTGCGCGAAGGCGTCAAGAATGTCATTAGTGATTTGGTAGATCCGAATTTAGCCGCCGAGCCGTTTCCGAACCAGCTGCTGGCGCAGTTTCAGCGCACCTTTGGTTTGACCCGCGAAGAGCGCGATAGCGTGCTGAAAGTGCTGGCAGAAGCGGAAGTGGAAGCCACCGGTTCGATGGGCGATGACACGCCAATGGCGGTGTTGAGCCACAAGCCGCGCTCGCTATATGACTATTTTCGCCAAGCGTTTGCGCAAGTCACCAATCCGCCGATTGATTCCCTGCGCGAGCACGGCGTGATGTCGCTCGTTACCCCGCTGGGCGCGGAAGGCAATGTATTTGAGCTCGACGCCAAACACGCCCGCATGGTGGTGCTGAATTCGCCAATTTTGAGCCAGCGCAAGCTGCGCCAGCTGGTGCTGATGCCTGAGCTGGTGGGCCCGGCGCAAAAGGGCTATGGCCTGCTTGATCTGTATTACGCGCCGGAGCTTGGGTTGCAGGCGGCGATTAAAAATCTGTGCGTGCAGGCTGAGGCTTTGGTGCAGGGCGGCGTGGTGCTGCTGTTGCTATCAGATCGCTATCCTAAGCCAGGCCTGTTGCCGGTGCATGCGCTTATGGCTACCGGGGCGATTCACGCGCATCTGATTGCCGCCGGGCTGCGCTGCCAGTGCAATCTGCTGGTTGAAACCGGCAGCGCGCGCGATTCGCATCATTTTGCCTGCTTAATTGGCTTTGGCGCCACTGCGGTTTACCCGTATCTGGCCTATCAAACGCTGTACGCCCTGAAGGCCGCGCACGCGATTCACGCCAGCGTGGGCGATGAGCGCCAGCTGGGCCGAAGCTATAGGCGCGGTATCCGCAAAGGCCTGCTGAAAATTATTGCCAAGATGGGCATTTCCACGATTGACAGCTACCGAGGCGCACAGCTGTTTGAGATTGTCGGCTTGCAGACTGAAGTGGTTAATCTGTGCTTTCCGCACACCGTCAGCCGCGTTGGCGGCGCGGATTTTGCCATGCTGCAAGCGGATCAAGCTAAGCTCAGTGCAGAGGCTTTGCCGAGCGCGCCGGGGGTAAGCAACATCAACCAGCAGCTTGACGCCGGTGGCCTGCTGAAGTTTGTGCAGGGCGGCGAATATCATGCCTACAACCCGGATGTCATCAATACCCTACAAGAAGCGGTGCGCAGCGGCGACTATGCGATCTATCAGCGCTACGCCGAACATGTTGATAGCCGTAGCCCAGCTATGTTGCGCGATTTGCTGGCGATTAAGCCCATGCGCGCGCCAATTTCGATAGACGAAGTTGAGCCTGAAGCTATGCTGCTCAAGCGTTTTGATTCGGCAGGCATGTCGCTCGGCGCGCTGTCGCCCGAGGCGCATGAAGCTTTAGCAATCGCGATGAATAGGCTTGGCGCGCGCAGCAATTCAGGTGAAGGCGGTGAAGATCCAGCGCGCTACGGCACGGAAAAGTCCAGCAAAATTAAGCAGGTCGCCAGCGGCCGATTTGGTGTCACGGCGGAGTATTTGATTAACGCCGAAGTGCTGCAAATAAAGATAGCGCAGGGCGCTAAGCCCGGCGAAGGCGGCCAGCTGCCCGGCCATAAAGTTGACGCGCTGATCGCCCGGTTGCGCTTTGCCAAGCCTGGTATCGGTTTGATTTCACCGCCGCCGCATCATGATATTTATTCGATTGAAGATTTAGCGCAGCTAATTTTTGATCTGAAAGAAATTAACCCGGCCGCATTAGTGTCAGTCAAGCTGGTCAGCCACGCTGGCGTTGGCACCATTGCCGCCGGTGTGGCGAAGTGCTATGCCGATTTAATCACCATCTCAGGCTATGACGGCGGCACCGGCGCATCGCCACTATCTTCCATCAAATACGCCGGTACGCCCTGGGAATTAGGCCTGGCGGAAACCCAGCAAACGCTGCGCCGCAACGGCCTGCGCGGACGGGTGCGCGTACAAACCGATGGCGGCCTCAAAACCGGGCTGGACGTATTAAAAGCCGCCGCCTTGGGCGCAGAAAGCTTTGGCTTTGGCACCGCGCCCATGGTGGCGCTGGGCTGCAAGTATCTGCGCATTTGCCATTTGAACAATTGCGCAACCGGCATTGCGACTCAGCACCCGCAGCTGCGCAAACAGTTTTTTACCGGCCTGCCGGAAATGGTGGAAAATTACTTCCGCTTCATCGTGCGCGACGTCCGTGAACGCATGGCTGCGCTCGGTATTCGCAGCATCGAAGAGCTGGTCGGGCGCACCGATTTATTAGCGCAAACCGCAGGGCAAACGCCTAAACAGCGCGGTTTAGATCTATCGCCGCTGCTCAGTGAAGCGGGTTTAATCGAGGCCTCGCGCAGCTGCGTGCGGCCGGATAATCCACCGCACGATCAAGCCGAGCTGGCAAAGCGCATGCTGGCTGACACCCAGCTCGCAATCGAACAGAAATTAGGCGGTACGTTTAGCTATACGGTGCAAAATCACAACCGCTCGCTGGGCGCTAGATTGAGCGGCGCGATTGCCCGCAAGCATGGCAATTACGGCATGCGCGACGCGCCGATTACGCTAAAGCTGCGCGGTTCTGCCGGGCAGAGCTTAGGCGTTTGGAATGCGGGCGGCCTGCATATTGAGCTGGAAGGCGAGGCGAACGATTACGTCGGTAAAGGCATGGCGGATGGAAAAATCGTGGTTTACCCGCCCGCTGATGCCGGGTTTATTGCTCGCGACGCCGCCATCATTGGCAACACCTGCCTGTACGGCGCTACCGGTGGTGAGCTGTACGCCGCAGGCTTGGCGGGCGAGCGATTTGCGGTGCGAAATTCTGGTGCTACTGCCGTCGTCGAAGGCGTGGGCGCACACTGCTGTGAGTACATGACCGGCGGCGTGGTGCTGGTGCTGGGCCGCACTGGCTTAAATTTTGGCGCAGGCTTTACCGGCGGATTCGCTTACGTGCTGGACGTCGAGCGTGATTTTGTTGATCGGTACAACCATGAGCTTATCGACATAACTAGGGTTAGCCCGGAAAGCCTGGAGAATCATGTGCAGCATCTGGATCGGCTGATCGGAGCGCATATCAAAGCCACCGGCAGCGCCTGGGCAAAAACTATTGCGGCGGATTTTCGCGCTTACTTGCCGAAGTTTTGGCTGGTTAAGCCCAACGCCGCCAGCCTGCAAAGCCTTATCGAAACCCTCAAGCGAGCCGCGTAATGAGCCAGAAAGATCCTTTCGCTTTCTTTAAAATACCGCGCAAAATGCCTACAATTTTGCCCGTGACGGTACGGGTATTGGCGCATCATGAAATCTATGGCAGCTACGACCAAGAAGCCGCCGGTGAGCAGTCCGCGCGCTGCTTGGACTGCGGCAATCCCTACTGCGAATGGAAGTGCCCGGTACACAACCGCATTCCAGAATGGCTGAAATTAGTCGAGGAAGGCAAAATTTTTGAAGCCGCTGATCTATCGTACAGCACCAATCCTTTGCCGGAAATTTGTGGGCGCGTGTGCCCGCAGGATCGGCTTTGCGAAGGTGCGTGTACGCTGAATATCGGCCCTAACATGAGTGCGGTCAGTATTGGTGCGGTGGAAAAATATATTAGCGATACCGCCATCGCGCAGGGCTGGCGGCCCAACATGGCAGGCGTGATAAAAATTGGTAAGCGCGTAGCGATAGTCGGTGCGGGCCCAGCGGGTTTGTCCTGTGCAGACGGGCTGATTCGCGGCGGCGCTGAGGTTACCGTATTTGATCGCCAGCCGGAGATTGGTGGGTTACTGACCTTTGGTATTCCAGGCTTTAAGCTGGAAAAATCGGTGGTGCAGCAGCGCCGCAGCCTGCTGGAAGAAATGGGCGTGCGGTTTCAGCTCGGCGTAGAAATTGACGCCGGAGCATTTGCCGCGCTGTACCAAGAATACGACGCCGTGTATCTAGCGCTCGGTACCTACACCGCCAAACAGCAGCTCGGCATTGATACCGCAAGTGCGGGGGTTTATCCGGCGCTGGATTACCTGGTGCGCAACGCCTACGATTTGCTGGCGATCAAAACCGCTGAGCCGGCGATTGATCTGCGCGGCCTGCGCGTGGTGGTATTGGGCGGCGGTGATACCGCGATGGATTGCAACCGCACTGCGGTTCGCCAGGGTGCTGCCAAAGTAACGTGCGCGTATCGCCGCGACGAGCAAGCGATGCCCGGATCGCGCCGGGAAGTGGCGAACGCCAAGGAAGAGGGCGTGCAGTTTCAATTCAACGTGCAGCCGATGGGTTTGCAATATCAAGATGGCAAGCTAGTCGGCGTGCAGGTGCTGGAAACTCGGCTTGGACTACCCGATCAGCGCGGCCGCCGCAGTGCGGAAGTGATTCCAGGCTCTGAACGAGTGATCGCAGCGGATGCGGTGTTAGTGGCTTTTGGCTTTGATCCATCGCCGCCCGATTGGTTGGCACAGCACGGCATAGCGCTGCATAGCGATGGCCGCGTGCAGGTTCATAGCGAGCGCTTTAGCACTTCAGCGGTGGGTATTTATGCCGGTGGCGATATGGTGCGCGGCTCAGATTTAGTGGTAACCGCCGTGTTTGAAGGCCGCGAAGCAGCGAAGGCAATATTGGCAGAGCTAACGGCCGCATCAAAGCCAAGCGACATCCAACAGGCCGCTTAGCGCTATTTGGTGAGCGTTGTTGTAAAGCGCTATGTTGTCACCTAAGCGGCATTTAGCTGGTCTATACTCAAATCGCCTTTAGGGCTCATCCAAATTCAAAAAGGAAGTCGCTATGTCCGTTGCAAAAATTATAGAAATTTCAGCAGGTTCGAGTAAATCATTTGAAGACGCTGTACAAATTGGCATTTCGCGCGCTTCCGAAACTATTAAAAATATTTCTAGCGCCTGGATTTCAGAGCAAAAAGTGATCGTTGAAAAAGGCAAAGTTGTCGAATACCGCGTCACTGCGCGCATCACCTTTATTCTCGATGAGCCAAAGCCAAAGTCGAAAAAATAGGCTTTCGAGATTCAGGAAATATCCAAAAAACCACGCCGATAAGCGTGGTTTTTTTGTGTGCGCCCAGCATGGGCACACTCTAGGCGGTGCAAGTCCGGTCGCGGTCTGGTCACAGTGAGCGAAGGGAAGCGCAACTGCGAGGGAGCGACGAAACGTGGGGAAAAGCGCAGCGCCGGGGTCAAGCGTGGAAAAAACTTGACCATTACAGCCCATTAGGCTCGCCCTTTAGACTAAAAGCGATGCGGCCACGGAAAAAGAAACAGCTCAGATGCAAGATGGCGGCAAGATCAATCTTGACGATGGACTTGATAACGACAACGAAAACCCAGTCAGCCAGACCTTGATTGACGCGGCAGAAAATCGCGGCGAGCAAATCAGAGACGACAGCTTAGAGCTTGAAGGCGAAGCCGAACAGGACGCAAAACGCTAGTTGGCTTTGAAAGTGGCTTATCTAACGGTATCCTGAAGTTTGGCGCTGAACAAGGCGCGTAATACAATTGATAGCTAGGTTTATGTTGGCGTTTGAGGCCGGCACGAAACAATTGATCCGGTGGTGAATAAACGCACCTCACTTGCTGCTCGTCATGCCATCATGCGAAGACGCTACTCCGGCACTGATCGGTGGTTCTTCCAAGAAATGACCTGCTTTTGATTCGTCAAAGTGTCTCCGGATTATCTTGCCAAGTCGACCTGACGTATGATCCCGCGCGATGTTCTTGCACGCCTCGACAAAGCGATCCGTTGCTTGCTTGAAATGAGGCCCATAGGAGTTTGATTTGATTGTCATTTCAAGCATCTTGCTCATGACGAACCTAAGCCCATCAATATCTTTGGTTTTGATTATGGCCTCGAAATCGCCAACGGTTGCTGCCTTCATTGCCAATTCCTGTCGTGTGTTCCATCCGTTGTTTTCATCAATAAATTTGATTGCGTCAAAAATCGTCACCTCGGTCTGCGCATTGCTTTTTAATTTGTCGAACTCGGCTTGGATGGCTGGATGAACTGTTCTTCCGAACAGGTTCCGGTCATCTAAATCCTCAAAATCATTCGCGGTGAAAGCTTTGATCCAGTCATTTAACATCGCTGACGCTAGACAGTACCCATCCGGCAGACCTTCAACTACGTCGAGAAACGCAGTAAAGCTATAAGCATCAATAAGGTAAATTCGCGGCGCAAGTGCTTTGGCCTGAGCTAGCAGGTCAGCTTCGGTAAGGCGGTGCTCCCAATTCAGTTGATTAAAGAAATGGCGGAGTTCGTTCCTTGCACTCATGGCATCATTTTCTGTAGCGTATCTCCCAATAATTGCGGCTAAGTTTGTCGCGTCGAAGAGCCCCGATTGCAAAAATTCGATCACCAGCTGTTCGTAGTCGTTGCACATATGTATGCCCAATTCATTGAGCAATAACTTCCACCTCGACTTGCGTAAATAGTCAACATTTTCAATCTGATTTTTGTCTTTGAGAACTCCCCAATCGCTCGGTGTTCCCTGCTCTAAGATAAACTCAAAGTCAGGACCGTCCTCAATTCCCTTAAAGTGAACGCCTGCGAGCAGAACAGTGGAAGGTACGACCCGCGCCAGCAATGCATCCGAAAGATCAACACGATTCCCAAGTATCCGATTGGTCGCCTTGATGACTCTAAGGATGATTCGAATGTTCGTAAGCCTGCACGCCACGCTAGCGGCTCGAATCTGGATCGCATAAGGGGACGGGGCCAGCCCGATCGCGATATCGAAGGCTTCACCCGTGGATGTGCTTAGACGAATTTCTTGGTCAACTACCTTCTCGTGAAGCGTGTCCCAATTCTCTCGATTGCTGAGCTTATCGCTGTTGAGAATAAGTACGAATCGCGTGCAATACTGCTGCGTGAATTCGTCAATAAACCCGAGAACCTCGTCAATGCTAAGCTTTTCATGCTTACGCTCAATATCGTCCAGCACAATAACTTTGTCCTTGAGCAAGCGTGGTACAGCGAGTAGTGCGAGCTCATCGAGGGCCGAAAACCCGCTGTGAATTGAGGTCAAAACTTTTTTCGCGGCATCCACAACGACCGCAGCGTTTTTCAATACGGCGGAGTGCTTATCCTTGTTCGAGAGTAAGTTTTGCACGAGCTTTTGTGTGACCTGATTCATATCGCTCAGGCCAAAGAGCGAAACATATAAAGCGCCCTTGACTGCTTCATCGCCAGACGCACCTTGCACGTCTCGCCAAAGGTGGCTTTTTCCAGTTCCCCATTTTCCCGACAGCGCAATAACCTTGTTATCTTTATCGTTTAACAACGACTCTAGATGGGTTTTCGTTAATTTCAATGTCATGGTTTCACTTGGATTAGCTTTAAGAGCTGAGATTGTGCGCGCAAAAGTACTATTTGCACACTTCAACTTTGCCTCGCCCAATCTCAGAAGTTAAAGATCAATTGTTAATGCAAGCCGTAACGCGAGCCGGACACCCCGGTTTTGTTATTAGACCGAAACCCGCCCTTTATACACCATTATTCGCTACGTTCCTAATAACCCGATCTTCAGTTTCGCAGCGCAAAGCCAACACAACCAGCCGCATTGCGCGGCAAAAAAATCCCCGATGTTGTCAACTCAACCCTTCGCCAAATGCCTAGCCAAGCCCATCCCAAACAGCGTGCGCTGCCTGATTTCTCTGGCTTTTTCAATCATGTCTTCCAGCTCGCCAATCACCCGAAACCATTTAGCACCGAAGCCCTTGCTAAGTTCGCGCGTCCTGCGCTCACTAAGCAACCCGGCCCTCGGCATCCCTGCCTCGGGCGTTCGTGCTAGCTGGCGCCAGTGGCGCCAAAACG
>Ga0163144_10031566_pt1 | contig 10092 bp, 12 predicted proteins | sample OliLak19BULKMAT1_FD_123175 | JGI IMG/M metagenome (GOLD analysis project Ga0163144, IMG submission 123175) | Freshwater microbial mat bacterial communities from Lake Vanda, McMurdo Dry Valleys, Antarctica - Oligotrophic Lake LV.19.BULKMAT1 | ecosystem: Environmental > Aquatic > Freshwater >...
CGCTATTGTTTTGTTTCTGGCCCTATCGTCTAACGGTTAGGACACATCCTTCTCAAGGATGGAATCAGAGTTCGATTCTCTGTAGGGTCACAAATTAACACGGAGGTTTGATGTATGGACGGTAGGTTTTCTTTTATATAACTTTAAATTTTATTAATGAAAAATAGATTTAATTCCAATCTTGGATAAGATGGGTCAGTCACCAAATTCAATATTAAGCCCTGTTTGAGCTGTAACTTGAGCCATAAAGAACTAAAGTTCTTTACAAATTTAATCTTTTATTGTCTAGGTAAAAGAAAAAGGTTATCCACAGGTCAGAGCACTGATTTCTTCATACACTTATTGTAAGTACAAGAAATGAGTCGTCGAACATTTTTTGCACTAAAATCAAAAGACCACACAAGTGTGTGATCCTTGATGACATTATTAACGAAGTGGGACGATCTTTGATCGAGAATCCTACTTCATAATCTGTTGATATAACACTACATGACGAAAGCAGTATATGCAATATAATCTGTGGAAAAACCAACAGGACTAAAAAAATGGCCAAAAAATTCTTCAAGAATGGCAGAGATGCCGAAAATGGTGAATTTGTGTCTATTAAGAAGGCACAATCAAACCCGAAGAAGTACATCATAGAATCTATCCCTAAAAAGGGATACGGTGTAACTAAATAATTCTTAAAACAAAACCACTTTTTTCCGGAAAAGGTGGTTTTTGTTTGTTTAGTTATTAGAATTTATATACTGCTGAAATCCTTTATCAATTTATATACTTGGTTCCAATCTTGGATAAGATGGGTCACCAATTGGGATTTGTCAGCGACAAATCCAGAAGATGGCTCGAAGACTGTTGACAGTTTTGGTGTTCCACTAACTATTTCTTCATAGGTCGGTATCTTTTCAAACATAAGACCAAATAGATCCCTTTGAACCCTCAAATCTGCTTGGTTTAGAAGGATTTTTACTGGGTGTTCCACAATCCGTTTCGCTTCAGCCATAAATGCCTTAATATCCTCTCGAGTAATCTGTATCCGATCACATTCACTTCCTGCGCTCTTTATCCGCGCCTCAAGGTCTTCGATTTCTTTTTCGAGTTTATGACGTATAACGACACTTGTAGTGAAGGTGAAAGCCTCGAGCTTCATTGCTGTTCATTTTCAAGATCAGCAATGCTTTGATGAATGTAGCCGGACGCTTTCACAATCTCTTGTTCTCATTGACGGAACTTGGCCATGAATGTTGCTTCTAAGCCACGTAGGACGTCGGGGTTGAACTTCAGGTTACGAATGTGCTTCTACAGTGGTATCAAATACTTTCTTAGGTACACCAAAGTACTTGTGGTTGCGAGCACAGTGAGAGGTTGGGTGTGGCTTTCCTAGCTTTCCACGCGGTGAACTTCCCAACATTGGTTTACCACAGTTGGGACAAGTAATGAACTTGTAAGGAAAGAGTGGGTTATTTTTCAGCCGTTCTTTACCGTGCACACCTTTGGACTTGGTCATCTCAAGACCTCCATCTTTGTTTTGCATAATGGCCAACTTGCCCCGATTAGCTCTATTCCAAAGCTCAATGCTAATCAGCCCGGGATATTGCGCACGGATTGATTTATAGTGTGTCCACTTCTCACACACAACGCCAGCATAGATTGGGTTCTGGATATCTCGTTGAAACTATTTAATGGTCATTGATTTACCACCTCTTTTACCGACTATCTTTGTATTTTCCTTGTTCCATTTTTCATAGATTGGAGAATGATAGCCCATTGCATTGGTACGTCTCACACATTCATCATCACTTAAGCCTTCCACACGAAGATCGTACATTGCGATACGATACTTTGCGCGATCAGGGTGCGGTACCATGATGTACTTTTTTACCTAAGGTGTCATACGTTTTTTTGTTTATGTATCCGTCTGCTGGACGACGCGTGCGATAACCATTTTGCGTATTACGTATTGATTGTCCAAGCATAAATAAAACGTATTTCGTCGGCAATAAATATTAATGAGCGTTGTTTTCGTGACCCGTTTCATCTTGGGAGATATTCTTAAATATACTTGGATTCTCATCTCCAGCTACTTCAAGCACTGCCCACGCCCCTTTGTTCATTCGTGCAAGTGCATGATCAACAAGTAGATATTTTCCTGGTACCTCAACTGTAAATTCGACGATACTTGCTCCCCCGGGAAGAACGGCAGTTGCTTGGGTGTTATGTTCCATTGCTCCACCGATACTTGCATTCGGGTAAACTGTATCGAATATTTCTCCAATTATGTGGAATGAAGATATCAGGTTTACTCCGCCGTTACCCACATAGATGCGTATCTTATCTCCAACTTTTGCGTGCATGCGTGGCGCACCTTCAACTTTTCCATTAAAAGTGACGTAGTTTGGGTTACCATCTAAAAGTGCACCTGTGTCAAACGGCACCAGTCCTTTTTTACCGAGTTGTCCGATAGTATACAACTCGCCTTGAACAACATAAAATTCTTTGTCTACTTTTGACAATCCTTCTTTGGGATCCACAAGAATAAGCCCGTATTGCCCGTGTGAATTGTGAGTTGATACATTTGGCATTGCACAGTGGTAAATGTATAACCCTGGGTTTAATGCCTTAAATTGAAAAGTTTTTGTTTCACCAGGCATCACATGCGTTAGTACTGCCCCACCTCCTGGACCAGTCACTGCATGTAAATCAATATTATGATCATGCAAACTTGAGGGATCGTTGGTAAGACTGACTTCCACCGTATCTCCTTCATTAATCCTGAGCATGGGGCCTGGGACCTGCTTGTTGTATGTCCAATAATTAAAATATATACCTGGTGCAATTTCAGAAATAACTTCTTGGGCACGCAGTGATATTCGCACCACACCATCTGCATCAGGCTTCTCTGCTTCTATCGGCACAGCTGTTGGATCTCCTCCAATATCTGCTATATTCTCAAAACGGTTTTGATATTTAAAAAAATTAATGATGCCACTAAATGGAATGGACGGGGGAAGTCCTCCAGGAGCATGCGAGTGCGTAAAAAGCGGCATTGCAAAATCCGGAACATACGTTCTGTTTGAAAGTAGCCCAGTAAAAAATGCAATTATTAAAAGAATGAGTGGAATAAAAACAGCTTTCTTTTTCAAAAACATAAATAAATGAGCATACTTGAAAAACTGTCGGATTATTAAAACAATAGCAATGACACCAACCAAAGCGGAGACCATTTCAAAAATAATATATGTAAGCATGTCTGTAATTATACGGAAGTTATGCCAATTATGAAAATCATCAATTTTTTTGTTAACAAACGCAGGAAAGTAAAATGGCTCCACCATCTCAGCAAACGTACCCTATCTCTCCAATTGTTTTAGCCATACTAAACTCATTTCTCAATTCTAGGAAAGTCGGCCACATGTGTACACATTACACGGAAACTTTGACTTATATCCAATTTATTGTAATGTCTCTGAAGTTGCAGATCTTCCACCACCCAACCACACGGAGTACTTAATGTCTGCCAACCTCCCGCCTATACAATGGCGAATCGCCTTAGTGATAAAGGGAACGTGGGATGACAGCCTCCCCTCTCTAACAAAGATGGGATTTACAAATCCTGTATATGATTACCCATTTTGGTGGTTTGTTCCACTGGAAGGATGGGTAAAAAAGATTATCCGCAACGGTGATGGAAAGGTGGAAGAAGAAATTTACGATGAAAAAGGAGGACTTCGTTTTACTCAGTTCATTCAAACGAAAGGTCAGTCAATCACCGCCTACATAACCCTACCAAATAACTAAACGTATGATAAAACCCACAGAGCATCGTGGGTTTTTACTTAATTAAACGCAAGTTTCCTTTACAAGCATCCCCTATTAATACCCTGAAGGGTTTCCGAAATTATAGAAAAATATATTATATAGATTAAATAAGCGTGTTGACAACGTGCGCACGTTGCATATCATAATGCAAATGACCACTTTAAATATTCGCATTGATGAGAAGCTCAAAAAAGAAGCTAGTAAAACTCTTGCCTTTCTTGGCATGGACACTTCTACCGCTGTCAAAATTTTTCTTAATCAGGTAATTGCAGATCAAGCCCTTCCCTTCACTCCTTCACGAAACTCAAAAGAAATAAGAAAGCGATGGGATTCAGAGATTAAAACTGCTGCCAAGCAGAAGGGTTATAAAAATCCAACAGTTGCAATGGGTGTTTTAAAATAACCACGTGTACGAAATTCGTTTTACAAAAACGTTTCGTAAATCATTCAAGAGAATTATCAAGTCAGGAAAATCAAACAACCTAACTAAAAACCTTGAATTAATTCTCTTTCTCTTTGTAAATAACCAAAACATTCCGAGTAAATACAAAGATCATGAATTAGCTGGGGACTATAGCGGGTATCGAGAACTTCATCTTAAACCAAATTTATTATTGATATACAAGAAAGATGATAGTTCAAAAACCTGTATCTAGTTGATATTGGTTCCCATTCGGAATTGTTTTCCTAAAACTACAACGTAACACCTTAAACTCACTACCTTCCCACCCACTCCACATCTTGCCTGACGAGCAATCGCTCTTTCATCATTGGATTTTCCATCACTTCTTCTACCGTCTTTTCCATCCGAATTCCTTGCGATCCCTTAATAAGCACGACGTCATTTTCTTTCATCATCAGCTCAAGTTCCTTTCCTGCTTTTTGAGCATCCTCATATTGAAATATTTTGTCCTCGGGGAACCCTTCATTCAAAGCTCCCTCTGCAATTCCTCTCGCTCGCACACCGATAGTTATCAGAATGGTTGCAATAGTTGCCGCCTGTCTTCCTATTTTTTTATGTTCTTCTAAAGAAAAAGCCCCAAGCTCAAGCATGTCACCGAGCACAGCAATCTTTCGTCCAGAAGTAACGATTCCCTCAAGGGTTTTAAGTGCTTCGAATGCAGCAACAGGAGATGAATTGTAGGTGTCGTCAATAAGAGTAGTATATTTAAGTCCTGGGATAATTTTCATTCTTCCCCGAGAAGTATTGTGTGCCTTTAGAGTGTGTGCAATCTTAGAAAGAGCGAGATTTTGTGATACAGCTACCGCGCACGCAGCGAGCGCAGGATACATTTGCTGAACTCCAAGTCCTCCATGAATTTCGATATCACTTTTTTCTTCTTTATATGACACATCAAAAGAAATCCCAATCGGTTTTTTATCAGTTTCTCTAGTTGCATAGAGGGTCCTGAACGTAGTACCAATCACTTCTGACACACTAGAGGCTCCATACAAAACAGTATTTCCTTCATACAGATCACGGTATGCAAGCACGTCCTCGTCGTCAGCATTTAAAATAAGTATTCCATCTCGTTTCAAAGCTTGAACCAGAAATCCTTTTTCTTTATACACAGCTTCAGGATTTGGAAAGAATTCTACGTGCACCGGGACTTTTGAAAGTCTCGTAATGACGCACACATCCGGCTTTATCCAAGTAGAAAGTTTTTCAATATCACCCGGCCTATCGGCTCCGACTTCGAGTACGAGCCAAGTTGGGTAATGGTTCGGCAATGCAATGAGCGCTAATCCTTCAGCGATATTTTTAATCCAAACAAGAGGATTATTCCATCCATTTGGGCAACCTAAAATAGTGAGAGGTACCCCAAGATCACTATTAAAACTTTTTTCACTTTTTCGAACAAAAAAGAAGTGTGATAGGACGGTAAAAATAGTGTCCTTTGTTGAAGTTTTTCCAACACTTCCTGTAACTGCTATTATCTTAGGTTTATATTTTTTAAGAACTAACTTTGCCTCCCACGTTAGAATATTGACAATAAGTGTTTTAAAAATTTGTTTCATGGTGAAAAGTAATAAGTACAAAGTAGTAAGTAATAAGTGAATGCAGATGCAAATTCGTATTGAATTTTCTCATTACTTTTTACTTATTACTTATTGCTGGTATGTTATCTATCTGGTGGGATTTGATAGTAGTTTATCAAAAATTTGGTAATATCCATAAACGGGTGAGTAAGGGTTTCTGAGGCATATTTTACCCCTTTTGGATCATAGGTATACAAGAATACAATGAATTTTGGATCATATGCAGGAAAGTAACCAAAGAACGAGTGCAAGTATCGGTCAGCATAGTATCCACCGGGTCGGGCAATTTGGGCCGTCCCCGTTTTAGCAGCAATGGTGTAGTGCTCCATCTTCACTTTGCCTTGCAGAAGGGCTGTGTCGACTACATGAACAAGCATGCGACTAATTTTTTCTGATGTTTCAGCTTTCAACACTTGTTTTTCAACTCCATAGGATATCTTCTTTGATCCTCCAATTTTATATTGAATTTGTTTTCCGATATGGGGATTTACGAGCTTACCGCCATTGCCAAGAGTGGCAAGCGCTCGAACCGTCTCAATCGGGGTCATGGCAATCCCCTGCCCGAACGAAGCCGTGGCGTATTCAATTTGACGCGGACTATTGAGATTGGTGATCAGTCCATGAGTTTCATTGGGCAAATCTATTCCGGTCTCCTGTCCAATTCCAAAACTTCTCATGTAATCTGCAAACTTCCCGGTTCCCATTTTAAGGGCTACATGAGCAGCTCCTATATTGAGCGATTCATCCAAAATTGCTTGCACCCCAACAACCCCGCGAGCTTTTCCATCAAAGTTTGAAAATGTTTTTTTATCAAGCGTAACCGTGCCAGTATCGTTATAGACACTTTCAGGAGTGATAGCGCCGCTATCAAGCCCGGCGGCAAGAGTCAGTGGCTTAATGATTGATCCCATTTCATACACTCGCTCAACGAGAGGGTTTGAAAAAATGTTTGAATTTTTTTCGTCTTGAAGATTATTTGGATCGAAGGTAGGAGTCATAGCCATCGCCACAATCTCACCAGTCATGGGATCCATAATAATCCCCCCTGTGTAATCTGAGCTAAAAGTATCATTGGCTTTTTTGAGCGTTTCTTCAAGATACAATTCTACTGACGGTTCGATGGAAGTAACAACATCTCCTTCAAGTGATGAATCCTTTGATAAGGATAATTTTAGATTTGAAAATATTTCAGCAAAAAAGTTTACATAGACACTGTCATTGTTTCGCTTTAGCGTATCTTCATAATATCTCTCAAGCCCGTATCTTCCCGCAAGGGTATCATCTTTATATCCGATAAATCCTAACGTATGGGCCGCCAAAGAATTGGCTGGATAATACCTCCAACGCTCTTTGTAGAGAGTCACACCCTTAAGTGTAAGTTTTTGAATACTATCAGCAATATCACTGGGCACTCGGTGTGCAATCTCTTCATACGGATCAGTGTGTTTACTTGCTTTAGCTAAAAATTCTGCTTTATTGACGGGAAACAAATTATTAATAGCAGTATATGTTGATTCGGGATTAACTATTAATTTTGGATTGATGGAAAGAATGAATCCGTTCTTTAATGCAGCAGCCGGAAAATTATCTCCATCCTTTGTTTGAAAGAAAATTGTACCTCGATCAAAAAAATCGTAAGTAGACTGGACATACTGCCTGTCTGCTTTGTTTGCGTAAATATCACCCCTCACTATTTGCACCAAATACAACCGCCCAATTAAAATAAGGGCGAACATAATAACAAATACGGATATGATCCGTATGCGAGAAAAAGATGCCTCACGCTTCATGAGTTCATGATATCACAATAAGGTACAGTTTTTAGTTTTAAGTAAAAGCAAAACAATCTCTAGATACGAAACATCGGTGCCTTCGGGCACCGATGTTTCGTTCATTCTACTTATTCCACTTATTCATTCCAATTCTTCTTATTCCTCCTTCCTATCTCGCTGCCACTTCCTTACCTGCATATGCAACCCCTGTTGATCTAGAAACAAAGTGTGCTTTATCAGTTTGCAGGAATCCCATAGACAAGGCGAGCTTCATATCAACATTATTCTTCAGGGTAAGATATTGAAACTCAAGATCACTGACCTCGGCAAGCCTCGATGAAAGCTGTTGTTCCACACCCTGTCTCTGAGCAACGTTGTGAATTGCACGGGAGATACCATACGCATAGAGGGCCGTTGAAACTATAGAAATTACTACCAAAGCGTAAAAAAATGTGCGATTGGTATGTATGGTGAGAACTTTTGCTTTCATCTTTCGTTATAAATAATGTTAATAATAAAACGAGTTTTAAGTTGTTAGTTTTAAGTGAATCTAGTTTCTTTTTAGATATTATTCACTATTCCTTATTCTTTCATTCACTCCTTTTCGATAATCCTTAATTTTGCACTCCTACTCCTTGGATTTGTTTTGATTTCTTCTTCGCTTGCCATAATCGGTTTCTTGGTAATCATGGCGGCAAATTTTGTCTGGGTCCACGCTTTAAACATTTGTTTCACAATCCTATCTTCATGACTATGAAATGAGATTGCTGCGATTCTTCCACCCTTTGGCATTGATCGAAATGCTCCATCAATCCCCTGCGCTATCGTTTCAAGTTCATCATTGACTGCAATACGCAAAGCCTGAAACGTTCGAGTGGCAGGATGGATTTTCTTGGTGCTGTAATCTTTTGGAGTAGCAGCTTTAATAATCTCTACAAGTTCGAAGGTGGTTTCGATTGGCTTTTCCGCTCGCTCTTTAAGAATCGCTTTTGCAATTCTTCCTGCGTGTCGCTCTTCTCCATATCCCCTCAGAACTCCTCGAATTGATTCCTCGTCCCAACTATTTACAATTTCCCTTGCAGTCAGATCATCAGGACTTAGCACTTCTTTGAACGTCATGAGAAGCGGCTCATTTCGAAGGAATGAGAATCCTCTTCCTGAAGTTTCGATCTGGTCTGATGAGAATCCAAAATCAAACAGGACTTTCGTGACATGGTCGATATTGAGACCAGCAAGAACGCTTGGCAGAGTAGCGTAGCTTGCACAGACGAGAGTGACTCTTTTATCATCCCCCAGTCTCTCTCGGCTGCGCTCGATAGCAGCAGTATCAAGGTCCATGCCAATGACAGAAATATCTTTTCCTGTTTCCAGCATCGCCTTGGTATGCCCTCCGCTTCCGAGCGTGCCATCAACAACAATGTCACCGTCAGATAGGGACAAACCCTCGATTGCTTCTTGTAAAAGAACTGATGTGTGAATCATTTTGGGTGGTTGTTAGTTTCTAGGTATTAGTTTTTAGTAGAAGATAGTTCTATCAAATTCCCTCTAAACTAGCTACTAGGAACTAGAAACCTGTAACTACCCTAAATTACTCCCATCCCACCAAGTTTTTCCGCCATACCATCAGCTTGACGCTCAATGAGCTTGCGCTTTTCGGTCCAATCTTTTTCATTCCAGATTTCTATCCGATCATAGAGACCTGCGAACACCACCTTGCTTTTGAGTTCTGCAAACTCCCGAAGAAAATCCGGTATTAAAATGCGACCAGTGGAATCAACTTCGACTTCTTGTGCTCCTGAGAGCATAAATCTTCCGAAGTCGCGATTGTCCCTGTGTCCCATAGGGAGCGTGCCTAACTTTTCCGCAATTGATTGCCATGCTTTTTGTGGATATACCAAAAGACAACTGTCGGGGCTTTTAGTGATAATCACTTTTGCTCCGAGGTCTTTTTTAAATTTTGATGGAAGAGATATTCTCTTTTTTTCATCAACGGTGTGAGTATATTCGCCAATAAACATGGGTATTTTTTCGTGTAAAGAACGTTCATCATTTCTCTTTTGTTACTTTTTTGATGTGTCGTGAAATACTTTTTTATAGGTATTTCATCTTAAAAGTATTCGGTAAGATTTCTTTCTCTAAAATCTTATTAAATATAGAAATATTGATTTCCCACTTCTTCCCACTTAATAGAAAGTATATGACACTGCATCCCACTGCCCTACACTGTTATCCACTTTTTTATAGAACTTGAGTTCACTTTTAGGAGGAATCAGAGGGATGGAAAGGAATTGGAATGAATAAGAGGAATAAGAGAACAGTAAAAAGTAATAGTAGTAAGTAAAAGAAGGTGCAAAAAAGAACCCCGTGTTTCAGCGAAGCTGAAACACGGGGTTAAGGACATTGAACCTATCGTTCTTGAGAACATCGGCCCGAACGTCCCTTTATAACTGATAGACAGCAC
>Ga0163144_10031568_pt1 | contig 10091 bp, 11 predicted proteins | sample OliLak19BULKMAT1_FD_123175 | JGI IMG/M metagenome (GOLD analysis project Ga0163144, IMG submission 123175) | Freshwater microbial mat bacterial communities from Lake Vanda, McMurdo Dry Valleys, Antarctica - Oligotrophic Lake LV.19.BULKMAT1 | ecosystem: Environmental > Aquatic > Freshwater >...
GGCCGCGCCGCGCAGCGCGCCTTCGTGCGCCGCGCCGTCGACGCCGAGCGCCAGCCCTGACACCACCACCAGCCCGCCCGCGCTGAGGCCGGTGGAAAAGGCGCGTGCGTTGTCCGCACCCTGGGGCGTCGGCTGGCGGCTGCCCACCACCGCCACCGAGCGTGCCGACAGCAGCGCGGGCGCGCCCTGCACATAGAGCAGCAGCGGTGGGTCGGCGGCCTGCAGCAGCAGCGGCGGGTAGCGTGCATCGCCCAGCGTCAGCACATGGCGGTTCGGCGCGCCTTGCAGCCAGGCCAGCGCGACCTTCAGGCGCCCGGCGTACTCAGGAGGCTCGTGGCTCAGCGCGGTGGCGATGCCGCGGTGGCTGGCCTCGGCCAGCGCCGCGGTGCTGGCGCTGAAGATATGTTCCGGCGAGCCGAACGCCGTCAGCAGGCGGGCCGCCGTGTCGCGCCCGACGCCCGGCGTCTCGAGCAGCCGCAGCCACCCGGCGAATTCGTCGGCGTCCAGAGTCAGGGCTCGTTCCAAAATAACCTGAACATGTGACTCGCCGGTCCTGGGCGCGCTGCGGCGTTGCGAATCGCTTGTGTGGCGCGCCACACGGCGCGCTTTGCGCCTTGCATGGCATCCCAATCCAGCGGCCAGACGTCCAGGTTATTTCTCACGAGCCCTCAGGGCTGGGTGAAGCGGTCGCCGGCGCTGACCGGCTCACGCACCGAGACGATCAGCGCGTAGGAGACGCGCTCGAAGACGCGGAAGACATACAGCAGCCCGTGCCGTTCATCAGGCAGCATGATCGGCGTGCGCGTGCCATCGGTGCGGTCGACAGCAGGCAAGCCGGCGCGCCAGAGTGCCAGCACATGGCCACGTTCCATGCCGTCGCGCTTGCCGCGGTTGAGGGCCACGATCTGGTTCTGGCCGGCGATCAGGCCGTCTCCGTAGACCGAGACGATACTGCCCGTGACAGGCCCGGAGGGCGCGTGCGGCATGAAGGCGGAGAGGTCGCGCTGCGGCGTCGGCGAGAGCCGGTCACCGACGCCGGCTTCGAGCCGGGTGCTGCTGATCACGAAGGTGGCGGGCACGATCTCGGGCCTGCCGTTGGCGCCCACTCGCTCTTCGCCCGGACGCACGGCCTCGGCGGTGCCGACGAAGCGGCCCTCATAACCGAGCACCTCGCGCGTATAGGGGTCGAGCATAGGGCGCGGCTCACGGAAGAGGCGGAAGTCGCGCGCGCCGGCCAGATCACCCCGCACGTAGGCGGTTTCGCCGCGCGACACCATCACGCGGCCCTCCTGGGTGGCCACGATGCGCGGCGCGAGTTCGAGTTCATTGCCGTCGAACACTACCGCCTCGTTCAGGAACGGGCCGATCAGGTGCAGCGGGATGGCTGCGATGGCGCCGTTGTCGAGCAACTCGCTGCGAACCCGCGGCGACAGCCTGACGGTATTGTTCGGCGGGCCCGCTGCCTGCCCCAGTTTCAGCGTGGCGCGGCCGTTTTCCTTCACCAGCACCAGCACCTGGCCGGGGTAGATCAGGTGCGGGTTGCGGATCTGGTCCAGGTTCATGCCCCAGAGCTCGGGCCAGCGCCACGGCCCCTTCAGGAAGATCTTGGAGATGTCCCACAGCGTGTCCCCGCTCTTCACGGTGTGCGAGTCGGGAGCGTTGGGCGCCAGTTCGGACAAGGGCACGCCGGCCTGCGCCACCTGCTGTGCCGTGCCGCGCTGCTGCGGCGTGATCGGAAAAGCAGGCTCGGCCGCCGCCGCCGCGCCGGCCGCTGCCATGCACAACAAGGCCGAGGCAAGCGTGAGGGTGGCGCTGCCGTGGCGGTGGCCAGGGCGATCGCTGAAGCGCATAAGGCTGGGTCTCCCGGCAACTTTGCCGCCTGCTCGGAGCAAGCCACAATGATGCACAACGTGTGGTGATCGAGCACCCGACGCGCAGGCGCCGGCTGGTTCCGAGAAAATGCTCACTTGGATTCACAGATTCTGCCCATAAACCATTGATATCGCAACGAAACTGACGCCAGCGGCCACGCGGCGTGATGGCCGTCACGTCCGCAGCCGTTGCGCAGCGTCCACAGCCGTTGCAGTCTGTTTCCGCGTGTTGCCAGCCGCATCGAACCATGGCCCGCTTGCCCATCCTTCGCTTCCCCGATCCCCGCCTGCACACCGTGGCCAGGCCGGTGGCCGCCGTCGACGTCCGCATCAGGCAACTGGTGGCCGACCTGCTTGAAACCATGTACGGCGCCGACGGCGTCGGCCTGGCCGCCACGCAGGTCGACGTGCATGAACGCCTGTTGGTGTTGGACACCTCCGAGCAGCACGACCGCCCGCAGGTGTTCATCAACCCGCAGATCATCGCCGCCAGCGCCGAGATGCATGTGGCCGAAGAAGGCTGCCTGTCGGTGCCGCAGATCTACGACCGCGTCGAGCGCCATGCCCGTGTCACCGTGCGCGCGCTGGACCGCGAGGGCCGGACTTTCGATTTCGAGGCCGAGGGCCTGGCGGCGGTATGCGTGCAGCATGAGATGGACCACCTGCTGGGCAAGGTCTTCGTCGAATACCTGAGCCCGCTCAAGCGCGACCGCATCCGCACCAAGATGCTGAAGAAGACGCGGGACGAGATGCGTGGTGATTGAGCCGCCTGATGATGCGATGGCGGGCGGCGGTTTGAGAGTCGCCTTCGCCGGCACGCCGGAATTCGCCCGCGTTGCCTTGCAGGCCCTGGCCGCCGCTGGCTTCACGGTGCCGCTGGTGCTCAGCCAGCCCGACCGCCCGGCCGGCCGCGGCCTGAAGCTGCAGGCCTCGCCGGTCAAGCTGCTGGCGCTTGAAATCGGCTGGCCGGTGGTGCAGCCGCGCAGCCTGCGGCTGGAAGGCAAGTTCCCGGAAGACGCCGCTGCAGCCCGCCATGCTTTCGAAGACGCCGCGCCCGACGTGCTGGTGGTGGCCGCTTACGGCCTGATCCTGCCCGCCTGGGTGCTGGCCTTGCCGCGCCTGGGCTGCCTGAACATCCACGGCTCGCTGCTGCCGCGCTGGCGCGGCGCCGCACCCATCCACCGCGCCATCGAGGCCGGTGACGGCCAGACCGGCATCACCATCATGCAGATGGACGCCGGCCTCGACACCGGGCCGATGCTGCTCCGCGAGCCCGAGTCGATCAGGCCGGACGACAGCACCGGCACACTGCACGACCGCCTGGCCGCACTCGGCGGCCGCCTGATCGTGCGCGCGCTGAACGATGCTGCCGCGGTTCGGCTGCGGCCCGAGGCGCAGCCCGATGAAGGCGTCACCTGCGCCCGCAAGGTCGAGAAGGCCGAGGGCGCGATCGATTGGCGGCAGCCGGCAGAGTTGATCGAACGCCGGGTGCGCGCCTTCGACCCGGCGCCCGGCAGCCACTTCGACATGCGCGAGGCGACCGTCAAACTCTGGCGGGCCGCCGTGGTGCGGCGTGGCGCGGCGCCGGGCACCGTGCTCGACGCGGGCGAGGGCCGGTTGCTCGTGGCCTGCGGCGAGGGCGCGCTCGAACTGCTGGAACTGCAGGCGGCGGGCGGCAAGCGGCTGGCGGCGCGGCAGTTCCTGCACGGCCGCACCCTGGCGGCCGGGACGGTGTTGCCAGTGGGCTAATAGGCTCAAGTCCGGCCGGTCGGCTGCCGATAACCCGGTCATCCCCTCGTCGGCCCGACCCATGCGCCTGCTTCGTATCCTGCTGTTGACTTGCCCGCTGCTGCTGGCAGCCTGCGACATGCTCGGCATCGAACCCGCCAGCGCCTTGGCCGGCCGCCGTGAAGCCGAAGGCAAGGCGGTTGGCGGCGCGTGCCGCCACGCCGGGCGCGCCATCGAAGATTGCTACGGCCTCAACAAGAGGGCCGACAAGGCGGCGGTCTTCGCCGGCTGGCGCGAGATGAACGACTACATGCGCGAAAACAAGATCGAAGTGGTGGCCCCGGCCCCGCCGCCGCCTGTGGTGGCGGACGCGTCCGATGCCGCCGCAGAGGGCCAGGCCGAACCCGCCAGGAAGCCCGGCAAGGCCGCTGCGGACAAGAAGGCCGACTGAACGGCGGCGCGCGTGGCGCGGGCTGCCGGCGCCCGGCCACCGCTCCGTCGGCCGGACCCGGCGTTTCATCGCCGCTGCTTGCCGTGCATCGCAAGGCGGAAGCCGAAGAGCGCGCCTTGCGACACAGTCGGCACCATGCCTTCCACGGAGTCGACCCCATGAACCTGCGCGCATTTCTCGTCCAGCCCCCGGTCGTCGTGCTGCTGGCCGTGCTGTCGGCCGGCCTGCTCGTGCTGTCGCCCGCCGCCGAGGCCGCCACCCACGGCTCTGGCAAACCGGCCAGCGAGGCGCGCGCCGTGGGCGATTTCGAAGCCATCTCGGTGGCCGGCAGCTTCGACGTGACGGTGCGCCAGGCCGCCAGGGAGGCGGTGGAAGTCAGCGCCGACGACAACCTGCTGCCGCTCATCGAGACCGTGGTCGAGAACACTTCGGCCGGTCGCACCCTGGTGCTGCGCTTCAAGCGCGGTGAAAACGTCTACCCGCGTGGCAAGGTGATGGTGGCAATCGACGTCGTCAAGCTGAGCTCGCTGGCCGTCACGGGCTCGGGTGACATGCAGGTGGGCGCGCTGAAGACACCGGCGCTGAAACTGTCGATCGCCGGCTCGGGTGACGCCCGGCTGCAAGGCCTGGCGACCGACAGTTTCGAGATCCGCATCGCCGGCAGTGGCGACGTGCGCGCCGACGGCAGTGCGCGGCAGTTGCGCCTGAATATCGCCGGCAGCGGAGACGCTGCGCTTGGCGATCTGGCGGCCGAAGAGGTCGTGGTCAGCATCGCCGGCAGCGGCGACGCGAAGGTCAACGCGGCAAAGGCGCTGAACGTCTCGGTGGCCGGCAGCGGCGATGTCGAATACACCGGCAACCCGACGACCCTGAAGTCCTCGGTGGCCGGCAGCGGCAGCGTCGTGAAGCGCTGAAGCCTCGTCGGCTGACCGCAGCTGCGCTGTCGCGCCGCGCTGAACCGGAGCCCCGGGCGCGGGCCGCAGCCGGGTGGGACAATCAGCCCGATGTCTTCCATTGCGGCCACCTGGCGCCACCCCGAATTCAGGCGCGGCGCGCGCGAGATGACCGGCATCGCGATGGGCATCGCCGCCTGGGGCCTGATCACCGGCGTGGCGATGGGCAAGAGCGGGCTGGGCGTGCCGCTGGCGCTGATGATGTCCTTCCTGGTGTTCGCCGGCAGCGCACAGCTGGCGGTGCTGCCGCTGATGTCGGCCGGCGCGCCGATCTGGGTGGTGTGGGCGACAGCGCTTTGCGTCAACCTGCGTTTCATCATCTTCAGCGCCGGCTGGCGGCCTTACCTCGGCATCTACCCGCGCATGGTGCGCCTGCGCATGGCGTATTTCAGCGCCGACCTGAACTACGTGATGTTCATGCACCGCTTCCCCGAGCCGAAGCCGGCGCCCGAGCAGCCGCCGTATTTCTGGGGCGGCGCGGTCACCAACTGGTTCGCTTGGCAGGTGCCGTCGGTGATCGGCATTTTCGCGGCCGAACGCATTCCGCCGGCCTGGGGCATCGGATTCGCCGGCACGCTGGCGCTGCTCGGGCTGACCTGCTCGCTGTTGAATGACCGCGCGACCTGGATCGCCGCGGCGGTGGCCGGCTGCGCCGCCGTGGCGGCCTACGCGCTGCCGCTGAAGCTGAACATCCTGGTCGCGATCGCCGCGGCGGTGGCCATCGGCCTGCTGCTCGACCACAGCACGCCGCGCCAGGCGGCGCCGGTGGAAGACCGCACCTGAAGGATCTGCGATGAGTTTCTGGGAAGGCGCCATAGCCATCCTCGGCCTGGCCCTGCTGACCGCGCTGACACGCGGATTCTTCCTGCTGCCCGAACGCGAGGTGCCGCTGCCCGTCTGGCTCAAGCAGGGCCTGCGCTACGCGCCACTGGCCGCGCTGGCGGCCGTGGTGGTGCCCGAGGTGGTGATGACGCAGGGCCACCTGATCAGCACTTTCAAGGACGCACGGCTGTACGCGGCGGCCGCGGCCGCGGGCTACTTCTTCTGGCGTCGCGGCATTCTGGGCACCATCGTCACCGGCACGGCGGTGATGCTGCTGCTGAGGCTCGGAGTTGGCTGGTAGTTGATCTGGCACCGTTTGCCGACGCAGCCACGTCTGCGACACTCGTGCCTGCTGCCGAAATTACCCATCCAACCGAAGTGCATGCGATGAACCTCATCCGATTCTCCGATCTGATCGCGCAGGGCCGGGTCGCCGGCAAACGCGTCTTCATCCGTGCCGACCTCAACGTGCCGCAAGACGCCGCCGGGCACATCACCGAGGACACGCGCATCCGCGCCTCGGTGCCCTGCATCCGCATGGCGCTCGACGCCGGCGCCGCGGTGATGGTCACCTCGCACCTGGGCCGGCCGACCGAAGGCGAGTTCAAGCCCGCCGACACGCTGGCCCCGGTGGCCGTGCGGCTGGCCGAACTGCTGGGCTGCGAGGTGCCGCTGCTGGCCGACTGGACCGACGGCGTGACGGTGGCGCCCGGCCACGTGGTGCTGCTGGAAAACTGCCGCGTCAACAAGGGCGAGAAGAAGAACGACGAGGCGCTGTCGCGCAAGATGGCCGCACTCTGCGACATCTTCGTGCATGACGCCTTCGGCACCGCGCACCGCGCCGAGGCCAGCACCTACGGCATCGCACAGTACGCGCCGATTGCCTGCGCCGGCCCGCTGCTGGCGGCCGAGATCGACGCCGTCACGAAGGCCCTGGCGCACCCGAAGCGCCCATTGGTCGCCATCGTCGCGGGCAGCAAGGTGAGCACCAAGCTCACCATCCTGCAGAGCCTGGCGTCCAAGGTCGACGGTCTCATCGTCGGCGGCGGCATCGCCAATACCTTCATGCTGGCCGTCGGCCTGCCGATCGGCAAGAGCCTGGCCGAACCCAGCCTGCTGGCCGAGGCGCGTGCGGTGATCGAGGCGATGAAGGCGCGCGGCGCCGCGGTGCCGATCCCGGTCGACGTGGTGACCGCCAAGGAGTTCAAGGCCGACGCCCCGGCCACCGTGAAAGACGCCGCCGACGTGGCGGAAGACGACCTCATCCTCGACATCGGCCCACGCACCGCGGCCATGCTGGCCGAGCAATTGAAGGTGGCCGGCACGATCGTCTGGAACGGCCCGGTCGGCGTGTTCGAGTTCGACGCTTTCGCGCATGGCACCGAGACTGTGGCGCGTGCCATCGCCGCCAGCCCTGCCTTCAGCATCGCCGGCGGTGGCGACACGCTGGCGGCCATCGCCAAGTACGCAATCGAAGGCGACATCGGCTACATCTCCACCGGCGGTGGCGCTTTTCTCGAAGTGCTGGAAGGCAAGACCCTGCCGGCCTTCGAGATCCTGGCCAGGCGCGCGGCCGGCTGACCTGAGGGCGGTGCGGTGGCGGCGGCTTGCGCCGAAGAAGAACTGCGCTTCGGCCCCGAGTGCCTCATTCCCAAACCTTTCGACTGCGGCTGATCCTGGGCACCGAACGTGCCAGGTTGCGCCTGCATCCGGGCCGCGACGTCGAGACCGTCGACACCGGGAACGACACACGCTCCCGCAGCGGCTGGGAGGCCCGCCACCGGCTGATGGAGAGCATGCCAGGCCCGTTCGGCGCGCGGTGTTCGCGATGAAACACGTTGCTTACCCGCAAATCAAGGGCTTGGAAGTTTTGTTTCTCATGATGCCCGGTATGCGCACGCCGACCGCGATGAACGCGCTGATGTCGGAGCAGCACACGCTCGTCATTGCCGACACCTTCGTCAACGAGGAGCCGAACGCCGAGGAACTGGCCGACATCGCCCTGATGGCGTCGGCCGAGGTACGGCGCGGCTACCCGCCCGACAGCCCGCCGAACTGCAGCGCCGACCTGCTGGTGCTGCTCAACCTGGACGCCGCCAACATCCTCTTCAATGTGCTGAAGATGACCGGCGGCCACGGCATCAGGCGCTGACCGCCGCGTGATCGGCATGAGATCGGCATGAGATCGGCATGCAACCCGCGCGGGCGGGCAAGGCCGATAATCCGCCCGCCTTTCACTCCACCGGAGCCGCCCTTCCATGACCCGTGCCACCAAGATCGTCGCTACCCTCGGCCCCGCGACGAACGACCCCGAAGTGCTGGAACGTCTGCTTCGCGCCGGTGTCGATGTGGTGCGGCTGAACTTCAGCCATGGCAAGGCGCAGGACCACATCGACCGCGCCATGCTGGTGCGTGAACTGGCGGCCAAGATCGGCAAGCCTGTGGCGCTGATGGCCGACCTGCAGGGGCCGAAGATCCGTGTCGGCAAGTTCGAGGAAGGCAAGGTGATGCTGGTGGCCGGCCAGTCCTTCGTGCTCGACGCGCAGCGCATGGAGCCGGGCAACATCGATGTCGTCGGCCTGGACTACCGTGAACTGCCGCGCGACGTGAAGCCCGGCGACAAGCTGCTGCTCAACGACGGCCTGATCGTGCTGGTGGTCGACGCGGTGCGCGGCGAAGAGGTGCATACCATCGTCAGGATCGGCGGCGAGCTGTCCAACAACAAGGGCATCAACAAGGCCGGCGGCGGCCTGACCGCGCCGGCGTTGACGGCCAAGGACATGGACGACATCAAGACCGCGGTGAGCTTCCAGTGCGACTACCTGGCGGTGAGCTTCCCGAAAAACGCCACAGACATGGAGATGGCGCGCCAGCTGGCCAACGTGGCGGGCGAGGCCTTCCGCCACAAGCCGGCGATGATCGCCAAGATCGAGCGCAGCGAAGCCATTCCGAACCTCGAAGCGATCCTGCGTGCCAGCGACGGCATCATGGTGGCGCGCGGCGATCTGGCGGTCGAAGTGGGCAACGCGGCGGTGCCGGCGCTGCAGAAGAAGATGATCCGCATGGCGCGCGAGCTCGACAAGGTCGTGATCACCGCCACGCAGATGATGGAGAGCATGATCCTCGCGCCGGTGCCGACGCGCGCCGAGGTCAGCGACGTCGCCAATGCGGTGCTCGATGGCACCGATGCCGTGATGCTGAGCGCCGAGACTGCCGCCGGCAAGTTCCCGGTGGAGACGGTCGAACAGATGCACCAGATTGCGCTGGAGGCCGAGCGCGCCGAAGACGTCTCGATAGAGACCGATTTCGCCAACAAGCGCTTCGGCCGCATCGACCAGAGCATTGCGATGGGCGCGCTCTTCACCGCGCACCACCTCGGTTGCAAGGCCATCATCGCGCTCACCGAGTCGGGCTCGACTGCGCTGTGGATGAGCCGGCACAACATCAAGGTGCCAATATACGGCCTGACCTCGCAGATTCAGTCGCAGCGCCGCATGACGCTGTTCCGCAACGTGCAGCCCTTTTTGATGCCCAAGATGATCGACCGCGACGAAGCGCTGGCGAAAGCCGAGGCACTGCTGATGGAGAAAGGCGTGCTGAAGCCCGGCGACACCTACGCCATCACCTGCGGCGAGCCGATGGGCTACCCGGGCGGGACCAACATGCTGAAGGTCTGCAGGGTGGATTGATCTTCCCGAAGCGCCTGTGGCGCTTCCCCCGAGGGGGCGGACGCCGGCGGTCCGGCGGAACCGGAGCCTTGGCGTCTGCTTCAGGGGGCACGGGCTTCGCCGTGCATGTGCGGGTGGCTTGCCGATTTGCTGCCGCGCAAGTCTTCAGATGCCGTGGTTCCGCACGATGGCGCTCCTGAACTCCAGGAGCGTGCGCCATGGCCGAGAGAAACCGCATCCGCTGGTTTCACGAACTGTCGCTGACCGACCGGCCACTCGTGGGCGGCAGCAATGCATCGCTCGGCGAAATGTTCCAGGTCGAATGCCGCTGGGCGTGCGCGCACCCGACGGGTTTGCCGTCACCGCATTGGCCTATCGCGACCCGCTGTGCGCGGCCGACGCCTGGCCGCAATCGCACCGCCTGCTCGACCAGTTCGAGCAGCGTGACATCGAGATTGTCTACGCGGCGCCGATGCCCTAGCGGTACCTTCGCAATTCGATCTTTGAACTGACGCCTTGAGCTGCCCGCGAGGGTCCGCAGGTGTTGATTTTTCTATAGTTTTTGTTCTCTCGTGATATACATGAAGGATCATGCATA
>Ga0163144_10031574_pt1 | contig 10090 bp, 6 predicted proteins | sample OliLak19BULKMAT1_FD_123175 | JGI IMG/M metagenome (GOLD analysis project Ga0163144, IMG submission 123175) | Freshwater microbial mat bacterial communities from Lake Vanda, McMurdo Dry Valleys, Antarctica - Oligotrophic Lake LV.19.BULKMAT1 | ecosystem: Environmental > Aquatic > Freshwater > Lake...
CCAGTTTGGTGGTCCTCCGGATTCGCCACCGAACCCCCTCCATGGAGGGCCCAAACCTGCCCGGCGTGCCCGTGTCTTCCCGCCAGGTGATCCTGAAACTGGCGGGGGAATTATCGGTGATGACAGGTTCGGCCAAACGCCGTTCGGCGGCGGGAAGGGCGCTGAACAGCCAGACCCCCAGAATGAGTGCCACCCAGAGTCTTCGTTTCATGAATCAATAGCCTCGCAGTTAACCGCTTGCCGAAAATGCTCACCGGCAATTGGCGTCCTCTGATCCCCGGCCCTGACGATCGGCGGCAAACTCGTTCGAATCGCGCTTCGCGATTGAACCGTGCGCCCGGAGCGGCGTCGAAGCAATGCTTATTTGACCGCTTTTTTTGGCCCAAAAACGCCACGCTTTCCATGCGGCAGGTTATGCCGTAAAACAGGGGCAGCACGTATGCGCAAACCGATGCTTTTGATCGTTGATGACGAAAAGCCCACCCGGGAAGGGCTGCGTGCTGCCCTCGAGGAACGTTACGATGTCTATGTGGCCGAGGATGCCGCCACCGCCGGCGATCTGCTCGAACAGGAAACGTTCGACGTGTTGCTGACCGATTTTCGCCTGCCCAACGATGATGGGATGAAACTGATCGCCCGGGCCAAGTCCCTGTCCCGGCCGCCGGTCTGCATCCTGATGACGGCCTATGGTTCCGAGGAAATTGCGGTCCAGGCCATGAAGAGCGGGGCGGACGATTACATCGCCAAGGGGCGGATGCAGATCGACGAACTGGAAATGCGCATCGCCCGGGCCGTCCGCGGACGCACCCTCGAGGCGGAAAACGTCGCGCTGAAGCAACAGCTCGACACCCGGTTCGGCCTGGAAAACATCATCGGTGAATCGCCCGTGATGCAGGAGGTCTTCGACCGGGTGAAACAGATCGCGTTGGTCCGCTCCACCACGGTTCTGATCCTCGGCGAAAGCGGGACCGGCAAGGAACTCATCGCCAAGGCCATTCACCAGCTCAGTCCGCGCAGCAAGATGCCGCTGGTCACGGTCCATTGCGCGGCCCTTTCGCCCACGCTGCTGGAGAGTGAATTGTTTGGGCACGAACGGGGCGCCTTCACCGGGGCGCATGAACGGCGCATTGGGCGCTTCGAGCAGGCCAATGGCGGCACGCTTTTCCTCGATGAAATCGGCGAGATCGATGCCGGCACCCAGGTGAAGCTGCTGCGCTTTCTTGGCGAACGAACCTTCGAGCGGGTCGGTTCGAACAAGACCCTCTCGGCCGATGTTCGCTTGATCACCGCAACCAACAAGAACCTGGCCGAGATGGCGAAGACCGGCGCTTTTCGCGAGGATCTGCTTTTCCGCCTGCGCGTGCTCGAGATCAAGCTGCCGCCGTTGCGCGAGCGACGGGCCGACATTCCGCTCCTGGCCCAGGCCTTCCTCCGGGAATTCGCGCGGGAAAACCAAAAGGCGATCAAGGAAATCGCCCCGGAGACCATGGAGGTGCTGATGACTTATCCGTGGCCGGGCAATGTCCGTGAATTGCGCGCCGCGATCGAAGGGGCGGTCGTGTTATGTCGCGGCGACAAGCTGCTCCCCCGTGATTTGCCGGAAAACGTGCGCTCCGGGGATGTGGCCAGCGCGGGCGCGGCTCCCCAGGGAATTTTCGTTTCGGGGGAGACGGTGAAGGATGCGGAAAAGCAGTTGATCATTCGCGCCCTGAAAGAGTCGGACAGCAACCGCACCCTCGCGGCCAAGCGCCTTGGCATGAGCCGGCGCACGCTGCATCGCAAGCTGCACGAATACGGATTGGAGGCCCTGTGAGCCTGGCGATTGCACCCCCCGGAAGTGGCACCAAAATCATGGGGAAAAAATGGGTTCGCCGCTCGGGTGTGAACCTGGCTTTTTTCGGATCCCGAATTTCGGATTTCGGATCGGGGGGATGCCCCGCTGCCCTCGACGCTTCGCCCCATCCTCGTGATCCACGCTCCCGCACTTCCTGATCCCCCACCTCCCCCATGCCTCTCCAGGATTTCATCCACAAGTTCACCGAAGGGAGCGGCTCCCGCCTCCTCAAGCTGGCACTGGTTTTTTTTGCGATGGTGGGGCTGGGCGTCTGGTACGACGCGGCAGCGTTCAAGAATCTTTCGACCATTGAAGGCATGGACGCGGCCCAACTGGCCCGCAACCTCGGGGAGGGTCGCGGGTTTACGACCGATTTCGTGCGTCCCTTCAGCCTCCACCTGGTGAAGGGCCGGATGGGGACGAACCAGCCCGCGCTCACGGACCAGCATCCCGACCTGGCCAACGCTCCGCTTTACCCGGGGTTGCTGGCGGTCTGGCTGAAAGTGATGCCCTTCCGGTATCCGGACCTGGCCACGGTCAAGGAGTTCTCCGCCTACGTCCCCGATCTGTGCATCGCCATTTTCAACCAGGTGCTGTTTTTCGTGGCGGTGTTGCTGCTCTGGCGGCTGGCCCGGCGGCTCTTTGACGAACCGGTGGCCTGGGTCTCCGCGGCGTCGTTCGCCGGGGCGGATTTGTTCTGGCGCTTCAGCGTGTCGGGACAGTCCACCCTGCTGCTGGTGGTGCTGGTGCTTGGGCTCTTCGAGGTGCTGGCGCGAATCGAGCCGGAAACGCGCGAAGGCGCCACCCGCAGCGCCGGCTGGCTGGTCGGGATGGCGGCGATCGCGGGCCTGCTGGTGGGGCTGGCCGGGATGACCCGTTACAGTTTTGGCTGGCTGATGGCGCCGGTCGCGCTCTACCTCGGATCGCTGCCCACGCCGAAAAAGACCGCGCTCATGCTTTGCGCGGTGGGCGCCTTTGCCGTCGTAATGGCGCCGTGGATCCTGCGCAACGTCATCGTGGCGGGCACGCCCTTCGGCACGGCCGGCTACGCGGTGGTGCAGAACACCGCGCTGTTTTCCGAACACCAACTGGAGCGCAGCCTGAATCCGGATTTCAGCCTGATGGAAGGATCGATGATTTGGCACAAGCTGGTGACCGGCCTGCGCGAGATCCTGGAGAAGGAATTGCCCCGGCTGGGGGGAAGCTGGGTCACGGCCTTCTTCCTGGTCGGCTTGATGGTCCCCTTTCGCAATCCCACCCTGGGCCGCCTGCGCAGCTTCCTGCTGGGCAGCCTCGGCACCCTGATCGTGGTCCAGGCTTTGGGCAGGACAGGGCTCAGCGCGGAGTCGCCCGAGGTCAATTCGGAAAACCTGCTGGTGGTGCTGGCCCCCGTTGTCCTCATGTTTGGGGTGAGCCTGTTTTTCATGTTGCTGGAACAGTTCGGGGCGAAAATGCCGACCTTCCGGTTGTTCGCCGTGGGCGCCTTCACCGTGGTGGCGGCGGCGCCCCTCATTTTCTCGCTCCTGATGCCGCTCCGGAACGCGCTCTCCTTTCCGCCGTACTACCCGCCGGAGATCCAGGAGAAGGCGCAATGGATGGAGAAAAACGACGTGATCATGACCGATTTCCCCTGGGCGGTGGCCTGGTATGGGCATCGGCAGAGCCTCTGGCTGAGCCTGGTTCACAAGGAACCGGCCGGATTGAAGTTTCGCAACGACTTCTACGAACTCAACCAGCAGGGCAAGCCGATCGGCGCTCTCTATCTCTCGTCGAGAACACTCCGGACGATGGAGACCCGGCCATTGACCGATTGGGTCCGCCGGAATGCGCGCGGCGAAGATTGGGAACCGTATGTGACCGACTGGGAGAGTTTCGCCCTGATCGGCGTGTACCTTTTTCGGGAAATCCCCACGGGGTTTCCCCTAAAGCAGGCGCCTTTTGGGGTTTTGCCCGAATTATTTCTCGCCCAAACTGAACGTTCCGACGGAAAACCAATCAAAGCTCGGTAACTCCACCCGCTTGAATGGAGCGCTGGAGCGCGGTGGGGTGTCGGCAGACGGGGGGGATGCGATTCCTTCGGGGAATTGGACGTCCTTCATGCCATGGCCTGGTTTGGATTCCGGAAATTTTACCTGGAGCAGGGATCTGACGATAGGATCTCCTGTCGATGGCGGAATTTCCTGCCGGACAACGGGATTTCCTGCCGGACAACGGGATTTCCTGCCGGACAACGGGATTTCCTGCCGGACAACGGGATTTCCTGTTTGACATCAACGCGGTCTCGAAATAGAAACCAGCACTGTTTCCGCTGTAAATACTTAGAGTTCGTCGAAATTGATTATGAAGAAAATCATTGCCTCCGCCGGGATGTTGGCAGCGGGTGTTGCGGGGCTGAATGCACAGAATTTAAGCGATCTCTCCCCGGAACTGGCCTCGAAACGCTGGCACGTTTCAGCCGCCTTGCGGGGCTTTTACGACGACAATTATGCCACCCGCCCCTCGGGTCCGGACAAGCGTGGCAGCGGCGGTGTGCAGTTCACCCCGAATGCGTCCATCAATATCCCGACCGACCGCACCTATTTCAGCGCGGCCTACACGCTTTCCCTCCTCTATTATTTCGACCGGCCCGGCAATGAGATCGACCAGTCCCACACCGCCGACATCAAGGTGGATCACCGGTTCACTGAGCGGCATCGGCTGAAGGTCGAGGACATTTTCGTTTATTCGCAGGAACCGGCCATCATCGACCAGGGCGGCACCGTCAACGTGCCGCTGCGTAACGATGTGGAAGTGATCCACAACCAGCTGCCGATCGAGTTCGAATGGCAGTTGACCCGGCTGTTCGCCCTCTCCCTCGGCTACCAGAACACCTATTACAATTACCTCGACAGCGGGGATGGCAGTTACTCCGCCTTGCTCGATCGGTGGGAACACCTGTTCCGGTTGGACGGGCGCTATCAATTGACCGAGCACAGCACGGCGTTGCTGGGCTACCAGTTCGGGCTCATCAGCTACACCAGCGATGACCTCCTGGCCCCCGCCCCGGCGCTCGGGTCGTCGGCCCGGGACAACGTTTCCCACTATCTTTACGCGGGGTACGAGCATGAATTTGCGAACCACCTGACTCTCCTGGCGCGCGTGGGCGGCCAGTATGTCGACTACACCGAACTTGGTGACAACAGCCTCAGTCCGTATGTGGACATCTCGGTGGCCTATCAGTATCTCCCCGGCGACAGCCTCCGATTGGGGCTTAAGCAATCGCACAATCCAACCGATCAAGCAGGTGGGGCCACCAGCGAGCGGACGCTCGTGAAAGACCAGGACACGACAACGATTTACGGATCAGTGACGCATCGGCTGACCCCCAAGCTGACCGCCAACGGTTCCGTGCAGTATCAACACTCGATTTATAACGGCGGCACCCTGGATGGCGAAGCCGATGATTACGTGCAACTGGCCTTGATCCTGGCCTACAAATTCACACGCAATTGGTCAGCCGAACTGGAATACGACTTTTACACGCTACTCTCCGATGTGCCCGATCGGGATTTCACGCGGAACGTGATCTATGGCGGCGTTCGCTTTATATTCTGACGACTGATCGAAAACTGCAGGGGAGGCAGGAGACAACGCCTGGCCTCCTTTTTTAATTATGGAAGCAAACAAGTCTTTCAACGCGCCGGAGGTCAAACTCCATTTCCTCGATTATTGGCGCATCATCCGCATCCGGAAGACCGTCATCCTCGCCGTCTTCCTCCTCGTGGCCATCACGACGACGCTGGTGACCTTCATCCTGCCGCCCAAGTATTCCAGCACCGTGCGCATCGCGGTGGAGAAGGATGCCGGCGATGTCTCGGGGCTCGACGGCCAGCGCTCCTCGACCTCCTTCGATCCCTACTGGGTCCAGACCCAGTTCGAAAAGCTGCAATCGAAATTGATCCTCCACCAGGTCATCACCAACCTCAATCTCGCCCACAAATGGGGCGAGAAATACAAGGAGGGGGATCTGCGCATGGACCAGACCTATTACATGCTCAAGCGCGAGATCACGGTCAGCCAGTCGCGCAACACTGCCCTCATTGAAATCGAAGTGGAAAACGACGACCCGATCGAGGCTGCGGTCATCGCCAACAAGATCGCCGAGGTCTACAAGGATTCACGTCTCAATAGCTGGAAGGAACGTTCCGGCCTCGGCCTCCAGACCCTCATCGAGGAGGCGGAAAAACACAGCGAAGACCTGAGCAAGGCGCAAAAGGAACTCGACCGGATCAAGGATGAACTCAAGATCACGGACATCGATTCCAGCGCGTCCACCGCCCGCGGGCTCTGGGCCGACACCCTGCTCAAGTTTGAAAGCCAGCGCATCGAGGTGACCGCCGAATACAAACGGCTCCTCACCACCTTCGACGCCTTTACCAATTCCTCCCGCGCCGAGCTCCGAAAGGCCATCGCCACCGCGTCGCCCGACCCCTCCCTCAGCCGCCTCCAGGATGAACTCGCCAATGCCGAGCAAAAACTGGCCGGCGTCACCAGCGCCCTCTCCATCAATCACCCCGACGTCAAGGGTTTCCGGGACGTCATTGCCGTCCTGAACCGGCAGATCGACGACCGCATCGACGGCATTCTCCGCGGCTTCCAGGTCCGTCTCGACGGCACCCGCGCCCAGCTCGAAAGCATCACCACCGAAGTGCAGGCCGCCGGGGACAAGGAACGGGAAGAGACCGTGAAACGCCGGCCGGTCCAGAATCTCAAACGCGACATCGAAAGCCTTCAATATATCCGGGACCGTCTCAATGGCCGCATCTGGCAGGAAAAGGTCGATATCGCGATGCCCAAGACCGGCATCGTCGAAATCATCGACAAGGCCGAGCCGAGCACGCGTCCGATTAAGCCCAACAAACCGCTCAACATCGCGGTCGGGGTCATCATCGGCCTGGCCATCGGAATCGGCCTCGCCTTTTTCATCGAGTATCTCGACACCAGCGTCAAAACCATCGACGACGTCGAACGGGCGCTGCAAGCCCCGGTGCTCGGGGTCATCCCTCAGAATGTCGGGTATCTCATTTCCGAAGGGCCCGACAGTCCACACGCCGAGGCCTATCGGGTGTTGCGCACGAACATCCTCTTCTCGCAAAAGGATCCCAAGCTCAACACCATCACGGTGGTGTCCGGCGGCGCCGGCGAAGGCAAATCGACGACCATCTTCAACCTGGCCACCGTCTTCGCCCAGAACGGCTCCCGGGTTCTCATCGTCGACTCCGACTTGCGCCGCCCCAGCATCCACAAGATCCTCAAGGTCTCCAACTCGATCGGGCTCACCAATTTCCTGCTCAAGCAAAACACCCTCGAGGAGGTCATCCAGACCTCCCCGCTGGCCACCCTCGACTTCCTCCCCTCCGGCAAACTGCCCAGCAGTTCCATGGGTGTCCTCAGCAGCGCGCAGATGAAGGAACTGATCCGCGACCTCAAACGGCGCTATGATTATGTCTTCTTCGATTCCCCGCCCATCATGGGCGTCAGCGACGCCTCCATCCTCGCCAGCGAAGTGGATTGCGTGCTCCAGGTCATCCAATACCGCCGTTATCCCCAGCCGATGACCATCCGCGCCAAGCAGATGATTGAGAAGGTGGGCGGCAATCTCCTCGGCATCGTGCTGAACAACATCAACATGGCGTCTGACGAGAATTACTATTACTACAGCGGTTACTATTACGATTATTACTCGAAGAACGAGGAATCCAACCCGGACAAGCCGGAAGCCAACGGCAAGCCCCGCGGCGAGGATGAGCCGTTGGAAATCAAACCCAAATACTGAATCGACCACGATAGGTTCCGAGCGTGTGACTGATATGAAATGGATGAAACTCAAGGCGTCCCTCGCCCTCGCGGTATGGTCGATCGTAGCCGGTCTCCTGAGCGGTTGTTACACCGACCCCAACGCCGGCAGCGCCGGCAGCGCCGGAGGCAAGTTTGTGTTCCCCGACGAGAACCAGGGTGCCGGTATCACCAGCGGTGGCGGCGGGGATACGATGAGCATGCCCTCCTTCAACTCGGGCCAGGATTTCAGCAAGATCGTCACGGGCGATTTCCTGGTCATCTCCTTCACCGATGTGCCGCCCCAAAGCATGCAGGAAGTCAAGGTGCGCGTCCCGCAGGATGGGTTGATTACCCTGCCCTACAACGTCAAGGTGCGGGCCGTCGGGCGCTCCTCCACGGAATTGCAGGAGGTGATTCGCACCAATTATGTCCCCACCATGTATGTCAACCTCACGGCGACGGTAAAAGTGGATGAACGCTTTTATTTCGTGGGCGGTGAAGTTCGGAGTTCCGGCCGACAGGTTTACCTCGGCGAAATGACCGTGACCCGGGCCATCGACACCGCGGGCGGCTTTACCGATTTTGCCAACCGCCGGAAAATCGAACTGCGCCGGGCCAACGGTGAAACCCTCAAGATCAATTGGAACCAGGTGCGCAAGAATCCCAAGCTGGATCTCCAGGTGTTTCCCAATGACCACATCACCGTGCTGCGAGGCATTTTCTAGGCCCAGGCGACCGGGGTGATTCAACTGGCCATCCTCAACGGCAAACAGGCGGGCACCCGGTGGGTCCCCCGCCGTTATCCTGTTCGCATCGGGCGAACCTCCCCCTCCGACCTCTGCCTCGATGACGGAGGCGTTTGGGACCAGCATCTCCAGTTGGAATTGCGCCCGGGCGACGGCGCCGTGATTTCGTCCAGCCCGGATGCCTTTACCGCCGTCAATGGCCAGAAGGTATTTGAAGCCATCCTTCGCAATGGCGACCTGCTCGAAATCGGCTCCGTGCGCCTGCTCTTCGGTCTCAGTCCCACCCGCCAGGCCTCCCTGCGCCTGCGCGAAGCCGTAACCTGGTCCCTCCTCGGCACCCTCGGGTTCGGGCAGGTGACCTTGATCTACTGGCTCCTGCAATTGTAACGAGGCGGAGAAGCGGCCCGTGCCCCATCCTCAATGACGGAAGTGCCGGATCCCCGTGAACACCATCGCGACCCCGTGCGTGTCGGCCGCGGCAATGACCTCCGCATCCCGCATGGAGCCGCCCGGCTGCATGGCGGCGGTCGCCCCGGCCTTGGCGGCGGCCACCAACCCATCGGCAAAGGGAAAAAAAGCGTCGCTACACACCACGCTGCCCGCCAGCGGCAATCCCGCCTCGCCCGCTTTCCAGACCGCAATGCGGCTCGAATCGACCCGGCTCATCTGGCCCGCGCCAATGCCGAGGGTCCGCCCGGGCCCGGCATAGACGATCGCATTCGACTTGACGTGCTTGACCACGCGCCATCCGAAGAGCATCGCCTGCATTTCCGCGTCGGTCGGGGACCGCTTCGTGACCACCTTCAAGTCCGCCGCGCTCACCCGCCGCAGATCGCGCTCCTGCAACAACCAGGAACCGGCCCCCACCTGGCGCGCCTCCAGCGGTGACGTCGCGGCTGGATTGGGCAGGATTTTCAGCAGGCGCAAATTCTTTTTCCGTTGCAGAAACGTCACGGCTTCCGGAGTGAAATCCGGCGCCACGATCACTTCGCTGAAAATCTCGGCAATGGCTTCAGCGCAGGAAAGGTCCAGCGGCTGGTTGACCGCGATGATCCCGCCGAAGGGCGCCTGCTTGTCCGTGGCGAACGCCCGTGCCCAGGCTTCGAGAAGGCTCGTCCCCTGCCCCACCCCGCACGGGTTGGTGTGCTTGAGAATGGCCAGCGTCGGCGGTTCCCCTTCGAACTCCCCGATCAGGCTGGCCGCGGCCGTCAGGTCCAGGATGTTATTGTAGGAAAGTTCCTTCCCCTGGAGCTGTTGAAAAAATTCCTGGAACCGCCCGTAAAGCGCCGCCCTTTGGTGGGGGTTTTCCCCGTACCGCAATGGTTGCGCCAGCGGTTCGTCGACGACCAGCCGCGCCGGTAATTCGCACGCCCCCGCGGACGCCGCCTCCGGAGCGAATACTTTGTCCAGGTGCGCCGCGATGGCGCCGTCATAGGCCGACGTCCGGGCATAAACCCGCGCCGCCAGGCGTCGCCGTAATTCCAGGGTGGTGTTCCCGGATGCCGCCACCTGCTCCGCCACCTCGGCATAATCCCGGGGATCGACCACCACCGTCACACTCTCGTGATTCTTCGCCGCGCTCCGCAGCATCGAGGGGCCGCCGATGTCGATGTTCTCGATGGCGTCGTGCAGGGTGACGCCCGGGCGCGCGATGGTCTGCTCGAACGGATAAAGGTTCACCACCACCAGGTCG
>Ga0163144_10031575_pt1 | contig 10090 bp, 8 predicted proteins | sample OliLak19BULKMAT1_FD_123175 | JGI IMG/M metagenome (GOLD analysis project Ga0163144, IMG submission 123175) | Freshwater microbial mat bacterial communities from Lake Vanda, McMurdo Dry Valleys, Antarctica - Oligotrophic Lake LV.19.BULKMAT1 | ecosystem: Environmental > Aquatic > Freshwater > Lake...
AATGCTAAGAGCATTTGCAACGTCGACGAGCGTATCAGCTTGAGATCGGAGCGCGTCGGTCACCGCCCCAAGTTTGACTCGCCCATCACTGCTATCGCCCCCGAGAAAAGCCTGCTCAAACGGTGGTGGAACCGCTGCCAAAGCATCACGGGAAGCTTGCAGTTGTGCGATGATTTTCTCATGCAGTTCGGCGTTGACGAGTTGCACGAGACGATCGATTCCTGGGCCGGCCGATGTGCCATAGCGGCCGAGATACATGTTTTGAATCCCCAAGGCGTTGCGTTCGTAGTCGATCAGTGTGGTTGCGCTAAAGCAGTTGTGCTGATCTTTTCGATCCTTTGAGAGATACGAGGCAAGAATTCGTTGGCCCGCAAGTTCACCTTTCGACATTTTTCCCATTCCAACAATGATCTTCGACAAAGATACTTTGGGGTCGGCCGTCACGAACAAAGCTCGATAATTCTCAGCGTTGTTGGGGGCCCACGCATCGCGAACCCGAGTCAGCGTAGTGATGAGCAACTTTGTGACTTCGCGCAAATAGGTTTGTCGTCGTATGGCATTCTTGCGTGGGCCATCGGGTCCAACCAGGTAGTCCGTTGCTTTTCGTTCGCCTGGCCCAACCGCTTTCAAGGCCTGCCCCCAAAGAAGAAATTCGATAGCGTGATAACCAATCGTGATGTTTTCATCACCATCTCTACCGTTAAGTTCAGCCAGGGATTCTGCCGTAATCGTCGGCATAATTTCAGGCTGATTAATGATTCCAACGGTGTCATCAACCACGCCTTTGCTGTTGGTAGTGTAATCAATGTACGCTTCGTCAAGGGGCCATGAATTAAGAGAAGCTTCGTAGTTGGTGGCCGGGTCATCAATGGGGCCACCATAAAATCGCGCTCCTTCGGTTTGCATATAAGCTTGACGCGAATCGAGCCAAACTTGGCGTGTTGCCGCTAGCGTAGTTTCATTGGGCGAGTCGAGAAATGCATTGATAGAATTTTGCAATGCTTCCGCTTGGGTTACAGAATCAGCATAAGCTTGGTAAAGATTAACCGCATAGGTTTCAATTACTTCTTTTTCAGTGACTGCTGCTGACGTGGTGACTGGGGGAGTTATCGGTGGGTCAAGGTTTTGTTGGTTTTGAATTGTCGAGTCATCGGAACTACATGCCAAAAGTGCAGCGCTAAAGAAAAATGCGAAAAAATGTTTCATCGAAGTTCCTTAATCGTTTTCAATATTATTTTATAGGCAATGAAGTGGTGCTTGAGGTAACAGCCCTCCCACCGGTTGGGAGATTGCCGCCGGGGGCTTGATGCCCAAGGAAAAAACGTCTGCTGCGCAGTTGAAGAATCGGTCATCCTTGGTCAGCACGCGACCAGAAAGAACCGGGTGAGATTGCCGTTTGCCTTCGGTTGTTGTGGTGTTGTTCGCACTCGGCTCTTGCGCCGATGCAAGTGTGTCAAGACCCGCATGCTGACCAGTGAGACACAGGCCACGACCGAAAAAGCCGCGAGCCACGCGAAGGGCCAACCTTGTCGCGTGGGTGAAAAAAGCGTGTGACCGAATAGAAACAAAACCTATGTCCTTTTTTGATAATGAAAACGACTTTCAAAATCAAATAATCGACCCTTGCGTTTCCTGTCAAATTAAAATTTAACCTGCTGCTTTGATGGCTGGGAACACATCTGGGCTCCCGGCATGTCTCAAAGGCGTTTTCTTTTACGTTAGTCCCCACGCGGGACACCTGAATTTCAATCTACCCGCTGTCGGTGGCCCCAAGTTCGAGGCTCCGTAGCGTTCGGGGTAACCACCATACAATAAAAGAGAGAATCGCTTGAATTACCATGGAAGTCATCGCGCAACGTTGGCTGAATCCTTCTTTCTGGTAGGGCTGCTCCACCTCTTCTTTTCGAATACGCATGCGTATAACAATCAAGAGAGTCAGAAATAGCCCCTACGACGCAACGCTCTCTGGTGAAAGTGATGCCTATCTTCTAACGGTTTTAACGTTGCTGTTCGGTGGTGGACAGCTAAAACATTGCCGCGGTGACCGCTGTGATGTAAAAAAAATCATTCTCGCTTGATGGTTTGAAGAACGCGCTTTCCATTTCCGTCATCGGTGAAAGAAAACTTCACCTTGTCGCCTGTCTTTACCTCACCCGTTTGTTGAGGCGTCGCCGCTTCAAACGGCATGGTCATCGCGTTCATGTACCCGGGAATATCGTCGTGGGCGATGTTGATAAGCCTGGTCGCCGTGTCCAACGATTTCACCCTTCCCGTTGCCGTGTAGCTGACGAGGTGAGGCGTAGTTTTGGCTGCGGACGCTGTGCTCGGTACCAAGGTTTCGGGTCGAGCGGCAGAGTTGATTGCCGAAGCATTGGGTCGAGAAGGGGCTTCTGATGCCAATGCCGAGGCAGCCGCTGGTTCGTGAGAGGTTTCGACGGCCGGGGTGCGCGTACACGCGGTAAGCAACGGTAGAAACAACACCTGCGTTGCACCTGCAAACGATCGAAAAAATTTCATAGCACCACTCATTACAGCAACTTGTATTTGATTCAAACCTAAGTTGCGGTAAATTTCCTCGTAAAATAGAGCATCGTCGCTCGAAAACGTAGGGATGAAACCAAAGCAAAAAGCCTTCTGATTTGGTCGGTTCTCTCTCGGCGTTTCCGCGTGCTTCACGGAGTTCCGGGCGACGGGGCGGCATACCCCCAGGTTTTCAGCAGCGTACCGACTTCTTTGCTTGCTTCGTCGGTGACGGCAGCCTCACGGTTCGGCAGGTCAACCCCACGATCAAGCACGACAAACACGCCAACATCGTGGTGAACGTTAATCTCTGGAACCTGCGACGCTACAATCATTTGGCGCACATCAGTATCTTGAATGCCAAACAACAACGCAGGTAGAGAAAGACCATAGGGTCCGCCGTGAACAAGAGCAGCTGGTAGCGGTTGATGATCCAGTGAAAGATCCCAACGTAGCGGCAAGGATTCGGCCTTTAGTTTGATATCAAATCCTGCGATTTCATCGGCTCCTATTGTCACCATTGCATCTACGGATGTCGCGTTATGCGTAATTGTCTGTGGATCGAGACGAATCGGAAGAACGTCGAAAATTATCCGGTTCTCTTCGCTTTTTTTCTCACCCCAGGCCGAAAGAGAAAATCCATACGATCGCTTCTGGCCGGCCGACGCAAAACGAACACGAAGCCAGACGAACGACGAGGTATCAGGTGCCAAAACCACCCGTGATCCAGCCAAAGATGAACTCCGTCGCGCTTCTGCCGAGCGGCTTTTTCGAAGTGCCTCGGCCATTTTTTCTCGCATCCTTGTGAGGTCATCCGGCTGCTCTTTCGCAACGTTATGACGTTCGCCGGGATCCTGCGACAAGTCGTAAAGTTCATCGGGAACCCGGACCCGTATTCTGCCACCTGCCGTTGTTTTCTCGATTGAATCACGCTCGATATAGCGCCAGCGATTCACACGCAAACTTCGCGCGGCGCGACCCTCGGTGAAAATCGGTCGTTCGGGGTCAGCCAGACCCTGTGCTTGCATGAAAGGGAGCAGTGAATGCCCACTCATTTTTGGATCCGCCGGTAGCTTTTCGATCTCCAAAATCGTCGGAACAATGTCAATGGTTTGCGCGGGCGTAGCGACGCTGACATCGGTCGGGAGACGTTCGGGCAATGAGAAAAGCAGCGGAACACGCACGGTCTCTTCGTACATGGCGTTGGCATGATGAAACCGCATTGGGCGACGGAGGCCGTCAATGGGCGGGCTTAGAATTTCATGCGCGGAGCTCAACGTCTCTCCATGATCGGAAGTCACAATCACGAGTGTTTTCTTGGTTAGATCAAGACTCGAAAGTTTTTCGAGAACCGTACCAATGGCCTCGTCATCTTTTGCAATTTCACCAAGATAGTTTCGAACCATCGGTTCTTTGGGTCCCAACGGAGCAAGGGGCACCTGATTCAAATACACCGATTCGGGCGTATAAGGATAATGGGGAGAGTTGAAATTCAGAAAAAGAAAAAAGCGCTCCTTAGCGTGTTTGTCCAGCCACTTGGTAGCGTCGTGCGTAATGCGTTTCGTATCGTAGAGATCACTGCGATGATCGATCATTGAAGCAAACCCTGTGTCGATACCCGCCAACGAGTAGCCCGTCAGAAAATAGTTATTAACGATGGCTTGTGTTGTTACTCCAACGGCACGCAACGTGTTGGCAAGCAACGGGGGGCGAGACGCATAAAACTGCTCGGTATCATGGGCCGAAAGAATCCATGGCGTGGCATCCAAACCAAGTTCGGTAACGAACGTTCCTGTGAGCATGGCAAGGGTGCCTGGCCGTGTCCAAGAAGCCGCCGACGTGGTGTCAATAAATGCTGTTCCTGCTTTTGCAATTGCTTCCAGATGAGGAGCCACCGACGGCAAGGCGGGAAGCCAGGCCTCCAAGGGATCCAAGCGCGCCTGCTCTTTCCAATGTTTTCGCGCCTCGGTGTGCCACGTTGACATAAAATCAGGTCGCAGCGCATCGACTACAATCCACACAATGTTGTAGGGAACATCTGTTGTGTGTGGCACCACCAGCACGGGGTCTCCCCAGAGTGCTGACGGGGGGTCTCCCGCGGCATTGCTTTGCGTGCGGAGTTCAAGTTCGACGTGTTGGTCGCCGTAGGGCTCAAGGTCGATTTCCAAATCATGCCACGCGGGTTGCTGTGATGCCGTAACCACATAAGAAGAAATTATCGTGGGTTCATTGTTTCGAGTTTGAATGCTGGCTTCAAACGTCACGCTTCCATACATGGGTCCAACCACGGCTGGAGAAAGTCGCAAGCGTGCTTTCGATGGAAGGTACAGGGAGAACGTGATACGTGAGTTCGGTGGCGCCAACAGGGCTTCGCGACCATCGTAGCTGCCTTGGGCCGAGTTCCACGTGCGAATATCAGGTGCCCAATTCGCTCCCATCTCGGCGGGCGGAGTCTGCTGTTCGATTTGGCTTGTGGTGATAGCGACAAACTGAACAGCACGATGATCGGCGTGGGGAGCAAAAGGCGGGCGAAAGGAACGCCAATGCGATCGACGTAGACGATGCTGGGCGTCTTTCAGATCGGGTGTTTCGAATCGCGCTTGCGATAGATATTCGAGCAGCGAGATCCCTCGAAAATCACGGAGAGACGAAGGCAACAGCTGCGGTTGTCGTGCTGATGGTGAGAACTGGCGCGGGGTTTCTATGCGGTTAAAGCGCCGCGCGAGGAGGAAAAAAAACAAAGGTAGAAGCAAAGCAAGAACCCACGAAAGAAGGATTCTTGTCGGCTGCCCACGAATAATGCGAGCAAGCCGTTTTTGGTCAGAAGTTGCCTTGAATTCCTGCGGTTCCAAGACCGACCCACGGCGATGCCGTATAACTTTGTGAGCGCGGTTCGCGATTGTTATGGGGAGTAAGAAGCACGTATCCGATACCGGTTAGCGCGGCGGAACTCGCAACGGCAAAGGAGATGGTTGACACGGTCGCCATTGCTGTTCCGGTCTGAATGTCGTCATGTGTCGGGGGGGGGCAGAGGTTGTTCGTGCACCCTTCTTTTGCTTTGTTCCCCTTGGTGATAGCAATCCAGCCGGTGGCGCTTCCGAGCAGAATCCCTGCTCCTGCAACCACAAAGGATGCAACAGGAACAGGCCCCGTCCACCGATACTGCGGCGACGACGAAACCTTGGTCGGTTTTGCAGGCTGAGAAATGGGTGCCGACGTTCTGGGTACAGCAACATCGAGCACAACCTGGTCACCCTCGTGAAGCGTGACGGTATACAGTTTTTCGAAGCGAATCCCCACCGTCACAAGGAGATTATGGATCCCTGGATCAAGCGGGATGGCGGTGTTGAAAGCGTTCTGAGGAAGAGAAGTTCCATTCAACTTTAGATGTGGAATTTCTCGACCTTCCAACCCTTTGACATGGACCGTAACGGTGGGAACTTGTTTTTCCAAATCATGCTGAAGTTTTTCAGCTTCTTCGCGTGCATGTGCAAACGGAGGAAGCTCTTTGGGTTGAACGGGGCTTGCTGCTACTTGCGTTGCCATTTTCTTCGCATCGCGCAGCATCCCGAGCTGAACCATGGTTCGAGCTACTTCCATTCCAGTGGTCGGGACCGCCATGATGTCATGGGCCCGTTGAAAGGAAAAAAGCGCACCTGGGAGGTCGTTTTCTTGACGCTTTTGACGTCCCTCCGCCATGAATGCTCGAGCTGTTTCTTTTTGGGCCGCGGAAGGTTCGGTTCGACCGTTAGAAGAATAAACAAGAATAGCTGCGACAAGAAGGCGTAGAGCGAGTCGATTAAAACCCGTCATCAACATAGTTTTTTTTCTTTCCCGTGCGTTTCTCTGACGCTGGTTTTGGAACCGTTGCTCCTTTGGTTCCACCAGGTGTTTTGGTCGATGGTCCCCCGACCCGATTTGGTGGCTCAAGAGCTTCCGAGTCTGCCGGAGAAGGGGGAGGCGGAGAAGCAGATTCGGCAGGCGCTGCACCATGTGCTTCCGCTGCCATATCATGTTTTTCACCATCGGCCGATTGCATTTGCGTTCCCGTGTCACGAGGCGCTTCGGAGTTCGCACTTGTGACCGGAGCCGCGATCGACGCTGCAGCGGCTGGGGCAGGCGTCTTCGACGAAGACAGAAGGGTTGAAATGACAAGTACCCAAACCGCTACGGGCACCAAAAACGCAACCGCAAGCAGTATCCAATGATGAGGTTTGGGTGTGAAAAAAGCCCAGGCCTGAAGCCTCGCTTGAAAAAAAGGTGTTTTGGAGGATGGCGCAGCAAGTACGTCGAACGTGCTCCCCCTGTCTGACAAGGCGGTGGTGGCTGCGAAACGGGCCAACTCCGAACGCAAGGAGTCAGATTCGGCACCGACACCGGTGTCGCGAACGCCTGAATACGAGCCGTCGCGAGCAGGCGGGGCATCGTGCGTTGAAACGCCAACCTCGGCCAGCGCGTGAACTTTCGAGCGCTCGGTTGCTTGGGCAAGGGCTGCGCTAATGTTGAGACGCCGGCCTTCGAGAACGCTGCCCATATGCTCGTGAAGAAACAACGCGACATGTTGCGATGTCGTGGGTTGTGGAAGCGCACCTTCGAGCGCTCGTTGCATCTCGGCAGCTGTCTCGAAACGTTCTTCTAAATTAGGATGCAAGGCTCGGCGCACAATCGCCTGAAGTTCGTGGGGCACATGCGAAGGGAGCGGCGCGGCGAAACGACCGGATGTTAGCAAATGCAACGTGGCCAGTTCGTTATCGGCTTCAAATGGAAAACGCCCCGCCAAAAGAAAATACATAATGGTGCCCAACGACCAAATGTCGGTGCGTCGATCGATGGTGTGCCCGAGGGCTTGCTCCGGCGAAGTGTACTGAATCTTCCCTTTAATCAAACCGGCACTGGTCTCTTGCGACATCCGATCACGAGCTTTTGCGACGCCAAAGTCGATGACTTTGATTGCGCCATTGATGCTGATCAAGAGATTCTGTGGAGACACATCGCGATGAACCACGTGAAGCAATTGCCCGGCCGCATCTTGCAGCTCATGGGCGGCGTGGAGCCCGGAGCACGCGTCGGCCAATATTCGTAGCAGGATGGTAACGGGAAACGATTGGCCGCTACGAATGACACTATTGTAAAGCTTGGAAAGTGAATCGCCGTCAATCCACTCCATTACCAGATACAGAACGCCGTTTTGCTCTCCCAGATCAAAAATCTCGACGACGTTGGGGTGCCGAATCCGGGCAGCGATGCGAGCTTCGTCCAAAAACATTGTTTGGAAGGCAAGGTCGTCGGCATACTGCGGAAGAATCGTCTTGATGGTGACAAGTTTTTCAAACCCGTGCTTGCCACGAAGACGAGCCACCCAAACTACTGCCATTCCACCTTGTGCAAGTGGATAAAGAAGCTCGTAACGGTCAAGGTACGAGCCCGGAGAGAGGTGAAAATGAGGGGTCAACACCACTGCGGACACGTAGAAGATACTACGACATTTAGCCTATATAGCGAGGGGCATTCGCATATCTTCCGTAAGATAAGCGGACAATTCTCGTTTAACCACAAAAATGAAAGCACCTTAAAATTTCAGAAGACCCGCAAATTTAATACCCCTGAACATTGCTACTGCCTCGGTTGCATCGAGCCGATGGGTTTTTGCTTTCCCCCCTGCGTTCGCCGCTGTGCTTGCTGGCGAGGCGTGAAAAAGCGAGACGTCACATCGAACTGACGTCGGCAGAGCGCGAAGCACTCACCCCACTCGTGAGGCGGTAGCGCGGGGCGGGGCTGAAGCGCAGACGGGCAAGCCTCTTGTTGCAGGCCGACGACGGGCCGACCAATCAGGAAATCCACCGACGCGCTCGAAATCGGCGTGGTCACGGTCGAGCGGGTGCGTAAGCGTTGCCTTCAACGCAGACTCGAGGTGTGCCTGGAGCGAAAGCCGCAAGGAGACAACATCTTTGCTGCTGCCGAGCCCCTCGCGGGGCGTGCTTGTGCAAGTGACCGAGCGCCCATACGGCCGTTGATCTGGCTCGCCTCTCGGCCACCGTGGCCCCACTCACGCAAAAGCGGAAAGGTTGTATGGCGTTTCTCTACCGCCAAGGCTCGCCTCAAGATCCGCAGGCTCTACCCGTCTCTTCAACAGAACTGAGGCACTATACGAAAAGAAAAATCACGGACTGAGAGGTGGTATGCACTTTCCACCAAACACGCTTTGCTCGCACAGCTCCGCCGAAGCACACGCCTCGACCGCCTCGTAACGGCTACCAAGGCAACGATTGAGCGTCGAACCAACACAATAGTATGAGTCTGCTCGGCAGGGCGTACAGCTACCACCTCCGGTCGGGTCACAAAATGTTCCGGCTGGGCAGGGAGGAACGTTGGGAATGGGAAGGAACACGGGTGGGCCACCGCCTGCGCTGGTCGAGCACACGTGCAGGTGTTGCGGCCCAATACAACCCAATGCGGGGGGAGCTGGAGGCACGGACGGCAGGCATTCGTTTCGTTCGCATATGCCGCTTTGCGCATTGCATGTACCGGGTGCACAGGTTGCTGTTCGATGAAATGCGGATCCGTTTGGATTGCACGCCAACAAGTTGTCTCCTTCACAGGCGAACGTTCCAGGTTGGCAGGAGCAAACGTTGCTTGGCAGACTTCCACCCGCCGCGCTGCAGAGCAACGGTGCCTTGCAGCTTGTGCCGCAGTTTAGCACCCCGCAGCGGCTGTCGACTTGCCCACAGGTCTTGCCCAGAGATTCGCAGGTGTCGTTACAAGCTGGTGACCCTGCGCTGCCACCGGCGCTCGGTCGGGTGCTTTCGCCCGCTTGTCCGCCGGTGCTGCTGGTTGAGGATCCTCCGCATTCTCCAACGCACGCAACCGTCTGCAGGTCACTCAGTCCGGCGATCTTGGAACATGCGAAAAAGCAGCTAAGGAGCAAAAAGAACGTAGGCAATCGAAACCAAAGCCGTTTCATTGCTTGTAACTGCGCATTCGTTTCGGGAAATTGCAAGCGGTTCTGTCGTCAACCCCTCACGAAAAAGCATTAAAGATAACGCCGCGACTTCGAGGATCCGATGACAGCCGGCGGCGGCGAGTGCGAGATGATGTTCGGCGCCGCTCATGGGCTCTCCGCGCGCAGCGAGAACCACGTCGGAACCGTGAATCGACAAAGTCACCAGAGCAACGCGGGGAAGGAGCGCCGTCACCGCATCACTGGCTTCACGATGTCGAAGGTGATCGCGGTGTGCCAACAAAGGAGCAAACGCCGCCAGCTCTTCACAAAGCGGCCAAGCACCTGCTCCCGCCACCAGCGCGCCCGCATCATCGACCAAGACCACCGCGTCAAAACCGGCTTCGTAACGCGTGCTAGACAATTGGTAATGAAGTGCGGTGATAGGATCACTACTGCGGCGAACTCGTCGATCGTTCGATGAATCAAGCATTTTCGACAACTAACCACAAGGGATTCAATCGGGGCAACATTTCGGGCAAATGTTACAAGTAGCTGACTCTCGCGCCTATTTAGAGGTAGGGAGCTACCTATCTTGTCGCTACGTTCTCTTCTTGAATCTCGTCGCGTTGT
>Ga0163144_10031576_pt1 | contig 10089 bp, 4 predicted proteins | sample OliLak19BULKMAT1_FD_123175 | JGI IMG/M metagenome (GOLD analysis project Ga0163144, IMG submission 123175) | Freshwater microbial mat bacterial communities from Lake Vanda, McMurdo Dry Valleys, Antarctica - Oligotrophic Lake LV.19.BULKMAT1 | ecosystem: Environmental > Aquatic > Freshwater > Lake...
CCGTTGTTTGTTTCTGTCCACTGAAAAATATAGGTTCCAAAAAGACTAACGGAAACATCGCTGTTCGTGCTGGTCGCAGCAGAAAAGGATGCATTGCCAGGGCCGAGTACCTTTGTCCAAATACCGCTGTAGCCTGCCGTAATAGCAGCAAGCGTCAAGGTATCCCCGCAAATGGACGCATCAATGCCAGCATTGGGAACCGGATTCTCATGCCACACAACGGGCCGGCCAGGCGCTACAGAAAAACAGGGGTCTAATGGATTGGGAAAGGTGCCTGCTGGATTGCCGGCAACAAGGGAGATATAATAAGTTGTCCCATACATCATCCCAGGCTGAAATGTAAAAGTCCCCGTAGCGTTTTGGGCGAACACCTGTCCCAATGCAGGCCCAGCGCCGTTATGCAGCACGTAAGCAACTACGTCGTTGGCATCAAGCGTTTCATTGTTGTTCCCTGTGGCAGTAATGGGCTGACCTTGACACCTGGAAATGAGGTTTGCGGACATAGTGCCAGCATTGGTGGTACAATTGCAGCTAAATGCTCCTGTTACATTGGGCATACTGCAACCGTTTGCGTCCATTATGGTAAATGAATAGTTTTGACCGTTCGGAAACGGGGCTGAGATAAACAAAGGTCCTGCGGGCGTATTTCCGTTCACCATATACGGTGCGGTCCCGCCAGTGATGGTTAGTGTTACCGTGAAATTCTCGTTGGTAGCATCACAAGTACGTATCAGGTTTCCAAGTGTTGGCGAAGGGTTGAATCCCAGCGAAACTTGATCCGTACCAACACAGGTGTTTTGCGTGATGGTCCAACCAAGCACGAAGTTTCCTGGCTGGGAAACAGTCACGGCACCCAGCGGGTCCCCTGGCTGGCTGATGGCAATATTTGCTGGATTACCTGAAATAATTGTCCATACGCCAAGCCCTCCAGGTAAACTATTCCCGTCGAGGGTCAAATTGGTACCGCAGGTGCTCATGTCCATTCCTGCATCGGCAGCGGGATTTTGATAAAACACGACTGGCTGACCGACGGAAACCGACAAGCAGAAATCACTGAGATCAGGAGCGCCGTTCAAATTGTTGCCCACGGCATAAGAAACAAAATAAGTGATGCCGTACACCATGCCTGTTTGGAATCCAAATACGCCCGTTGTGTTAGAAGCATACACCGTTCCCAAGGCATTTCCGGCGCCTGAATGCAAAAGATAGGAACCAATATCATCGCCATCCAGCGTTTCGTCGCCAAAATGAGTGGCTAGAATGTCAGCCCCTTCACAAGCAATTTGTATGGGCGTATCCATGGTTCCGGCATTGCTGACGCAATTGCAATCATTGAAGGTCAATGTTACGGTATCTGCTGCAAAACAGCCGCTGTTGTCCAATGTCCAACTCAGGTTATAGGTGCCGTATCCATTGGCAGTAGCGGTGCTATTGGGATCTGTGACGGAAGAAAGGGTCAGGTTGCCGCCACTGGGAACGGTTACCAGCGCCCAAACCCCTGCGCCTAATCCGGTGCCCGCAAGGTTCAACCCTGCAGCACAGGTACTGGCATCCACCCCGGCAAAGGCCGTCGGGATTTCGTGAAATACGACAGGTTGGCCTTGAGAAATCGCAAGGCAAGGATCTGCAAGGTTGGGCAAGCCGCCTAAATTATCGCCAACAACGTAGGAAATGTAGTAGGTGGTTTCAAAAGCCATTCCAGTTAAAAAGCCAAAAACGCCCGTGATGTTTTCATCCAAAATTGTCCCAGGCGGCGCGCCAGGGTTGGTATGCAGTACGAATGCCGCTATGTCGTTGCCGTCCAATATGTCAGCACCGAGATGGGTAGCGGTCACCTGCTGATCGGCACAAGCAGACAGTGGGGTCATACTCATGTTGCCCGCATCTGAAGTACAAAGACAAGCATGTATCCCTGTAACATTGACAGCAGTGCATCCGAGTGAATCCGTGATAACAAAGCTGTACCCCTGGCCACTTAAGATAGGGTCTGAGGTAAACACCCCCCCGGTAATGGTCCCTCCGGGAATTGAATACGGCGGATTTCCCCCGGTAATCGTAAAGGAAACCGTGTAAATTGTATTGGCCGAATCACAGGTAGTGGAAAGCTGGCTGCTGAGCGGAATGCTCAATCCTACATTTAAACAACTGTCGGGACTAGCGCCGCAGGTATTGGCGGCATTGGCACACACTGTACCGTTGATGGCACTACTGTTCCAGCTCACCTGAATGCTATCGCTGCCTTGACCACTGATGATCATGCCATTGGTTACCACCCAGTTATAGATGGTTGAGCCGGGTATCAGAGCAACCGAATAGGTTGCGTTTGAACCGGGACAGGTATTCGCGGGGCCACTGACAAGCGGCATTTGGGGTATTGCCGTTATGGATACTGGCAAACAAACATCTGGGCTTGCCCCGCAAACCCCCGTAGCGTTTACACAGACGCTTCCAGTACTGTCGCCCCAAGCCACCACAATATTCGGTGTACCTTGTCCCGAAAAAATGTTGCCACCATTGACTGTCCAAGTGTAAGTACTAACACCTGAAATTGGCGGTATAGCATAATTTTCGGTGGTGTTGGCGCATACATTGACATTGCCGCTTGGTTGGGCCGGAACGGCGATAGAGGTTACAGCTACTGCCATACAGGTTGGCATACTCGTACCGCAGAGGTTGCTGGCAGCTGCGCATACATTGCCACCACTAGGACTGTTCCAGGTTACATTAATGGTATTGGTGTTTTGACCCGAATTGATGACAACACCTGTTGGCACTGTCCAGATATAACTGGTAGCACCGACCACTGTGGCTGCAGTGTAAGAGACTGTCTGACCCTGACAGATGATAACGGGGCCTGCAATAGAATCAGGTACCGGCGGAGGGTCTTGTTGGGCACTGACGCTTACTTGCATGGAATCGCAACAGGTGGCACCGCCTCCCGATTTACAAACCCTGAGTTGATAATTCCCTGGCTGATTCACAATGGCTGTAATGCCAGCAGTATTGCCAACAATATTGCCGCCATTACTGGCTGTCCATAGGTAACTAACAGTTGCGCCGGTACTAGAACCTACACCTGAAAGGGTAACGGTTGGCTGGTTACAAGATAACATTTGAGGCGGTGCCACAGTTGCCAATACATTCAGCACCAGCAGGTTTAAATTGACAATGCTGTCGCAACCTGAACTCCCCATGAAAATTGCCTGGTAATTCCCTTGCGTACAATTGCTTTCGAATCCGGGGGTTGTGGAGCATTCGTTCGCACATATAGTCTCAATGATATTTTTGGTGACAGGTTGGGTAACTGTCAGGTACAGCACTGCGGTATAGGGGCATCCTTGGGGTGATGTCAAATTTCTGGTGTAAGTGCCTGATTGGCAATAAGTTTGGTTGTGGAAGATATAGCACATGGGCGCACAAATTGTCTCAAACTCCTCTTCGTCCGGTGGGTTGGCATTGATTGTGACGTTCACGCAGTTGCCCGTAATATCCCCGCATAATGGTGGGCTTGTGGAGGCCAACTGATTGGTGAGCTGTGTTATGGTCAAAGAGCCATTGGGAGGCGGAATCAGGTTTTGTTGCATTGTGAGATAGGAGAATCCGCAGATGGTATAAACGCCGGGGTTGTAGCCTGAAAGGTCTGGATTGTCTTCGTACGCCAGGATGACACCGCCTGTTCCGCCGATGACATAAGTATAGCCATAATCGGATACTGGAGGCTCCACTTGTGGTGGAGTGTAGGTTGGTGGTAGGTTTAAGTTCAAGTTGGACGCGCCTTCACAAGCAACCACGTCGGGTTGCGGCAGGTTTCCAGCTTCAGCGGCACAGGAAAAGCAATTGATGCCAGATGGATCACAGAAAATGATCTCATAATTATAAAAATTACCCACATCATTGTTTTGGCCATCGGTTACGGTAAGGGTCCAAGTGCCATTCACTGGTCCCGAGTTGAAGTTTTCCAGGCATCCAGATGATGGGAAATAGGAACCGGTATAGTTGCCAAACATTCCCCAAGCCTGGTTATTACTCCATTGTGCCGTGAAGCCTGGGTCTGGATTGGCTACATCGCCACATGGAACGAAAGAGATGTCCCAAGTAGTAAAATCTGTGGTGCCAAAAAGCCCGATTGGGCCTACCAGGGTTACAGATTGACCCGATGGGGAAGTCAACACGATGCTCAAATCACCAATATATTCGTGGTCAAAATTCATATTTACCCCACAGACTCCCTGGCCGTTCTGACCGAGGGTGTTGTTGGTAGCGCCCATGACGGTGATCAAAAAGTTTCCAACAAAATTGTCCGGCATGAATTGTGGGCAGTTTGTACACACACAATCTTGGCCGCGAAGCTCAATTTGAGTGAAAAAAAGCACAAGACTCAACAATATCAGGGATTTGAAGCGCGCGTTAATTGTAGTAGCAGTCACAGGAACTTGTTTATTGTTTGACAAATTTGCAAATTTGTTTGATATTATACTGAATCAGTCCAAATAATGGCCTGTATTCAAACAATCATTTGGCGGCTTGGCTTTCGCATTTCCAGCATTAAGGTAGAAAATGGCCCAAACATTTTGACAAAAATATACCTAGACCCAAGATTTGCCTTGCGCCTCCATTTCTTCCGTGCAATTTTGCACCCGAATTGAATTGTAAAGAACCGCCTGTTGTTGTTGATAATATTAAGATGAAGATTCTCTCAAATACGCTGCTTGTTATCCTGTTTGTTGTACTTGGAATAAAAACCAGGCTTGTCGCCCAACAAACAGCTCCTGGGGAGTGGCTTTTGCATACCACGGCCCCTCCTTCCGATAAGCTGTTGAACCGATTGGACAGCTTATTGTTTGCTGGCGACAATCAAAATAGCCAGGAAAAAACAAAATCCCAACGAACAAAAGCTACGCATCCAACATTGGAATTAGTTTCCAGCGAAATGGGCATCTGGTTGCTGAAAGTGGAGCACTGCCAACAAGACCTGTTGCCCTGGCTTCGCCGACAGCCGGAAGTAAGCATTGCCCAGGCCAACCATTTGCTGACACAACGAAGCAATTTGCTGCCAAATGACCCGCTTTTTAACGAACAATGGCAATACATCAACAACGGCACAAATGGTGGTGTCCCCAATGCTGACTTGGATGCTGATTTGGCCTGGAATATCAGCACCGGCGGTGTAAGTATGGCCGGGGATACGATTGTTGTGGCCATTATTGACGGCGGGGTGAATAAAACACATCCCGACCTGAACGCTAATCTTTGGAAAAACTGGGCTGAAATCCCAAACGACGGTATCGATAACGACAACAATGGCTATGTGGATGATTTCAGTGGTTGGAATGTGTTTTCTCAAAACGACAATATTCAAGGGCTTCTGACGACGCATGGCACTCCTGTGAGCGGCATCATAGGGGCTTCTGGCAATAATGGGGTAGGGGTCTCGGGGGTAAACTGGAACGTAAAAATCTTGTTTGTCGCCGGCGGGAATCTTGAATCCGAAATGTTGGCAGCATACGATTATGTATTGCAAGCGCGGAAAAAATACAACCAGAGCAACGGCACGAAAGGCGCATTTGTCGTTGCTGTGAATTGCTCTTGGGGCATCGACTATGGCATGCCCGCGAATGCGCCACTTTGGTGTGCGGCATTTGATTTGTTGGGAGAGGAGGGTATTGTCAGCGTGGCTGCTACTGCCAACAATTCGGTAAACGTTGATATTGCAGGCGACCTGCCAACTACTTGTCCGAGCGATTATTTAATTGCGGTAACATCCCTCGACAAGTCTGACCAACTGGCACCGTCCGCTGCATGGGGACCAGTAAATATTGACCTGGGCGCTTACGGTCAAGAGATTCTAACGACCAGCGCTGGCAGTCAGTATGGAACATTTTCAGGCACCTCTTTTGCTGCGCCTCATGTAGCAGGCGGCGTTGGATTGCTGTATGCCGCCCCTTGTCCGGAACTGATCGCGCTCGCAAAAATAAGTCCCAAAGCTGCGGCTATATGGGCAAAAAGCCTCCTGACGAGCAGCACAACATCAAATGCCGCCATGAATGGCACGAGCGTAAGCAATGGCCGACTCAACCTTAATAATTTATTGCAGCAATATGAGGCCCAATGCGCTACCTGCCCTGCGCCCTTTGGGCTAACAACACTCGCTACAAGCCCATACGCTAGCCTGCTACAATGGTCGGAACCAACGGGCATTGAAAGCGCTAAGCTGCGCTGGCGCATTTCAGGAATTCTTGACTGGACAGTTGTCCAAAATGTATCAGGCGAATATTTGCTCAATGGGTTGCAACCCTGTACCAATTATGAATTTTCCCTTCAATGTATATGTCAGAATGGCGAAACAAGCGCCTGGTCACCGATCAGCCCCTTTGCAACATTAGGATGCTGTGAAGCCACAAACTTCAATTGGACAGTAACAGCGTCAAACAACGGTGTAAGCATTTCCTGGAATACGTTGCAAGATTACTCCTCGTACAAAGTCCTGATCCGCAACTTGAATAGCCCAATATGGCAAATCTTTGTTACAGGCGACAACACATTTTTTGTCCCGGATATATTGGACTGCACCCACTACGAAATTCAAATACAAGGATGGTGCCTTGACTCCTGGATAAGTTTAACGCCTTTGAGCCCATATTTGTCGCTTGGCTGTGGTGCCTGCCATGAAAAAGAATATTGTATTGCCGCGGGGCTTTCCGCGTCACAGGAATGGATTACAAGCGTCAAAATTGGATCCTGGGATTATCAATCCGGCTGGGGTGGGGGAGGTTACCAGGATATATCAGCCCAACAGAGCTCTTATCCTCAAATATATCCACAAAGCACTGTAGCTATTGAGATTACGCCGGGATTTTGGGGCGCACCGTACAAAGAATTTTACCGGGTTTACATTGATTTTAACCAGGATGGAGATTTTGACGATCCTGAAGAATTGGCCTTTGATCCTGGGTTTTCACAAAGCGGAACTGCCGTTGGCTCAATACTGGTGCCCGCATTCACCCAAACGGGCATCACACGCATGCGGGTGCTCATGAAATTTGCCGACGACAACCAATTACCACCCCTTTATTGCGGGATGTTCAATTTTGGCCAGGTGGAAGATTATTGCGTGGAATTGGCAGACACGCCCACAGAGGCAAAAATGGCCGTCGATTCGGCACTTGTACTGCGTATATACCCACAACCAGCCATCGATTTCACTTGGATAGAGGTTCGTGGCAGCAATGCACTCGAATATAACCTGAAAATCTGGGACGTTGCAGGCCGAAAACGCAAGGATCAAACCTTGCGGAATCTGGGTAATACGGGCGTTTATGTCGACCTGTCAGACCTTCCCACTGGCTTATTTTTTGTGTCGCTGGAGGCTGAAGGCAAGGCCTATCGAGGCAAATTAATCAAACGATGAGCTATATTTTGGAAATGCAGCATCTACAATCACATCCTCCCAGCATTTCTATTAATTTTGCGCCCTTTAAATAACGATAAAACTTTTTTCCTGTGCAAGACTTTATCTCCGAACTAAAGTGGCGTGGCCTGATACACGATATGACGCATGGCGTTGAAGAACATTTAAAATCAGGCATGGTGCGTGCCTACATCGGGTTTGACCCCACAGCCCCTTCCCTGACCATTGGGAATTATGTGCAAATAATGCTGCTCACTTTCCTGCAAAAGGCAGGGCATCAGCCTGTCGTGTTAATGGGTGGCGCTACCGGGCGCATCGGCGATCCGAGTGGAAAAGACAAAGAGCGCGACCTGAAAAGCTTTGAAGAGCTGGACCGGAACACGGCCCACCAGGAAGCACAAGTAAAAAAGCTGTTGGACTTTGATCCTTCCACGCCAAACCACGCCATTGTCCTCAACAACTACGCGTTTTACGAAAAAATGAACGTGTTGGAATTCCTGCGCGACGTGGGCAAGTACCTGACAGTCAATTACATGTTGTCCAAGGAAAGCGTGAAGCGCAGGATTGAGAGTGAATCGGGCATTTCTTACACGGAATTCAGCTACCAGCTCCTACAAGGATTTGATTTTGTATTGCTGCACCGCAACCACGGTGTCACCCTTCAAATGGGGGGCAGCGATCAATATGGCAATATCATCTCCGGCGTTGAGCTTGCCCGTAAAATTGATGACGTAAAAGTACATGCTGTCACCACGCCATTGCTGACAAAAGCGGACGGCACCAAGTTCGGCAAAAGCGAAGCCGGCAATATCTGGCTAGACCCAAGCCTTACCTCGCCGTACAAATTTTACCAGTTCTGGCTCAATGCCGACGACATTGACCTGCCGAAATTTCTGCGCTATTTTTCCTTCAAAAACCAGGAGGAAATAGAATCATTGGAAGCAAATGAAACGCCTCAGAATATCAAGCGGATATTTGGCGAAGAAATCACCCGCCGCGTGCACGGCGAAGAAGCCTACAACGCAGTGCAAGCTGTTTCCAAACTCCTCTTCGATCCCAATGCCGATGCGGCGACCTTGCGCAGCCTAGATGCAGCAACCCTGGCCGAGGTAGCGGACGAAATTCCTTCACCAAAAGTAAGTAAGGACAACTTCTCTGGAACGGTTAACCTTCTAGACTTTTTGAGTGAAATGACCGGAATCCTCAGCAGCCGCAGCGATGCAAAACGGGCTGTACAGTCCAACATGATCTCTGTGAACAAACGAAAAATCACGGATTTAGCGGCCACTGTTTCCACCGCCGACCTGTTACATGGCAAGTTTATAATGGTGGAGAGTGGGAAGAAGAATAAATACCTTGTACAAATAAACTAGGGTTTCAGGTTTCAGGTTTACGCGATTTGTGGTTGCTTTGAAATAGTATTTCAAATTTGACAACAAATCGCGTAAACCATGAAACCCTTTAACCATGAAACCCTGAAACCTCTTTTTTTTATCCGCGTCCCCCGCGCCGTTTCGTTGTCGTAGTTTTTTTGGCACCCTGCACATTTCCGTTATTACCTTTTCTCACATCCTTCGTGGTTGTTTGTTGCTTCACATTGCCATTTTTTCCACGGGTGGTTGTCGTTGTCTTTTTAGCAACGGTAGTGCCGTGTTTTCCGCGTTTTGCCATGACGGTTGTGGTGCGGGTGTGCACCGTTCTGGAAGTGGTGCGGTGTGGGGTGTACACGGCATGAGCCCTAACAACCCTGTGTGTAGGCACTACATGGTAATGTGCCCGATAAGGACGTGCAATGGCGTGATAGCGGCGATAGGGGTAGGGACGCCATGGGCGCCACCAAGTAGGATAGGCGCGCCAGCGGTAAGGCGATACATATACGACGTATGCTGGGCGGTACATATAGCGCACGCTGGGCCACAACCAGACATTAACCACAACCCGCACTGGTGCAAATCGGGGAGATGGGCCTTTGTCTTTGCCGTTTTTTACCGCATCTTCTTCAAAAGGCTCGGAGATGACTTGTTCGCCATACACGTCTTCGTTGCCGATGATTTGTAAGATGGCGTTCGCATCACCTTGTTTTTCGATTTCGATAACGGCAATATCTTGCGATTCTGATGCGCTGACAACTGCTTGCAGGATGATGGCATGTACATCTCCCTGCATGTTGTCGATGACGCGGATGTAATCGATCTCACCGTCTTCGTTGAGGTCAAGGTTGTTGATCTCGCTTTTTTCGCTGTTCAGCAATTTCTCGAATTCTTCTGGGGAGCCGGCTTGTTTAAACAGTTCAATGGCCGCTTGCAGGTCGAAGTTGTCGCCGGGCAGGCCAGTGCTGTCCACAGGCTCGCTTTGGGCGTACATGGATGTTGCGAGGAGCATAATTAGTGCCGCACCCATCAATTTTAGTTTGTTCATAGTGTGATGGTTGTTAAAAAATGGTTTTTACTTATTATAGCATTTTCGACAGGTTTAGACTGGCTAGGTTTAATAAAGGTGCGAATTTTTCTTTAAGTCCTCCTCCTTTTTTAGTTCAGGGAATATTTCAAACTTGAAATTCGCTCCATCAAAAGCCTTCCTACAAATACAATAGGATGACAAAAACATGTTTCATAAATTATATCCTATGAGTCACTACTTTTGCAACTTCTTTTCACCTTTTACGACATCTCTAAAAATGA
>Ga0163144_10031578_pt1 | contig 10089 bp, 10 predicted proteins | sample OliLak19BULKMAT1_FD_123175 | JGI IMG/M metagenome (GOLD analysis project Ga0163144, IMG submission 123175) | Freshwater microbial mat bacterial communities from Lake Vanda, McMurdo Dry Valleys, Antarctica - Oligotrophic Lake LV.19.BULKMAT1 | ecosystem: Environmental > Aquatic > Freshwater >...
ACCCCAGCCCTCTCCACCGAGGAGAGGGGGCGCTGAGGACGCGTCTCTCCAATGCGGGAGCAGTCGCCGCGTTCGACAGCGCCTCAAACGCAGAGACACGGGCTGCGTAAGTGTAGGTTGCATCCGCGTTCCCTCTCCTGAGGGGAGAGGCTCAGGGTGAGGGCGGTCCATCCCTCTCAAACAACATGAAAAGATTCGCCCAAGCAGCGCCCAATCGCTCGATTGTTGTTGCTGCCCGCGCGGGGCTGCGGCTAAATGCGCCCCGCTAATTTGCCAGGGCCCATGGAATGTGGACTTGCGAACCCCGCCAGAGCCGGAAGGCAGCAACGGCAGCTTGCTCCGCATCCGCCGTGGTCACCCTGGCTTTTCTTTCTTCAAGGCAGAAGGCAGAAGGATGAATGCAGAAGGGAGACGGGAAGGAGATTTTCCGCAGGGTGTCGCAATTCACAATTTTCTGCTTCATCCTTCTGCCTTCTGCCCTCATCCTTCCCCCCGTGGCCTACCAGGTAATCGCGAGAAAATATCGCCCGCAACGCTTCGCTGACGTTGTGGGACAGGAACACGTCACGCAGACGCTCGCCAACGCGATCAGCCAACAGCGCATCGCGCACGCGTATCTGTTTTGCGGCCCGCGCGGCACCGGCAAAACCACCATCGCGCGGATTTTCGCCAAGTGCCTCAATTGCACGGACGGACCCAAGGTCGAATTTGATGAGAGCGACCCGCGCTGCCGCGAGATCACGGAAGGCCGCGCGATGGACGTGCTGGAAATCGACGGCGCCAGCAACAATGGCGTGGAGCAGGTGCGTGAATTGCGCGAGACCGTCAAGTACGCCCCCGCTTCGTCGAAATTCAAAATCTACATCATCGACGAAGTTCACATGCTCTCGGTGGCCGCCTTCAATGCGCTGCTCAAAACTTTGGAGGAACCGCCGGACCATGTGAAGTTCATGTTCGCGACGACGGACCCGGAGAAAGTTCTGCCGACCATTTTATCGCGCTGCCAGCGGTTTGATCTGCGGCGCATCCCGGTGAGTCTCATCACTGAGCATCTGTCGATGATCGCGGGGCAGGAAAAGATCGAGATCGAGCCTGACGCCCTGCTGGCCATCGCCCGCGGCGCGGATGGCGGGATGCGCGATGCCGAGTCGGCGCTGGATCAATTGATCAGCTTCTGCGGCACGAAGATCGTGGAGAATGACGTGCTGTCGATGTTCGGCCTGACGGCGCGCAGCCAGGTGGCGGCTCTTGCCGGCTCGCTGCTGCGCGGAGACGCGGAGGCGGCATTGAACGAGCTGAACCAGCTTTCCAAGCACGGGAAGGATCTCGGGCGCTTGCTGGGCGATTTGCTCGGGCACTTCCGGAATCTTCTGATCTACGCCGTCTCCAAGGGCGACACGAAATTACTGGAAGTCTCCGAGAATGAGGCGGCGAGTCTCAAGGAACAGTCGTCGCTCGCGACTGAGGAATCGCTCACGCGTGTCATGGAGGTTTTTACCGACGCCGAGGGACGGCTGCGTGACTCCGCATCGAAAAAGATCTTCGTGGAGGTGACCTTGCTCAAGGCGATGCAAGCGCGCACCGCGGTGAGTCTCGATGCGGTGCTGAATCAGCTTCAGACGTTGCGTGACGCCAGCGGCACCGGCGGCGGAACGTCGCCCGCGAAGCCCGCGCCCGCCGCACCCGCGCCGGAACCGGTGCGCGCCGCTGCGCCGCTGCGCAAAGAAGCTCCCCCTGCCCCGCCCGCGCCTGTCGCGGCGCCGGCTCCCGCCAAAGCGGCGGCACAACCGGTCACGGATTTGCAATCGCTGTGGGTGTCATTGCTGGAAGCCGTGGGTCGTGCCAAGCCGATGCTGCGCGGCACGTTGATTCAAGCGCATCCGGTGTCGCTGGAAAAAGGCGTGTTCATCATTGGTTTTGATCCGGAGTTCGCGGACCAGATGGACATGGCCAATCATGCGAGCACCCACACGCTGCTGCAAACCAAGTTGACGGAACTCGGCCACCATGGGACGCAAGTAAAGCTCATCAAGGCGGAGGCGCCACGCGGATGGTCGCCGGTCGCGGATCTTGCGGCCGCGCCGACGGTGGAGCTTCCTCCGGTCGCTCCGACCACGCCCGTCGCGGCGCGCACGGCCGGCGCAGCGGTTTCTCCCGCGCCGAAAAAGGAAAGCCCCGCGGCGGTGAAGTTGAACGCGGAGGATTTTAAGAATGATCCGCTGATCATGAAGGCGCTGGAGATCTTCAAGGGGCAGATCATCGAAGTACGCGCTTGAGGCGAGCCCGGCTGCTGCATTTACACAAACTCTTTCAACCCTCTTAAATTATTTTATGTCGAACATGGCAAAATTGATGAAACAGGCTGCGCGAATGCAGCAGGACATGGAACGGGTGCAAGCCGGCCTGGCGACGCGCACGGTCGAGGCGACCAGCGGCGGGGGAGCCGTCAAGGTCACCGCGAAGTGCAACGGAACGCTCGCCGGCATCAAGATCGATCCGGCAGCCGCCGGCGACGCGTCGATGCTCGAAGACATGATTCTCCTCGCGGCCAATCAGGCGCTGGAACAGGCCCAGAAAATTTCCGCCGAGGAAATGGGCAAGGTGACGCAGGGCATGAATCTGCCAGGCCTCATGTGAGCGCGGTTCGTAAAGCGTGAGACGTGAAACGTAATCACGGACGTTCACGCTGGGGACGATCGTGGCTCGGTCTGCCCCTTTACGTTTTACGCATCACGTTTTAATCCCCCCCATGCCGCTGCCGCCTTTAATCAACGATCTGCTGGGTGCCCTGGCGCGTCTGCCTGGCATTGGGCCGCGATCCGCCGAGCGACTGGCGCTCCATCTGGTCCAGAGCGACGCGGTCACCGTGCGACAGCTCGCGGATGCAATTGTCGCCGCTCGCGAGCGCATCAAGCTGTGCTCGAACTGCGGGGCGTTGACTGAGGAAGTTCCCTGCGACCTCTGCACCGACCCGCGTCGTGATGCATCGCTCGTCTGCGTGGTGGAACGGCCCGTGGACATATTGAGCATTGAGAAGGCGGGGACTTTTCGCGGGAGATTTCATGTGCTCGGCGGGAAGATTTCCCCATTGAACGGAATCGATCCGGAGGATTTGCGCATCGCGGAATTGGAGTCGCGCCTCGGTCGTGAGCCGATCAAAGAGGTGATTCTCGCTTTGGGAACGGATGTGGAGGGCGATGCGACCAGCTCCTATCTGGCGAAGCGCCTGGCGCAACGTGGGGTGAAGGTGACGCGCATCGCCCACGGTCTGCCCGCGGGCACGGGGCTGGAATACGCGGATGAATTGACCCTGAGCCGCGCGCTCGAAGCCCGGACGGAATTTAAGTGACTCTATGAACAAACCAGAGGTGGTGGTCTTCGATCTCGGCAAGGTGCTGGTGGATTTCGACTACAGTATCGCTGTGCGACGCATCGCCGCGCGGTCCACGCGTCCCCCGGCTGATGTGCAGCGCTTCATCGATTGCTCACCGCTGCTTTACCGTTACGAAACGGGCTTGCTCACGCGCGAGGAGTTCTTCAACGAAGTTGCTTCATCTACAGGATTCCAGGGAAGCATCGAAGAGTTCGGCAGCTACTTCGCGGATATTTTCACGCCGATCGACGAGATGATTGCCTTCCATGCGGCGCTGAGGAAGTCGGGGACACCTACGTTCATCTTCTCCAACACGAACGACCTCGCCATCGCGCACATCCGGCGGAACTTCCCATTCTTCGCGAACTTCGACGCGCACGTGCTCTCTTACGAGCACGGATCGATGAAGCCCGACCATAAACTCTACGAAGTCGTGGAGCGCGTGACCGGAAGAGCGGGCGGACGCATCCTTTACCTCGACGACCGAATCGAAAACGCCGAGGCCGGTCGTGCGCGCGGCTGGCAGGTGATTCATCACGGTGAGCCAGCGCCCTCGATTGCGCGTGCGCGCGAGTTGGGTCTGTTGAGTTGAGAAGCAGCGCCGGCGCGGGGATCAATTCGCTGCGCCGGGATCAATGAGCAGCGGCGAGTAGTCCGGTTCGCCCAGAGAAACGAGACGTTCCCGGAGATCGTTCAACGCCAGCCTCGTCTCCTGAAAGCGCTCGGACAACGTGTTGAAGATGCTGCTGAGGTCGTATTTCCGTGCCAGACGATGGTCGCCAGCAACGCGGAAGTTCGCCCGGCCCAGGCCTTCGTAATAACTCAGGCTGGGAGCGCCCTTACGCTCCGCGCGAAAGCGGATGCGGTCCGGGAAGACGCCCGAGAGAAACAAGGAGTGGTTCCCAATGTGTGCGCGGATGAAAAAGCCCGTGGTGTCATCCGCCGTTTGCAAAGCGGCGAGCATCTCGAAAAAATAGTCGAGAGACTGCGGTTGACCCTTCACCACGCAACGCGTGCGTTCGATGGCGGAGAATTCGGAAAGCACCGAGGCGACGTAATCGGCGAGGGGACGGTCCTTCAAGCCGGAGCGACGGAACGTGTGCCGCACCAGCACGTAAAAGTAAAAGTGGGTGGAGATGCGCAGACAGCTCCGCTGTTCGAGCACGGCGCGCAGGAGCGCTTCGTCGTCGAGTATGAGATCCCGCGTCTCTTCGTCAGCGAGGAGACGGGTGAGGGTGTCGGAGTCACCGGCTTTGTGCCCGAGCACGCTGAGGATGAAATCAATATCGTCCGCAGTGAACTGGACCCGGCAGTTGGCTTGAATGACCTGCATCATAAACCTGATTCGCCTGAGCCTTTAATCGGCTTTGATGTGGATGACCTCAAGGTAATAGATCTTCGCGTTTTCGCCAGTCGCGCTAAAGACGCGCTTCCACCGAATTGGCCACGCGGAGAAATCCGTGCTAAGTCAGGGGCGATGTCCGTCCCGTTGACCAATGTGATCCCGGTGCAAGGCGAGCGTCAGGCCATGGACTGGAGCCTGGTGCTGGCCAGTCAGGGCATCGAGGCGTTCATCGAGCGCGAGCCGGAAAGTCCGCGCTGGCTGCTGGTGATTCATGGTCCTGATTTCCCGAGGGCGGTGCAAACTCTTCGCGCGTATCTCACGGAGAACAAAACCCGTCGCTGGACTCGTGAATTACCGGGAGCGGGGCTGCTGTTCGATGCGCGCGGCGCGGCAGCGCTCTGGATCTTCGCACTGTTGTTCGTGCTCCAAACCAACGGCCCTCCGGATTTCACCGAGTCCGGTGTCATGAGCAATCAGGCGGTGCAAGACGGTCAATGGTGGCGGTTGTTCACCGCCGTCTCGTTGCACGGAGACATCGCGCATCTCGCCGCCAATCTGTTCAGCGGCTTCATCCTGATCGGCCTGGCGATGGGCGCTTACGGTCGCGGTTTCGGCTGGCTGCTGGCCTGGCTTGCCGGGGTTGGCGGAAATTTGGCCGGCTTCATTTTCTATCCCGCATCGCATCAGGTGCTCGGCGCTTCGGGCATGGTGCTGGGCGCTCTTGGCTTGCTGACCGCTCAATCTTTCACGCTGCTGCGCCACGGGATTTCTTCGCGACAACTGGCCGTTCGCAGCGCTTGCGGCGGAATCCTCCTGCTGGTGCTGCTCGGATTAAGTCCCGCACAAAATGTCGATGTCCTCGCGCATGTCAGCGGATTCGCCGCCGGAGCCGTGCTTGGAATTCTGTCCGGCTTTTTTCCCGGACAGACAATTCATCGCTCTGCGTTCCAATGGAGCGCCGGGGTGATCGCGGGACTGTTGTTCGCCGGCACCTGGTGGCTGGCCCTGCGCTGAGGCGCCGGAGAATTGCCATCCCTTTCCTGCTCCGCCATCCTCCGGTCGTGCGCGCCGTCGTCCAGAAAGTTTCCTCCGCTTCCGTCACCATCGACGGACACCTCAGCGCATCAATGCAGCACGGTCTACTCGTGCTGCTGGGCGTGGAGGAGATCGATGCCGCTCAGGACATCAAGTGGCTCTCGGGCAAACTCGTCCGCCTCCGTGTCTTCAACGACGATCTGGGCGTGATGAATCGCTCCGTGCAGGAAGCCGGCGGGGACATTCTTGTCGTGAGCCAGTTCACGCTCTTTGCCAGCACGAAGAAGGGCAATCGCCCCAGCTATATCCGCGCCGCCCGGCCAGAGACGGCGATCCCGCTCTACGAGATGTTTCTCAACAAGCTTGGCGTTGAACTGGGCAGGCCCGTGTTGCGCGGGGAGTTCGGCGCCGACATGAAGGTGGCGCTGGTGAACGATGGCCCGGTGACCATTCTCATCGACACCAAGGTGCGGGAGTAATTCTGCAATGCAGGAACCGGAGCGTCAGCAGATGTCATTTTTTGATCGCCAGCGGGCAGTGGTCGGAAATACTCAGGCCGTATCCATGAACAAACTTTCTCTACTCCTCGTGGCTTTCTGCGGCGCTCTTGTTGGTTGTGTTTCCGCCGCGGACAAGGCTGATGATTCCGGCTGGGTCGATCTCTTCAATGGCAAAAACCTCGATGGCTGGGTGCAGCATGGCGGCAAGGCCAAGTACCGCTTCGAGCACGGCGAGTTGATCGGCACCTGCGTCTCGAACACGCCGAACTCTTTCCTCTGTTCCAGCCGCGATTACACCAACTTCATCCTCGAAGTGGAATTCAAGACGCCCACCGGCCTGAATTCAGGCGTGCAGATTCGCAGCCACGTTTACGACAAGCCGACCGAGTTTGAGTGGAAGGGCGAGATGAAGAAGATCCCCGCAGACCGCGTGCATGGTTTACAGGTGGAGATCGACCCATCAGACCGCGCATGGAGCGGTGGCATCTACGAAGAAGGCCGGCGCGGCTGGCTGAACGATCTCAAGGCAAACGATCCGGCGCGCAAGGCCTTCAAGAAGGAGGACTGGAATCACTACCGCATCGAGGCTAAGGGCGATTCCATCAAGACTTGGATTAATGGTGTGCCGGCTGCCGACTTGAAGGATTCCCTCGCCATGTCGGGGATCATCGCCTTCCAGGTCCACGGTGTCGGAAAGAGAGCGGAGGTGCTCGAAGTGCGTTTTCGCAATGCCCGGTTGAAGGAATTGCCCTGAGCGCCGCGGCGAACTTCCCGTAAAATTACTGCCGGATTCGATAGAATCGCTGCGCGGTGCCCGGCACGAGCGTTTCCTGAAAAACGTTGGTGCCGTTGACCAGAGGCGTCTGGCCGGCGAGCGACCAATTCTGCAAATTTGGTGACGCTTCAATGGTCAGCACCGTTCCCACCGGACCAGCCACGCTGATCAAGCAGAGGTTGTTCGTCAGGCGCGGCGCGGCGGTGAACCGCCTTGGTGCTTCCAGCGGGCCTTCCAACAATTGCAGATCAAAGCTCAGGGTGGGGCCGCTCGGATCGAAGCGATGCACCTCCACGGCGAGCGTGTTGGTGCCTGGGCGGATGATCGATGGCGCCACGGGCGAGGAGAACCACACGTTTTGCCATGCGGAATTATCCACCAGGGCGGCGTCCGCGTAGCCCGCATTCGTGGCCAGGTTCCTGCGCAGCACCTCGGTGCAATTCAGGTAAACGGCGATGCCGTCATTGAAGCAGACGCGCAAGGCGAGGTTGCTGAGCGTGCCGGCGGGCGTGTAGATGAATCGCTTGCGGAAGTAGGTGTTGGTGTTCTTCACGAAGTCATCCGGTCCATAGGAGATCACGGTCGCCTCGTCGCCTTGGCCGTAGCCGAATTGCCCCGTTCCGCTGGACCATGCCGAGTCGTTGAAGTTGGTCGCGCGCCACGCCGTGCCCTCGTCATTGCCCGCGTCCTGATAACGCCACGTATCACCCGGCTTCACAAATACTACTGGCTGTCGCGGCAAAGGGGTATCGGTGCGTTTGTAGAAGTAGAGAGGTTGCTGCACGCCCGGGGCAGTGAGACTATTTTCGCTATGAGTGTAGTACCCCAGACCGGTTGGATGAAAGCCAATGGCCTCGCCATTGGGTTCGCTCGACACGACTTGCTGAGTTGTGCCTGCGACGGCCAGAGCATCGGACACGGTCTGGTTGGCAGCGCGGTTCCAAGTCCACACGCGCCCACCGCGCCGCATGGTGATTAGCCGGCCATCGAAGCTGATGTCTGCCGCCGACACATTGCGAAAGTTGCTGAACGCAATATCCCTCATCCGGCTCAGCGTCACGGGAGCGCCGCTGTCCAGTTGAGCACGGCTCGCACGGTAGAGACCAGCCACGTTCGTGGTGCTTTGCCCGGTGTCCTCTTTGTTGACGATGAACAAATCTCCGGTAAGTGGATCCACCATGAGCGCCTCCGCGTTGTGTGGCCCGTCGGGATACGTCAGCGTAATGTCCTGCACCCCCTGCAATGGCTGATCAAACGGGACGCTCGCGGCGAAGTAGCCATAGGCTGCCGGCTCGGGGAAACGATAGACTTGAATCTGCGATCGACTGAAGAAGTTGTCCCCGATGTCGCCGAGGTAGATGTATTGGAATTCGCGGTTCGGCCCCGGCCCGATCGCGATGTCCTCGAAATTGCCGTAGAAGACGGTGGGAATATAGAAGCGTCCCAGATACGAGCCGTTGGTCGCGATGCCAAAAATGCTTCCAGCCCAGCCGCTGTCATTGTGAATCCAGCACACTCCGGGATTCTGTCGGCTCAGGACAATTCCCGACCCCTCGGTGATATGGCCGCTGAACGGATCAACCACCCCATGGCTTACGCCATTGTTGAAAGACTGGGCCAAACCAACGTGCGGCAACCACACTCGCAAAAGCGCCGCCAGAACCAGAACGAATGGAACAAAAGGAGTGCGGCGCATGGAGAGTGTTACAACAATGTTACGACCTCAAAGTAAGCGTGTCCCGGCCAATAGGCAAGCCGCTCCATGGCAACAGCCTTGCTTCGAGCCTCGCTGTCGCCTGCCACGCGCCGTTTTTCCCCTTGTCGCCCCCCTGCCCCGCCGCAATGGTTCCACCATGACTGACGGCAAAATCCGTCCTGCCGACCTGCGCGCCATGAAAGCTCGCGGCGAGAAGATCCCATCGCTGACGGCCTACGATTACGCCATGACCCGGCTGCTCGATGAATGCGGCGTTCCGCTCCTCCTCGTGGGCGATTCCGTGGGCATGGTCGTGCTCGGCTACCCCGACACCACGCACGTCACCATGGCTGAGATGGAACACCACGTTCGCGCCGCCGCCCGCGCCAAGCCCCGAGCCCTCCTCGCCGCCGATTTGCCCTATCATGCCTACGAGACCGCCGCTGATGCCCTCGCCAACGCCCGCCGCCTCAGCGCCGCCGGTGCCGAAGCCGTGAAGGCCGAGGGCGGACGCGAGATCCTCGGGCAAGTCAGCGCCATCGTCAGTGCTGGAATTCCCTTCATCGGCCACCTCGGCATGTTGCCCCAGCATGTGCTTGAAGAAGGCGGCTACCACATCAAAGGCCGCAAGGAAGACGAACGCAACGCCCTGCTCGCCGACGCGAAAGCCCTCAGCGACGCCGGCGCGTGCGCCATCGTGCTGGAACTCGTCACCCCGCCCGTGGCCAAGGAAATCTCCGCGAGCATACCCATCCCCACCATCGGCATCGGCTCGGGAGTCGATTGCGATGGGCAAATCCTCGTTACGCACGACCTGCTGGGATTATTCCCCTGGTTCACGCCCAAGTTCGTGAAGCAGCAACTCAACTCCGCCGAACAGATGCGCGTCATGGTCACGACGTGGAAAGCCGGACTCCAAGGCCAGACCACCCCTCGATAATTCCGTCGCCCCGACCAGAACAGCAGCCCCGCGATAGCCGAAGCAACCGCAGCCGGCCTCCGCCGCCTCATCGTAGGCACCCGGCATCAGCCGATCGGGCGTCCCTGACCCACCATCAGGCGCCCTGACCACGCCACCGGACGATGCCGCCCCGTCATAAGATGCCTCCGCCACACGATAGTGCGTCTAAAAAAGGCACCCGATTCGACATCCTAGCGCCTCAGTGTCCCATACGATGGACAGAACGAGCCGTCCCAGCAGCTCAGTGAGCCAGCCTAGCAACTAGGTGCGTCATCCTATCAACAATGTGAGTCATCTTATCGTGTTTTGGACGAAAAAGACCGCGTGCGTGTCCCAAAACTGGAAAAAGTGTCCAAAAAATGGACACCATGGTGGAGCCGCTCGCGATGCGAGCGGCAGGGCCT
>Ga0163144_10031579_pt1 | contig 10089 bp, 9 predicted proteins | sample OliLak19BULKMAT1_FD_123175 | JGI IMG/M metagenome (GOLD analysis project Ga0163144, IMG submission 123175) | Freshwater microbial mat bacterial communities from Lake Vanda, McMurdo Dry Valleys, Antarctica - Oligotrophic Lake LV.19.BULKMAT1 | ecosystem: Environmental > Aquatic > Freshwater > Lake...
CTGGAATCCACGCGCCGGATTCGCTGGTTCACCATATCGGCGATGTAAAGATTCCCCTGCCGGTCGAACGCCACTTGCCGGGGTGTGTTCAATGACGCTTCCTTCGCCGGTCCGCCGTCGCCGCAATGGAACGGGTTAATCCCAACGGCGATTGCAATGCCGCCTTGCCATCGCCGTCGAATACGTATCCGGTGCCGATGACCGTGGTTATCGTCTGCCCGGAGCCGGCCGCGCCCAACATCGCAATCCAGGAAATCCAGAGTTTCATATCTCGCCTCTTGCAACCTCTTCCCATCTTCCCGCATCTTACTATTGACACGGGCCCAAGTGTGAAATCGGTTCACGGATCAAGACCTTTTGTGCCAACTGCTTAGCGCTTTCCAAACGGCCCGGCAGTTAACGCAAAGGGCTTTTCGTTCGTTAGGAGACAAAAAACATGAACACCGTGAAAACTTACGTGCTGCTGGCGGCCCTCACCAGCCTGCTGCTCGTCACTGGCCAAGCCCTGGGCGGCAATGGTGGTCTGCTGCTCGCGCTCACCTTCGCCGTCCTCATGAACGTCGGGTCGTATTGGTTTTCGGACACTATCGTGCTCCGCATGCACGGCGCGAAACAGCTAACGAAAGCCGATTCGCCCGAGATCTTCGCCATGGTGGAGCGCCTCGCTCAAAAGGCAAACATCCCCATGCCGAAGCTCTATATAATCCTTGACGATTCTCCGAACGCCTTCGCTACTGGCCGCAGCCCCGCCAAGGGCGCTGTGGCGATTACTCAGGGCCTCCTGAAAGTCCTTAGCAAGGACGAACTCGAAGGCGTCATCGCCCATGAACTCGCCCATATCGCCCACCGCGACACGCTTATCATGACGGTCTCGGCGACCATTGCCGGCACGTTGAGTTCGCTCGGCAATATGGCCATGTGGGGCGCCCTATTTGGCGGCCGCTCGAACGATGATGAGGAAGGCGGGCACCCCGCCGCCATGCTCGTCAGCGCCATCGTCGCCCCCTTCGCGGCCATGCTGATCCAAATGGCCATCTCCCGCTCGCGCGAATTCCTGGCCGATGAGGCCGCCGCGCAATATTCCGGCAAGCCCTGGGCGCTGGCCGGCGCCCTGCGTAAAATTGAAATGGGAAGCCGCCAAATACCAATGGAATCCGGCTCGCCCGCAACCGCGCACATGTACATTTCCAATCCCTTCTCCGGAGGCATGGCGAGTCTGTTCAGAACCCACCCGCCCACCGCGGAACGCATCGCCCGCCTGGAGCAAATGAGATAGGTGGCAGGATGGCGGCAGTAGTGGTGGTTTCAACTGGCCTTCACCGCGCGGGAGATTGGTGAGAACCGGTAGGGCAATAAGGGTCGGCGGCGGCCATAATCAAGCACCCGCCGCCGGTTCAAAATCGGCGGGTAGTCGAACGCCCTAAGGTGAGCGCCTCAACATCGGGGCAAGCGGCTAGACCTTAACGCAGAACCAGCGCTGCGCGGTTCTGTTCGAGGAAGGACGGGTGACCACCGAGAAATCGTTTGCGGATGAACCATGCGCGTCCACGAAACGGCCATTGCTCAGTTGCTGGATACTGAAAGTCCCTTCGCCAACCGGCAGCACCAGCCAGCGTTGCGTGTCGCTGTTCTGGGCGGGACGGGTGACCATCGAAAAGTCGTTCGCGGCTACCTCGCGGGCGTCCACGAAACGGCCGTTGCTCTTTTGGCGCATTGTGTAAACGGCGCCCACCTGGCCGAAAACCCAGCGTTGCGTGTCGTTGTTCTGGGCGGTCCGGGTGACCACCGAGAAATCGTTCGCGGCGACCTCATGGGCGTCAACGAAGCGTCCGTTGCTCTTCTGGCGGACTGTGAACGTACTCCCGCCCAGGGCGCCGAGGAGCCAGCGCTGCGTGTCGTTGTTCTGGGCCGGGCGGGTGACTAGCCATCTAGCGGGCCTCTTTAATTTCGGCGAATGGACTAATTGTCTTTTCGGGCATAGCGAATACTCCTCGATCTGGTACTAAATTTTGGTGGAACTCGAACTAACTTGTCCTTCTAAGGCGACTAGTGTTGCACCGTCATCCATCGTTTCAGTAGGCGGTGACAAAACAATCCAGTTGTGCGCGGCTACACCCCCGCTAACAACTTCCGCAACATCCCCCGTCCCCGATGCAGCCGCTGCTTCACGTTATCTTCGCTTATCTCCAACAGCGCCGCCGTCTCCGCCGTCGACATATCCTCCACGTCCCGCAACAGTACCACTGCCCGGTACGTCTCCGGAATCGCCCGCAACGCCCGCTCCAATTCCACATTCAATTCCTTGCGGATCACCCGGTCATCCGCCGCCTCTTCATGCGCCTCCAGCGGCACATCGTCAATCGGAATTTCCGTCGCCGGCGCAAACACCGAATGCCGCCGCTTCATCAGGCAGTAGTTCCGCGCAATCTGAAAAACCCACGGCTTTACCTGTTCCGGACTTCGCAATTGTTCCCAATTCTCAAACACCTTCAGCAACGTATCCTGCGCCACTTCCTCGGCGTCCTCGCGCTGCCCGCACATCAGCCACGTGTAGTTGAAAACTTTGCGCTGAAAGCTCTCAACGAATGGCCCCATCGCGTCTTTGTCGCCCGCCATTAATTTCCGCGCCCACTCGACTTCCGGAGTATCCACACTCCTATGCTACGGCTTGCGCCGCCAGAACGGTCAGCTCGATCTCCGGCGCCATCAACAGCGTATTTTTCACCAAACACTTCTCCGCCGATCGCCGCGCGCCCTCCAAATGCCGCTCCTCCGTAACCCCCGGAATTTCAATCGCAATGCGAAACTTCCCCAGCCGCGGCGGATTTATCGCCTTATCCGCTTCCACCGTCAGCGTCATCCCTTCCGCCGGCAGCTTCTGCATTCGCAAATAATTCGCCACATAATACATTGCGCAAGTCCCCAACGACACTAGCAGGAACTCCGGCGGCGTCATCCCCGCGTCCTCCCCGCCCGCGTCCAAGGGCTGATCGCAGATTACTTTATGCCCGCGCACCTCCGCCTCATATTGCATCCCGTTCCGATAACTGACTTTGACTTCCATATAGGTATAGATGCCCCGCCCGTCATAAGGTGACAACTGTCACCAAATTCGCGCGCCTGCATCTTCGCCATTGGAATGCAGAAATATCTAATTGCGGTCTTGTCAACCTTGCCATCGGCAGCCGTCGATCTCTCCCTGGCCGACGCCGCCCGTCTGGCCCTGCGGGACAACCCTGCGATCACCGCCGCCCGCCAAATGGAGTCCGCCGCCGCCGCGCGAGTCCGCCAAGTCGATACCGCCCGCCTCCCTAAAGTGCAATGGCAGGAAAGCATCCAAGGCGGCAACAACCCGGTTTACGTCTTCAGCTCTCTCCTCACCCAGCGCCAGTTCAGCCAGGCCAATTTCGGTGTGCCCGCTCTGGTCCGGCCGGACCCTCTCCAAAACTTCCAATCGCAAATCGGCATCGAACAATCGGTCTACGATTTCGGCCGCGCCAACGCCCGCCGCCGCGAAGCCGAAACCGGCCGCGGGATGGCTGCCGAAGAACGACGACGACGCGAACTCGAAATTCTCACCAACACCGCCCGTGCCTATTACGGTGCCCTCCTCGCCGATGCCGGACGCACGGCCGCCGAACAAGCGATAAAGTCTGTCGAAGCAACCCGCGATCGCGCCATCGCCCTCCGCAACGCGCAAATGGCCACCGACGCCGACGTCCTCGCCGTCGAAGTCCATCTCGCTACCGCCCGCGAGGAAATCATTCGCCGCGCCCAACAAGCCGAGGTCGCCCGCGCCGCGCTGAACCACGCCCTCGGCCTACCGCTCGACGCCGTCCACACGCTAACGACCCCACTCGCCGCCGTCCCGCCCTCCGCAGCAAACAGCCCGCCCGCCCAACGCCCCGAAGTGAAGATCGCCGCTCTCCAGGAAGAACTCGCCAAAGCCCGCGGCGAGCAAGCCAGCGCCATGCTCCGCCCTGAAATCGGCCTCCGCTTCCAACTGGAAGCCGACCGCCAAAACGTCGTCACTAAAGGCGGCGCAAACTGGCTCGCCATGGGTACCTTTCGATGGAATCTCTTCGATGGCGGCATGGCCCGCCAAATGCGCGCCGAAGCCGGCCACGCCGCCGCCGCCGCCGCGTCGGAAACCCGCTCCGCCGCCAGCGCCGTAGACCTCCAAATCCGCCAAGCCGATTCCGCCATTCGCGCCGCCGCCGCGCGCGAAGCGGTCACTAACGCCGCCATCGACCAAGCCAAAGAAACCATCCGCATCCTGCGCAATCGCTATGCCGCCGGCCTCGCCAACGTCACCGAAGTCCTTCGCGCCGAAGCCGCATTATTAGAAGCCGAAACCCGCCGCCTCGCCGCTCTGCACGATCGGCGCATCGCCCGTATTGAACGCGAAGCCGCCGCCGGCACCCTCACTGGAGATTCGAATGTCCTACGCTAAATACCTTGCCGCCTTCGCGCTGCTCACCGCCTGCGGTTCAAAACCGGAGGCCCCCGCCGGCAAACAGCTACCGGCCATCCGCGTCACCGCCGCCAACGCTGAAATGCGCCGCCTCACGAGCGAGCGCATCCTTTCCGGCACCGTCACCGCCCGGTCCACCACCGCCGTCAGCGCCCGCCTCCCCGGCCACATCCGCGAAATCCGCGTCCGCGAAGGCGACTCCGTCCAGGCCGGCCAAGTTATCGCCATTGTCGATTCTCGCGACGCCGAATCCGCCATCAAGCAAGCCGAAGCGGGCCGCGACGAAGCCCGCGCCGCCCTGCCCGAAGTGGAAGCCGCCATCGCCTCCGCCACCGCGCAAACCGGCCTCGCCAAGGTCACCTTCCGCCGCATGCAGGATCTGCGCAACAGCAAATCCATCACCGAACAGGAGTTCGACGAAGCCCAGGCCCGCCTCCGCCTGGCCGAGTCCCAAGTCCTGATGGCCCTGGCCCGCCAGCGACAAGCGCGCGAACGCATTCGCCAAGCTGACGAGTCCGTTAGCCGTGCCCAACTCCAGCGGACGTACGCCACGGTCACCGCGCCTTTCGCCGGCGTCGTCCTCGAACGCAAAGTCGAACCCGGCACATTCGCCAGCCCCGGCATGCCCGTCATCATGCTTGAAAAGGCCGGCGATTACCGGCTCGAAGTCCCCGTCGAAGAATCGCTGCTGATGGGACTCAAACCAGGTCTCGTCGTCACTGTCGAACTCGATGCGGCAATGGAACTTCCCATCAGTGAGATCCTCCCCTCCCTCAACGCTCAAAGCCGCACCGCCACCATTCGCGTCAATCTTCCCGCCCGGCCCGGCCTCCGCGCCGGCATGTCCGGCCGCCTTCGCCTGAGCGGCGAAGGCCGCGACGCCATAACCGTTCCGGCGAGTGCCGTTCGCTCCAACGGCCAACTGCAAACTGTGTTCGTCATCGTCGATAACCGTGTCCACGCCACGCTCGTTTCCATCGGCGGCGCCCGCGACGACCGGGTGGAAATTCTGAGCGGCCTCGGCCGCAACGATCGCATCGTCACGGCCCCGCCCGCCAACCTCACCGACGGCGCTCTCATTGAGGCCGCCCAATGAGCCAACCAAAACAACTCGGAATCGCGGGCCGCTTGGCGGCCGCCTGGATCCACTCCAAACTTACCCCGCTATTCATCGCCGCCTCCCTCGCCGCCGGCACATTCGCGGTCTTCAACCTGCCCCGCGAAGAAGAACCCCAAATCATCGTCCCCATGGTCGACGTCTTCGTCGGCATGCCCGGCGCCACACCCGCTGAAGTCGAACAACGTGTCACCAGCCCCATGGAAAAGCTGCTCTGGGAAATTCCCGGCGTCGAGTACATCTACTCCACCTCGCAAACCGGCGGCGCCTTACTCATCGTCCGCTTCAAAGTCGGCCAGGATTACGAACGATCCATCGTCAATCTCAATCAAAAACTCCAGGCGAACTTCGACCGCATTCCCGCCGGCGTCACGCCCCCCATCGTCAAGCCCCGGTCCATTGACGACGTTCCCATCCTCGCTCTCACCCTCCATTCCGGCAAGTATGACGACGCCGCACTCCGCCGCATCGCCGCCCAACTCCAGGACACCATCGTCCAGACACCCGACGTCTCCGAAGTAAAAATCCTTGGCGGCCGCCGCCGTGAGCTCCGAGTCACCCCGGACCCCGCTAAACTCGCCGCCCGCGGCATCTCCCCCCTCCAGATCGAAAGCGCCCTGGCTAGCGCCAATCAACTCCTCCCGGCCGGCCGCGTCATCGAAACCCGTCGCGAAATCATCCTCGAAGCCGGCCGCAACATCCACACCGCCGCCGAAGCCCGCCGCGTCGTCGTCGCCAGTCCCGGTGGTCAACCCGTGTTCCTGGAAGACGTCGCCACCGTCAACGACGAAGCCGCCGAGCCCACCCAAATCGTCCAGTACGCCGGCCGCAACGGGCAGTTCCGTTCCGCGGTAACCATCTCGGTCGCCAAACGCAAAAGCACCAACGCCATCGAAGTCGCCAGCCAGGTTCTACAACGCGTTGATGCCGCAAAACCCACGCTCCTTCCCAACGGTGTCGAGCTATCCATCACCCGCCACTACGGCGAGACGGCCGCCGAAAAGTCCAACGAACTCCTCTTCCACTTAGGCATAGCCATCTTCTCGGTGACGCTCCTGATCGGCATCACCCTCGGCGTTCGCGAATCGGGCATCGTCTTCGTCGCCATCCCCGTCACGCTTGCGCTCACCCTCTCTGTCTTCTACCTCTACGGCTACACGCTCAATCGCATCACACTGTTCGCCCTCATATTCTCCATCGGCATTCTCGTGGACGACGCCATTGTCATCGTCGAAAACGTCGTTCGCCACGCCCGCATGGAATCGAACGCCGGCCGCCCGTTGACTGACATCACGATTGAGGCCGTCGATGAAGTCGGCAACCCGACTATCCTCGCCACGCTCACCGTCATCGCCGCCATCCTCCCCATGGCCTTCGTCGGCGGCCTGATGGGGCCATACATGCAACCCATCCCCATTGGCGCCACCGCCGCCATGGTCTTCTCGCTCCTCGTCGCCTTCCTTGTGACTCCGTGGGCGACAGTCCGTTTACTTAAGCACGATAACTCCCATGGGCATTCCGGCGGAGAGGGCAAGCTGACCATCCTCTACCGCCGTTGGATGGACAAATTGATCCACCAGTCCTTCTTCCGCTGGTCCTTCCTTGCCGCCGTCGCCGTCATGCTCCTTGCCGCCTGCGCCCTCATATACATCGGATTCGTAGAAGTCAAAATGCTTCCCTTCGACAACAAAAGCGAATTCCAGGTCATCGTCAACATGCCCGAAGGCACGCCGCTCGAAGACACCGCCCGCGCGGCCCGCGCCCTGGCCGGCGCCGCTCTCACTCAACCCGAGGTCGTCGACGTGCAGTCCTACACCGGCACCGCGTCGCCCTACAACTTCAATGGCCTCGTCCGCCACTACTTCTTACGATCGGCCCCCCACATGGCCGACCTCCAAATCAACCTTCTAAACAAACACGACCGGAAGAGTGACAGCCACAACATCGCCCGCCAAATGCGCCAGCGCCTTCTGCCCGTCGCCAAACAATACGATGCCCGCATCCAAGTCGCCGAAGTGCCCCCCGGCCCGCCCGTGCTCCAAACACTGGTCGCCGAAGTCTATGGTCCCGGCGCCGCCGGCCGCGACCGCGTCGCTCGCGAGATCATGCGCGTCCTCGAAAATACGGCTGGCGTCGTCGATATCGATTGGTACGGCGAAGACGATCAACCGCGCCGTCGCTATCGCATTGATGAAACCAAAGCAGCCGCGAATGGCGTCACCGCGGAAATGCTCGCCCGGACGCTCGCAATCACCTCCGCCGGCCGTGCCGCCGGCTTGCTGCACGACGAAAATTCCCGCGAGGATATCCCCATCCAGATCCGCCTGGATCGCGCTGCCCGTTCCCGCCCCGAAACATTCCTCTCCCTTCGCGTTAACGGCGTCGCCCTTAGCGAAATCGTCACCGTCGAAGACGGGGTCGCCGATAAAGCCATCTATCGCAAAAACCTGATGCCCGTCACCTACGTCACCGCGGATGTCGCCGGCATCGTCGAAAGCCCCGTTTATGTCATCTTCGCGCTCTCCGGCCAAGTCGACAAAATCGCGGGCCCCTACCCGGTCAAATGGGACGGCGAATGGTTCATCACGAAGGAAGTTTTCCATGATCTCGGCATCGCCTTCGCCGCGGTGCTGATCCTCATTTACATCCTCGTCGTCGGCTGGTTTGAAAGTTTCCTCACGCCCCTGCTGATCATGGCCGCCATCCCCTTTTCCCTCGTCGGCATACTTCCCGCTCACGGAATAATGAGCGCCTTCTTTACCGCCACCAGTATGATAGGCTTCATCGCCGGCGCCGGCATCGTCGTCCGCAATTCCATCATCCTCGTCGACTTCATTGAACTCCGCCGAAAAGAAGGAATGCCCCTTGATGAAGCCGTCGTCGACGCCGGCGCCGTCCGCTTCCGCCCTATGATGCTCACCGCCGCCGCCGTCATCGCCGGCAGTCTCGTCATTGTTTTCGACCCCATTTTCCAAGGTCTCGCCATATCCCTGATGGCCGGCGAAGTTGCATCTCTTATGCTCTCCCGCGTCACCGTGCCAATTCTCTACTTCATCGCCAATCGCAAAGGAGATCTCAAACCATGACCCTCGAACGCACCCTCCGCCTCATCGCCGGAGCATTCATTCTGGGCAGCGTCGCCCTCGGCCACTACGTCCACCCCTACTGGTATTTGTTCACCGCCTTCGTGGGTTTGAACCTATTCCAGTCCGGGCTAACGAATTGGTGCCCAATGATGTCTTTCCTGAAAAAACTCGGCTACCGGTAGCGACAATAGAGACATGGACGACGCCCTGGCGCTGCACCGCCTACACTTCGCTTTTACGATCACTTATCACTACCTTTTCCCCCAGTTGACCATGGGCTTGGCCCTTCTCATCTTGATCGTCAAAACCCTCGCCTTCCGCACCGGCAACCCATTGTACGAGGACGCCGCCCGCTTCTGGATCAAAATCTTCGGTATCAACTTTGCCATGGGGGTCGTCACCGGAATCCCCATGGAATTCCAGTTCGGCACCAACTGGTCGCGCTTCTCCAAAGCCGCCGGCGGTGTCATCGGCCAGACTCTCGCCATGGAGGGCATGTACTCGTTCTTCCTCGAATCCACTTTCCTCGGCATCCTTCTCTTCGGCCGCGAAAAGGTCGGTCCGCGCGTACATTGGATCGCTTCGTTTTGCGTCTTTGCCGGCTCCTGGCTCAGCGGCTTTTTCATTATCGCCACGGATGCCTGGATGCAGCACCCGGTCGGCCACCGCATCGGCCCCAATGGCGAAATTATCCTCGAAAGCCTCTCGACGTTTCTTCTCAATCCATGGACGTTCGTTCAGTACGCTCACAACATGGCCGGATCCGTCGTCACCGCCTCCGCCGCCATGTGCGCCGTTGGCGCTTTTTACGTTCTCTCGATCAAACATGCCGAATATGGCCGTTTCTTCCTCCAAATCGGCGTGCCCGCTTTCGCACTCTCGGCGATCCTCACCGCCTTCCCCACCGGTGACATGCAAGGCAAAATGGTCGCCCAATATCAGCCCGTAACGCTCGCCGCCATGGAGGGCCTTTTCGATACGAAATCCGGCGTCAGCCTCAACGTCATCGGCCAGCCGGATGTGGAGAAGCAGCGCATCGACAACCCGATATCGATTCCCAAAGTTCTCAGCTTTATCAGCTACGGCCGTTGGAACGCGGAGATCAAAGGCCTCAACGAAGTCCCGCGCGATCAATGGCCCGACAACATCCCACTGCTCTTCTACTCCTTCCACATCATGGTCGGCCTCGGCACCCTCTTCATCGCCCTCGGAGCCATCGCCTTTCTCTTCCAGCGCCTGCACAGGCTCTACACTTGCAAGCCGATTCTCTGGGCTTTACTGCTCTGCTTCCCGCTGCCCTATGTCGCCAACACCGCCGGCTGGATGACCGCCGAACTCGGCCGCCAGCCCTGGCTCATCTACGGCATCATGCGCACCGCCGACGGCTATTCCACCGGCGTCTCCAGCGGCAA
>Ga0163144_10031580_pt1 | contig 10089 bp, 10 predicted proteins | sample OliLak19BULKMAT1_FD_123175 | JGI IMG/M metagenome (GOLD analysis project Ga0163144, IMG submission 123175) | Freshwater microbial mat bacterial communities from Lake Vanda, McMurdo Dry Valleys, Antarctica - Oligotrophic Lake LV.19.BULKMAT1 | ecosystem: Environmental > Aquatic > Freshwater >...
ATCGATGCCGTACACGCGCGACGTGAAGTTGGTCAAGCGGTCGCGCGGGTTGTGCGGCGCAGAGTCGTTGTTGTAGATGTCTTCGGGCAGGTCGCGTCGACTACGCAACTCGGATTCAAGCGCTTGCTCTGCATACTGCTGAATGTCGAGGTCGATCGTCAGCTGCACATCGAAGCCAGCGACCGGCTCAATTCGTTGATCGAGAAGCTCGCGCACGATTGTGCCCGCTGCGTCGACTTCGTAAACGCGCTTGCCCCAGCGTCCGTGCAACTCGCGCTCCATGCTCAGTTCGACACCGAACTGACCCACTCGCTCGTTGCGCTTGTAGCCCTGATTCAAGTAGCTGTTCAGTCGCTCGGCGCCGATCGCGCCCATGAACCCGACGACGTGCGACGCCAACGGTGCGTAGGGATAGACGCGCTTGAACTGCGCGGTTACGTCAACGCCGGGATAGTCCTCGGCGCGCTCAAGTAGGAATGAGACCGTTTCCTCCGAGACGTCTTCCTTCAGTGGCAGCGGCAGCAGCGAGTCGTAGAGTTGGCCGGCGTTCGGTTTGTAATACGGCTTCAACTTGTCGGTGCAGTCCGATGGCGACGGATAGCACGGGTCGTAGCGCCGCATCAGGTCGTCGACCGGTGTTTCCAGCGGGCCGGACAGTCGCTCAAACAGCTCGCGGCGCGTGCTCAACCGCCGAACGACCGCCCAGTCGACGGTAACCGTCAGGATCTGGCGGTTGTCAGCGACGACGCGGCCATCGGAGTCGAAGATGCGGCCGCGTTCGGGCGGGATGTACACCGTACGCAGGCGCGCCGAGACAACCTTGGCTTCGTACTCCGCCGAGCTGACGCCTTGCAGAAACCACAGCCGCACACCGAGCAAACCGATCAGAACCAGAGAGAAAGTGGCCAGTACGCCCAGGCGCTTCGCGCGTTTATCGACTGCCATAGCCACAGTCTTGTGCGTCGGGCGCTGAAAATGGCCGCGCTTGGGCCTTTCCACTACCGATCACTCGACCATCACCTTCCACTTCCTGCGCTTCACTCCCACCATCCAGCGAGAGATCGGCATCAGCGCCGGGCACATCAGGCCCGCACCGGCGGCCACAATCGGAATCTGCACTAGCAAGCGCGGGGTAATCCAACCGCTGTCACCAATCATCTGCCCCAAGAACGGAACGGCCAGTTCGCCGACTCCGGCACCGATGATGGCGAAGATTGACGCCATCCACCACTGCGGCTCCGACACAAGCGTGTGCACGTAGCCAGCGGTCATCCCGCCCAGTCCGTATGCGAGCGCGACGAGACCAAGCGGAGTGGTGCCGTTGAGGTCGTACAGCAGACCCAACACGAAACCGACGACGGCGCCGCGGTCAGGGCCGCCAGCCGCGCCAGCCGCGACCACAACGGCGAGCACGAGCTGCAGCTTGACGTCGTGCACCGGATGTTCGGCGAACACCAGACGTTGCAGCGAGAGAGCAAGCAATCCGATTGGAAGTATGCGAAACGCGGGGCCGAACAAGATGCGCGGCATCGATCAGCGACCCACCGCGTTCTGGTTCGGTTCGAAGAGCAAGACAGAGACGAAGTTGAGGCGCTCGAGGCGCGCGTTAAGTGTCACCTCGACGACGGCGTTGCTGCTGCCGGTCTCGGTAACCACTCGCGTCACAATCCCGATCGGAATGCCGTGCGGCGCAAGGCTGCTGTTGCCACCGGCGGTGTCGACTATCGCGCCGACGCGCACACTCGTCACAGCCGACGAGCTATCGGTGAAGCGCAACACCAATGGTCGCCCGTTGCCCTGACCTTCCAGCGCACCGGACTCGCGAACGATCTCCAAGATCGTGGTGGTGGTGGACGGCGGCAACGTCGAGGTTGTCGACGTGGTGCTGACCGCCGGGTCGGGTTGATCGAACGGCAACGTCGTCGTGGTTGAGGTTGACGCCGTCTCGGTCTCGGTAACGCCCGATGGAGTCGTCACGGAGGTCGCGATCACCTCAGCAACTTCTTCAGGTGTCGCAAGGATCTGCGCCGCGATTGCGTACGACGGATCGGTCGCCAGTAGCACGATGCTGTGATCGGGGAACACCTTGGTGACCTTGCCGATTAGCCCGGCACCGTCGGTGACTGGCATGCCGACCTTCACGCCACGCGATGAGCCGACGTTGATTTCCACCGTGTTCTGAAAGTTGCTTGACGAGTCACCGACGACTTGGGCGAGGACCGACGTGTAGCCCAGCGCGCTTGAAAGCCGAGTGATGCGCAACAGTTCTTGCGCTTCAAGAATCGCTGTCTGCGCCTTCACGTCGTTGCCGCGCATGTGCTGCACCTGGTCGTAGAGCGCGTCGCGTTCCTTCTTCAGGTCGTCGTAGTGAGTGATGCCGTCCCACGCGCGCTCAATGGGCAACACGAGCGTGTTGGTCGCCACGTCGACCGGGCGCATGATCAGCGTGGCGAAGACACCGCGCGCACGGTCGATGACCGGGTTGCCTCGCTTATCGAGCGTGATCAGTAGCACGCACGTGAGCACGACTAAGAGAATGACTCGGCGACGACTCAGGGAGGCGAACATAAGAATCCGATTGGGCTATTCGTCGCCACCGAGCGACATCAATCCTCGCATGGCGTCAATATTTTCGAGTGCGCGGCCGGACCCGATGACGACACTGAACAGCGGGTCGCGCGCGATGTGCACTGGGATACCGGTTTCGTGTGACAGCCGACGATCGAAGCCAGCCAATAGTGCGCCACCACCGCAGATGGTGATGCCCTGCTCGATGATGTCGGCGGCCAGTTCGGGTGGGGTGCGATCGAGTGTTGACTTGATGGCGTCAATGATGGCAGTCACCGGCTCGGCGAGGCCTTCGCGCGCCTGCTCGGTGGTCAACGGGATGCTGCGCGGTAGGCCCGTGATCAGGTCGCGGCCGCGAATGTCGGCGGTGAGTTCTTCGTCGAGCGGCCACGCCGAACCCATATGAATCTTGATTTCTTCAGCGGTGCGATCGCCAACTGCGAGCGAAAACTCTTTCTTCAGATAGTTCATGATCGCTTCGTCGAGCTCGTCGCCCGCGATTCGCACCGATTGCGCAGTCACGATGCCACCGAGCGAGATCACGGCGACCTCGGTTGTGCCACCACCGATATCGACAATCATGTTGCCGCTTGGCTCGTGAATCGGCAGGTCGGCACCAATGGCTGCGGCCATCGGCTCTTCAATGATGTGCACCGGTTTGCGGGCGCCTGCGTACTCGGCGGCGTCTTGCACGGCACGCTGCTCGACACCCGTAATGCCCGACGGCACGCAGATCACCATGCGCGGTTTGCTCCAGCGGCTGGCGTGCACCTTCTGAATGAAGAAGCGCAGCATCTTCTCGCAGACCTCAAAGTCGGCGATGACACCGTCTTTCAGGGGACGAATTGTCTTGATCCGGCCGGGGGTGCGGCCCATCATTCGCTTGGCTTCCGAGCCAATGGCGACGGGGCGGCCATCGGTGACATCGATGGCGACGATTGAGGGTTCGTTGAGCACGATCCCCTGCCCGCGGGCGTAAATCAGGGTGTTAGCGGTGCCGAGGTCGATGGCAAGGTCGCGGCCGAGCGCGAGCGGGTTGCTCTTCGCCATTCCCAACCTCCTGTCCTGCGCTCACGGGTACGACCACCGGGCGACGTGCCGACCGGGCGGCCCACAATCAGAGTTCCAGTGTAGCGGGTGCCGTATTTGTTACAGGTTCGGGAAGAAGGTCTCGACTTCGCGGGCTGCAGAGGCCAGCGAGTCGCTTCCGTGAACCAGATTCTCGGTGAACAGGATGCCGAGGTCGCCGCGGATGGTGCCTGGTGCCGCTGTGCGCGGATTGGTCGCGCCCATCATGGCGCGCACAACTTCCCAGGTATTCTCCGGGCCCTCGAGGACCAGCGAAACCACTGGGCCGCGACTCATGAACTGGACCAGGTCGGCGTAGAAACCCTTGCCGACATGCTCTTCGTAGTGCCGAGCCAGGATGGCAGCATCGAGTGTGCGAAGTTCGAGGGCAACGATGGTCAGCCCCTTCGCTTCGAAGCGGCCGAGCACTTCGCCAATCAGGCCGCGTTCGACGGTGTCGGGCTTCAGCAGTACCAGCGTGCGATCAGACATTCCGACGAGGCTATCGCCAGGTGCACCGCATCAGATTAGAGGGTCTTGCGAAGGTAGGGCCTGGCGCTGCCGATTACGTAGAGCGAGCCGGTGATCAAGACTGCGTCGTCGGTGCCCGCGATCGCCCTTGCCCGATCGATTGCTTGCTCGAGCACCGGCAATTCGATGACCTCATCGCAGCCGAGGGCGCGAGCAGCGGTGGTGATGTCGCTGGCTGCCATTCCGCGAGACGACGGAGCGGTGCACGTAATCACCACGTCGAATTCGTCAGCGCGTAGCGCCGACAACATCTCGCGCGGATCGCGGCCCATCAGGAACCCGACGACCAGGATCCGCCGGCCCGAAGGATCGAAGTCGTCGAAGAACACCGAGGCGCACATGTCGGCGCCGGCCGGGTTGTGGGCGCCGTCGATGATGACGAGCGGCTGATGCCCCATCGCTTCAAAGCGACCGGGCATCACAACCTCCGCAAAGCCCTCGGTGACTAAGTCGCCCGGAGTCGGCGCGGCGAAGAACGCTTCCACGGCGGTCAGCGCTACCACCGCGTTGTCGCCCTGATGCCGCCCGTGCAACGGCACAAACACGTCGGTGTACACGGTCGTCGGTGTGCGCAAATCGACGAGTCGGCCACCAAGAGCTAGTTGGTTCTCGAGCACATCGAAGTGTTCACCGCGTTGGAAGCTGGTCGCTCCCCCGGCGTCGGCAAACACTTGCGCCAGCGCCGGTTCGGTTTCGCCGATCACTACTGCGCTTCCGTGCTTGATGATCCCCGATTTCTCGACTGCGATGTGGCGCTTGGTCGGCCCGGCGTACTCGGTGTGGTCGACGGCGATGTTGGTGATCACTGCAACTTGCGCATCGCACACGTTGGTCGCATCCCAGCGGCCAAGCAGTCCAACCTCGACGACGGCGACATCGATCGCAACATCGGCAAACCAGCGAAACGCGGCCGCGGTTACGGCTTCGAAATAACTCGGGCGCACGCCGGTCAGCGCTTCCAAATCGGCGACCGCGGCAATCTGTTCGGCGAAATCGTCGTCGCTGATCGGCTCGCAGTTGCGACTGATGCGCTCGTTCAAACGCTCCAGGTGCGGGCTGGTGTAGGTGCCAACCGCCAATCCGTGGGCCATCAACAAGCGCGTGATCATCTGCGTAGTTGAACCCTTGCCGTTGGTGCCCGTGATGTGAATGACGGGGTACGTCAACTGCGGATCGCCCATCGCGCTCATCAACGTTTGCATCCGCTCAAGCGTCGGCGAGGTTATGCGCCCGGTGACGTCGTAGTTGGAGTGCGAGTCGAGATACGCGAGTGCGTCGGTGTAACTCAACTCGCCTGGCGACGCGGGCGCTTCACGACAGGTTCCTTCGGCACGAGCGCCGTGGCGACCTTCGTACGCACAGTGTCGGCGTCGATCATCACGCTTCCCACATCGCTGCGACCGGGAAGCTCGTACATCGTGTTCAGCAGCACCTCTTCGAGGATCGCGCGCAGGCCACGGGCACCCGTGCCACGCAGCAACGCCTGCGCGGCTATCGCATCCAAAGCTTCTGGCGTGAAGTCGAGGTCGACCTCCTCGAACTCGAACATCTTGCGGTACTGCTTGACGAGTGAGTTCTTTGGCTCGACGAGGATCTTGACCAGCGCTTCGCGGTCGAGGCTGCGCACGGCACCGACCATCGGCAAACGGCCGATGAATTCAGGGATCATGCCGAACTTCAACAGGTCTTCCGGTTGAACTTGCGCGAACAACTCGCCTGGGTCGCGGTCGGCCTTGCTACGCACGGTGCCGTTGAAGCCCATGCCGCGCTGGCCGACGCGGTTCTCGATGATCGCGTCGAGACCAGCGAACGCACCACCGCAGATGAACAGCACGTTGGTGGTGTCGATCTGGATGAATTCTTGGTGCGGGTGCTTGCGGCCGCCCTGAGGGGGCACAGAAGCAACCGAGCCTTCGAGAATCTTTAGTAGCGCCTGTTGCACACCTTCGCCGCTGACATCGCGCGTGATCGAAGGGTTCTCGCTCTTGCGCGCGATCTTGTCGATCTCGTCGATGTAGATGATGCCGGTCTCGGCCTTCTTGACGTCGAAGTCGGCGGCTTGAATCAGCTTCAGCAGAATGTTCTCGACGTCTTCACCGACGTAGCCAGCTTCGGTCAGCGCAGTCGCGTCGGCGACAGCGAACGGCACGTTGAGCAACCGCGCCAAAGTTTGGGCCAGATGTGTCTTACCGCAACCAGTCGGACCGAGCAGCAAGATGTTGCTCTTCTGCAGTTCGATGTCGTCACGCCGACCAACACCAACGTTCTGCTGGTACTGGATGCGCCGATAGTGGTTATAGACGGCGACCGAGAGGATCTTCTTCGCCTCGTCTTGGCCAACGACGTAGTCGTCGAGGAAGGTGCGGATCTCGCGCGGTGTCGGCAGCTGATCGAAGTGCAGCTCGCCCGATTCGGTGAGCTCTTCCTCGATGATCTCGTTGCACAGATCGATGCACTCGTCGCAGATGTAGACGCCCGGACCAGCGATCAGCTTCTTGACCTGCTTTTGGGACTTGCCGCAGAACGAGCACTTCAGCAGCTCTCCGGTATCACCGAATTTGGCCACAGCTGCTCCTCCCGTTCGGTTATCGGATCGGACCGGTGCGGTCCACGACATCACGCGACGTGATGACATCATCGATAATGCCATACGCGAGGGCCTCAGATGCTTCCATCACGAAGTCGCGGTCGGTGTCTTTGTGGATGCGGTCCGCTGTTTGCCCGGTATGTAAGGCCAACAATTCCTCCATCAGGTCGCGCATACGCAGCATTTCCTTGGCCGCCAGCTCGAGATCGGTGACCTGCGAGTAGCCGACCTGGCCATGCGGCTGGTGCAGCAAAATGCGACTATGCGGCAGGGCCATGCGCTTGCCCTTGGTGCCCGCGGCCAGAAGTACGGCCGCCGCCGAGGCAGCCTGGCCCAGACAGATGGTGGCGATGTCGTTCTTGATGAACTGCATCGTGTCGTAAATCGCGAACAGCGCGGTGATGTCGCCACCTGGGCTGTTGATGTAGAGGCTGATGTCTTTGTCGGGGTTCTCGCTCTCGAGATACACCAACTTGGCGCAGGTCAGGCTGGCCGTGCCGTCGTCGATCGGTGAGTCGAGCCAGATGATGTTGTCGCGCAACAGTCGGCTGTACAGGTCGGAGTAGCGCTCGCCGCGGCTGGTCTGCTCAATGACGCTCGGGATCGTGTAGCCCGACATCCGTGGAAGGTCGTTCATGCTCAGTTTCCCTCTTTGTCGTGGTCGTGGTCGTGGTCGTGGTCGTGGTCGTGGTCGTTCTTGCCGAGCAGCAGATCGTTGTCGATCGTCGCGCCCGCATCGTCGACGACCTGGGCGTGCTCGAGCACGATGTCGAGCGCACGATTGTTGCGAATTTGCGCAACCAAGTCGCTGACCGCATCGTTCTTCTCGTAAGCCTTGCGCACCTCGCTCGCCTTCTGGCGTGCACGCACCGCAATGCGCGCGTACTCGGCGTTCAGTTCCTCGTCGGTGACCTCGAGCGACTCGGCAACTGCCACCGCGCGCAACGCAAGGTCGACCTTCACCGACTTCACCGATTGTTCCTTCAACGCTGACACAAAGTCGTCGGCTGATTGCCCGGTCATCGACAACCATTGGTCGATGCTGATGCCATTTGATTGGAACTGTTGCACCGTGTTTTGGACGCGCGACTGCAGGTCGCCGCTCACCATGCTGTCGGGCGCCGGTGCATCGACCAAGTCGGCTAGGGCCGAGGTTGTGCGATCGATGAAGACGTTTCGCGCCTGGTTCAGCTTGCCGGAAGAAAGCTTCTCGGCCACCGACGAACGCCATGCCTGCACGGAATCGAACTCACCAAAATTTTCGGCGACCCATTCGTCGGTGACTTGCGGCAGTTCGAGCGTTTGCACATTCGAAACACCGACCACGAAGTCGGCTGGCTCGTCCATTCCCGACGGGTTGGCGCTGAACGACAACTCGGCGCCGACCTTGGCACCGACGATGTGATCGTCGAAGCCTTCGGCGACCCAACCCTTGCCGACCTCGTACAACCAATCCTCGGTGTTCAGCGCCGGAACCGGCTCGCCATCGCGGGTTGCCTCGAGCGACAACGTCACGTGGTCGCCGACTTTGGCCGGGCGGCCAGCGTCGACCAAGTTGCCGTGGCGACGACGCTCGACATCGACCGCTTCGTCGATCTCGGCCTCCGAAGCATTCGGGCTGGGAAGCTCGACGCGCAGACCGCGATAGCCGGGGACCGTAACGATCGGGCGGATTTCGCACACTGCGTCGAACGTAACCGGCCCGCTCTCGGCGCCGCCGGTGATCTCGATTTCGGGCGTCGCAATCAGATCGACGTCGTGCTCGCGCACCGACTGGGACAAATAATTCGGCACCGCGTCGCGGATCGCTTCGTCGCGGGCCGCAGCCAAGCCGATGCGCGCTTCGAGCACCTTGCGCGGAACCTTGCCGTTGCGGAAGCCGGGCAGCCGCGCCTCGCGGCCGATCTTGCGAAACGCTTGATCGATGTCGCGGTCGAATTCGGCTTCGTCGATCGTGACCGACAGCCGCACCAGTTGGCGTGGGGTGCGCTCAACGAGCGTGTTGCCGCCTTGATCCTCAACGGCCGGATCCTCACTCGTGGGAGCCACGGCGCGGGTGTCGTCGGCAGGTGCAATCGTGCTCTTCACAGAGCGACGACTCTACCGTGACCGCCTCATTTCCTGCCGAATGCCCACCCGCCCGCACGCGTCGGGCAGAATGTTGCACATGACGTTCTGGAAGCCGCACGCTCTGGCCAAGCCGCACGAGAATCAGCTTGATTTGCGCATGGGCGATCGAGTGCTCAGCACCGTCGACCTGCAAGGCGTGACCGCTGGCACCGAGGGCAAGGTCATCTTGGCCAACGGCTTCAACTGGCAGCGCTATCGCGTTCTCTTCGTCAACGGCATCGAGCTCGGCGATCTCGATCAGCGCAACATCGAACCCACCGGCCGCGCTGCGAAGCGCATCGCGAAACAGGCATCCAAATCATGAGTGACTTCGAACCTGGAAGCATGGAAGATCCCAGCAAAACACTCAACGTCGCCACCGTCAACCGACTCTCGGCGGCGATCGCGTTACTCGTCGGTGGCCTGGTGCACTTTCAGCTCTACTTCGACGGCTACCGCTCGCTGCCCGATGCCAACCTTGGGCGTTCGTTCATCGCCAACGGTGTCGCGTCGGTGGTGATTGCTGCTGCGCTGCTGGTGCGGCGCGATGCGCTAGTGCGGTTGGCGGGCATCGGAGTAGCCCTCGGCACCCTCGGCGCGTTCGCCATGAGTCGGCGGGGTGATGGCATTTTCGGCTTGCGCGAAACCGGGCTGAACCCGTCGCCACAAGCCTTGATCGCAGTGATCGCCGAAGTTGCTGCGATCGCGGCGCTCGCCTTCTCGTTCCTACCCAAGGTGGGTGGTGGCAACACCGTCGACCGGCGACTCAGCGTTCCAGGTGCAGGAATCTTTGCTGCTGCCGCGATCGCTCTTTGCGTGATGTGGGCGCAGGATTCCAACGAGGCCGTGAGCGCCACCGCCGGACCGGGCACCGTCACGATCAGCGGCTTCACGTTCGTTTCGTCGCCGATCACCGTTACCGCTGGTTCCACAATTACCTGGACGAACACCGATGGTCCAAACCATTCAGTCGTCGCGGAGGATGGCGGCTTCCGCAGCAGCTCGTTGGGTACCGGCGAAACTTTCAGCAACACCTTCGATACCGCCGGCACGTTCAACTACGTCTGCGGCATTCACGGCTCAATGCGCGGCACCGTCGTCGTCACCGACTAGCGAGCGAGACCGACACTCGTGACTTCGCTCAAGCATCGGTTCCCCGGCGTCGCCGACGGCTGGGCCCGTTTCGACGGACCCGCCGGCACACAAGTAGTCGACAGTGCCATCAC
>Ga0163144_10031581_pt1 | contig 10089 bp, 10 predicted proteins | sample OliLak19BULKMAT1_FD_123175 | JGI IMG/M metagenome (GOLD analysis project Ga0163144, IMG submission 123175) | Freshwater microbial mat bacterial communities from Lake Vanda, McMurdo Dry Valleys, Antarctica - Oligotrophic Lake LV.19.BULKMAT1 | ecosystem: Environmental > Aquatic > Freshwater >...
ACCAAAGCCTTCCATGGCTCTAAAGAAACTATCGGCTATCCGAGGGGAAACTGCGGAATAGAATCTGCACGGCTCCTTAGTGCGTGTCGCTTCGGTGAGTGGAGGATGCAATGACCATTTGCGAATGGCTTGCTGACATAGCCCATCGTCGGATAGGAGGAAAAGTAATGTTCGGGAAGTCCGTAGAACACCGGCGTGTTCGTGGGCAACTGCTCGGCGGCGGCCATGAGTTCTCGGTGGATCGTGAGGACGTCTACGTACTCGGCGGACCGTTCTGCCGTCGACCCGTTATTTCCTGGTACATACGGGTAGAAACGCCCGCTGTGATTCATAACGGATGCCGCCAGCACTAGGCCGAGGAACCCATACATCGCTCGCCGGCCCAGTATCCGAGCCGCGGCGTCTGCAACCGCCACCAGCAGCAGGGGAACGATGGGCAGGTAGTAGCGAGGGAGGACGTAGACCGTACCAATGAACGGAACCGTCAGATAAAACGCGGCGAACATGCCGATGGCGATGTGCGTGAGCGCGCGTCTTGAGATTGCTTCTCGCGCGACCTCGTCGCGCTGGATCGGGGAAGTCCACGTCCGCAACGTGGAGGGGACACTCGCCAGCAGAATCAACGCGGAGGCAAAGAGCAGGGCAACCAGGTCCGGGACGGACTTGAGGAAATACCAGGCGTGCACGATGAACTCGACATACGTTTGCCTGTCCCCGGCAGGCGCGTGAACCATGAAGTGAACTGCGAGGACGGCCAGGGACGGGGCGGCGACGCCCGCCGCGAAAAGCAGACGACGGTGCAGCGGCGCGGGCCTGAGTAACGCTGACGCCGCCAAGGCGCCGGCGACCATGATCCCAGGCTCTTTGATCGCCACCGCGACCATTGCCCACAGTGAAGCTTGGACGACCTTGCCCGCCTGAAATGTCGTTAGCGCCATGAGTAGGATGAAGGTACATGGCAGTTCGAGATACATCATCCCCGACTGCGCCAGGAACATCGGATAGGACAAGGTGGCACCGGCCGCGAGCAATGCCCCCGCCCGCCCGAGCAGCGGGATGCACCATCGGTAGACGAGAGCGATCGTCGCCGCCGCCAGCACGTATTGCATCAGATGAAGGACAAGGAATGCCGTCTCAGTATCCGGAATCAACCTGGTGGTGAGGGCGATGACCACGGTCAGCAGTGAATTGGAGTGGATGTTAGGCCCACCGTCGTCGTACCCAGGTTGGCGAAAAAGTCGTGGATAGTCGAAATCCATTTCCGCGAGGGTGAGTCCTGCTGGAAAGACACTGAAGGCCGCATCCCAATAAGGGATCTCGCGCCAGTGGCCGTATTTCAGTGCAATGATGACCGCGAGGCTGGCAATGAAAACTACGGCGGTCGAAACTCGCGGCGACATGCGAATCGTTTGCGAGGCCGTAATGGTACGAGGGATTTCCATAGTGCGCATGCTGAGTGTAAATGCTATCAAGTTGCCACGAGTCGCGGAGATGGCACATCTGTCATCGTTGATATCAACCACTGACTGCAGACTTAAACTTCAGAACCTTGCCAAATACCTCAACTTTTGACTCCCGTGATGTGACAAGTTCAAAGGGTCGAGGTAACGCAACCGGAGTCGTCACCAGAAGGCGATCCCATCGAACGAGGCGAATTCCTCCAATCCGACCTAATGCGCGGCCTCAGTTTTCACGGCGTGGATGAGCATCTGCCGGGCTCCGGTAGTGACGTCCTGCGTGAAAAATTCACACAACTCAGGCGACGAGGAATGGACTTCCCCACTCTCGGTGGGCGCGGCGAACGGACGGCATAATACTGTCCAAGGAGCAACCCATGGCAAGGCGGAAGTTCAATCGTGAGTTCAAAATCTCAGCAGTTCAACTGGTCAACCATCAAGGCTTGGTACTGCTCAAGAGAAAGGGGTTCTTCCGCACTCTCGGTGAAACGTCGCTGTGACACCATCGACGTCCACCGCTGAGGCTGATTCAGGGGCCGCTGGCCATGACGCGGATTTTCAGCAGGTCGAGTTTGGCGCGGCCGAACATCTTGCGTTTGATCAGTTTCAATCGGTTCACATGCCCCTCAGTCCGACCGTTGCTCCATGGCAGTTGTATCGCAGCTTTCACCTCCGACCAGTTCCGCACCAGGCCTTGAGCGAAGCCGTTCATCTCTTTGCTGGCTGTCACTTGAGATGCACTTTCAGTCCATGCGGTGAGCATGTTCATGTCGCGTTCGCGAACTGCTGTGATGAAAGAGCGGGCCAGATCGCTGGCGACATGGATCGGTTCGCAGACCTTTGCAAGTTCTGTCAGTAACTGAGCCTCGCCGTCGCGACGCACCATGTCATTCTTGATCATCAGCCAGGACAATCGGTCTGAACTGGGACGCTGGAACTTGAGGGGTACAGATGGTGGATATTCAGGAGTCGAAGCATGCCATCGGGTTGGTTCTGCGGGCGTCCGCCATGGGGCCACACACCTGCGCACCATGTTGTCGCTGCCGGTGTAACCGAGGGTGCGAATGTGCCGCGCCAACTCGGCGGCGTTGGGCGCGATGCATATCGATTCCACTACGACAAGGCTGGCGGCCGGAAGTAAGGTGCTTAATTGCAGTGTGTGAACTCCGTTTCACGAGGAACGGTGAAGCCTACAGCCAAAGGTGCCTGGGCGCAAACGCGAAAAATGAGCTTTCACCGAGAGTGCGGAAGAACCCCTTTTACGTTGGCAGTTCCAATCAAGGACATTCATAAAAACAATCGCCGCGTCTATGGCAGCCCACGCGTGCATCAAGCGCTGATGAGTCAAGGCGAAGTGGTCTGCGTCAATACCGTGGCGAAGATTAAGAAAGATGATGGAATCAAGGCCAAAACCAAGCGTAAATTCACACCTCGCACCACCGACAGTCATCACCATCAGCCGGTGGCGAAGAATGTTTTGAATCGTGAGTTCGATGCAGCAAAGCCTGATTGCAAGTGGGCGACGGACATCACCTACATTCCCACCGAGCAAGGCTGGCTTTACCTGGCGGCAGTGATCGATCTGTGTTCACGCAAGGTCGTAGGCTGATCGATGGCGACACACATGAGGAGTGAGCTGGTGTGTGATGCGTTCGCAATGGCTGTTACTCGTCGCAAGCCTGGCCGGGGCCTCTTGCATCACAGCGATCGCGGCGTGCAGTACGCCAGTGATGCGTATCGGCAGTTACTTGAGTCGCAAAGCATGACCATCAGCATGAGCGGCAAAGGTGACTACTGGGACAATGCGTGTGTCGAAAGTTTTTGGGCCACGCTCAAGAATGAGCTGGTGCACCACGAGCATTACCGCACACACGAACAAGCACGGGCTTCAATCTTTGCGATAGCCCAACAATGGCGGACTCCTTGACCGTGTGGGCCTTCTGGGTGCGTTAGACACATCCAAGGTACGCCGCCTTTTCATGCGGCCATCCTCAGGAATTTGAAAATACCAACAGATTCATTGTACTAGCTCCCTAATAACCGCTGGAACGTCTGCGATACCGTTGACTATTGCATCAGGATGGTAGGACTCCAGACTTTCACGGTCTCGAAAGCCGCTGAGCACCGCAACGCTTATCATCCCCAACTCTTGTGCAGTTAAGATGTCAATCCCGGTGTCACCAACGAGAATTGAGTGACCAGTAACCACATCGAGTTTTGATTTCCGGATTAACTCAGCTTTACCCATCAAGTGCTCCGTCACAAGAACCGTGGTAAAAAAATTAGCAATTCCCAATTGCTGTAGTTGCTGGAGTGCGAATCCCCTCGACTGTCTGGCGGTTACGACATGCAAGTTATAGTCATGGCCAAGGGACGAAAGCACCGGCCATGTAGCCGGAAATAGTGAGTCAAGCGCGAGGTAAGGGGCACTTTCGATTGCCGCCATCCAACGAGCATTAAATGTTTCGAGGTAATCGCTCGGCTTCCCAAGTTCGTTTTTAATTATCCAAGCATGATCGCGCCCCGATCGCTTCATGCCCCAGTATTGATCAAAACTAAGTGAACCCTGACGTGTTATGTCTGTAAACAAGCGATAAAGGCGATCATGAGCGCAAATTAAAGTACCATCCAGATCAAATAGTATATTCATGCGCCAATCTCTCTGAAGTATTCGTACTCGTCGAGAAGACCGACGTCAATAGGCATCGTTTCCGAGACCAAGATATTTTTCATCCTATCCGAATCAAATGTAAAATCGTCCCCGAGTTTCGACGAGCCTCGAATATCCGGCGCCAGACACTGGCCAGATATTGCTACAAGTTTGTCTACAATTTGCTTGACCGTATATGCCTGGTTGGATGCCACGTTGATTGGTCCTGAATATTCGCCGAGATTGACACTTGCAATGATCGCTCGTACGCAATCAGTAACATGCAGTAAGCTGCGACGCTCAGACCCATCGGAATAGATAATCGGCCTTTCACCCTTGAGAAGGCGTCTAATTGTTTCCGGAATTAGTTTCTTATACGCCGCTTCTCCTCGCCCATATAGGTGCCCAATACGCAATATTTGTGGGATTACGCCATTCTTTTGACACCAAGCCTCGACAATTCGCTCGCAGTAAAGCTTAGATGCCCCATATAGTGAGTTAGGTCGCTCGCAAGACGTTTCGCATATTGGCATTGTGGATGGGGCGTAAACATCAACTGTGCTGGCAAAAATGAAACGCCGCGGCAGTGAAGGCAATTGAGACAGAAGATGCAAAGTATTTGTTATGTTTGAACTGCATTGCTCGATGTTATTTGAATCTTGAGTAGATTTGGGGATATAGGCACCAAGATGTATTACCGTATCAATCTCGTGAACCCCGGCATCATGAAAACTGGATTTGGTTGTCTGATATCCATTGTGACGAACACAGCGATAGCCGGGGATTGATTCGCTTGAGGTGAAGACCGCAATCGATTTGCCGGCTGCACTAATCATCGACTTGATTTGGCGCAGAAAATTCGTGGCGATGAAACCACTCGCACCAGTAAGCAGAATAGTTCCTTTTGGATTCATGGAGTGAGCAACTCACGTTGAACTTGATCTTGCGTCATCAGCTTGGGACGAGTGTCCATTCCACGACACCAGAGCAAGCCGTCAGGCAACGGGTTGATCTTTTGCGACAATGTGGGGAATTCGTCCTTGAGTGCGATACGTGCAAATATCGCTGGCATATTAAGCCCTGCTTCAGAGAAGAAAAGAATAGTGGTAAAGAATCGCGAGATATTGATTTCTGTCGGATTTGGGAATCCGCTGGCATCGTAGGTCATATCGACGCCGAATATCCCGTGAGGCTTAGGGTCGATGGCCCGTATAGCATCAAGTGCCACCCGGTCGACTTCTGTGCTGGAATAAGTCTCTCCCACTTTAGTCACACCCGTCACGCCTGAAACCGTTCGATTACCATGTACCCAGCCTATGCGACGACGAGTCTGAGCAACAACGAGTTCGCCTTCGTGCCAAATGGAAAGCCACGTTACTGTTTGCGGGCTTAGCATTTCGGCTGCGGCAAACTGCCCCCAGCCTTGGCAGCGATCGATCCATCCTTTTGCAAAGTCAAAATCATTTGTAGGAAGGGCGCCTTTTCCACCTCCACCAATGGTTGAGAACCTGAGCCAGAGCATTCCTTTGTCATCGCCCAAAGTGTCAAAGGCATGTTTCAAGTCACTGACATCGCGAATGAAGACATTCTTCGGTACCCGAATACCCTCCTTGGCCCACACGAGGTATGACTTGTGCTTGTCTACACAGGTTTCGATCGTCTCGTGAGGCGGCATGAACAATTTTGTACCCATCGCCAGAATATCCTTTCGTAGCAGCGAAGCCTCCAAAATTTCACGATCATTCTGGAAATGTGCAATACCCGGGCGTTCCGTCGCAAGCAACGCAAGAAGTGCGGCTCGGTAACCGGGCTCGTAACTATATGGGACGCGATATTTTCTGAACGCAGCTGAAAGGACGAGATCAAAAGGCTCGCTGCCCATTCCGATAACTTCGTCATCTGGGTGCGCCATCTGTAGCGACTTAATCACCCCTTCAGATGGAGCTCCGCCGGCACCCGCTATTAGAATTCTATCCATGGTTAATCTCGCGCAAGCAAGCCCTACTTGGGAAAATTAGAAGTAGTGATGGAATGCGATGGAATATAAGGTGTCAAAACGTGAACATCTACGCCAGAAGCCCACTCATGCTGTCCTTTATCGCCCTCTCATATCGACGAGAGTTGCCCGGGAGGGTCTTAAATAGTACAAGATCTCAAGATGCAATACGAATAGGAGACAGATAGCGAGTAGCCGTATTGTTCATCGGACATTCCCTTATAGGAAATTGAGGCACTCCAAGCAAGTTTCGATCATAAGACTACACATGTCAATCAGGGCCGGCGCATTTGCCCGCGCTGGCGCTTTTACCTATTTCATGGTAAATCTCTCACCTTGTCGCGGGCCTGCTGGTTTGGCAACCTTAACCCTGGCTGGAGCTGGTCATGGATGGACCTGCGGATGTTATCCCCTTGCAATATTTTTCCGATCTTCCCGATCCTCGTGCTGCCAACGTGCGGCATCGGCTCATCGACCTTCTCGTCATGGCCTTGTGTGCCACGATCTGCGGTGCCGATGGCTGGGATGATTTCGAGGACTTCGCTGACGCTAAGGCTGATTGGTTTTCCACCTTCCTCGATCTTCAACATGGCATTCCCAGTGCAGACACTTTTCGGCGCGTGATCAGTCGGCTCGATCCTGTCGAGTTCGAGCGCTGCTTCCTTCAATGGATGCAAAGCGTCGTCGAATTATCACAAGGCAAACTCGTGGCCATTGATGGCAAGAGTATTCGACGATCGTTCGAGCGCGGCTGCGACAAGATCGGCATGGCCCACATCAGCATCGAACGGCGATACTTCATCATTTCGCTACCTGCCGACGCGAAGGCGATGGCGGCAGCGATCCGCGGTCATTGGAGCATTGAAAACGGATTGCACCACGTGCTGGACGTGAGCTTCCGCGAAGATGACAGTCGCATCCGCAAAGATCATGGAGCAGAAAACGTAAGCAGGCTCCGCCGCATGTCGATGAACCTGCTGCGAGTGCAGGGCGACAAGCATACGAAACGCCAGAGCATCAAAGGAAGAAGGAAGATCGCAGCCTGGAACCAGGATTTTCTGCTGCATTTGATCGCGGGGTAGTCATATGCGTTTGCCCTGATAGCTGCATCAGGCCAACGCCAGTGACGCCTGCTATTACCCAGTCAAAATGAAGATGACCCTTCGCCAAATCCAGACAACTGGGTATACTTGTGTTTGCAGTGCCGGGGAGAAACAATCGGTCCTAAAGAAAGTCCACCATGAGCATCGTCAAGGTTCTGCGTCGTAAGACACGGCAAGCATTATCCTCTGATTTTGACCTGCCTCGATCGTTCGAGCTGGAATCGCTTGAGCCACGGCTATTGTTATCCGCATCGGCGTCGGTGAACGAACTTTTGGCTACTCTGACCACCACCGCGTCCGAGGTGGCGATCAGTTTGCCGACGCAATCGGTCTTTGAAGGTGAAGGAACCATTTCGCCGCTGACCAACACTTCCGGGCCGCTGATTAATCTTAATACCTTCCGCGCTAATGCGCTTTTTGCTGGCATCGATGGCACTGGTTTTTCAACGGTGATTCTCGACACCGGCATCGATCTCAACCACCCCTTCTTTGGCCCTGATGCAGACAGCAATGGCATCGCGGATCGCATCGTTTTTCAATACGACTTTGCCGACAACGACGCTGACGCCAGTGACAAACACGATCACGGATCCAATGTCTCAAGCATTGTCGCCTCGTCTGACACCACCTATACCGGCATCGCACCCGGTGCCAATATCATCGCACTGAAAGTGTTTACCGACTCAGGTGCCGGCAACTTCGGCTACGTCGAAGCTGCTTTGCAATGGGTCGTCGCCAACGCGCTCGCTTACAACATCGCCAGTGTGAACATGTCGCTGGGTGACACTGCCAATTACTCTACCGCTAACTCTCGCTACGGCATCGGCGATGAACTGGCAGCGCTCGCTGCGATGGATGTCATCGTCGTTGCAGCGGCAGGCAACGACTTTTATGAATTCGCCAGTGCTCAAGGCGTTTCGTATCCCGCTGCTGACCCCAATGTCATTGCCGTCAGCGCGGTATTTGATACAAGCTTCGGCGGCGTGAGTTTTGGCGGCGGTGCTACCGCCTACAGCACCGGCGCCGATGTCATCACCCCCTTCTCTCAGCGTGATGATCAGCTAACCGACATCTTCGCGCCCGGCTCGCCCATCACCGGTGCCAACAAGAGCGGCGGCATCGTCTCCATGAGCGGCACCAGCCAGGCTTCACCACACATCTCAGGCATCGCTGTTCTCGCACAGCAACTGGCAGTGCAGGAACTGGGACGACGATTGACGGTCGCAGAGTTCTCCGCCTTACTCCAGTCCAGCGGCGTCAGCATCGTTGATGGCGATGATGAAAACGACAACGTCACCAACACCGGCCTCACCTTCACTCGCGTCGATGTGCATTCGCTGGGACTGGCGATTCTCAATTCCGGTACTGGCGAAGGAACCGGCCAGATCAGTGGCTTTGTTTGGAATGATCTGGATCAAGATGGCACGCAAGATGCTGGCGAACCCGGCAGGGAAAACTGGACGCTCTTCCTTGACAATAATCGCAACGGCATCCGCGATGCGGGTGAGCGCATCACGTTGAGCACCGCTGATGGAAGCTACACATTCACCAATCTGACAGCAGGCACCTACTACGTTGCAACCATCATTCCCGATGGCATGACTCAAACCTCGCCGGGAATGGGCGGCGGCAACTATCTTGAACTGGTATCGAATTGGAATGATGCAGAGTCAAGCCCGCAATCCATCACGCCATCGCATGAAGAGGAAGGCGGTATTGACAAGGGCACTGGCGGATCGGGACAGCAATGGGCTGACGTCTGGGCCGAAGGCGATTTCGCCTACATGGGTCACTATTCCGCTGACAGCACGGTGGACATCGTGGACCTTGCCGACCCGCAAAATCCTCACCTCGCAGCCAAATGGGTTGCACCCGTCGGCGGACTTCAGTTCGCCGATGTGCAGGTCACCAACGGCATCGGCTACTTCGGCAGTGACAACGGCGGCGGCGTCTATATCGTTGACCTGTCCGATCCGCACAACCCGGTCACCCTTTCTCACATCGGTTCCGCCATCAATGGCCACGACCAGGTACACACGCTTTATGTCGATGGTGATTTTCTTTATGAAGTCACCAGCCGTGGACCGGTCATCAAGGTCTTCGATATCAGCGACCCAGCCAACCCCGTCCACGTCCGCGACTTTTCTTCGCCCACCGGCGGCCCTGTCCACGAAGTCACCGTTAAAAATGGCAAGCTTTACACCGCAGTCATCAACGGCACTGGACACGCAGATATCTTCGATGTTTCCGATATCGCCAACTCTGTGACCCATCTGGGCAGCTTCGTCACCGGCTCCTCCGCCCACACATCCTGGGCCAACGACGCTGGCACCGTTCTCGCCGTCGCTCGTGAAACCGCTGGCGGCGATGTGAGACTCTGGAACATCGAGGACCCGAGCAATGTCACTCTCCTCTCAACCATCAGCGCGGCTGCCTACGGCTTCAGCGCCCACACCGCCCATCAGCCAATGATCGTCGGCGACAAGCTATACGTCGCGTGGTATCAGGCAGGCGTGCAGGTCTTCGACATCTCCAACCCCAGCGCCCCCATCCACTTGGGCGGCTACGACACCTACCCCGGCACCGTCAGCGGTTACCAAGGCAACTGGGGCGTCTACGCCATGCTCGGCGAAGACCGAATTCTGGCGGCGGACATGGAGGGTGGGTTGTTTGTGCTTTCCTCGACAGAAACACGGCAACATGCGGTTGTTGTCGCGGAGGGGCAGTCGGTTGTGGGACTTGATTTTGGTGTCTTCCTCGCTCCCGCTGCTGTAGTCACCATCATTGATGACGGCGACACCACCAACGGCTTTAGCACCACAGGCTCGTGGACCAAGTTCACCGGTGATGGATTCCAGAACGACCTGCTCTACCGCACCAGTG
>Ga0163144_10031585_pt1 | contig 10087 bp, 6 predicted proteins | sample OliLak19BULKMAT1_FD_123175 | JGI IMG/M metagenome (GOLD analysis project Ga0163144, IMG submission 123175) | Freshwater microbial mat bacterial communities from Lake Vanda, McMurdo Dry Valleys, Antarctica - Oligotrophic Lake LV.19.BULKMAT1 | ecosystem: Environmental > Aquatic > Freshwater > Lake...
GGGGCGCGCGCACATCCTGGCGGCGCTGTACGACGGGCCAATTGACGCGACCGGCACGGACGCGGACTATGGCTTTGTGCCGATGCTGCTGACGGCGCGGCCCAGCCCGGCCAACGGCGGCGCGGTCTTAGAGACTGTCCGCGTGTCGCCGGGTGAATTGGTCGTGGACGCGCTCGACCGGGTCGTACCGCTGGCTGAGGGCGTGCGGCTGATGACCGCCGCCGGCCCGGTCATCACCTACACCGGCGACCAGCCGGCCGACCTGCCCCAGTGGGTCGTCACCTTTCACCTGAAGCCGGGCCTCACCTGGAGCGCTGGCGCTCCGCTGACGGCGGCCGACTCTGTGTTCGCCTACACCCTGGGCAGCGACGTGGACTCACAAGACCCCTTGCGCGCGGTGGCCGAACGCACCGCCAGCTACGTCGCCCCGGACGCCGCGACCGTGGTATGGACCGGCCTACCGGGCTACGTTGATCCCCTGTACTTTACCCACTTCTGGCCGCCGCTGCCCCAACATCAATTCGCAGGGATGACGCCCGGTGAGATCGCCGACAGCGCGGCGGCCAACCGCGCCCCGTTGGGCTGGGGGCCGTTTGTCGTCGAGGCCTGGACGCCGGGGCAGCAGTTGACGCTGACCCGCAACCCGCTCTACTGGCGCGCCGCCGAAGGGCTGCCGCGCGTCGAGCGCTTGACCTATCGCTTCGTGGCCGACCCGGCGGCGCAGTTGGCCGCGCTGCAAGCAGGGACGTGCGACCTCGCGCCCTCTGGCCCCGGCCTGACCGCGCTGGCCGAGCGGGCCACCGCTGCGGGCTTGAGCGCCCAAACCGTGCCGGGGACGGCGCTGACAATGCTGCACTTTGGCCTGGCCCCCGCGCCGGACTATGTGAGCGAGGGGTCAACAGCCGTGGCTGAGCTAGGCGTGCGGCAGGCGCTGGCCCAGTGCCTGGATCGGGCGGCGCTGGCCCCCGCGCCGGGGCTGGATGTGACTGACAGCTATATGCGCCCAGTTCTGGGGCAGGGTCCGCCGGCGTACAGTGGCCGCTACTATCCCTTTGATCCAGCGCAGGGTCGGGCCAGCCTAGCCGAGGCCGGCTGGACCGACACGGACGGCGACGGCGTGGTAGACCGGGCCGGTGTGCCGCTGGCGTTAACGCTGGCCGGTGGGCCGCAAGACAGCGCCGAAGTCCGCGCGCTGCTGGCGGCCGTGCAGGCGCAGCTACAGACCAACTGCGGCGTGGGGGTGACGGTGCAAGCGCTGACGCGCGGCGAGTTAGTGGGCGACTGGCCCGACGGCGTGATCTTTGGGCGGCGCTTTAACCTGGCGCTCGTCACCTGGCGCGTCGGGCCGGTGCCGCCGTGCGCGCTGTTCCTGAGCGACCAGATCCCCAACGCGGACAATCCGGCCGGGGCCAACGCCTCGGGGTACGCGAACCCCGACTTCGATGCAGCCTGCCGCCAGGCGCAGGTGGCGGTGGACGCCGGCAGCGCCCAGGCGGCCCAGGCGACGGCGGCCGAGTGGTTCGCCCAAGACCTGCCGGCGCTGCCGCTGTTCTGGTGGCCGCGCACCGGGCTGGCGCGGGCGGGCGTGACCGGCTACGTGGTAGACGGCGTGTCGGAGTCGGAGTTGTGGAACATCGAGGCGATTGCGCCGTAGTGAGGTTTGCCGGGGTCGCCCTCACCCCAATCGGGATGGAAAATGCGGTTTTTTCGATGCCGACCGCGAAGGTGGGGCAATCGTCCAGAGAACGTCAGGCGCGGCCGGCGGGCGGGCCTTAAGCTAGAGGCACGCTCAGCGCCCGGTTGAGCGCCAGGAGGAAGCCAGCATGGGGACCAAAACACTCATCCGTCTGCTATTGACTCTCGGGTTTGTGGCCGGATTGGCGCGGCCGGTGGCGGCGGCCAAGGACGCCCGCGCCCAACGCTTTGACGTGGCCGTGACTGCCCAGGCCGACGGCAGCCTATTGGTGACCGAGACGGTCGTGTTCGCCTACACCGGCGGGCCGTTCACGTTCGTCACGCGCGAAATCCCCACCGACCGCACCGATGGCATTACCATCATCGAGGCGCGGATGGACGGCGTAGTGCTGCCGCCCGGCGACCAGCCCGGCCAGATGGAGGCCGGCGGCAGCGACCCGGTGGAAGTGCGCTGGCACTTCGCGCCCACCTCCGACGCCGTGCATACCTTCACGCTCACCTACCGTGCGCTCGGCGTGGTGCAGACCTCGGCCGAGGCCGACCTGCTGCGCTGGCAGGCCTTACCCGACGCGCACGACTACGCCATTGACAGCAGCACCATTACGCTGAGCTACCCGGCCGCCGCCCAGCCGCTCGGCCCGGCCACGGTTGAAAAGTCGGCCGCCGCCGTAAGCACCGGCGACGCGCAGACCACGGTCACCGCCCAGAACCTCGGGCCGGACGACACCCTGATCGTGGCGCTGCGGTTCGCGCCCGGCAGCCTGACCACCCAAACCCCCGCCTGGCAGGCGCGGGCCGACCAGCGCGCCGCGCTCACCCGGCAATACGCGCTGCCCCTGGTCGCGCTGGCGCTGCTGCTCGGCTTGGGCGGCAGCCTGTTGGCGGTGGCCCTCTGGTGGCGGGTGCGGCCCGCGCCGCTGCCGGATAACGGGCCGGTGATGTCGCCGCCCAGCCCGCTCTCGCCGGCGCTGGTGGGCGCGCTGACCAGCGGCCAGGGCGAGCCGGCCGTGACCACGGCGCTCGGCACGCTGTTCGACCTGGCGCGGCGCGGCGTGGTCGCTATCTCGCAAGCGGACAAGAAGAACTGGCTCGGCCAGCCGTCCCCGGCCTTTGTGGTCACCCTCAACGAGCGCCCCGTCGACCTGCCCGGGCACGAGCAGCATCTGCTCGACCAGTTCTTTGGCCCGCCGGCCGCCCCCGGCGCGACCGCCTCGCTGACTGAGAAGATGACGGCGCTCATCGGCAAGTGGAAGCCTTTCGCCGAGCCGGTGAAAGCGGCCGTGCGCCAGCGCGGCTGGTGGGACCCCGCCCGGCAGATGCAGCGCGGGCGCTGGATCGGCTGGGGGCTGGCGCTGCTGCTGGTCAGCCTGGTCTCGCTCATCGCGGCCGGACTGCTGCGCGACGCCTTCGGCGACCTGGTCTTCCTGCTGCCACTGGGCGGCTTTGTGGCCGGCCTGGTCACAGTGATCCTGGGCAGCCGCCTTTCGCCCTACAGCGACCTCGGCCGCGCCGAGGCCAACCGTTGGGCGCGCTTTAGCAAATACCTGTCCGACGTCATCGCCAACCGCGAGGCCGTCATCCGGCCGGACCTGTTCGAGCACTACCTGGCCTACGCGGCGGCGCTCGGGCTGGCGCAGGGCTGGGTCGGCTTCTTCCAGAAGCGCGGCGAGGCGGCCATACCAGCCTGGTTCCAGCCGCTGGCCGGCGCGCACAACGATGGGTTTGTCGCGCTGATCGCCGTGGTCAACTCCAGCGGGGCCTCGTCGGCGGCGGGCGCGGCTGGGGCCGGCGCGGCGGGCGGCGGCGGCAGCAGCACCGGCTAAGCGCTTTGGGATTGCCGATTTCTGCTTGAGGCAGAGAAGACAAAATGGTGCGGGGTGGTCGGGCGCTCGACCACCTCGCGCTTCTGATTCACCTGCGCCCGCCGCCACCGTTACTCTTCGGCGTTGAGCGAGGCGCGCAGTCCGGCGGCTTCGGCATCGCCCACGCCGTCGTCGGCCACCAGCGTTTCCAGGCGGTTATTGGAACTCTCAGACTCAGTTGGCCGGGCAGGTGCTCCTGGGATTTGTCGAGCGCGGCAGTGTAGCGCGTTCCGACTCGCAGTGCCACAAGTTGCCGCTTGAATTAGCCGCCCGTGTCAGACACAATCAGGCGGTCCAGCCCCGGCGGGGTGCGCCGCCCGGCGCTATAATCGGTCCCCATGCTGACCATCACCCTCGACATCGCAAGGCGCTTTATCCTCGGCCAGCAGGGCCTGTGGCCCGGCCGCCGCTGGCGCGGCCTCAAGGGCACCGAGCAGGCCATGCGCGCCATGGAGTACCTGCAACTCGACCCGCTGCAAATCATCGCGCGCAGCCACGACCTTAAGCTGCACAGCCGCGTGCTCGACTACACGCCCGGCCTGTGGGAACAGGCGGCCTACCAGCAGCGCAAGTTCTTTGACTGGGGCGGCTGGCTGGCCGTGCGCCCGATGGACGAGCTGCCGCACTGGCGCGTAGTCATGCGCCGCGAGCGGGACGGCGAGACGCGCGTCCGCGACATGGGCCGCGAGCACGCCGAGGCCATCGTCGAAATGCGGGCGGTGCTGCGCGCGCGCGGCACGGTGAGCAACCGCGACTTCGAGATGTCCACGCGCACCCGCACGCACAGTTATCGCGGGCGCAAGGACAGCGCGCTGGCGTTGTATTATCTGTGGCGCACGGGCGAAGTGATGACCCACCACCGCGAGAACTTCGAGCGCGTGTACGCCCTGACGGAGACGGTCGCGCCGGCGGCGCTGGTGCACGAAAGCGACGAGGCCGAGGCGGACCGCTTCTTGATCAAGAAGGAAGTCAGCTTCGCCGGGCTGACGCGGCTGGCCCGCGCGCAAGACACGTATTGGCGCGGCGTGCCGTTGGGCCAGGCGAAGCCGCTGCACGAGGTGCTGGCGGAAGAGGGCGAGCTGATCGAGGTGCAGGTGGAAGGCTGGAAGCAGGTGCATTACGCCCTCGCCAGCGATGCCAAGCTGCTGCGCGATTTGAGCGCCGGGCGCGTGCCGAAGGCCTGGAAGCCGCTGGCGACGACCACGACCGAAGAGGTGGTCTTCCTGGCGCCGCTCGACCCGGTCAGCGCGCGCGGGCGGGCCAAAATTCTGTTTGGCTTCGAGTACATCTGGGAGGTCTACAAGCCCGCGCACCTGCGCAAATTCGGCTACTACACGCTGCCGATTTTGTGGGGCGACCGGCTGGTGGCGCGCTTCGACAGCAAACTCGACCGGACGACCAACACCTTCGTCATCCTGGGCTTGTGGTTGGAAGACAAGGCGCTCGGCAAGGATGAGGCCTTTGCGGAGGCCCTGGCGGCGGGCTTTGCGCGCTTCGTCACCTTCCTCGGCGCGGGCAAGCTAGACGCCCAGGCCATTCGCGCGCCGCTGCTGCGCCGCCGCGTGGGCGCTGTGAAGGCAGCGAAATAGCCGCCGGTTGGATCAGAGCGGCCTCCGGTCTGATTTACGGCGTCCAGCCCAATCCCTCTGACCTGTCATTCCGAACCCCCGCTCGCGGCCTCATCGCAACGCAGCGTGGTTGGCGGGGTGACGCTTCGCAGTCCCACCGGCTGACCTTCATGGCCCTGGTCGATTCGCAGGGGACTCAAGGTGAGATTTCCCCTAAAGGGTGCTTCGCGATCACCCGCCCCAGGGCAGCGTGAGGGCCAACGACCTGAGGCGGGTTCGGAATGACAGTGACAGCGAGGTGGGGTAGCGCCGGGGCGCAGGCTAGCGGCTGCTCAGTTCCAGGGGCAGGCCGACGACCTGGGCCGGGGAGGTAGCGACGGTGCCAGAGAGGTCGTAGGCCAGCGCGCCGGAGATGCGCACCGGCACGAGTTCGCCCACCGGCACTTCGCCGTCAATGATGACCATGCCGTCAATCTCGGGCGCGTCGCGGTAGCTGCGGCCCACGCTCAGGCCGTCGCCGGTGCCCTCGACCAGCACCGCCAGCGTGCGGCCGATCTGCTCCTGGTTCTTCGCCAGCGAGATGCGCTGCTGGACGGCCATCAGGCGGTCACGGCGCTCCTGCTTCACGTCTTCCGGCACGGGGTCGCCCAGCGCGGCCGACTCGGTGCCCGGCTCGAACGAGAAGGTGAAGACGCCCAGCCGGTCGAAGCGCAGCTCGGTCACAAAATCGAGCAGGGTCTGAAACTCGTCTTCCGTCTCGCCGGGGTAGCCGACGATGAAGGTGGAGCGGATCGCCAGGTCGGGCATGGCGGCGCGCATCTTGCCGATGGTGCGATGCACCCAATCAATGTTGGCCGGGCGGCGCATGCGGCGCAGCGTGGCCGGGTGGCCGTGCTGCAGCGGCATATCCAGGTAGTGCAAAATCTGCGGGTGGGCGGCCATCGTTTCGATCTGGCGGTCGGTGACGTAGCCGGGGAAGGCGTACATCACCCGCAGCCAGTCAATGCGCGGGGCGGCCTCGGTCAGGGCGGTCAGCAGTTCCGACAACCCTTCTTTGACGCCCAGGTCGTGGCCGTAGTCGGTCGTGTCCTGCGCGATGAGGATCAGTTCGCGGATGCCGGCGGCTTCGAGGCGGCGGGCTTCGTTGAGGATTAGCGGCAGCGGGCGCGAGACAGCCGTGCCCTTGATGAGCGGGATGGCGCAGAAGGCGCACGGCCGGCGGCAGCCGTCGGCGATCTTAATGTAGGCGCTCTGGCCCTGCACGGCGGCCCGCAGCGCGCCCTGCTCGTCCGAACCGACCACTGCCGCGTCTTCCGGCAGGTGGTAGAGCGGCGTGGGGTGCGGCTGGGCGCGCAGGCGCTGCACCAGGTCCACGATGTCCATCCAGCGCCGCGTGCCGATGATGCCGTCTAGGCCGGGCACCTGCTTGGCGACCTCGGCCCCGTAGCGCTGGGTGAGGCAGCCGGCGGCGATGAGCAGTTGGCCGCGCTTCTTGTGCGACGCCAACTCGTTGAGCACATCCACCGACTCTTGCTTGGCCGGGCCGATGAAGCCGCAGGTATTAACGATCAGCACCTCGGCCTGGCGCGGGTCGGCGGTGGCCTCGAAGCCGGCGCTGCCCAAGAGCTGCGCCATGCTGTCGGAGTCAACTGTGTTTTTCGAGCAGCCGAGGCTGACGAGATGAAAGCGTTTGGCTTGGACTTTCGGCATACCGTTACCTATCTCATTCCGTAGCGGCCGGCGTGGCCGTCACTTCCGGCGTGGGCGTGGGCGTGGGCGTGGGGATGATCATGCCCTCCAGCGTCCACAACCGGGTGACCACCTGGCCGAGTTGGCCCAGCAGTCCCTGATCCACACCATTCCAAATAACGCGCGTCGCCAGGCCGTTGCCGGTGAGCACCTCGACCACGCTTTGCCCGATAAATTCGCGCGCCTCGCCGGGCGGCATCAACCCGGCAAAGGCCGGCTGCCCGTCCACGCTGACGCTGACCCAGGTGCGCTGCTCGGCGCGCACGGTGATGTTAATGCCCTCGTACGAAGCGGCCGGCGTGGGCAGCGCGGCGGTGGCCGACGGCTCGGGCGCGAACGTGGCAGTCGCCGCGGCGGGAGTGCCGGCGGTCCCCACGAGCGCGGACAGCGTCGGCGTGGGGGTCTGGGCGAAGGTGGCGGCCAACTGCAAGCCGCCCCACACCAGCAGCGCGCCCAGCATCAGCATAATCACCAACGCCACCAGCAGATCGGCGGAGAACAGCCGCCGCCGGGGGCGAGCCGGAATGGTGGACGCCAGCCGGGGCGTGGGGCTGGGCGCGGTGCTGGGCCGCCTGGCCGAGCGCACGCCGACCTGGGTCGGGTGGCTGCTCTGGCGCACGGCGGCCTTGATGCCCGGCCGGGCGCGGCCCGGCTTTCCCTGATCGGGCGCACCGGCGAGCGGCTCGGCGGCGGGGCGCGCCACAGACCGGCCCGGCTTGCGGCGCAGGCTGGCCTCGTACAGGCCGAGCATGTCCTGGAGATCAAGCCCCAGGTACTGGGCGTAGTTTTTGAGGAAACCACGCGCCTGGGCGGGCGCGGGCAGGGCCGCGTAGTCGTCGGCCTCCAGCGCGGCCAGGTGCCGGGCGCGGATGTGGGTGATGCTCTCGATTTCTTCGAGCGTCTGCCCCAGGGTCTCACGCGCGGCACGCAGCAATGGCCCGACCGTTTCGGTCATGATCCCCACAGCGGCAACCAGGCCGGCGGCGCCACCGAGGCGGCCCCGCCGGCCTGAAGAAAGGTCGTGCTAAAGCAAGGGAGAGGGCGCAGGGCAGTCCCGAACGGCTTGCCGGGCCGGCGGCTTGACCTCACCCCCGGCCCCTCCCCCGCAGGGGAGGGGTGACTTTGAGATGAGGTGCACATCCCGTAATTCTTTCTGGATGTTACTTAGCCGCCAACCCGCTGGCCTGCTTGCCCCAGCAGCTTAAGCGCCGGCTTCGGCGGCCGGCATTTCGGCCTCAGCTTCGGCGGCGACTTCGGCGGCCGGCATTTCGGCCTCAGCCTCAGCGGCCGGGGCTTCGGCGGCAGCGGCGGCCGGGGCCGGGGCGGCTTCGACAGTCTTGCGGGCCTCACCCTCGCGGAAGAGGATGACGGTGATGGTGGGGATCAGGTCGGTGGTCAGGCGCACGGGCACCTTGAACTCGCCGATCTCGCGCAGCGGCTGGTGGCCGACGTTGCGGCGCTCGACTACCAGGCCGGAGACCTTCTTGATCTCGTCGGTGATCTGGGCGGTGGTGACCGAGCCGTAGAGCTTGCCGGTCTCGCCCGCCTTGACGGCGAAGGTGAGCACCAGGCCGTTGAGCTTCTCGGCCACGCCCGACAGTTCGGCGTTCAGCTTGGAGCGGGTGATGGCGGCGTTTTGGCGCAGGGTTTCGGCCTGCTTCACCGCCGCGGTGGTGGCGAGGGTCGCCAGCCGCTGGGGGATGAGGAAATTCCGACCGTAGCCGTCGGCGACTTTTTTGATGTCGCCGGCGTGGCCCAACTTATAAACGTCTTTAAGCAGCAATACGCGCATTGGAGGTCAAGCCCTTTCTTGCTTGGTGTCTCAGGCGGGCGAAGGGTACAACGCCCCGGTTGTAGGTAGGCGGGTGATTATAGCAGAGAATTAGGGGATTTCTGATTTTTGATTGCTGATTTCTGATTGGGGAGCAATTCAGTTTGGGGGCCATGTTTGAAAGGGTCAGATGACCTTTAGCGTCGCGGCGGGTTCTCGCCGCAAATTGGGGTTGTGAGACTTCATATCTGACCGAAACCCAAATTTTCAGGCTGGGCGTGGGCAAGCCCACGCCCAGCCTGAAAATTTGGGCGGCTGGCCCAAGTAGGCTACGGCCCTAAATGGCGCGTAAACCCGCTCGTCGCAGGGACGCGCACCGCAGTCAGCCGCCTCCCATGTGCCGCGCGCGCCTCGCCCTCGGTCGCGCGGATTGGACCGACCCCACTATGCGCCAGAGGAAGGCGGCCATTGGGCGAGGTGGTGATCATGGGCTGGACCAGAGATCGATGTGGCGGGTGAGGGTGGTGTGGGCCAGATCGGGCCGGAAGACATAGGGGTAGGTGTTCAGGAGCTGGCCGAGGGCGCGCAGGGTGAGGCGGAAGCGGCGGCCCTGGCTGGTGCGGTCGCGTGGGAGGCCTAGCGCGGAGAGGAGGCGGCCGACGCTGGCGGGGGTGAGGCGCTCGGCCAGGTCGGCGCGGGCGCGGCGCAGCGCTTCGGCGTGCATGAGGCTGTAGATTTGGCTGGCACTGAAGAAGTATTGGAGCGCATTGAGGTAGCGCTCGACGACCGGGGGCAGGGGCGCGGCAGAGATCAAGCCGAGTAGCCCAACCGCAGGCGCAGCCTGGCCGGGGCCGCCGGCCGGCTCAACTTTTTCCTGCGCAGGGGTCACGCTGCTGTCGGTGCTGACATTGCTGACCGGTTCAGTCGTTGTTCGCGCAGGTGCCACGCTGCTGTCGGTGCTGACGATGCTGTCATGGTCGCTACCTGTTCGCGCAGGTGCCACGCTGCTGTCGGTGCTGACGATGCTGTCATGGTCGCTACCTGTTCGCGCAGGGGTCACGCTGCTGTCGGTGCTGACGATGCTGTCATGGTCGGCAGCGGTTCGCGCAGATGGCACGCTGCTGTCGGTGCTGTCAATGCTGTCAGTGGGGCGAGGCGCGGCGGCAGGGGGCTGGCTGGCGGCGAGCAGCCGGCCGAATTCGGAGCTCGGGTCGGTGAGGAAGTCTGACCGGTCGGCAAACCAGGTGTACATGCCCCAAATGGCCAGTTCGAGCAGGTCGGCGTGCGGGTCGTAGAAGTCGAACGAGAAAGCGTCCATATAACTCGACTGTTGTGTTTTGACATTAGGGCAGGCGAATCATCTCGCGGGGATGAGCACCTGCTGTTTGGCAAATAACTGAGCGAAAATGTCCGCCGCCGTTTGTCCTTGCTGGAGTCGCGCA
>Ga0163144_10031586_pt1 | contig 10087 bp, 11 predicted proteins | sample OliLak19BULKMAT1_FD_123175 | JGI IMG/M metagenome (GOLD analysis project Ga0163144, IMG submission 123175) | Freshwater microbial mat bacterial communities from Lake Vanda, McMurdo Dry Valleys, Antarctica - Oligotrophic Lake LV.19.BULKMAT1 | ecosystem: Environmental > Aquatic > Freshwater >...
GGCTTGATCCGCTCATAGAAATGATCGTGACCGGCAAACACCACGCTGACGTTGTAGCGGATGAACAGCGGCTCAAGCGTCTTGCGCAGCATGATGTCCGAGCCGTGCCGTCCGCCGGACGAGTACAGGGGATGATGCACGAACACGACCTTCCAGTCGTCGGCTGATGCCTTCAACTGCTGCTCAAGCCACGCGATTTGCGCGGGCGCCGGGTAGGTGCTCTCGAGCGCGAAGAACCGGAGGTTCTGCCGCGGCGCCTTGAACGAGTAGTAGCGCTGTCCTTCCATGTTGAACTGCTTGTAGTAGCGCTGGTTGCGGTCGTCGTGATTGCCGAGCGCCGCGAAGAACATCACCTTGGCATCGAGCAGCAGCTGGTACGGCCTCTCGAACTTCTCCGCGTAATCCTGGGGCCGCTCCGACCCGATCAGGTTGTCGCCGGACATCAAGACCAGCTCGAACGGAAACGCCTGGTGGGTCTTCGCCATCTGGGCGGCGAGCTGGTACTGCCCCGGCGAGGCATTGCCGGTATCACCCATCACGGCGAACTTGAGTGAACCCTCGCGATTGGGCAATGGCATCGGTGGCTCTGCCCTGGTGCGTGGCGACACGACGGTTGCCGGGCCCGACTGCGGGACCAGCGCCGGCGTGCATGCCGCCAGCAGCAGAACCAGGCTCGACGCGGCGAGGACTCGGTGGATGCTCATCGGTTACTTTCCTGACAACGCATCCGGGATGAAGTCCGGAATGATGTGGGCGTGCTGGTCGAACAGGATCAGGTGCCGGCCGATGAAGCGGTACTCCATCTCCTCGGGCAGTTCCGGCAGCGCCTTGAGTAATCCCGGCGGCATGGTCGTGAGCGCCACGTCATCCGGATAGCGCTGGTTGGCCGTCAAGGGGACGAACTTGACGTTGTCATCCATGATCGAGCTACGGCGGCGCGCGCCGTCCGGTCCCGACAGCGCGTCGATCAGGATCCGCTTGACCAGGGTCGTCATCTCGGGCGTGAAGATATCGCCGCGCTTCGCGCCGGCCCGGGCGACCTGGATTCGGTCGGCCATCGCGCGCTGCGTCTGGTCGATCTGCTGCGGCGTCGCCTCCTGCGGCAGTTTCGGCGCGGCCCGCTCAGCCTGCAGATGGATGACGACGTAGGCGTTGACGCGGGTCACGAAGTCTTCCACCACCGGGGCCTCGTCCCGTGGCGCTCGCGGTCCTTGGCGGGCGGCGCCCGCTGGCGAGACCGCCAGCCATCCCATCAGCACGACCGCCCCAATTGCACACACTGACGCCCGCGACCGGTCCGACATGGCAACTCCCTTCGGTCGCGGAACTCATGCGTAAAGCCTGTGACCACAAGATTCACCTGCACAAGCCGCGCCGGATGTTCGCCAACGGACGAGCTCGAGGCCGCCTTTCGGGCGTCAGTGGATGACGTCTTGGTTTTGAGCGGCGCGTTCGCGTTCCGCCGCGGTGCGCTCCTCTTCGTCCCATCGCCGTCGAATCGCCGCCCCATGCCGCCGGCGCCGCCACACCGCCAGCGCGGCCACGGCCATCACCAGCAGCCAGAAGGCGTTGCCGGAGGTGAGGAACGGCACCCACTCGGTCCACACACGTTGGCGATTCCAGAACGCATCCTCCATCGCGCCAAGCGTCTGCCCGCCGACCGTTGCCACCGCGCGATCGAACGGCACCTCGTCGCGCACCAACCGCAGGATGGCTGCAGGCGCGGTCCCGCCATGCTCGCGGATGAGGTCGCGCACGAACGCCGTCGACAGCGAGTAGCCGCGCGATTGCGCCGCCGCGCCGCCCTCGAAGATCGCGTCGATCTCACGCAGCCGCAGCCTGGGACCGGCCATCAGCTCCCACGCCAGGCGCGAGCGGTCCTCGAGATCCCACGGCCGCTCAACCGCGACCGCCAGCCCTTCGTGAAACCAGCGCGGCACGTCGCGGCCGCCGGCCGCGCGCGCGATCAGGACGTGCGCCACCTCGTGCCGCAGCACATCTTCCAACGTGTCATGCGGGTAGACGGGCGAGCGCGCCGGAAACAGCACGATCAAACTTGAGTTGCTGAGCGCATAGCCGGCCACCCAGGGGCTGGTGCCACGCGCGGCTTCACTGTCTTCGGCGGCCAGCACCACCTGGATCGGGGGACCCGGTTCGGCCAGGCCGACCGTGCCAACAATGCCGGCGAGTGTGAAACGGTTGAAGGATTCAAGCCGGCGACTCGCGGAGGCGAGTTCGACCGGCGCCATGATGACCAGGGCGGGTGGTTCCTGCGCGGCGGAAGAGACCACCGCCAGCGCTGCGAGTAACAGCGCGGTCGCCGACCGAACAACTGGACGGGCCAGGCGGGAGGCGTGAGACACGGTGGCCCTGGTGTGGCTTATTCCGGATCGCCGGTTCGAGAAGACGCCCGACGCTCCTTGAAGAATTCCTGGATGATGGCGCGGCACTCGTCTTCGAGCACGCCGCCGATTGCCTCGACGCGATGATTGAGCCCGGGAAATTCGTGCGCGCTGGTCATGGAGACGATCGCGCCTGAGCGGGGTTCGGTGGCGCCGAAGACGAGGGTGCCGATTCGAGCGTGGACCATGGCGCCCACGCACATCAAACAGGGCTCGACCGTGACGTAGATCGTCGCGCCCGTGAGCCGGTAGTTCTTGAGCGCCGCAGCCGCCGCGCGCATGGCCACGACCTCGGCATGCGCCGTCGGGTCGGTCGCGGCGATTGGCTGGTTGAATCCCGTAGCCACCACCGCGCCATCAAGCACCACTACGGCGCCAACCGGCACCTCGCCAGCATTGCGCGCCCGCGCCGCCTGCGCCAGCGCCAGGCGCATGAAGTCGTCGTGACTCATGCTGCGATCTTACCGGGATCCGGGGTCCGGGATCCCGAATCCCGGACCCCGGACGACCGTCTACCGCACGGTCGGGTAGCCGTGTGCGGCGGTTTCGCCGTTGAACTGGAACTCGGTCAGCGTCTTGAAGCCGGCCGCGTTCGGCTGCAACACCACCGTGTTGCCCTTCACTGCGCCGCGCTCGAGGTGCGTGCAATGGAAGGCGACGACGGGGGTCTGCTGGTTGTTGAAGGCGTAGATGTGAGTGCAGGGTTCACCGCGTGCCATGCGGTCGTTGTCATGCTCGATGACATAGCGGCCCTGGAGGATCTTGTCGCCCACGCGTACCGGCTGCATGAACCACACGTCGGTCGTCTGGCGGGCAGCAACAGTCACCACTGGCGGGGCAGGCGGCTCGGTCTGAAACGCCAGGAGGAAGGGGTCCGTGAGGTCGGCCATCGGCATGGTGGCATGCTCAATGCCCGCGTGGTCCTTGCAGCAGGGCATGGCACAGGACGCCTGGCCGGCCTTCATGTCCTGGCAACAGGGCATGTCGCAACTGGGCGCCGCCGCGAACGCCGGAGACGCGAACAACAACCCGGCGAGTCCGATGGATGCGAGTAATCGTGAATACATAAGTCCTCCGCTTTGCCGCACTACGAAGCGAAAGGCGTGCCGTCGGCGGCAGGCCGGAAACAGGCGCAATTCGCCGCGAACATCCCGGTGCGACGGAAGAATCCCGGGGTCGCGCGGAATTTCCCACCCGGCATCGTTGGTATGATGTGGCTCCGTTTCATGCGCCTGGAGGATTCGATGATCGCTCGCTTCTGTCGTCTGGCAGCTCTGTGTCTGTGTTGTCTCATTGCCGGCTCCTCCGCGAGCTGGGCTCAAGAGAGTCACCTCGATGCCGCGGGCGACGTCCCCAAATACGTCAAGGACCCCATCCCCCTCTACACCACCGCGCTCGGCCCCTTTAAGCGGCCCATTTCCACCAACAACGCCGAAGCCCAGGCCTTTTTCACCCAGGGTTTCCAGATGATGTACGCCTTCGCGCGCATCGACGCCATTCGCTCGTTCCGCGAGGCGTGGAAGCGCGACCCCGGCTGCGCCATCTGTTACTGGGGTGAAGGCTGGGCGTGGGGTTCGTACTTGAACGGCCCGATGTCGGCCGACCAGTCGCCGTTTGCCTACGCCGCCACGCAGAAGGCGATCAGCCTGAAGGACAAGGCCACGCCAGTGGAGCGCGCGTTCATCGAGGCGCTCAGCGTCCGCTACGTCAAGGATTTCGACGTCAAGACCCGCAAGGAACAGGACCAGGCCTACGCCGACGCCATGGGCAAGCTGGCCGAGAAGTATCCGAACGATCTCGACGCGGTCACGCTCTATGGCGACGCGCTGTTCCTGCTGGAGCCGCGCCGCGGCACGCGCGACGTCAACGCGCCCAACATCAAGAAGCTGCACGGCGTGCTGGAGTCGGTGCTGAACAAGGATCCCAAGCATCCCGGCGCCTGCCATCTCTACGTGCACGCCACCGAATCCACCGTGCAGCCCGAGAAGGCGGTGTTCTGCGCCGAGTATCTCGGCAAGACCATTCCCGGCGCCAGCCACATCAACCACATGCCGTCGCACACGTGGAACGAGGTCGGCCGCTGGTCCGACTCGGTGCGCGCCAACCTCGACGCCTGGCACTCCGATCTGAAGGCCGACCTGGGCGAAGGCTTCGCCATCTACCCAGACCACAACCTGCACATGCTGCTCTACGCCGCCTCGATGGATGGCCAGGGCGCCATTGCAACGCAGGCCGGCAAGGATTACACCAAGCGCACCAGCGACACGATGTACCAGGCGCTGACGCTGATTCGCTTCGGCCGCTTCGACGAGGTGGTCGAGATCAGCAAGCGTCCGGAGCGCGAGATTCCGGCGGCGGCCTTCGACTTCTCCATGGGCTACGCCAAGCTCAAGCTCGGTGAGCCCGAGTTCGCCAAGGCCTACCTCGCCAAGGTGACGAAGGCGGCGGAGACCTCGAAGCAGGAATTCCGCACCCACCCGGCCGCGCGACTGGTCGGCGTAATGGCCGGCATTCTCGATGGCGAGATCACACGCGTGGGCGGCGACCTGCCCGGCTCGATCGCCAAGTTCGAACAGGCCGTGAAGCTGGACGACGAGATGGAGTACGACGAGCCCGAGCCGCTGCCCTTCCCGGCGCGGCACTGGCTGGGCGCGGCGCTGATTGAAGCCAAGCGTCACGCCGAGGCCGAAGCGGTGTATCGCGAAGACCTGAAGCAGCACCCGCACAACGGCTGGTCGCTGCTCGGGCTGCAGCAGGCGCTGAAGGGGCAGGGCAAGACTGACGCCGCCGTGGACGAGGACCTGGCCAAGAGCTGGGCGCGCTCGGACACCTGGATTCGCGCGTCGCGGTTCTAACCGGGATCCGGGATCCCGTAAGATGTCGGCATGTTCCGACGCCACGCCGCGCTTCCGATTCTGATCGCCGGCCTGTTATGCGCACCGCTCAGCGGCCAGCAGTGGCCGCACTACGCGGGCGATCAGGCGGCGTCGCACTACTCGCCACTCGATCAGATCACCGCCGCCAATGTCAGCTCGCTGCAAGTGGCGTGGGAGTGGCAGCCCAACGAGAAGATCCTCTCTGAGTTCGGGACGCGCCCCGGCGCGTTTCAGAACACGCCGCTGATGATCGACGGCGTGCTCTATGTCAGCACGCCCTACAACCAGGTCGCCGCGCTTGATGCCGTCAGCGGCAAGCAGCTGTGGCGATTCGATCCCAAGGCGTACGAAGACGGCCAGCCACCAAACGGACAGGGCTTCGCGCATCGTGGCGTCGTCGCCTGGCGCGATGCTACCAGCGGCAAGCTTCGCATCTTCATCAACGCGCGCTACAAGCTGATTCAGCTCGACGCGGCCACCGGCGCGCCGGTGTCGGCGTTTGGCAAAGGCGGCACGGTCGATCTCAGCGAAGGCCTGGTGTGGGCCATCAACAAGAAGCACTACACCAACACCTCTCCGCCGATCGTCTTCAAGAACCTGATCATTGTCGGCAACGGGGTGGGCGATCGCATCACCTACAAGAACGATCCGCCAGGCGACGTGCGTGCTTTTGACGCACGGAGCGGCAAGTTAGTGTGGAAGTTCAACACCATTCCGCAGCGTGGCGAGTTCGGCAACAACACCTGGGACGCCGGCTCGTGGCAGTTCACCGGCCACACCAACGTGTGGGCGCCGATGAGCGTGGACGAATCGCGCGGCCTGCTCTACCTGCCGGTCAGTACGCCCAGCAACGACTACTACGGTGGCCGGCGCCCGGGACAGAACCTGTTTGCCGAATCGCTGGTGTGCCTCGATGCCAACACCGGCGTACGCAAGTGGCATTACCAGATCGTGCATCACGGCTTGTGGGACTACGATCCCGCGTCGGCGCCGAACCTGGTCACCATCACCGTTGACGGCAAGCGCATCGACGCGGTGGTGCAACTCACCAAGCAGGGCTGGGCGTTCGTGTTCGATCGCGTCACCGGCCGGCCGGTGTGGCCCATCGAAGAGCGCGCGGTGCCACGCAGCGACGTGCCCGGCGAAGCATCGTGGCCGACGCAGCCCTTCCCCACCAAGCCACCCGCGTTCGAATCGCAGGGCATGACGTTAGACGAAGCGTTTGATGCGACGCCGGCGTTGCAGGCGGTGGCGCAGGCCGAGTTGAAGAAGTATCGGCTCGGTCCCATCTACACGCCGCCCTCGCTTCAGGGCACGGTCACGCTACCCGGCGTGTGGGGCGGCGCCAACTGGGGCGGGGGCGCGTTCGATCCAGAGACGGGCCGTCTGTTCGTCAAGACCTCGCGCAGTCCCGGCATCTTCAAGATGGAGCCGTTCACCAAGTCGGGCCAACCCGGCGATCGCCAGGACGAGGTCGATGCCGAGTACGTGCAGCGCAGCCCGGCGGCGTTTGTGGACGGCGTGCCGATTCTGAAACCACCGTACGCGCACCTGGTGGCAATCGACCTCAACCGCGGCGAGATTGCGTGGAAAGTGCCGTTCGGCGATGCGCCGGAGTTGCGCAACGTGCCGGCGCTCAAGGGCGTGCCGCTGCCGGATCGCCTGGGCGCCGTCGGACCACCCGGCGCCATTGTCACCAAGGGCGGCCTGGTGTTTGTCGGCGGCAACGACATGGCGTTATCGGCGTTCGACAAGATGACGGGCGGTGAAGTGTGGCGGCATGCGCTGCCGCGACAAGCCACGGCCACGCCCATGACGTATCTGGCGGCCGACGGCCGGCAGTTCGTCCTGATCGCGACTGGCCGCGGCGAAGACACTTCGCTGGTTGCGCTGGCCATCCCGCGCAACCCGCCGGGAGCGGCCAAGAGATGAGTCGGGGAGTTGCCAGTCACACGTCGGGAGGGGGTTCCCTGCCGGGAATCGCTGGAGGGTTCATGATCGATCGCTACACGAAAGCCGTGCTCACGCTGATCGCCACCGCGTTGGTGTACTTGTGCGTCGTTCTCACGCCGCTGCCAAGCGTGCAGGCGCAGGGCACGTTGCGCCCGGGCGAACCGACCGGTCCCTTGCCGGTCCTGATCGTCGGCTGGCGCGGAGCACCTGGCGAGACCGTTCCGGTCTCTGCCACGACGCCGATTCCCGTGAGCGTGCCGGCACCAATCCGCATCACTGGACCCGTCCAGGTCACCGGTTCGGTCACGACCGAGAGAGCATCAGACCGCGCGGACCGGGTCGTCGTCGTCGGCTGGGAAGAGGGTGGCAATCGCGATGGCCGGCCGGCCACTCAGTTGCGACCCATTACCGAAGCGACCGCGCTGCCCGTCAACGTCCGGCGATGACCGCCACTCGCGCGCGTCTCATCACCGGCCTGGTCGTGGCCGGCCTGTCGATCGTCTCAGCGCAGACAACGCCGTTTCGCGTCGGCGAGACGCTGCCGGCGTGGACCGTCGGCACGCTCGACATCCACCAGGATGCGTCGCGAACGCCGGGCCAATGGATCGCTCGCTACGTACGCCAGATGATGAGCGGCGAATCGCCGCGGCTCGACTACGCGGTGCTGACGCACTTTCATCCCGACCACATGGGCCGCATCGACGGCGCGGCCGCGATCGGCGCGCGTGCGGACCAGGTGGCATCGGGCCACGGCCACGTGGTGGTGCGAGTCGAGCCAGGCGGCGAACGCTATCGGGTGGTCGTGCTGGACGACACGACGGAGTCGTATCGCATCACCTCCGTTCACGGACCATACGCGTCCAGATAGACCCGGTACGCCCTTTGCTGAAGCACTGGGCATGAGCACACCAACCGCGCCGGTCATCGATCCCAAGAATCCCAGCACCAAGCCGCACGGCACCACGGACGATCAGGCCAAGGAGATGGAGAGCGAGGGCCAGGCGAAGACGTCGCAGGACACGCCGGAGGATGCGCCCGCGGGCACGCCCGTGCGCTCGTCGCTTGATAAGACCATGAGCGACCAGGACCTCGACACGGCCGGCACCGACGCCGACAAGGCCTAGCCATGGCAATCGCCAACCCAGATCGGGAGCGGCAAGACCGAAAGGTGGAAGTACCCGGCGTTCCAGTCTAGGATCAGAGCATGAGCGAGCGAGTTGTCGTCCACCTGCCGCCGATGCCCCAGCCGAAAGACTTCGGTCTGGATGCCAAGGTCACCGATGACACCCCAGCCGCGGCGCGCTACGACAAGGCGCTGAAGGTGTGGGAGCGGGTCGTCCGCGACATCGCCCAGCGCATTGGCAAGAAGTAGCGTCCTGCTGGCAGGGCGCGAGGCACGGGAGTTGCAATCGGAGACCATGGAGGATTTCCCATGGGCTCGCGTGTGCAACTCGCTTTCGCATTTCTAGCGCTCTCTTCACCATTCATCCTTGACGCTCAGGCTGAGCAAGCCCGGCCGGCGAAAATGCGCTTTGAGGTCATGGACCGCAACAGCGATGGCGTAATCACGCGCGAGGAATGGTCGGGCTCGCCGCGCTCCTTCCAGGTTCACGACTGGAACGGCGACGGTCGCCTGGCCGGCAATGAGGTGCGGCCCGGCGGGCGGCGCAACAACGATCGCACCGTCAACGATCGCGAAGTCGCCGACCACGTGCCCGGTCGCGCCGAGCGCTACCTGAACTGGACCGATGCCGGCTTCACCAGCATCGACCACAATCGCGACCGCCGCATCACCGCCAACGAGTGGCACTTCGATCTCGAGTCGTTCCGCCGTGCCGACCGCAACCGGGACGATGTGCTGACGCGCGCGGAGTTCGTGGGTGACGACGGCGAAGATGATGACCGGGAGGACAGTTTCGACGACCTCGACGTCAACAACGACGGCCTGGTCGAGCGCGGCGAATGGCACGCGAGCGGCACCATGTTCAGCCTGCTCGATCGCAATCGCGACGGCGTGCTGAACCGTTTCGAAGTGGTCGGCTCGGTGCCCAGTCAGGACACCTACGACGAGTTCGCGACCATCGACCTCAATCGCAACAGCACGATCGAGCGCAGCGAATGGCAGTGGTCAACAGCGAGCTTCACCCAGCGTGACAGCAATCGCGATGGCAAGCTGTCGCGGGCCGAGCTGAGCGTGGCCGGCGCGCCGGGCTCAGCTGCCACCACCGGCTCTGCCAGCGAATCAGCGGCCGGCGCGCAGACCGTGCGGGTGAACGCGCAGCAGCGCTGGACCGACGCCACCATCATCGTGCGCGCGGGCGACACCATTACGTTCGACGCCAGCGGCTCGATCACGATGAGCGACGACAACAACGACACGGCCTCACCCGCCGGTTCCAGCCGTGGCCGCACCGCTCCAGACGCGCCCGTGTTGAACCAGCTCGCGGGCGGCCTGATTATGAGGATTGACAGCTACGGCCCCATCTTCATCGGCGCCCGGCGCACGCTCAACGCGCCGGTCAGTGGCCGCATCTACCTGGGCGTGAACGACGATCACTTGCCCGACAACCGCGGCGAGTTCACGGTGACGGTTGGCGTCAGCGGCCGCACGTCGCGCTAGAGACCTGAACCTGACGGGAGAGCAACTCTTAACGGGAGGACATCTCCTGTCGGGAGGGCAACTCCCGTCGGGCAACAAATCCCCGTCAAGAAACAACTCCCCGTCTGTTTTTAACTCGCGATATTCCTGTGTTAAGCTTGAAAGTCTGTCGCGCCCATAGCTCAGCTGGATAGAGCGTCTGGCTACGAACCAGGAGGTCGCATGTTCGAATCATGCTGGGCGCACCATTCGACTCA
>Ga0163144_10031587_pt1 | contig 10087 bp, 7 predicted proteins | sample OliLak19BULKMAT1_FD_123175 | JGI IMG/M metagenome (GOLD analysis project Ga0163144, IMG submission 123175) | Freshwater microbial mat bacterial communities from Lake Vanda, McMurdo Dry Valleys, Antarctica - Oligotrophic Lake LV.19.BULKMAT1 | ecosystem: Environmental > Aquatic > Freshwater > Lake...
CGCCTGCTTCTTCTAAAGCCTTTTTACACTGCATAACAGAAACTCCAGTTTGTTCACGGAGTTCTTTTACTTGTTCTGTGGTGATTGCCATAATATTTATCATACTTTACTTATAAATAATTGTTAATTTTCTTAAAGACTTGTACTTTTTTTATATGCGTTCATTATTTTTTCAATAAAGAATTTTATACTTGACCGTGATGAATCATTTCCGACTACCGGATAGGTTATGCCTTTTATGTTGGTATCAGTATTTACGAGTGCGATAACTGGGATGTTTACCTTTACTGCTTCTTTTACTGCTATATGTTCTCTCTTTGCATCAACAATAAATAGAGCATCTGGAATTTTTTTCATATTTGCAAGACCGAAAAATAGACCGTGCATTTTTGCTATTTCTTCGTCGATGAGCAATCTTTCTTTTTTAGTATATTTTTCAAGCTCACCACTTTCTTTTTGTTCTTTAAGTAGTGCGAGACGATCGATTCGCTTTTTGATTTCAGGGAAGTTTGTAAGTACTCCTCCAACCCATCTTTGACAAACATAGGGCATACCTATCTTGTCAGCCATTTCGCGGATAAGTTCTTTTGCTTCTGGTTTTACTCCAACAAAGAGTACAACCTTTCCTTTCTTGCCACAGTCCTCCATAAAGGCTTCTGCAGTTTCTAGAAGCTTAGCTGTTTTTTCGACATCAATAATGTCCACCTTATTTTTAGTGGTAAATATATATCTTGCGACTGATGGGTGTCTTCGTGTCTTTGAGTATCCAAAATGGACTCCAGAGCTAAACATTTCATCAACCAAAGGGTTTATAGAATCTGACATACGTAAAATCTCTTATTAATTAAACTGCGGTTCGACCCACAGATATTCCGTTTTTAAGCATTTACAGCTTATTTACAGAGGAAGGATATAAAAACACTCCTCCACGGAATGTACCTAATATATTAACAGAAACATAACAATTCCGCAATAGGTCAGCAGATGTTTATATTTATGTTTAATATTTGTAAAATAAGATTTTTTAAGGTAATATCGCACTATATGAAACAGTCCCAACTTTTTACTAAAACGAGGCGTGAAGCTCCGTCTGATGAGGTTTCGAAAAATGCCAAACTCTTGATTCGAGGCGGATTTATCCACAAGGAAATGGCAGGCGTGTATTCATATTTACCACTTGGACTTCGAACTCTTAAAAAAATAGAGCAGATCATTCGGGAGGAGATGAACGCCGTGGGTGGGCAGGAGATAGTCATGGCGACCCTTCACCCGAGTGAACCTTGGAAACAAACTGGTGCGTGGGATAGCGTTGATGTACTTTTTAAAATAGAAAGTCGCACGGGAAAAGAATACGTGCTTGGTCAGAGTGAAGAAGAAATCGTCACACCGATTATGAAAGATTATATAAATTCTTACAAAGATTTACCAAAAGCAGTTTATCAAATCGGACAAAAATATCGTGACGAACTTCGGGCCAAGTCTGGTGTTATGCGCGGACGAGAATTTACCATGAAAGACATGTACAGTTTTCACGAGTCACAGGAAGATTTCGATAGATTTTATCAAATCGCAAAAAAAGCGTATTTAAAAATTTACGACAGGCTTGGGTTGGTTGCAAAAGCCACCGAGGCATCGGGTGGAAACTTCACCGAAAAACTTTCCAATGAATTTATGGTTTTAACTGACGCCGGAGAGGACGATATTGTTTATTGCGAATCCTGTACGCACTGTGCCAATATTGAAGTTTCAAAAGAAAAAGAAGGCGAGAGTTGTCCAAAATGTGGCAAGTCTAAATTGGTACTCGCAAAAGCGTCCGAAGTTGGAAACACCTTTGATCTAGGACAAAAGTATTCAAAAGATTTTAATTTTACTTTTAAAGACAAGGATGGCGAAGAAAAGCATCCAATCATAGGTTGTTACGGTATCGGAGTTACAAGGTTGATGGGTACTATCGTCGAAGCGCTTTCGGACGAAAAAGGGATTGTTTGGCCAGAATCCGTGGCACCGTTTAAAGTGCATTTGCTAGCTTTTGGAAAAGACGAAGGAGTAATTCGCGAAAGTACAGAACTTTATAATGATCTTTCTACAAACGGTATAGAGGTTCTTTTTGATGATAGAGATGTTTCGGCTGGAGAAAAATTTAAAGATTCAGATCTGATAGGGATACCTTATCGAGTAATCGTTTCTGAAAAAAGTTTGCTTGGCGGAGGGGTTGAGCTTAAAAAAAGAAATGAAGAAAAAAATGAAATAGTCGGTGTTCCCCAACTCCTCGATATGTTTCGTAAATAAAATATAAAATATGTTCAACAAACTCTATAACGCATTTTCAAATGACATCGGAATTGATCTTGGTACCGCAAATACCTTGGTCTATCTGAAGGGGCACGGTATTGTTATCAACGAGCCGTCAGTGGTAGCGGTCAATCAAAAAACAGGGCAGATAGTGGCTGTCGGAGTCGAAGCCAAACAAATGCTCGGAAGAACTCCAGGACACATAAAAGCTGTGAGACCACTTGTTGATGGAGTCATATCAGATTTTGAAGTGACTGAAGAAATGCTTTCGTATCTTGTTGGTAAAACAGAAAAAATTTCTAAAAAAATATTTCGTCCGCGCATAGTGGTGGGCGTGCCATCAGGAGTGACTAACGTTGAGATTCGTGCAGTTTATGATGCAGCTCGTTCAGCTGGTGCTCGAGAAGTCTATATTGTCGAAGAACCTATGGCTGCTGCTATCGGTATCAGGCTTCCAATAAAAGAGCCTGTTGGTTCGATGATAATCGATCTTGGTGGAGGTACTACTGATATAGCAGTCATATCGCTTGGTGGAATTGTTCGTTCAAAAAATTTAAAAATCGCTGGAGATAGATTTAATGCTGATATTTCGAACTATGTAAAAGATGAATTCAAACTTTTGATTGGAGAAAAAACTTCTGAGAGTATTAAACTCGCCATAGCTTCACTTGTACCAACAAACTTTATGGAGGCGACAGTACGAGGTCGCGATCTTGTAACAGGGCTTCCGAGGGAGGTTATTTTAACAGATGGTGATATTCGAGAAGCTATCACTCCGTCTGTGTCTATTTTGGTTGATGGAGTGAAAGAAGTACTGGAAACTACTCCGCCTGAAATACTTTCAGATATTATGCATCGAGGAATAGTGTTAACCGGTGGTGGAGCGCTTCTTCGTGGGCTCGATGTTCTTTTACAGGAAATGATAAAGATTCCAGTTTTTATTGCAGAAGATCCTTTGACCGCTGTAGCTCGAGGAACAGGAGTAATACTCGACGATTTGGACTTTTATAAAGAAGTTTTGATATCAGATGACGATGATTTTGCCATCTAAAAATCGTAAAAAAATTTTTAATAAACGTGCTACTTTTGTAGTAGTTTTTGTATTTACCATTCTGATTATTCTCGGAAGTGTTGGCTTTATTTCTATTGGTGTAGGTACTGCAAAACCAATACTTGGTGCGGGTTCTGTTTTAAATAAATTTGGTAATGGTATTTCTGTTTATTTTTCTTCCCGCGCTTCGTATAAGAGAAAAATAAAAGAGCTCGAAGAAAATATATCTTTGCTCCAGTCCGAAAAGTTTCTACTTTCTGTTATTCAAAGCGAAAATAAGGAACTGAAAGATCTTCTTGGAAAACAAGAAACAATTACGGAAACTATTCTTTCAAAAATTTTAGTTAAAGAAAATAAAAATATTTACGGCACGATGATTTTAGATCAAGGAGAAAATGCAGGAGTTGTGATTGGTGCACGAGTTTATGCAGATGGCGTCTTTGCTTTGGGTGAGATTGTAGAAGTTGGAAAAAAAAGTTCACTCGCTAGACTTTTTTCGTCAAGTGGAGTAGATACTCCTGCTCGTTTTTCTATTTCAAATCTAGAGGTCATGCTACATGGTCGTGGGGGTGGTAGTTTTTCTGCTTACCTCCCACACAATATTGTAGTTTTACCAGAAGAAATAGTAAGCTTAACTTCAAAATCGACTGATGTAGTGGCTCATTTTGTTTCTTCAAATACTGACCCTCGTGATCCAGAGCAAACTATTTATCTACGTACTCCTGTAAACATAAATACTCTAAATTTTGTACAGATAGAAAAAAAGGAGGTTCAATAGATGGATAATTTTTTTGAAATAAAAAAACGTGGACAGGAAAAAAATAAAGAAGCCTTGCTTATGCGGGCGGGTATTTTGCATACAAAAAATGGTGATATTTTAACTCCCGCTTTCGTGCCTGTTGGTACAAAGGCTACGCTTAAGGGTTTGACTCCTGAAATGTTAAAAGACCTAGGTGCTGAAGTTGTGCTTGCAAATACCTATCATCTACTTCTTCAACCGGGAGATGAGATAGTTCGTGATGCTGGAGGGCTTCATAGGTTTATGAATTGGCAGGGTCCGATACTTACTGACTCTGGAGGTTTTCAAGTTTTTTCACTCGGAGTTGCTTATGGAAAGGGGATTTCAAAAGTCCTTCATCCAAATGATATAAGTGAGCAAATACCTGAACGTTCATCGGCGGACGATGGTGTGCCACGACTCGCAACTATCGGTAACGATGGTGTGTCTTTTCGTTCACATATCGACGGCGGACTTCATTACATCACACCAGAAAAATCTATCGAAATCCAACACAACTTAGGCGCTGATATTATTTTTGCCTTTGATGAGTGCACCTCGCCGACTGAAGATAGACGATATCAAGAAGAGGCACTTTCTCGCACTCACGCTTGGGCTAAGCGATGTCTTGAAAAGCATGCAGATCTCTGTATTTCAAAAGATCTTATCTTAAAGAGTGAGGAGGGAGTGGGGAAAGGTGATTCCTTGGGAAACACCAACCCTTTTATTTTTGGTGTTGTCCAGGGTGGTCGCGATGAAGATCTTCGTCGAAAGAGTGCAAAGTTTCTTTCTGAACTAGAGTTTGTACGAACCGACGAAAGTCGGACTGGGTTTGATGGTTTTGGAATCGGTGGTTCTTTTGATAAAGACGATCTTCACAGTGCTGTTCGGTGGGTAAACGAAGAACTTCCAGAAAACAAACCGCGCCACCTGCTCGGCATCGGTGAGCCAGAAGATATTTTTCTTGGAGTAGAAAATGGTGTCGACCTTTTTGATTGCGTTGCGCCGACAAGAAATGCGCGAAATGGCACTCTTTACACAAAAAATGGAAAAATAAATATGATGAATGCACAGTTTGTAAAAGATTTTTCTAGGATTGAAGAAGGGTGTGGCTGTTACACTTGTACAGGTGTAAGAAGTCTTACCTCAAGGAATGACGAAGGAACAGGGAGAAGTGAGACCTCGGGGAGCTATTATACAAAGGCTTACATATCACATCTTTTTCGTGCCAAAGAAATGCTCGCTGGCACTCTCGCCACCATTCACAACCTCTACTTCATCGTCAATCTTGTAAAAAATATTCGACAGTCAATTTTGGATGATAATTTTTTTGAATTTAAGGAAGAGTTTTTGAAAAATTATAAAGAAAAAAATTATAAAAAATAAACATCTACGCCTAAGCATTTTATGTCTTGTTTAGATAGTTATTGGTTCTAGTTATCATCAATAATAATATAGTAAACGGCCGTGAACTATATTATTGTGAGTTTTTTTATATCTATTACTTTCAACTAAGCGTTCGCTTAAGGTAATGTAAAAAATAAAAATGTTCCTGATGATTTTTGAGCGGGTATGAAAATAATCGTAAGACTTGCTAGTAAATTTTAAAGAGGTACAATAAGTAAAAATCCTGTACCATGATAAAATTATTTGCACTTTTCGCATTTCCAATTCTTTTTGGATTTGCTAAAAATCATCAACCTACAACACCTTGTTATAAAGCAGATGTTATATTTTTGATTGATTATTCTGGCAGTATGTCAGCTGAGATTCCTTATTATGAACCTTGGTTGCGTTCAACTGCCTTAGAGCTTCCCTTGTCAGATAAATTAAAAGCGGGGCTTTTATTTTTTAGTAATGATGTTTGTTCTATTCAGTGTGATTTGACAGATGATAAATTTTTTTTTGACAACAAAATCACAGAAAGTAGAATTTGTCCTTCTAGTGGAACATACCTACTTTCTTCTTTTGAGAGGGCAAATGTTTTATTTGATAATAGTGAAAAAAAAAGAGGAGAACATGTTCCTAGGATTATTATCATTGTTACTGATTCTGATGTTAGTGACGATGTTGAAGCTTGCGATTTTATCCAATCAGAAATGTCAGATGTTTTCTTTATTGTGATTGATTTGAAGTATAAAGAAAAAATAGAACGCATCCAAATGCTACTTGATTGTATGACTAATAATGGTATCTTGTTTGATGGATTTGTGTGGATATATGAAGATTTACTTAAAAATTTTGATCCATGTATGTAGTAGGTACATATAATAACCTTGAGCCAATCAGGGTTATTTTTATATAATATGTTAATCTAATTTAAGTTATGTCAAAATGTGTATTCAAACTAAAAAGTGATTGGGCACCTGCTGGCGATCAACCGCAGGCTATTTTGAAGTTGCTTAAGGGTCTTGAAAAAGGTATGAAAAAGCAGACCCTTCTTGGTGTTACGGGTTCAGGTAAGACTTTTACAATTGCAAATGTGATAGAAAAGTGGGGCAAACCCACCCTAGTTATTGCTCACAATAAAACTCTTGCTGCTCAACTTGCTAGTGAGTATAAAGAATTTTTTCCAAATCACGCTGTACATTATTTTGTTTCTTATTATGACTATTATCAGCCCGAAGCCTACATGCCAGGGACTGATACTTTTATTGAAAAAGATGCGCAAATAAATGCCGAGATAGACCGACTTCGTCATGCTTCGACTCAGGCCCTACTTTCAAGAAAAGATGTGATAATCGTTGCGTCCGTTTCTTGTATTTATGGACTCGGATCACCAGAAGAATATTTGAAAGAAAATATGCTTATTGGGGTTGGGGATAGAATCACTAGAACAGAATTTCTAAAAAAACTTGTTTCAATGCATTTTACGCGAACGACTGCCGATCTTATTTCTGGACAATTCCGCACACTTGGAAACCGTATTGAAATAATGCCAACAGGTGAGACAAATATTTATGCACTTGAAGTCGGTGGTGGAGGTTTTGCCTCAAAGAGTGGGGTGCGAGAAGGACGAGTGGGTAAGGGCGATTCTTCATCTGGTGATACCATTCTGTCGATCACAGTCATCGATCCGGTATCTTCAAAAATAATTCGCATAGAAGATTCAGCAACTATTTTTCCAGCTAAACACTTTCTGACTGAAGATAATAAAAAAGAAAAAGCATTGAAGTCTATAGAGGCTGAGCTTAAAATACAGCTTAAGAAATTTGAAAAAGAAGGAAAGATTCTTGAAGCAGAACGCTTAAAGCGTCGCACTCGTTATGATCTGGCCATGATTCGCGAGGTTGGATATTGTTCTGGTATTGAAAATTATTCTAGGCATTTATCTGGAAAAAAAGAAGGTGAACCAGCAGAAACACTTCTTTCTTACTTTCCGCATTCTGCCCCTAGGTCGGACCTAGGGGCAGGTAAGCCAGATTTTTTAACCATCATCGACGAATCTCATGTTACTCTTCCGCAACTAAATGGAATGTATGCCGGAGATGCGTCTCGGAAAAATACGTTGGTAGAACATGGATTTCGTTTACCTTCAGCAAAAGACAATCGTCCACTTCGATATCCTGAGTTTGAAGAGCGGATTGGTCCGGTAATTTACACTTCGGCAACTCCTGGGAAAATTGAAAAAGAATATAGTGAGCAAATCGCTGAACAAATAATTCGTCCGACAGGTCTTATTGATCCGGAACTCATTATTAAGCCAGTTCGTGCAAGTGACAAGAGTCTTGCCTTAAGGAGCGAGGAACGTGCGGGGAAAGGTGAGTCCTTAGGAAGATTACATGAATATCCCGGCCAAGTTCAAGACTTCATTAAAGAAGCTGATAAAGAAATAAAAGCTGGACGACGCGTGCTTGCGACCACGCTCACTAAAAAAATGGCAGAAGATTTGTCAGAGTATTTAAAGAGTATCGGAGTGAAGAGTGAATATTTACACAGTGATATCAAAACTCTCGACCGCATTCGCATCCTTACTCGTTTTCGAAAAGGGGAATTTGACTGTTTGGTCGGAGTAAACCTTCTTCGTGAAGGACTCGATCTTCCTGAGGTTTCGCTCATTGGTATTCTCGACGCAGACAAGGAAGGATTTCTTCGTTCAGAAACATCACTCATTCAAACTATTGGTCGCGCCGCAAGAAATGTTCTTGGTCGTGTGATTCTTTATGCTGACAATATGACAGGATCGCTTGAGCGGGCTATAAGCGAGACAAATCGTCGGCGTGCCATCCAAGTTTCTTACAATAAAAAACACGGCATTACGCCAAAAACAATTGTCAAAGCGATTCGCGATATTACTGAAGACATGGAAAGCGCACATGAAAAAGCAGTGTATGAAAATATGAAGCTCGACATTGCATTTCTGGCGAAAGGCAAGGGTGATCCGAAAAGTATTCAAAAATTGATTAAGCAAAAAGAAAAAGAAATGAATAAGGTGGTCAAAGATCTCGATTTTGAAACAGCCGCGATACTTCGCGATGAAATCGTGGCACTTGCGAAAATGATATAAAAAATCCTAGACTTCGGACGCCTATGTAGACGTTGAACGTCTACAGAAATATTAACCTCTCAATTATAATTAAAAAATAATTAGTGTTTTTACGTCCTCAAACGTGGTTGCTTATCAAAATGTAGAAATAAAAAAATTGTAATACTCGCGTACAGTAGTACGAAAATGTTACAGTCTTAAGTTTTTACATTTATTATTTTAACCCATATGATTTTTTTCAAAAATAGCTATTGCAAAAATTGCAAGACCATCTCTTCTGTATGTCATGCAGTCATTAATCCATATAGTTAGTACCCTGAGAGCATCATTTTTTTCGACTTACCAATAATTTTAATAATATCGAATCCAAATTTTCTATCGTAGTAATAAGTAATTGACCATCTATCATAATTTTAATGAGTTATTGATAATTCATGACATTTTTTTAAAAGGCCCACGTGTTCAGGCTTGGTTTTATATTGCTATTATTTTTACATCTCGTCAACTCGTTCCAACTCCCACTTCATGCTACATTATTCATACACACTCACTAGGAATATTGGCGAGTGAGTTTTTTTCGTTTGGATGCTTGTCAGAATTTGGGAAATTTAGACGTTCAATGTCTACAAAAAAAATCAAAAATTATGAAAAAAAAGATAGACCCCTTAAGCAAGATTGTCGTCCGCGGGGCGCGGACACACAATCTGAAAAATATTACAGTCGAGATGCCAAGAAACAAGATGGTGGTAATTACTGGACTTTCAGGTAGTGGAAAATCTTCACTTGCTTTTGATACTATTTTTGCAGAAGGACAAAGACGGTATGTCGAATCACTTTCTTCTTACGCAAGGCAATTTTTAAAGCAAATGCAAAAACCTGATGTCGATGAGATTGAAGGGCTTTCACCTGCAATTTCAATCGACCAAAAATCTCGTTCAAACAATCCGCGTTCGACAGTGGCAACTATCACAGAAATCTATGACTATCTTCGTGTGCTCTACGCTCGTGTCGGTACGCCACATTGTTTGACCTGCGGTGACCCCATTCATAAACTTTCAAATGAAGAAATAGTTGGAATTGTAAAAGATTTGGTTTCCTTGAAAATGAAATCAAAAAGTGGTAAAAAAAGTGTGATGGGAGTCGAGTGGAACGAAACACTGGTTCAAATATTTACACCTCTTGTGCGTGGACGAAAAGGTGAACATTATCAAATGCTATACGACATGCTCGGCAAAGGTTTTTCTGAGGTTCGCATCGATGGCAAAATGCACTCACTTCGCGACAAGATTGAAATCTCAAAAACCAAGGCTCACACGATTGATTTTTTAGTTGACTCTATTTTGGTTCATGAATTTTCTTCAAATAAAAAAGATGCTGAGATGCGACTTGCTGAGGCTGTAGAACGCGCAATTTTGGAGTCTGACGGACTTGTTAGAATAGTAGTGTCTGAAGAAGATAAACTTCTTTCAGCAAAATTTGC
>Ga0163144_10031588_pt1 | contig 10087 bp, 9 predicted proteins | sample OliLak19BULKMAT1_FD_123175 | JGI IMG/M metagenome (GOLD analysis project Ga0163144, IMG submission 123175) | Freshwater microbial mat bacterial communities from Lake Vanda, McMurdo Dry Valleys, Antarctica - Oligotrophic Lake LV.19.BULKMAT1 | ecosystem: Environmental > Aquatic > Freshwater > Lake...
ATGCTGCAGTCCGGCCACGGCCTTCGCTTCGACGAGAAACCGCTGCACGTCCTCTTCGGTCGCCAGCCGTCCAGCGACGATCATCTTGACCGCGACGATGCGTCCCAGCGTGGTCTGCCGAGCCTTGTAGATGACGCCCATCCCGCCTCGGGCGATTTCTTCCAGCAGTTCGTAGTTCCCGACGTAACTGAGCTCTTGGCCCGGTCCCAGAGCCTGCGACAGGTCGTCGCCAAACCCGCGGATGGGCTGGGCCATCCGATTTATCCGATCGTGTTGGCCAAAGAATTCTCGTAACTCACCCGCGAGTTTCGGATGCCGGGCCAGAATCTCACGGCGATCGGGCACGGTGCCGCTCTCGCAGGAGCGAATGTAGTCGGCGATCACTGTTTCCAGTTGCTGGTCGCGATCCATGTCATCGTCTGGGGGCGTCACAATGCTTTCGGGCATGGATTTTCCTTGCTCGGTCTTCGCCGGATCCTGGCATCGTTTTATAGGACGTATGGGTCCAATGAGTCGTATGGGACGAGCGAGCCAGGAGAGACTCGTGAGTCCTGTGAGTCCCGGATGTCCCACCAGCCGCCCCATGACGGCTGACTTTGGCTTGCAGTTCAAAGAAAAAGCATCTCATTCTTCCAACAGGTTGTGCATCGTTCTGAGCCCTCGGAACAACAGTCCCGCGACGGCCGCTTCGCTGCGGCCGATTTCTGCCGCCACTTCGGCCAGCTTCAGACCTTGCAGATGGTGCAGCACGATCACCTCACGCTGCGCTTCGGGTAATTTGGTCAGAGCCTCCGACAGCCGCAGCAGATCCTCTTGCCTGACGGCCTTTTGGCTGGGCGACGACTGCGCAGCGACGAGCCAGTCCTGCGTCCGCGAGAACGACGCATCGATCCCGGCTTCGAGCGATCGTTCTCGGCCAACGTCACGCTTGTCTCGCCGCTGATTTCGCAGAGCGTCGGCCAGGTTGTGCTTTAAGATCTCTCGCAACCAGGCAGCTAACTCGGCCTCAGTGCTGCCTCGGAACTGATCTCGGTTCGCAAATGCATTCAACAGTGTCTGCTGAACGATGTCCGACGATTCAAGCTTGGCCGGATGACGCGGATTCAGATGGGCGCGAGCTAACAACGTCAAATATGGCCGATGCCGTTCCAGCCATTGTTCCTGATCCATGAGAGGCTGGTTCATGTTTCGCTGCCAGTAGAAGGGCGGGCTGAACGTGATTCTCAGTATGACCGTTTCCGCAAACGGATGCACTGAAGCGGACCCTTGCGAAATCCTGTACGGGCGAGCCAGCAACTGACGACTTTGAAGACTGGCAACACGAATCGTACTCGCCGGATGCACCATTTGCCTGACCATGAGCCACAAGCACGGTAATCGCACGCATGCTTTATGCGGCAGGGATTGAGAAGGCTCGCAGAAGGGCTTGAGCAAAACTGAAAGTTGTCTGCCGAACGCTGACCAGGGGGAGCTCGTAAGCACCTGCAACTGACCCGCGGGTTTGGGATGACCGACCGACGATGTATTCAATGAGTTCGACAATCGTGTTGAAAACGGTTGTTCCATTACGAGGCTGTTCATCGCGATTTCCTGTTACAGGTTGTGTTGTTTTTGTCGTCCCTGCAGTCATAGACGACACGGCGGTCCAACCTGTGCGCGCGCAGACACGAAAATGCGATCTTTCCAGTGACTTGCCGTAAAACGTTTCCCTATCGAGCTTTAACTGGTGCAATGCCATACGAAAGGTTCTCGTCCGAACATCCACAATTCGGATTGGCCCAGCATCTTCTGCAAGGACTGGCAACAAGCCAGCGATGAAGTCGCGGTCATCATGATCCTGGCTGCATTTCTCTGAAAACCCGACCGGCCACACAGGCAAACGATTTCCGGGGTACCCGGCGAGTATTATAGAGAGTACATCCCTACTCAGAACCCGTTCGCGACGCAGGACCACGTGCGATTTTCCATCGGCCGTTGGGCCGGGCAGGCTGCCGGTTGAGCAAGTAATGCACCGGTGACCGAGCGATGCCAGACCCGCCTCGTTGCGCGAGTCGGTCACATCGACGAATGGTACGTAGATGTTCAGCAAGTCATTGTGGGTAAACGACATCTGCAAGAAGGCTTCACTGGCGTAGAAAGATCGTGAGGGCACGATTCACAGCCAGGGAAGGAGGCCATTCGATGCGAGATTTGAGTCGGGGGAAATTTCGGCAACAGATCACATTTCTGCGGCGGCAGTTTCTTCAGGAACGAGATATTGGTGGTCAAATCTTTCCGCGAATACCCATTGACGATGCCCCGGACGCGGAAATGCGGCTGATCATTGTCCTGAGTCGATACGGTGGACTCCGCATTCCATCGGAACCGTTTGCCATGCGATGGCAGGACATCGATTGGAAGCGGCAGCGAATCACCGTGCGATGCGTGAAGACGGAACACCATGACGGACACGAGACACGGGAACTTCCGTTGTTCCCTGAGATCATGCCGGAGCTGCTCGAAGTTCAGGAACGAGCGGAACCCGGCGAAGAGTTCGTGATTGCAAAACGCAGTCAGACGACTGACGCGAATCTGCGGCGACGGATGGCACACATTGTGAGGAAAGCCGGGTTCGAACCGTGGCCGAGAATCTTCCACAACCTGAGGGCATCCAGGCAGACAGAACTGGAAGACCAGTTCCCGTCTCACGTCGTCTGCCAGTGGTTGGGAAACTCTGAAGCCGTCGCCCGTGACCACTATCTCCAGACGTTGGATTCACACTTCGAAAAAGCTACGCAACATTTACAGAAACTGACAGAAACTGACGCGAAAACCACTGAACACGATTTGTCTGAACCGTTTTCAGAAAGTGTCAGAGTTCCAGTGATTTCGCGTGTTTTCGCGTCAGTTATAGGGCAACTAGGTAGGTCACCCACGGAAGCGGAAGGGAATCGAACCGTCGGTCATAAGTTGCCCGACGGGCACGACTTCGGGAACGATCCCGCTGCCCCGTGTGCAATAAGCTACGCATCCGTACTTGACCCGGACTTGGAGACTGTCATTGACGCCTGGGACGAGCTTCCAACGGCAATCCGCAGGGCCATCGCCGGGCTTGTTCACTCTCAACAGGGGAGTGAGCGATGAGTCATCAATCAGCCCCGAAATCATCGAAGCCGAAGTGCCGCCCTTTGACTGTCTGGGAGCTTCCGAAGCTCCTGCATTCTGTTCATCGCTACCGGAAGACCACAACGTCCGTTGTTCGTCAACGTCCGCACTACACGGCGATTCTGGCATTCATCCATCGGAGTCGATTTGTCGTGGCGAGTCAGGTTCAGAGGCGATTCGCGAAGTATCTCAAATCAGCCCGCACGACCCGACGGCATCTCGCTGAGATGGAATCGATGGGGGAACTCGCTGTTGTACAGACCAACAACACCAGCCCGTTGTGGCCGAAAGTGTATTTCGTTACGCGCAGGGGACTGACAAAGCTCAAGCAAGCGTTGTCTCAGATGGGTCAACAATGGACGAAGAATCTCAAAGATCGCCGACGTCCCGCGGGACAATCCGCACTGCATGTTTTGCATGAACTCTTCATTGCAGAATTCCTGTTGAACGTTTGGTCTGCCACACAGGCCTGCAAGGAATTCGAGATTCTGACGATGCAGCGTCGTTCACTCGCAAGGTACGACGCATTCAAAGTCGTGGTCGCCGGACGACCAACGCGTTTGCAGCCGGATGGTATGTTCGTGTACCGGCAGCAGGGGAAAGGGATGATGTGCTGCTTTGTCGAGGTGGATACTGGCTCAATGACGCTGAAGCAACTGACGGCCAAATTCCAACGCTACCAGGCTTGGGCTGATTCGGCGAATGCCACTGCCTTTCTCACGGGGCAGTATGCAAGCCATGGGGCGAATAGACCCACCACAAGTTTTCGGATCCTGATGATCGTCGGGAGCGGAGAGCAAACAGCTTCCCAGCGTCGAGTCGAGCAGATCCTGGAGTTGCTCTTATCCTTTTCGTCAGCCCTTCGTAATCGAATCTGGCTCACAACTGTTCAGGACATCAACGCATCGTCGGAGTCGGGAAAGATGCTCGATCGATCATTCTGGCAGCCTTGCAGCTGAAGTCCAGTTTGCCGAGCCATCCCTTCGATTTGTCCCAGCTATCGCAATCGCGTCCCAAAGAACAGCGTACTGACGAACAGAATCTGATTCACCAGATCCGCGGTCTTGTACACTGCCCCTACACCGCGATCAATAGTTGGATGGCCCCGTTCTTGACTGCGGATTGCCCGGAGACACCTGGTCTGATTACGGAAGGAGCAGCTCGATTGTCGCGGTACAACGCCATGACGATGCTTGATGAGACGAATCTGGAGTGGTGGGAAAGTCGTAATGCAGACAAGACGCGCATGCTGGTGGTCGCTTCGGCGAATTGCGTTCAACGGTGCCACGAGTGCCTGGATCGCCAGGGACAACTGTCGCTGCACGTTTCTGACACATGTGAATCCTTTTCGGCAATCGCTACGAGCGATACTGGCACAGGTATCCCGGCCGTATCACCGGGAGCGTCATGAAATCTCCTGAAATGCCTGGAACAGTTCTTCGCGTCCTTCAGTACTCGCCGATGACGACTCCGTCATTTCGTGCGCACAATTGTGCGAACACTTTCGGGTCAATGTAGTACGCAATAGTCTGTACGGACCCGTCACACAAGAGAAACCCCGCACCACCATCGTGAGCCGACCCAAAACTGGTCTCATTTCCCAGCGGGTTCCCGTCGTGCGCTGGTGCAACAATCGCAAACCGGCGGATATCAACGCAATCTCCGCTGTAAAGTGGCTGATTGTCGCCGGGTGTCGCATCCTCGATGCCACTAATCCACTTCTCACCGACTGCGATCACCTGACTGCTGCCGTCGGTAATGTCGGCAAAGCGAACCGCAGATCGCAAGAAGCTCACACCATTCAATGACACAGTGTCCGGCCAGGGATAACTATCAGCAATTTGTGCATCCAGACTGCTCGGTCCGGAGATACTTTCGAAATACTCGGTGCCGCCGTTGATAACGTAGTCGCCCTTCGCACAGGTTGTGAGCGAAATGGATCCGAGAAACGGAATTGAGCTTTTTGCAGGACCCGGCTGCGAACGTCGTCGCTCGGGGCAATTGAAAAGGACCAGTGGCCTGTTGGCGAATTCCTGCACGCGAAGTGGATCGAGAGGATTTGTCGCCGATGAAGGTGCCTGATTGTGGACTGTCGTCAGTTCACAAAAAGGCAGAATGTTGTAGATCCAACCGCCCGGCTGTGTGACCCCGCTGCCGCGGTCGGAGATTCCAAGCCAAGTGTAACCCCATCCGCCGGTTGGAAAATGCCCGTAGGTACCGACGTGATTTTGAATGGCCAATCCCTGCTGTCGAAGGTTATTGCGACACTGCGTCTTCCTGGCGGACGCGCGCGCATTCTGAACGGCAGGCAACAGCAGGGCGAGCAGCAGGGCCGTAACAGCCATGACGACCATCAGTTCAATGATGGTAAAACCCCGAGACCGGATCCTACCGGCTGATCCGGATGGAGTGCGTACGATTAATCCCGAAATGGCATTGCTCGTCCTGGAGTCGTACTGCCGTGGAGAATGGACTCGCTTCATGGACACGCCTCCAGTTCGGGCATCTCTATACGCCCGGCAGCCTTGGAACATTCGTCCACGTTAAGATTCGGCAACTGACCCGGTGCAGCGTCGTCAACGTCCAGCCGGAACATAAGCCATGCCAACGCTGCCAGTGCAGCAACGCGACTGACGGAATATCCGGTAATCGGAGCGTTGCTGGCCGCGCCGAAACACCCGCAACCAATCTCAAGCCCCCGCAACAGAGCACTGAGCTGCACTGCCGTGAACAGCGTCAAGAGTACGGCTGCACACAACGACGTCATTCGACGGGCAACACCAAGCACAATCATACCCGCAAGTAACGTTTGGAAGACCGGCAGAAACGCGGCAACGACCGAGGCGGGCAACCCAGTCAGCAACTGGTACCTGATTACGCTGGAAAGGAATGCAAACGGATTCTTCAGATGTTCGACACCACTCCAGAACAAGACCGCCGCAACGCAAATCATCACTCCGCGCACAAGCATGGGGCGCAGCCGACGCGGATGGATGCCTTCTGACGTAGTTCTCGATTGCATCACTTGCGCGCCCGAGATTTGTTGTGGAACTCCTCCCACCCGATCCAGCCGTCGCGGAAGATGCGAATGTCCTCGTAACCGAAGCTTGTCAGGACGACCGCCATTCGATCGCTGAACCGACAACCCGCACCCTGACAATAGAGCACGATCGGACGCTTGTGATCGATGGCCTGCATGAGAACCGCCACTTCGTGTTGATTGGAATCAATCGGCAGGCGGATCGCGCCTGGAATGTGTCCATAAGCCATATCACCGTTGTACCGCGTATCGAAAATTACTGCCGACTCCGGACTCTTCGATAATTCCACCATTTCCACCACCGACACCGTCGGGAATTCGCGACCTCCTTCAGCAGCGACAATGAAGGCAACGCACTCGCGATTTCTAAGAAAGCTGAACGCTGGCTGTGCCTCTCGTACAATCGTGACAATGAAAGTGCCGGCCACCAGAGCAACGGCCCAGGCTCGTGCTCGGCTTCGGGCTGAAGATGTCAACTTCCCCACCATCCACGAAGCGCTACCAATCGCGCCTAACACAAGGATGGCCCACCAGCCGATGGTGGCCGTTTCGACCGCGCCAAAGTTGGTCTTCGGCGAATCCACTTTGAACACGGCCAGCGCCACTCCATCCCAACGGGCAAGCAGTTCGGCAAGGCCAATCGGATGGATCGCACCTGAACCATCCGTCACCCGTGCGCGGCCGTTCTCGATTCCCAGAAACAGCAGCCAATGGTTATAGGCGTCGAGCTGACCGAGCGACGAAACGTGTAGCACCAGCGGATCCTGCGATTCCTGCAGATTGGCTAGGCCAAGCCCGGTCAACGGCGTCGCTCGAACGCCGAGATGCTCCGCGGCGCTGACAAGGTCACCGATGGTGCTTCCGGCTCCACTCGACACGAATCGAGGGTCAACTAGCGTCTGAAATTCACATTGGACTCCGACCGCCGCTGCGGCACCATAGACTGCGTAAATGCCGCAATACGGACCGTCGTCAGCGACAACCCTTGAACAGTTCGTGGAATTCCACGCGGAAAGGAACACCAGTGCCCAGACATGGACGCAGAAAAACGAGTTGCCGACGATAATGCCTCTCATTGTATCTCGGATCGAATGACCTGCCGCCCAGTGCCACGGTCCAAAATCGGCGTACTACGAAACGTCAAGCCTAAAACGTGAGGCAAGCTTCCCAACGCTGGACGACCCCAAACTCAGTCTTGACGCAGTACTAAGGCCGAGTGTTTTTACCCAGTCTGATCGGATTCTGTTTACGCAGTTTCCACCGCCACAATCCCACTACCGCCCCAGCCAAGAGCCCCGCCACTGCCAGTATGCGACCGGTTCCGAATCGCGCCGGTTTCATTTCAACCGATGCCAATTCCTTGACGGCCTCGCCGTCGTACATGCGAACCACCTTGCCATCGTGCCATTCCGCCTTGATCTGTTGATTATCCATCAGCACCACCGGGCTTCCGTTCTTGATCGCGGACTCAACCTGAAGCGCCGTCTTCGTCGCCGGACGCTGAATATTGCCATAACGAGTCACTACACCTCGACCAATCTGTCCCTCCCCTCGGTATGTTGACCTGGCAACTGACCGAATCGTAAATTCTGTCCAGTCGGGGTTGACTGCCTCCAGCGTTGTTACTCGTTCCGTGGACTGCAAGCGCTTTCCATCCAATTCGATGTCTCCAACTCGCTTTCCATTCCAATGACGGTCGTTCGAGCCCCTTACCGCTCGTATCTCGATTGGCGCGTACCCTAAGTCCGGACAGATCGTCATGGCAAATGTCCCGGTTTCCGATGCGCCGACCGTTGTCACTTGCCAGCATTGGCGATCCAGCATCGTGACTGCAGCGATCCTGCACTGACGGGCACCGCGAAATTCATTCAAAAGCGTAGCCTGAGGGGTCGCGTCTTCCTTATGGTATCCGGTCAGAAGTGGAATGCGCGGATCAAATTCACCGCGACGCTCGCTCGCGGACGAACCTTCATATAAGAGAACGAGAAAATCATCACCCAGTTCGTCAAAGGGTGAAAAGTCACCGCTGGCGACTTCCTCACGAGTGGGAGTGTGTCCTTTACCTGTTATCGTCAGAACAGCGTCACCCACAGTGACGATTTCCGTGTAGTCTGCACGAAACGTATCCGGCAACCCAATCGGACTAAACACTTCCTGCTTAATCCCGCGCCAATTGGCGTCATCCCACGCGACTTCTCCGATGGAACGCCCATACATCTTCCACTCGTTATTCCCATCCTCTAAAGACAAAAGTTCCTCTTCCGACGTCAAACGTGCTGATTTCCAAGTTGCGAAGAATCCTTGGCATCTGTCAACGACCTCTTGAACGGTCGGGGCCGCTTCGACATTTCCTGCCGACTGTGCGTGAATCGGTGTTGAAATGGATAGACACAACAGAGATGTCATGACGCCCACACTTTGTGCACGTATGCGATACAAATGCATCACGTTCGTATACCCCTTAACGCACCACGGCAACCGCCAAGATAATGTTCCGTGCCGATCTATTCATTCGCGGTGGACGGATTGTACACCGCAAACGAATGTTTCTGGTATATCCTGCTATTCGATAGGCGCTGGCCGCCGATTGCAGAGGGGATCCAGCTTGATCTCAGGTTTTTGGGCTGTCTGGCAGTTATTGCTGTTACAGACCGATATGTTAGCGCCCTCGTGGACATCCAGCTCATTGCCGCTCAATGTAGATGCAGCCCAGTAGGTACCAGTGCAACTTCCTGTTGCGTTAGGATGCACAGTACAAGTCGGAAGGGAATATTCACTCTTGTTGCAGGCCGGAGTGTCGCCGCCGACCGCGGATGCGATTTCAAGCGGCATCACCATTGCTCCTGCGGAGACCAACCTCAATTCGGCGAGGCCAGTCAATGCCGAAATGCCTGCGAAACAGACAAAGAAACGTTTTGCATTCATAAATAATCTCCGATTCAGAAAATGGGGTGTCCAACGCGAAATGCGAATGGACAGTCTGGGCTCACAACGAAAGCGGCGTCCATCCCGGTGGCCCGCACGCAACAGGCGGAAATCCCGTTGGCGCCGACATTTGCACAGCACTGCCTGCCAGCATCGCCCGAAGTCTGCTACTCGGTATGAGATCTCTCCCCGTTGCGAAATTTAAGCTGCTTTGTCAGGTGAGACAGTCGCCGTCACTACTCAAGTAGGGAAATTCGGCGCCCAGCAGTCAGCAGTCAAGAAGCTCAGGGAACATATTTCAGAAAATGCGGGTGATCCCTACTTGGCAATCAACCAGATCGTCCGCCGGATCATTCAGGACGACATCGTTGATTCTAGCCTCGGAAGGGAATCGAACCGCTCGCCGTAACGTGATAAGACAGCTTGTCTTACGTCATCACGACGATCCAGTGTGTGCAAAAAGCTACGCAATTGACGCCGATCTGAGTTTCCAACACGTGTTCGATGTTTCCGCGACGGACCCCAATCGGGTCCGAGAACAAGGACTCGAGTGCGTCGAATCAGTATTGTCGTTCTCGCTCCGGTCGTTCTCGCAATCACAGGAGTTCATATCTCCTACTGCATGGGCAAGAGAAGTAATTGCGATCGGCATTGGTAATAGTGTGTTGTTCCGACCGGAATGGGGATTTGCTGCGCTCTGCAGTCCGGCATCGGTGCAGGGCCAGCGCACACTAAGTCGTTGGTACGCCAAGGATTTCGAGAAGGAAGTCCCAGCTCCATCCACAGTTTCGGCGTTTCATTGCAAGGCTGGTCTTCAGCGGGTGCTGCTTGAGCAGCGACAAAGTGAACCTCCGAATCCAGCCTTCGTTCTCAGAAGCACAGCGATGACGAGTTCTTAATCCGTCTTCGCCATACGTCACATCCAGACTCCAGTGACATGTGTTTTCGATTCCCCAGTGGCTCCGGACCGATTTAGAG
>Ga0163144_10031589_pt1 | contig 10087 bp, 10 predicted proteins | sample OliLak19BULKMAT1_FD_123175 | JGI IMG/M metagenome (GOLD analysis project Ga0163144, IMG submission 123175) | Freshwater microbial mat bacterial communities from Lake Vanda, McMurdo Dry Valleys, Antarctica - Oligotrophic Lake LV.19.BULKMAT1 | ecosystem: Environmental > Aquatic > Freshwater >...
AAAATTTTAGCGTTAGAGGACAGCGCGGAATTCTGTTTGCTTCTCCAGATGGCGCTGAGAAAGCTGCCTGGTCTGGAACTGACTGTTTGCGCCAGTATAAAGAAGGCAAAGGAAATTCTGGAACGGCCGGAAACGAGGCTGCCCGATATGATCCTGCTCGACCTGAATCTTGCGTGCGAATTGGGTACGGAATTTATTCTGTATTTAAAAGGAAATGATCAATACCGTCATATTCCGGCTGTCGTGCTCAGCACATCGCAGACGGATAAGGACGTTATGGAATGTTTCGGACACGGAGCCGACGCCTATGTCACAAAACCTCACGGCTTTCTTCAGCTCATACTCGCACTAAAATACCTTACGGAACCTGAAGCCAATGACGATCAGTTTGCCGGCCTCTCCGATTACATCCAATATGATTTTACCCGCGACCGGAAATACGTGCACAACCGCCTCAAGCCTTTTTTTCCTGAAAGCTGAGCAGCATTTCCTCAGCGTGGAAATACAAGGCTGTTTCAAAACTCCTATATTTGGATAAGGATGATTTTGGATTCTCTAATGATCCTGGCCAGACCATTCATCACCCCCGTATACCAGGGATAGGAAGAAATATCTTTTTGAAAAGCACATGACCCGCCGGATTGTTTTGCCGGCAGATCCCCGCGGACGGTAACAAACAATGCGCGGAGCGAGACATAATCGGAATAGACGGCTGCTATTTCTGCGAGAAGACGTGTGTCCTGAATGGCAGCGGTGAGTTCAGACCCCAGGGAATCACGGGAAGCCGTAGAAAAATCTCCGATCAGCGGATTTTTTCGACCGCTCAAATTTTCCGGCGCCGGCGCTTGATAAGTTTTCAGGCAGGCCTGCGCGGCTTGAGCGGTTTGGAGATTGTATTCGAGCTCTGCCTTGATCGCCCTGACTGACTGCGCATTTCTTTGGTGTGGTCTGGCAATATGGCTTTTCCGATTTTTATCTTTTATAACCGCCCCGAGAAAACACAATAGCCCCGCGGCAAACACGCTCCAATAAGTAACGGAGCCGAGAAAAAAACCACCGCCCGAAAGCAGCAGAAAAACCAGGATCAAACTTCTGAACAGGCCCTTATTCATTCGGCACTTTTCCTTTTATAACGTAAAAACTCTCTGCTTCGCTGCTTCCAGATACTTTCTGTTCATTTCCGATTCTTCCGGAAAAGGGGCGGCGACGCTCGTTCCGATGTGCGCATCGGCTGCCGCAAGCCGTTTCAAAATCCGCAAGGTGATTTCTCCTGTTTCATGAACGTCATCCACAAAATGTGCGTCCGTCGCGCCCAGCTTTCTCGAGTCCAGGAAATCTTCGTAAACGTATCCGTATTTTTGAAACAGCTTCTGAAGAGCCGGGGTTATTTTTCTGAGGTATTCATAATTCGGCCCTTCCGCTTCGAGGGCCTCGAGCATGGAAGGCGCCATGGGAGTGAGATAACCCGCCACGTGGACCCCGCGTCGTTTCGCCAGAATCAAAAAGGCTTCAAGCTCCCGTAATGATGTTTCGGACAGACGAGAGGCCGGAACGTACAAATCGTCTTTTTCACGAATGTCTTCGAGCGCCCGGTTCCTTTCCCGCTGAGCTTCGGGAACAGGGCCCGCTTCTCTTTTCACGATATGCCTCAAATAGAGAAAGCTTCCATCGTTCAAAAACCCACGGTTATGGACGCGCGCGCCGAGGCCTGTCCTATGAAAGCCCTGGTCATTCCTTTTTGGGTTCAAATGCTTCAGACGGAATTTCCTGTTTATGAAATCCGAATAAACCTGCAGCCATTTTTGGGAAAGAATTTTTAGCCATTCCCTGCCGCTCTTGGGCTCGGCATGCGGAGTGTTCGATGAATACCAGACCCAGTTCGGATTAAAAAAATTGGGGTCGAGCCCTAGAATAATTATCCGCGGTATCTCTTTTTCATTCAGGCTTTCGAGTACGGTCACTAAATGCGCGGTTGAATCGATCGCTTTTGCGGCATTGTAGAAAGGCACTTTGAAAAATGCCTGCCGGAACTGCATGGTGCGAGATGTGCCCAGAGCAATCAGCTCGGGCCGGCGCTGTTTAATTCCCGCCATTTTGATGTAACTCCAGGGATCGCTGTAAGCCTGGAGAATTAGATTCGGTTCCTTGTCCGCAGATTGCATCGCAATGATCCGGCCCGCCGTCATAAACTCCCCCGACGCAGAAAGCACGTAGAGGGGAAAAATAAAAATAAGGCCGACCGGAGCCGCAAACAGGAATGTTTTCATGATCAATTTTTTCATGTGCCGTCTTCCGGGTTCAGAATTCAAAATAGATGAAATTATGCGAATTAAATTCTCCGAAACCGAGAATAAAAAAAGTAAACCCGTATAAAACTGCCCAGCGCATCCAGGGCGCCTGAGAGTAATAGGCCCCGCGGATTCTGCCTTTGCTCTCGAGGTAATGAACGATTTCCATTATCACGCCCCCTACCGCCAGAATGAGGATCTCCCGCTTGGCAAAAAACATCGGGCCAGCTTTCGATAAGTCGAGCGCCGCGATGCCGGAGATCATTTCCCAAGCGCCGGAAAGCGATTCGGCCCGGAAGAAAATAGACGCCAGGATAACAAGGTGAAAAGTAATCAACGGGCCCCAGAGCGTTCTGCCTCGGGCGAGCAGCGGATGAGCCTTATAGAATTGATCGCGTCTTTTCAGCGTCAGCGCCGACCCGATCATGTAAATGCCATGGAGCAATCCGAAAGCCAGGTAAGTGGTCCTCGCGCCGTGCCAGAGACCGATCGCCGTCATATTGATCAGAATCGCGAGCACCAGTCCCGTGTTTCCGAAGTTCCGGAATTTCATCCTGAGCGGCATGAACACATAATCGCCCAGCCATTGCGTAAGCGACATGTGCCAACGGCGCCAATATTGCTGGATATTGGGCGCGTAAAAAGGAAGATCAAAGTTCTTCGGGGATTCAAAACCGAGAAGACGGGTGCTGCCGCGCGCGATATCGGTCAACCCCGAAAAATCAGCGTAGAGCTGAATCATGAAACCGTACGCGGCCAGCAGGATTGCGAGGCTGTTGTAATTACCGGGCGAGGCATAGATCGTATCCACGAAAATACCCAGCCGGTCCGCGATCACCAACTTCTTGAAGAAACCGAACAGAATAAGCCTCATGCCGGAAGTCAGCATGAGGTAGGGAACGGGCCCGGCCTTTTTCAGCTGCGGCAGAAAAGTTTCCGCGCGGTGAATCGGGCCGCTCAGAATATGAGGGAAAAAGGCGGCGAAAGCCGTGAACGCCGCTAAATCGCGCTCCGCGGTAATCTTTCCCCAGTAAACGTCCACGACGTAGCTGATCAGACGAAAGGTGTAATAGGAAATGCCCACGGGGATAAGAATCCTGTAAAAAACAGGCCCTTCGCCGGGTGCGGCGAAATCTGCGAAGTCGTTGAAGTATTTGAACACGAAAAGCACGCCTGCGAGCAAGAGCACGCCGAGCGCCATACTCTTTTTTTTTCCTTCCTCGGAAGCCGCACGTTCGACCCCAAGCCCCGTGAAATAGGCCGTCAGGCTCACGCCGAAAAGAAGAAGTGCGTGCCCTGCGCTCCAGCTGAAATAATAAAGATACGAAAAAATAATGAGGTGGTATTTGCGCCAGGAATAGGGCGTGTAATGGAAAGCGACCGTCGCCGCGCCGAGAAACAGGATGAAATCGAAGGAATTAAAAAGCATGTTTTTTGTCTTATTTTGCCTTATTTGTAATGATCGTGATCAGATCTCCGGCGTTCTTCAGGGATTGGACTTCCCGGGTGGTCATTTTTATGCCGAACGTTTTTTCTACCTCCACGATGAGATTCATGTGATTCAGCGAATCCCAGCCGGAAACATCTTTGGCCGTCGTCTGCTCGGTAATTGACAGGGATTCATCATCGAACAGGGAACGAAAAATCTGATTTAACAAAGTGCGGGCTTCTTCTCTTTGCATCGCGTCCTCCTTCAAATAATCTGGTTTTCCTGGGTCATATAGGTCTGGGCCGGCCGGTACCGCGGGACTTCGAGCTCCCACGCGGTCTCTTCCGGACCGCAGGCTGTCTTCTGAAAACCGAACTGCACATAAAAATCTTTAACCATAGCGTTCTTGTCGGTCGCCCTGTAACGTCCTGCTACCTTCTCCGCCCGGTGCCGCACGGCCAGTTCAAAAACGAAATTCATGGTGAACTGTTCCACTCCCCTCACCAGCACCCGGCAGCTCATGAGCCATTCGATGATTTCAATCGTTCTGCCCTCGAGCTTGAGAATGACGACGGAAATCAGACCGTTATCCCCGTACTTGTCCTGGAGCTTCACGTAGAACGGGTAGTAGTGCAGCAGATCGCCCCTCATTTTTTCGCATTCTGCCTGATTGAAACGGCAGGTCATGAGATTAAACTGGTTGCTTCTCTGCATGAGCTGAACGATGCGCGGCATATACAGATCGTCAAAGCGTGAGAGGGAGATTTTCATTTCGAGAGACTTGAGATACTGCGCCGGATCGGAAAAACTTTTTTCCGCGACCTGCCGCTGGGCCTGTTCGCGGTAAACCGAAGAACGTTCCCCGTCGAGCTCCGAATGAGAGGCGCTTTCGAAAAGATTCAATTCTGCCAGGGCCCTGAGGAAAAGCGCCGGGTCCTCGGGAAGTTCGGGCACGATCAGCTCCGGAAGCTGTTCCCTGACCGTCTGCCGTTCGAAAGAGTTATCATCCAGAAACACCATTGAGTCATAGCCGATGTTCAGGATTTCCTTGATGCTCCGAATGTTCTCGGCCTTATTTTGCCAGTTGGCGATAAACACCGTAATGTCTTCTTCTTTTAAAATCATGTCGGGGTGCTCACGGAAAGGACGCAGGGCAACGGCCTGGTCATTCTTACTGCAGACGGCGAGAAGGATTCCTCTTTTTTTCAGGTCATGCATGAAATGCTGGAGGGCCTCAAAGGCCTCCCCGTCCTCGAAGTGACCGAGCCTTATGCCCTTCAGCCCGTCGTCGCCGATAATGCCGCCCCACATCGTATTATCCAGATCGAGCACCACACACTTCACAGCGCGGCCCAGATGCGCCAGAACGATATCCACGAAGCCCTGCAGGGTCAGGGGAAGAAACTCGTAGGCGCATAAGGACTTGGAAAGAATCCACATCTTTTCGTCGAACCAGTGCTTCTTTCCCACGTACGAAGCTATATAGTCCAGGTCGCAGAGAAAAACACGCTTGTTTTCGGCGGCTTCCTCCAGCAGCCTTTGGTTGAGCCTCTGAACGTTTGAAAAAAAAGACCCCGGCGCCTTGGCCTCGTAATTTCCGTAGAGGCGTTCGAAGGGAACCACAAGATTGCTTTGAATAATGATGGCGTTTGTTTTCGCTGAGGCGGCTTCCCAGAGCTGTTTCATGAGTGCAAAATGATAGCCTGAAAAGCTCCTCGGATCTTCATGGAAAGCTTCGTATTTGCGGCGGAGCGAAAAAACGGAATTGATGAAGATTAAATAATGGGGATCAAACGCATACAACCCCGACTCCGGATTCGATATTTCCAGTTCGATGGTGTCATACTCACCTTCATACATTTCAGCGTCGATACCGTTTTTCACAAACAGAACTTTCAGGAGGCTGACGGCATGCTGCGGAGCGCAATCAGCGAGAACGGCGATGCGGACTTTAGGGGAACCTCCGGCTGCGGTGAGCCGGCGCGCTTCTTTGCTGAGTTTCGTGAAATCCAAAGCAGAAAGGCCGTATCTAAGCATGACCCTTCCTTCGGGGGAGGAGTGAAAAAGCCCCGGAAACGAAGTAAAAAAATAATAAACGCCTGCTTTTAGACAGCATAAGGACCGCGCTTAAATGGATCTTTAAATGTGAAAGAGACGAGCAAAAATGGTCGGGAGAGAAATAGGCGTGCTATGCCGGCGCAATCTGCCGGAACAAAGCATACTGCGGCCTAAAAGCTAGGGTGGGGTAATTCCGAAATAAAGTTTAAATTTGGATGACATGGTGGTCATGAATTGAAATATAGGCTTTTCATTTCGCCTTGTAAACCAAAACTTCCCCGGGTGAGATCTTTACTACCGGCGGGAATGCGGTGGTCTGCCTAAATGGGCCTGATCAGGAAACTTACGGCTTGGACTCCAAGCGTCATACTGTTTCGCCCCGCCTTTTAAATCAGGACTTCCCTGATCCTTTTTTGGGCCTCAAGGCTTTTCCAGCCTGCTGAATAAGGGACCTCACGGACTGAGTGAGATTATTTACGCCTTCACCTCCGCGGCCGCCAATAACGGAAGCGCGTTTGCCGGCCTCACCGTGACAGACCAGGACACTCTTTTTGTGAGCGTGTCGGACCAGGGTCCGGGAATCGACGAGAAAGACCTCGATGAAATCTTCAAAAAGTTTTACAAGGGTAAGACGACAAAACCGGGAGGACTCGGACTGGGGCTTTCGATCGCGGAGCGTTTTGTGCAGGCGCACGGAGGAGAAATTGAAGCGCGAAACCGCGAAGGCGGCGGCGCCGCTTTTACATTTCGCCTACCCGTGGAATTTTTTCACGCCGAAGAGAATAAAATCGAACCATGAACGCCCAGCCGCTCGTTTTAGTCGTCGACGACGAACTCCAGATGCGCCGCCTGCTCCGCCTTACGCTCGAGAACGGCGGTTACCGTTATTGTGACGCGGAGAACGGATAGCTCGGACTTGCGGAAGTTCTCAGTAAAAAACCGGACGCTTTCGTGCTCGACCTCGGCCTGCCGGATCTTGAAGGCGCCGAAGTCCTGAGACGGCTGCGTGAATGGAGCAAGATTCCGGCTCTGATCCTTTCTGTCCGCGATGACGAAAAGCAGAAAGTCGCAGCACTCGGCGCCGGCGCCGACGATTACGTCACGAAGCCTTTCGGACAGGAAGAACTCCTCGCGCGTCTCCGGGTCATTTTGAGACGGAAGCCGGACCCCGATCTGCCCCTTTTTGAAAACGCAGAGCTCCGGGTGGATTTTACGGAACACCGCGTCACGGCAGCCGGCCGGGAAGTCAAACTCACCGCAACTGAATACGCCCTGTTGAAGCTGCTCGTCCAGCATCATGGAAAGGTCCTTACCCACCGTCAGATTCTTCGTGAGATCTGGGGCCCTGACTCGGAGGAGCGCACACAGTACCTGCGCGTTTGCATCGCTCATCTCCGCCAGAAGATCGAACCCGACTCTGATCACCCCGGCGCATCAAAACCGATCGGGTATCGGTTACCGTTTTTGCCTTCTCTGATTCCAGCCCGCCGGCGCAGGCTGCGCGTAAAACATCAGCTCCGCTCTCCCGCTTCTGCCGGCATTTCGTTGAGCCGGTAAATGATCCCGAACCACCAATGCTCGTAGATTTTTTCGGGGCCGAATGGCGCGAGCGCCTCCATCAGCTTTTCGGTTTCGAGTCTGGGGTCATAATTTTCTCTCTCCGCGAAACAGAGCGGTAGCCCTTTGTCCTGGAGGACGGCGCTTGGCCAGTCCCGGAACTGCAACCGGCTGACTCCGATAAAAACATAGCGGATGCGCTCTTCCTTGAGAAAACTTTCAAAATCAGTTTTTGCGGGCGAGCAATCCCTGAGATGCACGGCTCGGCCGTTGAAGTAAAATGGAAGGTTGTAAGTGTTCGACGTGTTAATAAGCAGGCTCGGCGCGGTCAGGATTTTTCCCCGGGGCCCAGCTCCTTCTTGAGCCGCTCGTGAACGTGGCGGAAGGAAGTCTCGTAACGCAGGAACGATTCGCCCGCGCCCGGATCGAGATACGCGAACGAGGGAATCCTGTGATATTCCTTAAAATTGTAAAGGAGGCAGCCTGTCAGAACGGTGAAAGCGGCTATTTTTTTCCACGGCTTTGCCCCCTCGCACACGACCTGGAGCCTCCCGGCCAGGTACAAACCGGCGAAAGGGACAAGCGGAATCATGACGCGGATGAGCGGCTCGAGAACGTTCCTCGTAATGACGAGATCAAACAGAAAAAAATAAACGGCCGGAGGAATCAGCACATCGATGTCCCGCAATGAGTCTTTGAATTTTAAAAGATGCGCCGCCAGGGCCAGGTAGAGCAGCACCGTCAGCGGGACGCCGAGAAGCCAGGCGAGACCGCGTGTCGTAAAATCAAAAAAGAGGACCGGAAATTCACGCCCGGGAAACATCATAGGATAAATCTGATTGTTGTGGATTGTGCTTAAAACAATCTCCCTGCCCCAGACTGCGAAATAAAAAAGGAACGGGAGTAAAAAGACGAGTCCGTAAAGAAGAGAATGCCTGAAAAACCCCTTCCACCGCGCGCTTCCGGCGCGCGGTGTGTCGATAAGAAGGATCAGGAGAAATCCAGGACCGAGAAGAACGAGGTCGGAATGGACGAACGCCGCCGCATGAAGAGCGAGAGCCGAGAACGCCAGCCGTAAAAGGTTACACCGTTCCCGGAATAAATTGAGAAAATAGAAACTCAAAAGCACGAAGAAAGTCGAGAGGAGATGGGGCATTTCCACCCGGGTCTGCAGGATGACGCGGGGAAGGAACAGGAAAATGAAAAGCGGCGCGGCCGCAAACCCGGAATGAAGGCGCCTCTGGCGGGCAATGAGAAGGAGGAGCAGGCTTATTCCGGCGAGTGCCGCGAGATTCATGATCTTCAGGGTGTAATCGTGCTCGCCGAAAACCTTGTAAAAGAGGGCGGACATGCCGTACATCACGGGCAGGAAAAAAGGGCGCCCGACTTCGGGGATGGTAAGCGGAAAGCGGCCGCGGGCCCACTCAATTCCCATCCTCTGATAGAAAATGCTGTCGAAGCCTTCTGCCCCCCATTCCCAGAAACGATAGGAGTGGATAAAAACGGCAAGCAGGAAAAACGCCCCGTAAAAAATTTTTAAAACGCCTGAACGCATCAGAATTTTCTGGCCCCGCGAGAGGTCCTCAAAATATTTTACCGGTTTAAGCAGCGAACAACAATCAAACCGCGCCGTCATCGTGCCCTGTCATAAGAAGCGCGGCCTTTGCGCGGCACACTCGAAGCGAATGCGGGTTTTTTATTATATCCTAATCGCCAATGCCGCGGTTACGGTTCCTCTCCCGTTCCTAAAAAACTTTCCCGCGGAGTCTGATATCGCCATGATCATCGAGGGCCGCGGTGAGATGCACCCGCTCGGCCTTCCCGTGATCCTGCCGCGCCGCGGGGGAAATAATACTTGCGCGGAGGCCCCTCTCTGTGCGAAATAAATCAGAGGGGAAGACACGCATGGACCAGCTCGTTTTTTTACAGGACCTCGCCGTCGTCATGACCGTGAGCGCGGCGATTATGATCATTTTTCGGCGTTTTAATCTTCCGGTCGTTCTCGGCTACATTCTCGCGGGGGCTATCGTCGGTCCGAACACGCCGCCTTACTCTCTCGTCAGCGACATTCACAGCATCCACATCCTTTCAGAGCTCGGTGTGATCTTCCTGCTGTTTTCTATCGGACTCGAGTTCAGCCTTTCCAGGCTGGCGAAAGTGGGGCTCGTTTCTTTTTTCGCGGCCGCGTTCGAGATCGTGCTCATGATGTGGATCGGTTACACGATCGGACATGTGCTCGGGTGGAATTTCATGAACAGCCTCTTTCTCGGCGCGATCCTCGCGCTCTAGAGCACGACGATCATCGCCAAAGTACTGATGGAGACAAAAAGGATCAAGGAGGAGGTCGCGCAGGTCATACTTGGCATTCTCGTGATCGAAGACCTGCTCGCCATCATTATCATCTCGCTGCTTTCGGGCGTGGCCTCCACCGGATCGCTCGAGATGAAGGAAGTCGGTTTCGCCACGATCCGGGTGTTTTCTTTCGTGGCAGGCGTTCTCTTTCTGGGTTTCCTGCTGGTCCCCCGCCTGCTCAGGTATCTCGCCCGCTTCGACAACGCCGAGATGATGGTCATTACTGTCCTCGGCCTGTGTTTCGGCGTTTCGCTGGCGGCCGCGAAGTTCGGTTTCTCCGTGGCCCTCGGCGCGTTCCTCATCGGGGCCGTCATCGCCGAAACCAAACAGGTCGAGAGCATCATCCAGAAGATCGAGCCCATCCGCGACATGTTCACGGCGATCTTTTTCGTGTCGGTCGGCA
>Ga0163144_10031590_pt1 | contig 10087 bp, 9 predicted proteins | sample OliLak19BULKMAT1_FD_123175 | JGI IMG/M metagenome (GOLD analysis project Ga0163144, IMG submission 123175) | Freshwater microbial mat bacterial communities from Lake Vanda, McMurdo Dry Valleys, Antarctica - Oligotrophic Lake LV.19.BULKMAT1 | ecosystem: Environmental > Aquatic > Freshwater > Lake...
TCGCTACTGAAATTTAACAAACTCCGTAGACTGAAAATTGGCTATCTTCAAATCGTCAGGACCGAGACCTTTTTCCCCTGCCAGAGAAGCCATCAAACTTTGGTAGCTTCCTCCGGAAACGGAAAATTCACTTATGATTTTCGCTTCAATCTTCACAATATCCGAAGGATCGCGTGGAGCGGGACAGTGCGGATTAGCCTGCGCCCAAAGATCAGTCGAGAAATTAGAAGTTAAAATTGTCAGCACCAAGGCGGGCACAACCTTCCACTGCCAGCGGTTCCATTTGTTGCTTTGTTGTTGTTTCATTTTGGTGAACTCATGTCGCACTAACTGTTTAAAACCTCACTCACCTCGCCCGGGAAAGCTGGGTAGATCGAGGCCTGCAATTAATGCCGATCTGCCCCATTTTTGCTCAGTCTAACGGCTTTAGGAACGGCCATAGAGGGCTCAGGGGCGGATTATGGGGATGCCGCAATTGGCATATGCTTTGCATTATATCCAGAGATGCATCGGTTTTTATGGGCAATCATCGCGATTCTACCATTTGTAAATTTGCAGGCTGCAGAGCAAATCCTGATGGCCTGTGATCAGCCTAAGGTTTCGGGACTCTATAAACAATGCCAGGAAGTCCGATTAGTTCAGAATATCGGCGATCGAGTTAGAGTATTTTCAAGACCTGAGAATCGACTGCTCACCCTCGAACGCAATCAAATTTTTATCGCACATACACCGAGCCAGAATGCTCAATTTGCAACACGAGAAATCGTCGCCATTCCTGGATCGTATCTCTGGAACAATAGCCCCGAGGGATTTCAGAGCCTTTGCAAAGTAGAATCGGATTCGGGCCAAAAACTCCTGACGGTCTCTTGCGGTAGACACAAAAACGAGCTGATTCAAAAATCGAGAGTTTTTGTGTTAATGCCTTTTAGACAAGTGGAAACTCAACCTACCAACTACTCAAAAAAGTAGCCAACAATCGAGACTCCCTCACGCTTTGGATCCAAAGCTTTGGTGATACTCAAATCATTTTCTAAACCCAAATCGATGAGTTTTGATTGATCAGTCTCTGAACCCACAATCAATTTCACCATGGGAATTCCAACTTTTTCTCCTGAGGGTCGATAGACTACGGCCTTTTGTCCATCAGAGAGAAGGACCAGAGTTCCGACGGGATAGACTCCCATAAAGCGAACAAACATATAGTAGAGAATTGGGTCCAACTCTCCCCCGCCCCCTTGGCTCGCAGCTTTTGATCCTAGAAGTTTGATCGCTTCACTCGGAGTATAAGCATCCCGAAATGGCCGATCACTCGTGAGCGCAATATACTGCGAAACCAATCGGAGCAATCGACTCTCCAAACTTAGGGAAACGGACTTCACATTGGGTCCCTTCGAATGTTCGAAGATAGAGAGCAATCTTTCCAGAACTGGTCGACTAGATCCCTGCATCTTAATAAGCTTATAAACTCCAGAAGCCTGTGCATCCAATACGCGCTTGTATTCAACGGGAGTTAATTTTTCATTCTTGAGAATGATACTCGAATCCTCGCCAATCAATCCGACATTATAAAGGAGTCCGACGAGTCCAATATTCACTTGGTCTCGAAACGAAAATTGCAACTCTTGAGCCATGACCGCAGTCAAGAGGCTGGTCGCAAGCGCCTGCCCTACTGCCCCCGGGAGAATCGTTGTCGATTCAGGTGGGCGGATGAGACTAAGAGCAACCAAATTATAGGGCGCGAATCGACCAATTTCGACGATCTCCAAAAGATCTCTTTTGAGAGCTTTCTGAGTTCGAAGCTCGCTTACAGCAATCCCGTTGAAAAACTCTTCGGTGCTCTTTTTGAGCAAAATATATCGTTGAAGTGCGTACTGCGGGCTCATCAAAAGCTGGCGACTCTTCAACTTTTTTTGAAGCTTTTCTGGATCAACAAACTTAATTTCGACATTTTCAAATTTTCCATTGAGAGGCCGTGCCTTCCCTCCCACTGAAAGATGAAGTGCCCATGCTGAAAAGAATCGGCCGACCTCTTCAATCTTAATGTCGGAGTGAATACTCAGAGTGTCAATCATCGCCAGATCGAGCGCCTCAACAAGTAGCTTCTGCGCCTCCACTATTGAAAAGTGACTTTGAATCCTCTCACCGCAAATGGATAAAACGTTGTCTTGATTCTTAAAGTCGATCGTTCGGTCTGGATAAATTGCTTTTAGCTCTCCAAAACTTCTCTCAAAATTCTTGAGGGGCCGCTGCAACGCCGCATTCTTTAAATCATGTATTTGAAGTCCTGCGAGCATCGAATAAATCGCATTGATGAAATCTCTTCGGCTCGAATCGGTTTCGGGCTGATGGGCTTCGAGACTCATTGTCTACCTCCCACTTTCTTAATATTCATTCTCTGAAGAATCAGCTTCAGCTCATCAACAATAGAATCAGCCGGAATTTTGGCGATGAATGTCTGAACTAACGGCGCACCTGCGCGGCCAAGCGCGCGAAGAATCGTTGATCTGCGCTCAATTTCTGATTTCTTTTTGAACAGACCGGTGCCGGGCATATTCCAAAGGCCCTCAAACCATGGAAGCGCCAGCTCTCCGCCCATTCTCGCAACCGAGGCATAGGCCGCTTCCCTCTCCTCCTGATTCACATCTTTGAATCTAGCAGAATCAAGATGTGCGCGAAGCATTCGAAGCGCAGACTTGCTGGCTGTCTGAGCGAGTAGATCATAAACAGCGATGCGCTCCTCAACTTCACCCTTGTGGAGCATTCCTTCAAATATTCGAATGGCCTCTGGAGTGCCAAGCACAGCGAGTTGCTTTAAAACTTTGGCTTTTACAGAAGGCCCGCAGGTTGTGATCAGAGTCTCAAGGATCTTCTGAAATTGAAGGGTTGGCTTGAGCGCCATAATGTTGATGAGCTGTTCCCACGACTCACTCGTTGGATTCTTTTTTATCTCCTCTATGATCCAGGTTGTATGAGACGAGACCTGTCGATGAATCAGATCAACCACAGATTTTCCAAGTGGAGGATGCTCGCCCAACAGAAGAACTACGAGACGAAAAACCGAGGGAGGACCTTGTAACAAAAACTTCGTGGTAGCGCCTTCGCATTCGTGCTTCTTCAAAAGATCTCTGTAAAGGTGAGAATGATCAGGGTTAAATATTCCGTCCAATATTTTCTGGTACTCACCCGCCCGATCGATTCGATCCTTTTGAAGCTGATATATTTTGGAGACCACTGCTTGAGACAGATCAAAAAGCTCTGCCGAAAGGGCGAGGAGCGAAATTCGAGAGACAAGATCTCTGCCCACCGTTGTTTGATCGCCGCTACCTTTATCATGGATGAGAAAATGAAATCCCATGAGCAAGAGGCGCTCTAGAGTTTCTCTTTCTTTCTTAACACCCTCTCGGGAGGCAATAATTCCCTCAATCACTTTAGCGATTTCTTCATCTGATCGCGCAAATTGAGCAGGATTGAGACGAAATTCCTCTAGAACCTTGAGATCTTCAGCTCGAAGTTTGCGAGGGGGAAGGTTTTGAACTGGTGCGACTTTCATTCGAACCGCACTCTCGATGGCATCCATTTCAACCTTTAGTTCTGGTGTCTTCTCAAATGCTTCTTGAAGCGCGTCGCCTCCGATCACCTGAAAATGTAAAAAGTTCCTTTCAATAAATAGACAGTAGAGATCTTCATCTACGAACTCTGGCTTCTTAAAATCAACGCCCAAGGTATTCAGAATTTCCTTTAGTTCAGGCTTTTCCATGCCTCTTCGAAAAATCAGAACTCGAATTCCGTCCTGATAAAGAGCGTAGGCTAAAGAAGTTTTTCGTTCCTTATTGGAATAAATGACCTTGCGTTCATGGAGCATCTCAAAGGGCTTTACATCGATCTCAATTTGCTCCGATTCTGAAAACGATTTTTCTAATGCGCCAAGAACATTCTCTAAAATTGATTCGAAAGTGTTTTGACCCGATGAATAATCATAAATGCGGTAAGATCTAAACGCCTTTTCAAGCGAATTGATAAAGATCTCAACTGAGTTCTTTTGGCCAATGACAGGCGCGTGCTCCACGTAAATGATCCCCCACCCCTGAGTTTAACGGAAAGAGTCAAAATCCGGGAGACCTCCCAGGCGTTTGATGCATCGCCGAAAACTTCCTTGGCTCAAAATCTACGAGCGCTTAATCTCAGACTGAATGCTTGATTTGATTTTAGTGAGTCTTCAAATTCTATTTTCTTTAATGATGACGGGGCTTTTGGGCCTCTTCATTTTTTTTCTCCTTCTCTCGTGGGCTTGGGCTCAGCATGAAAGTGACAAGAACGGAGCCAGCATTGGTCTTTCCGAAATTCTCACAACCGCAGGGGTTGAATGGGGAGCATACGTAACGATTCTAGCCTGCCATTTAGGCAAGTTGACTGTGCTTTGGGAAGCGCCACGATTTGAAGAAAAGGATCTAAATTCAAAAATAAAATCGACTCAACTACCCGTGATTCTCGTCCCGTCGATGCATTTTGGATCCTCGATGTTTCGATTCCTCTACTTCCGCCTGCGCTCGCATTTTTTCAAAAGCCTTTGGCCCTTTGCATGGAAATCCTTTCTTCAGGATTCAAGTTTGTTAGAGGATCAGCTTGCTCGATTTCTACAGGAGGTATTGGACAGAACGGGATCTCAAGAGTTCAATTTGATCAGCTTTGGCTCGAGCCACCCCATTGTCTCAAGGTGCCTTTCCCGTCCCCAGTTCGCATCCAAGAGTTTCAAATGGATTTCAATTTCGGGCCCTCGAATTAAGTCTGCGCCCATGAAGCTTCTTTCAACAGCACGAATACGATCCGCCTTTGGCCAGGAGCCGGGCCCTCAAACTCCGACCGTTCAAATTGCAGGGCAAGTTGACATCCTTTGCTATCCCTCAGAGATTTTTGGACTTCCTGAGCCCATCTATGTCCCAAACGTCGGACACTACGGAGTTCTACTCCACTCCAAAACTACACAGTCAATTTTGGAAGCCCTCCGTTGATCGAAGTTGAGATTTCGAAGCTCAATTTTGTCACTGGCAAGGGAGGAGTTGGGAAAACTTTTGTGACAAATCTCATTCGGGAAGGATTTCGAAAACTCGAGCTTGCGAAAACTCACCCAAAAGCGGCCCTCACAGAAGAATTTCTGTTTCGAACACTTAAATTCCATGCGGTGGCTCGATTTTTAAGTCAGAGCAAGGCGCTTCAGAATCTGCTTTCTTTAGCTCCCAATTTGGAAGAGATCTTGAAAACTCAAAAGTGGATCGCGGCCGCAAAGGACCAATCTCTTGTTGTCGATTCCCCCAGCACTGGGAACTTTATTTCAATATTCCAAGCTCTTCAGACTGCAACAGAGCTCTTCGATGGGGGAAGTCTCAAAAAGATGGCGCTGGAGAGTATGGAGTTCTTTGGAGTTCCTGGAAACGCCTCTGTTTTTATCGTTTCAATTCCCGAAAAATCTTCGATTTCAGAATCCCTTCAAATTGATCAGTATTTGAAAGCCACGTTTCCTGCGATTCGACGTATTCACATTTTAAATCGCAAGCACCAATTGCCCTCCGAAGACTCGATGAAGTCGGCTTCGATTGAATGGGCTTCTTTCATCCGCGAAAGATGCAAGAGAGAGGAAGCTCGAATGAATGCCGGAAGTTTAAAATGGGACCTCGTCCTCCACGAAAATCAGAGGTCACTATGAAAATTTATTTTGTATGGGGACCCGGAGGTGTTGGAAAAACGCATCTGGCAATTTACGCAGGAACTCGACCTGAAGATTCAAACCAAGCGCGTGCGCTGATGACGCTCGATCCCAGCAATAGAGCGTTTGAACTTCCTGGAGTCCCTCCGTATCTGACGTTGAAGAAAATTGATGCAAACTCTTTATTCGAAGATTTAGCAAAAAAGATGCCGACCAATGCCAAAGTTCAAGCCTTCTATCAGAAGATGGTTTCTGGTCTTCGAGAATTTAGAGATTACCTTTCGCTCATTCAGCTAAGCGATGAACTCAACAAGTCTGATTCAGACCTCATTGTTGTCGACACCCCCCCCCTTGAGGAGGCTGTTGGCCTTCATCGCTCCGTAAAAAACCTTCGAACATTCTTCGGAACATATTTGGTTCAGATAGCACTTCAATCCACTCGATTTTCCCTGGTGCAGATTTCTTTCAAAAAAGCCTTCGAGATGAGTCGATTTTTCATCGGGAAAAGGGCAGCTGAAACGGTTCTCGAACTCATTGAATGGCTCACTCAACACCGCGAACGATTCGAAACCGCCTCGCATTTTCTTGAGCAGATTTTTAATTCCCGTGAATCAAATCATATTTTTGTTCTTACTCCTGAATCTCCTGAAAGCCTTCTGGCCGAAATTAAAACTAACTTTAAAGAAACTCAGAATATTTCTTTCTATTTGAATCAATCGGTTTTTGAATTTCGAATGGAAATGCCTGAGGCTTACGAACGCGAGACAAAACTTATTTCAAAGATAAAAAAGGCATTCCCCAAGTCTCAAATTCAACTCATTCCACTTCAAATCATGGGCGACGATACCGAGGAAGAAATGACGAGATTTCTTCGTTCAAAAGCCATACGCGTTTAACAAGAAAATTTCTTTAAAGCTCCGGTGGTTCCACGAGAGGAAAGTCAGGTTTCGATTGCGACCCTGATCCCGCTAAATCATCCTTGTCCCATAGAAAAGGAGTATTCGGAGGTGGTGGAAGCTCTCCGGGATTTGGGCCCTTTTGCCAAAGCGTCCAGCCTCGAATGTTAGCCGAGCTTACGGAATTCAATTCCTGAATTTTCCAAAGCCTTGGTGCCTGCCAGTTGGAATCCACAACGAGCATCCACTCCTGGCCTGTTGGATCTACAAAGGTCTTAAGAACCATGATTTGATGTCCGCCGCTTGAATTTCCATGAGGTGGTCTTGGTAGCCATAGCCTGCGCGTCGACTCTACCTGATTTGCATGATCGAAGACCGTATAGGGCGTTTCGGACATGGGCTTTCCAATATCAAACCGAATGAGCATCGGCCAACCCCTGGACGACGATTCTCGAATTAATTCTGCCAAAACAATCGGACTATTTACACTGAGACTGCTGACCTCAAATCCCAACTCCTTGGCAATATTTGATTCCGTGCCAAGGTGGGAGTCGTCTCCATAATAATCCATGGCCACCCTCACCAGATATCGCCCCCGAGAAACTTCATCGGCCATATGGTTCGCAATCATTCCGTTACCCAGAAACCCCTGTGCAAAGAGCTGTCGAGTTCCATTGTAAATGGCATAGGCAGCGCAGGTACCGCCCTCTTGATTCACAGAACGAATAACAGGAGCAAGCTTAGTCAAAGGAATCACCGATTCATCAGCTTGAGAAATAATCTCTATCGCTTCGGCTGGAAAATAATGAATCCGCATCGCCGTCGCATCAAAAAAGAAAGCTCCCACATCCCGATGATCGAGAGATACGCAACGGCCTAGGCATACAGCTCGAGATGTTTTGACACCCGGGCCAGTTTGGGAACCTGGGCTGCGGATTTCTAAATCAAGATGCTGCCCAAGTTCCAGGGCATAGGCCTTACCAACCGCGGCCTGCACGACGGCCCGGCAAGACGAGGGGCTAGATTGCGCATGGGTTGAAGCACTGATAACAAAACAGATTAAAATTAGGGAAAACCTTTTGAACACGAGAGCCCCCTTTGATTGAAAAGGATTACCTCGTAATAAAATTCCAAGGCAAGCTTTCAATGAATTAGGGGTCATGAATTAGGGGTCAGGGCACTTAGGTGCCAGGTTAGGTTTGGTCAACTCTTCCCAGGATTCGAGATCTAGCTTTATTTTATTTATTTCTTCTTGACGAGTTTTTGGAGCATATATTCTTACGCCTGAATCTCAAATCTAAAGTCCTAGCCAATCGCGTCCCATTCGTTCCTGCTTCATTTTTTTCATAAAAATATAAAACGCAATATCTCTGCTCTCATGCATGCCTCTGAAGCGATTCTCGCAAGAAAAAACTCTTATGCTAATAGACGAATATGAAAAATAGTTTTCAACAATTGCATGAGCGCGCACTCATAGCGGTAAGAAATTTTAAGAAATCAGAATTGGATCTTCTTAATATTTTAAGCGAGATTGATTCGGCTAAAGCCTATCTCGATCTGGGATTTTCATCGCTGTTTACGTATGCCGTAAAAGCACTGGGTTTAAGTGAAGCTCAATCCTACTCCTTCATGGCTGTAGCGAGGAAATCTAAAGAAGTTCCAGAGTTAAAAACTTCGATTGCCGAAGGAAGGCTCAGCATTTCAAAAGCAGCAAAAATCGTTTCAGTTTTAAAGCCTCAGACCGCTGAAGCTTGGATCATAAAGGCAGCGACCCTCCCTCGCATTGCTCTGGAAAAGGAAGTTGCGAGAGAATCGGGTAAAACGTTTGCCACGCGCGAAGTGGTGAGAATTGTTGGCCCAGAGATAACAAGACTTTATCTCAATTTCTCAGATGCCGGCATGGCCGACTTAAAGAGCGACGCAGAGAAAGTCGAAGCTTCAGCTCTTCCCGGGAAGAGTTCGTAAAGATCTTAGAAAAGCAGCTGATAAGAAACTTCAATCAAAGCGTCGTTCACTCACCGCTGATCTTAAACATCAAGTCTTTCAAAGAGATCAAGGAATCTGCCAAGTGATAGATACGACTGGATTCAAATGCGGATCCGGTTTCTTTACAGACCTTCACCATAAACAAGCGGTCTCAAAAGGTGGGCAAAACGAACTGGAAAATCTTATCACGCTCTGTGCAAAACATCACCGGCATGAGCATCACCGGCATGAGCATCGCCGAACAGAAATCACCTCGTAATAAAATTCCAAGGCAAGCTTTCTATGAGGCCCTTGGGACGATACACAATATCTTCAACCAGGTCTTGGTGCCGCGCCAGAGCTTTGCGCCAATCGTCCCCGGCTTCATGCGTGTCGATGAGAAACTGGCTTACTCTTTGGTCTCCCACACTTAAAAGACTCTGAAGGATTGCCGTATCCCAACCCTCATGATTCAAATGAAGATTATTGAGGCCTTCAATTTCGGCAGAAAGAATATTAAATCTCTCCTGAAGTTCATCCATTCGAATATGGGCACAGGCCTCAAATGGCGTAGTGGGCTTTGGAATAAACGGGTTCAAACTCACCGAGAGATTTCCGATTCGTCCCAGAGACTTAGAAATTTTTAAAAAATGTGCGTGAAGGCGCTTCACTAAACTCGCAAGCTCATGAATGTCTTCGCGGATTTCAGTGGGCAGACCTATAATAAAATAAAACTTTAGATTTCGAATTCCAGACTTCAGGGCTGTTTCAATACACGAAAATACTTTTTCCTCGGACGTCCTCTTTTTAATGACCGTCTGTAATCGAACACTTCCAGTCTCGAGTGCCAATGTGAGAGTTCTTTGAGTGGAGTGAACGAGTAAGTCCATTAATTTTCCACTCACAGCCTCTACGCGTAAACTCGAAAGACTGATCTGGCCTCTCTTCGCAACAATATAGTCGGCCATCTCGACGAGCTCGGGATGATCAGCGAGCGCTGCCCCCACCAAACCCACACGCCCGACTTTTTCGACCCCTTCATCAAAAGCGGATTTGAGAAAGCTCAATCGTCGAAAGCGAGTACTCGCTTCAGTATAGGAGACAGAACAAAATCGGCAGCGCTGCGGACAGCCCCGAGAAACCTCCACTAAATAGGAGCCAGAGAATTCCGTATGCGGGGTGATCACTTCGGTTTTGGTTAAATACGAATTAATGAACTTCACGGAACGACGTTTCAATTTATAATCAGGCGTGAGTTCCTGAAGACTGGGAACAAAGACCCCAGGGATTTCCTTCAGAGCTTCCAAAACTTTCGCCTTATGACTTTTTAAAAAAGGATTCACTCGAAGCTGATTGGCGATATCAAAAACCAAATCTTCGCCGTCCCCAAAACCAAAAGCATCGATGAAGGGCAAAAGCGGAAGTGGATTCATTGAAACAGCGGCCCCACCCATAATCACGAGTGGATCTGAGCTGTGACGATCGACAGACTTGAGCGCCAAACCCGCTTGTTTTAAGATTCGCA
>Ga0163144_10031591_pt1 | contig 10087 bp, 10 predicted proteins | sample OliLak19BULKMAT1_FD_123175 | JGI IMG/M metagenome (GOLD analysis project Ga0163144, IMG submission 123175) | Freshwater microbial mat bacterial communities from Lake Vanda, McMurdo Dry Valleys, Antarctica - Oligotrophic Lake LV.19.BULKMAT1 | ecosystem: Environmental > Aquatic > Freshwater >...
GCATCGCGGGCTTCGTCGGCGACCTGCTCGGGCGTCGGTGCCAGCGCCGACACTTGATCGCGCCGCACCTGCCACGCCTCGGCTGCACCGACCACGATCATCGCCGCACCGATCGACAGCAGCGACGCTGTCGCGCTGCCCTGCCACAGCGCGACGAGTCCCGTCTCGCTCGCATCCGCAGCGCGAGCACCTCCCGCGATCCGCCGCTGCAGATCGAACACCGCGACGCCGACGATCACCGCCGCACCACCGACGCCGACGCGCAGCCGCATCGGCACATCCTTCATCCCGAGTCCCTGCCCTGTCGCGGGCCGCACCGCACCGAGACGATCCAGCAGCGCGCCCGTCAACACCACCGCGAGCACGACGACGATCGCGATCGAGCCGAGCACCACGAGTCCCGCCGACAACACCGCGTCGATCACCTCGAGTACAGCGGCATCGCGCCCGGGATCGCCGAGCGCCGCGGTGACCTTCGCGGCGATCCGCTCGCCCGGCGCCGTCCCCCACGAGAGCCACATCGCAAGCCCGACACACGCGACGCCCGTCGGCAGCCACGCCGACTGGGTACGCACGCCCGCTTGCCACGCGCGGTGCAGACGCGATCGGCTCGGCGGCGCAGACAAGGGGTCCATCTAACAAGCTCGCCCTCGCAGCGCCAACAAGTGCACGAACGTCGGTATGCTCCGCGGCAATGCTCCGCAGCTTCGCGATCCGTCCGGCGCTCACGCTCGTGCTCGCGCACGTTTTCGCGATGCTGCTCGCTTCGGCCTGCGACACCGGCACCGCGCGCCGCCACCCCGGCACGACGCCGCCGGGCGGCACCGGCGGATCCGGTGGTGGTGGTGGCGGCTCGTCGCGACCGCGCGGCGAAGTGATCGAGCTCGCGCTCGGGGCCGACCACGGCTGCGCGCGCTACAAGGGCGGCCAGCTCCGTTGCTGGGGTGGCAACGCATTTGGTCAGCTCGGCAACGGCACCAACGAGCCCGCGCTCGAGGCGGTCGACGCGACCGACTTCGGCGTCGTCATGCAGATCGCCGCGGGCGATGGCTTCACGTGCGCGATGGTCGACGGCGGCAGCGTGTGGTGCTTCGGTCGCAACGACGACGGCCAGCTCGGCGACGGCAACGGCGGAGCGGGGCGCGGCTCGTCGAGTCGCGCAGTGCAGGTGCGCAGCCTCTCCGATGTGACGAGCCTCGTCGCCGGCAGGAGTCACGCGTGTGCGCTGCGCAAGGGCGGCGCCGTCGTGTGTTGGGGTGGCAATCGCGAGGGCCAGCAGGGCAACGAGAGCCGCGCGACGTGGGTCGCACCGGTCGCGGTCGCTGGCATCACCGACGTGACGGCACTCGCCGCGGGCGATGCCCACACCTGCGCGTTGCGGAGCAAGGGCAGCGTGCTGTGCTGGGGTCGCAACGATCGCATGCAGCTCGGCGGTCCTGGTCCCTCGGGCAGCAAGCCGCGAGCGATCGCGCAGACGGAGGGCGCGCGATCGATCGCCGCCGGTGCGCTGCACACGTGCGTGCGCACAGCGGTCGGCAAGGCGACGTGCTGGGGGGACTCGAGCGCGGGGCAGCTCGACGGCGCGCCCGGTGGCGCGAGCAGCATCCCGCGCGCCGCAGCGATCAGCGACGTCGTCGAGATCGTCGCCGGTGCGCGTCACACCTGCGCGCGCACAGGTGCAGGCAAGGTGTCGTGTTGGGGCGACAACCAAGCCGGCAGGCTCGGCGATGGCACGACCGAGCCGCGCGCTGCGGTCACGCAGGTGACGAAGCTCGGCGATGTGACCGACCTCGCCGCGGGTCCGAGCCGCACGTGCGCGGTGCGTCGCGGTGGACACGTGTCGTGCTGGGGCGACAACCGCGGCGGCGCGCTCGGTAGCGGCATGCCCGGGCCGGGCGCAACGGCGGCGGACTCACCGGTGCGCGATCTGTCGAACGTCACGCAGGTCGTCGCCGGCACCGACTTCGCGTGCGCCCTCGTCGACGCCACGGTGTCGTGTTGGGGTGCGAACGACAACGGCCAGCTCGGCACCGGTCGTACCGAAGGCGCGCGCGCGCCGGTCTCGATCACGACGCCGGGCAAGGTCGTCGCGATCGCGGCGGGCTGGCAACACGCATGTGCGGTGCACACCAACGGCAAGGTCGCGTGCTGGGGCGAAGGCGATCGCGGACAGCTCGGCGACGGCAAGAACAACGATCGCCGCATGCCTGCGCTCGTGCCCGGCATCACAGATGCGATCGGCATCGCTGCTGGTCGTGCGCACACGTGCGCGCTGCGGCAGGGCGGTCGGGTGTCGTGCTGGGGCGACAGCGAGCTCGGCCAGACCGGCGTGCTGTCGCCGGGCAAGCCGGTCGGACCGACCGAATTGCCGAGCCTGCGCGATGCGAACGGAATCGCGGCGGGCGGCAACCACTCGTGCGCGACACGGAGCTCGGGCAAGGTGATGTGCTGGGGCAGCAACGCGACCGGGCAGCTCGGAAACGGTGCGCCGGCGGCAACGCTGTCGACACCGCAGCCGGTGCCGGTGATGGTCGCGAAGATCGACGATGCGGCGCAGGTCACTGTCGGCGAGCTCCACAGCTGCGCGCGGCGGCGCACCGGTCAGACGATGTGTTGGGGCAACAACGATCACGGACAGCTCGGCGCGGGCGTCGAGAGCACGTGGTCGACGCGCGTGCCGGTCCGCGATCTCAAGGACGCGGCGTCGCTCGCGAGCGGCTCGCATCACAACTGCGTGACGCGTAGCAGTGGCACCGTCGCGTGCTGGGGTCGCAACGATCACGGACAGCTCGGCGGCAACCCGAGCGACGAAGCGCGCGTGCCGGTCGGCGTGATGGGCATCGACGGCGCGCGCGACGTCACGGGCGGCGGCATGCACACGTGCATCCGGCGGCAGACCGGCGACGTCGTGTGCTGGGGCGAGGACGACGCGGGCCAGCTCGGCGACGGAGCGACGGCGTACCTCGCGGTGCCTACCGCAGTCGCGGGGCTATAGGAGCACGACGCGCAGCGTCGGAGGATGGGGAGGGCTAAGGCGGGCTCTGCCCGACGCAGGGGAAGGACGGGCCGTCCTTGCCCGTGAACCAATTCAGAACCCGAGGCCGAGCTTGAAGGCGACGCGGTCGTACGACGACGTGCGGCCCTGCCACACGAACGTCGGTCGGATCCATCCGACCGCCGCGTGCACGAACAACCACCGACCGACGGCCCACTGCGCGCCGACGTCGAGGCCGAGGCCGTAGAGCAGCGCGATGTCGTTGCGGCCGAACAGCTCGACGCGCGCAGCACCGACACCGCCTTGGAACTCGACGAACGGCGTGACGACATGCGGATACTGCATGCCGAGGCCGAGTCGTTCCATGATGAACAGATCGGCGCGATCACCCGAGCGCGCTGCCTCGCCACCTTCGACACCCAGCTCGGTGACGAGGTTGACGCGCACGTAGCGACGCAGCGGCGTCACCTCGATCGATGCGACGTGCCAGTCCTGCGGGCGACCGAGGCCGTCTTTGATGCGGAAGTAGCGATAGCCGAGCACCACGGTCGCGGAGCGATCCGGCGGATGCGGCGGACGGCGGAAGCGCGGGCGTGTCTCGTCCGGCTCGGGCGTCGCCGTGCGCACGACGGTTGCGTCGGTCGACTTCGGTGGCGCCGACGGCATCGACACCGTCGTCGGACGCGGCGCTGCATCTTCGCGATCCCACCGCGTCACCTCGTCGGCGGAGACGAGGCGCAGCGGCGCAGCGTCGACGCGTGCGGTCGGCTTGATCATCGGCGCTGCCGGGCGCGTCGGCGACGCGGGTCTTGCGGGGAGCTTCGGCGTCGCGAGCGTCGGGCTCGAGGGTCCATTCGCGAGGACCTCGGGACCGGGACTCGGCGTCGGCGGTGGCGTCGGCGGTGGCGTCGGCACCTTCGTATCGGCTTGCGGTGAGGCCGGCGCCTCGGCCGGCGCTTCGTCGGCGGCCGCGTCTTCGGCCGGCGCAGGCTCGATGGGTGCAGGCTCGATGGGCGCAGGCACCGAACGTCCGCCCATCGGCGGCAGCTTCGGCGGCCCGTACAGCGCGAGCACGAGCAGCGATACGCTCGCGCCAGTCATCGGACCTCACCCACGACGATCGTCTCCGCCATCGTCGACACGTCGCCATCGGTCAGTGTGAAGAGCGACGCGAACATCGCTCGAATCGTGCGGTCGCCGTCGTCGTAGTAGTAGCCGCGGATGAACAGGCCCGGCTCGATCACGACCTCGTACGACCACGGGGCGCCCTCGCCTTCGGCTTCGCCGAGCTCGCGGCTCAGCACCGCGTCTTCACGGGTCATGAGCTGATCGAGCTCGACGAGCGCAACCTGCTGCGGGCTGCCGAGATCGATATCCATCCACCGATCGAGCTCATCGCTGTCGCCACCTTCGCTGGTCGAACCATCGTCGCTCGATCCGCCGCTGTCGAATCCCGTCGTGTCGAGCACCGCATCGGTGTCGAGCTGCGCGAGGCCGTCCGGCAAGAGATCGGCGAGTGCCTGCTCTGGATCGACCGGGCCGAGCGTGAACACGTGCGTGGGCGGCGAGCCCTCGACCGACACGCCGAACAGCTCGGCCGCGATCTGCAGCCGGAGCTGCGAGCCATCGTCGACATCGACCTCCCACGGAGGTGTGACGTACTGCACGCCGTAGATGCCGTCGTTGCTTCGCCAGTGCGCGACGCCCTCGACGTAGTCGAAGGGCTCGCAGGCGCCTACGGCGGCGAGCACGACGACGAGCGAGACGAATGAACGCAGCATGGCTCCCCCGCTTCGACAGGGCCGCGCGTCGGCTTGAGCAACACGCCGAGCTGGTCCCAGACCGGTCCTGCCACCCGCGACCGGCGGCCCATGCCGCGTCACTCGATGCGTGCGATCTCGGTGAGAAACGCCGCGTTCGTCCGATCGAGCGCGACGACCGAGATCGAGTCGTCCTGGGTGTTGACGACGTACGCGCGCTGGGTCGCGGCATCGACCTGCAGCTCGTTCGCACCGGCGCCGAGGGTCACGGTCTGGATCAGCCGGAAGCTCGACAGGCCGATGACTGCGAGCGCGCCGTCGGCGAAGCAGGTCACGAGTGCGAGCGGCTCGGCGCCGTCTTGGCGGTGCACGGCGAGCATGTTCGGCTCCTCGCACAGCGGCAGCGTCGCGATGACGTGATCGCCGGAGTCACCATCTTCTTCGACGGTGGTGTCGACGCGCAACAACGCAGGCGGTGTCGTCTGCACGACGAGCAGATCGACGCCGCCGGTCGGATCCTCGAACGCGAGGTCCGCCATGTACGGCTGCGACACGACGGACTCCGGGTTCACGACCGCGAGCGACGACTCGTCGCCGGGCGAGATCACGTCGAGCCCGGGCGCGACCGCGAAGCGCCGCACCGACGGAAAGAACCGCTGGCTCGTGTACAGCACCGGCCGCGTGCACTCGCGGCTTCCGACAGGCGGGTTCGCGAGATCGCACGGCCGCGACGCGACACCGAATCCCCCCGCGTACTCCGTCGCTTCGAACGGATCGGTGCGGTAGAAGTCGGTCGCGACGTCGACGAGCTCGGGACCGACCTCGCCGTCGAGCGCGAGCAACGAGATCGCACCGCCGAGCAGGTGGGGCACGTAGGCGAAGCGAAAGCCCTGGTCGTCGATCTCGATGCGCGACGGATCTTCGGGCAGTGCGACCTCGGGCCGCTCGAGCGCCTGGGTGATCGTGTGCACCTCGTCGCAAGCGCCGTCGAACGTCGCGCCGCAATCGAGCTCGGGCCCGTCGCCGTCGATCGTCACGTCGAACCACACGATTGCCGAGGGTGCACGCTGCACCGTGATGAGTCGCGAGACGCCGGCCTGTCCGCTCGGTCGGTCGAGCACGAGGTTGCCGACCGCGTTGCCGACACCGCGGCCGGCATTCGGCACGACCATGTGCGATGCGCTGCACGAGAGCCGACCGTCCTTAGCGCGGCACGGCTCGGCGCGCGTCGGCTCGCCGGATGCCGGCGTCGTCGTGATCGCACGATCGAGGCCACGCAGATCGAGCGCAATCACGCTGCCGCCGGTCTCGCCGCGATCCCAGTTGCCGTTGCTGACGTACGCCCAGCGGCCTTCCGGCGACACCAACAAGCCCGTCGGCTGGCGCAGATCGTCGAGCGTCGGACCGGGTCGATCCTCGCCACAGCCGATCGCGTGCGCGATGACCACGGCTACGAAGAGACGACGCATCGAGCCGAGCATCGCACGGCGACGACGGCCCCGCGACTAAGGTGCGGCGAGGCGATCCAGACCGGCACCGAGCGTCGGCAACGCCGGCGCCGCCCAGCGCGGCAGATCGATCGCCCACGACGCACCGAGCGCGACGAGCACGGCAGCGAGTCGCGCGGTCACCAGGCCGGCCTGCGCGAGGGCCGGCGCGACACCAGGACCGCGGGCGACCGCCGCGAACGCGAGCTCCGCGGCCGCGGCGACGAGCAACGCGGGTGTCGCGAGCGCGAGCGCGAGCACCGTCATGCCGGCGAGCCACGACGGCAGCGCGACCTCGATCGAAGTGAGCGAGGTCCGCCACGATGCGGCGTCACCGATCGCCAGCATCTGTTGCACCGCTGCACCGGAGCGCAGCGCGGCATGGTGCAGCCCGAGCTCGAGCGCAGCGACGAGCACGAGCGAAGCGACGAGCGCGAGCCACGGCCCCGGGGGTAGCCGCAGCAGCACAGCGCCGACGGTGCCTGCGCCGAGCACCGCATGAGCACCGAGCGACAGGCACATGCCGAGCACGAGGCCGATGAGGGCCTCGGTCGCGAGTGCGAACACGAGATCGGTCGGTGCGAGCAGGGACATCGCCGCTATCCGCGTTGCATCACCCACCGCGAGCACACCGGCGAGGACGGCCGCGACCGACCACCATCGCATCCCGACGCCGAGCCGCAGGATCGGCTGCACGAGCAGCAGTGCAAACCACCGCACCCACGCGAGCGCGAGTAGCTGGACGAGCGCGACGGGCAGCACCATCGTCAGGGCGCCCGCTCACCCGCGGTCGCCAGCGTCGACCACGATCGCGCCGCGAACCCGCGGACCTCGTCCGCCCACGCAGCGCCGAGGATCCCGATCGCGACCAACATTGCAGCCGCACGCACGACCGCGGCGCCCGACGCATCGCCGACACCCGTGAGTCGCCCGAGCACGCCGGCCACGAGCACACCCGCGAGCGCGGCGGCGAGCATCGGCACCGCGATCGCGATCACCACCGCGAACGCGTCGTGCACCAGCGGCAGCGACTGGTTCATCGGTACCCCGCGAGCAGCCCGCCCACGACGACGTTCCAGCCGTCGATCGCGAGGAACAGCAGCAGCTTGCACGGCACCGACACGACCTGGACCTGCAGCTGGGTCATGCCGAGCAACGTCGTCGCCTGCGCGACGAGCAGATCGACCACGACCAGCGGCACGAGGATGACGACGGCCATCGCGAGTGCCTCGCGCAGCTCGGTGATGAGGAACGCCGGCACGACCACCAGCGGATCGCCGGTGCTACGCCCCTGCACCTGGGCGAACATCTCGAGCTCCGCGGCATCGGCATGCCGTACGAGGAATGCACGCCACGGCTCGACCGCCTCCCACCACGCCGAAGGTGGCGCAGACGCGAGCCCGTCGATCCCACCTGTGCGCTCGACCTCGCCGATCACGTCACCGGCGACCGGCGCCATCACGACCGCGGTCAGCACCACCGACAACGCGAAGATCACGGGCACCGACAACAGCGCTTCGGCCCCGAGCCCGACGCGTACCGCTCCGAGCAACACCGAAGACTTCGCGAACGCGGTCGCGGCCGTCAGTACGACCGGGAGCACTGCGACCAGCAAGATCGCGGCCCACGGCCAGCTCGACTCAGCCACCGTGCTCCCAACCACCACCGCGCCCTCGCGTGCCCGTCGCCGCCGCGGGTCGCGACGGCTCGGCCCACGTCCCGGGCTCGCGCGCCGCCGGCCTCGGCTTCTCGGTCAGATCGCAGATGAGCTGCGGCGCCGCGCCGGACCCGGCCCCGAGCAGCAGCCGCCGATCCTCGATCGCGACCACATAGACCATGTGCTGCGGTGACAGCCGGATCGTGCGCATCACGCCCGGATCCACCGCCTTCGCCCGCTTGCCCAGCCACGCCAGCGCGCCCGCCAGGGCTGCCAGCACGAGCCCGAGCTCCACGATCACGAGTGCCTGCGAGGCGGCTACGACGAGCATCGCGCACAAGCTTCGACCAGCCTGCGCGCGACCGCAAAAAACTCGCGGAACCATCCGCGACAGTGGCCGATCAGGAGGCGCGAGTCAGCGCCCGAGCCGGTCTCGGGGGGAATCAAACCAGCTCGATGATTGCCATCGGAGCGCCGTCACCGGGGCGGGGCGCGATCTTCACGATGCGCGTGTACCCGCCGTGCCGATCCTTGAACCGCGGTGCGACCTCGGTGAAGAGCTTCCTGAGCGTCTCGCTGGTGCGGACGAGCCGGGCCGCCATGCGATAGGCATGGACGACCTGCGCCTGCTCGGTGGGCGTGCGCTCGTCGACGGGCTTCGCGACCAGCGCGTGGACCGAGATGCCGCGCGTGATCGTCCGTTCGACGAATCGGCGCAGCTCCTTGGCCTTGGGCTCGGTGGTCTTGATGCGCCCGTGATCGAGCAGCGAGGTCACCATGTTGCGATACATGGCGGCGCGGTGGGTGCTGTTGCGGCCGAGCTTTCGGCCTGCGTCGCGGTGGCGCATGGTCTGTTCTCTACTCTTGGTGGTCGCGGACCGGCGGCGGTCCCTGCCAGTTGGGGATCTTCATGCCGAGCGAAAGGCCCATCTGCGCCAGGATCTCTTTGATCTCCTTGAGCGACTTGCGGCCGAAGTTCTTCGTCTTCAGCATCTCGGCCTCGGTCTTCTGCACCAAGTCGCCGATGTAGTGGATGTTCGCGTTCTGCAGGCAGTTCGCCGAGCGCACCGAGAGCTCGAGCTCGTCGACCGAGCGCCACAGGTACTCGTTGAGCTTGTCCTCTTCGGTCGGCTCCGCGGTCGCTGCCTCTTCGATCTCCTCGCGGTTGATGAAGATCGACAGCTGCTCCTTGAGGATCTTCGCCGCGAAGGCGACCGCATCATCCGGGCGCACCGAGCCGTCGGTCCACACCTCGAGCACCAGACGATCGTAGTCGGTACGCTGACCGACACGCGCATTGGTGACGCGGTAGTTCACTTTTTGGATCGGCGAGAACAGGCTGTCGATCGGGATCACGCCGACCGGCGTGCCTTCGCGCTTGTTCTGATCCGCCGTCGCGTAGCCGCGACCCATCTCGCAGGTGAGCTCGAGCCGCAGGTGGCCGCCCTTGCTCAGCGTCGCGAGGTGCTGCGCACCCTCGAGCACCGTCACGCCGGTCGGACACACGATATCGGCGGCGCTGACCTCACCGATGCCCTGCTTGTCGACCGTCAGCGTGCGCGGCGTCGAGTCGTCCATGTGGAGACGCAGCGCCTTGATGTTGAGGATGACGTCGGTGACGTCCTCCACGACGCCCTCGATCGTCGTGAACTCGTGCAACGCGCCTTCGATGCGCACCGTCGTGATCGCGGCGCCTTGCAGCGACGAGAGCAGGACGCGACGCAGGCTGTTGCCGAGCGTGATGCCGTAGCCGCGCTCGAGCGGCTCGCACGTGAACTTGCCGTAGTTCTCGGTGAGGCTCTCGGTCTCGACCTCGAGCTTCTTCGGTCGGATGAGGTCGCGCCAGTTGCGGGCAATGGTGTTGGTGTCCTGCATGGCTATGGCCTCACTTGCTGTAGAGCTCGACGATGAGCTGCTCGTCGATGTCCGCGGCGATGTCCGAGCGAGAAGGCATCGCGGTGATTTTTCCCTTCATCGCGTCCTTGTCGAGCTCGATCCACGCGGCGCGTGACGTGCGGTCGACCTTGCCGATCGCGTCGACGATCTTCTGCACGCTCTTGCTGCCCTCGCGAACCTCGATCTGATCGCCGGCCTTCACGAGGTAGCTCGGGATGTTGACCTTTTTGCCGTTGACGAGAAAGTGTCCGTGACGAGCGAGCTGGCGAGCCTCGGCGTGGCTGCTGCCGAA